>SXGT01603523.1_pt1 | contig 31305 bp, 29 predicted proteins | sample 3176221 | NCBI WGS metagenome assembly SXGT01 (sample SAMN11356862, study PRJNA531348) | freshwater metagenome | isolation source: freshwater sample F1-120 | place: China: Fuxian Lake, Yuxi | collected 2017-12-25
GAAGCACCAGACGGACCGAGACGTCACCTCGGAGGGATCGCCGAGACGGCAAGCGGCCCCTCGTAGCCTCGATCGCCGCACGATTCGGAGAACACCAGCGTGAATGCCATCGAGATCACCGGGTTGACGAAGAAGTACGCCACCCGCAAAGGCACCGTCACCGCCGTGGCAGGGCTCGACCTCGCCGTCCCTCGCGGCGGGGTCCATGGGTTCCTCGGAGCCAACGGTGCCGGCAAGACGACGACGATCCGTGCGCTCGTCGGTCACCTCCGAGCGACGAGCGGCGACATCCGGCTCCTCGGGGCGAGGGTGCCCCACGAACTCCCCCGCGTGATCGACCGCGTGGGCGCACTCGTCGAGCAACCCAGCTTCTTCCCGAACTTCACGGGGCGCCGCAACCTGGCACTGCTCGCGCGTTCTCGTGGTCTGCCCAGTTCGCGCGTGACCGAGGTGCTCGGCACCGTGGGGCTCACCGAGCGAGCCGACACCCGTTTCGCGACCTATTCGCTCGGCATGAAGCAGCGCCTCGGCGTCGCCGCCGTGCTGTTGAAGGACCCCGACGTGCTCATCCTCGACGAACCGGCCAACGGACTCGACCCGCCCGGAATCCTGGAGATGCGACGCCTCCTCCGACGCCTCGGCGAAGAGGGCCGAACCGTGTTCGTGTCGAGCCACATCCTCTCGGAGGTCGAGCAGACGTGCGATCGGATCACGGTGATCGCGCGCGGCCGACAGATCAAGACCGGCTCCGTCCACGAACTTCTGGCAGGGGCGGACGCGAAGTTCCACGTTCGCGTCCCGGGCGGCGAACGGGAACGCCACGTGGCCGCGGCGGTGCTGACCAACGCCGGGTACGAGGTACTCCTCGACGCGGCCGGGGAGCTGTTCGTCGCCGTCGACGACGCGCACAGCGACATGGTGACCAAGGCACTCGCCGACGCGTCGATCTACGTGTCGCTGCTTGCGCCCGTCGAACGCTCGCTCGAAGACGTGTTCCTCGAACTCACCGGCGATACGGGCACTCACGACGGGAGCGCATCGTGAACCTGTTCGTCGCCGAACTCTGGCGCTTCGGATCGCGACGGGTCGTCAAGGTGATGCTGCTCGTCTCGATCGCGTTGATCACGATCGTCATGGGCATCGCGTTCTCGAAGTCGACGGTCGACCGGGCCACCGGTTATTCCGTCGTCAGCGAGGACTGCGGCTCGATCGTCACCAACCTCGAGGGTGAACCCAACTTCGAGTCGTGCGAGGAGTATCAGACCTTTGCCGAGGACAACCGACTTCGGCTGGTCGACCTCGGCGACGTCCTTGGCGGCACCGGCCCCCTGTTCGTGTTCGTGGCGATTCTGCTCGCCGCTTCGTGCCTCGGCGCAGAGTTCGGCGCGGCTTCGTTGTCGACCCAACTCCTGTTCGAACCGCGTCGAGTCCGAGTCTGGACCGCGAAGGCGGCCGCGATCGCGATGGGAATCGCCACGATCACACTGGCACTCGTCGGAGTGCTGATCGTCGAATACCTCGCCGTATGTCAGATAAGAGGTATCACCGACGGCACCCCAGACACGTTCGTCGTCGATCGAGCGCTCGACGTGCTTCGGTTGGTCGGCGCCAGCGCGCTGGGTGGGCTCTTCGGCTTCGCGATCACGGGATTCGCCCGGCGCACGGTGGCCGCTCTCGGCGTATTCATTCTGCTGTTCATCGCGGAACCCCTCATCTACAACTCGACCGACCTGCTCGACGGCAAGATGCCGCTGTGGTCCCTGTTCGCCTTCGTCAACGACCCGTTCGATCAACCCGAATTCCGCCCCGCCGACACGTTCGGACTGCATTCGCTCTCGCAGGCCGGGCTCGTCCCCGCGCTCTGGATCGCCGCGATGCTCCTGATCACGGGTTGGCAGTTCCACCGCTCCGAGATCAGATGAGGTTCGAGATCCGGTGATCGTGAGGTGCCGTCGATAGCGTCGCCCGACGTGTTCGACATCGCGATCGTTGGCGCCGGTCCCGCGGGCTGCGCGGCCGCGCTCACCGCGCAACGAATCGGTTTGCGAACCGCGCTGGTCGACCAGTCGGAGTTTCCGCGTGACAAGACCTGCGGCGACGGCCTCACCACCCAAGCCCTCCGACTCCTCGACGAACTCGACATCACGCCACCACTGCTCCGCGCCGACGACCATCTCGGGTACGTCTCGGTACGCGACATCGTCCTGCGTTCACCGAGCGGTCGTCGCGTCGACCTCAGGCTTCCCGACCGCGGCGACTATGCCGCGGTGATCTCGCGGCGCCGACTCGATGCGTGCTTGGTCGACGCCGTTGCGAAAACCGACGTCGATCTGCGGACCGACTTCCCGATCGACGCCGTGCACCAGACCGACGACCACGTCGTCGTCGCCGGACCGCGCGGTTCGCTCGCCGCACGATGGGTCGTGGCCGCCGACGGACATTGGTCGACCGTCCGCAAGCTGGTCCGCCCCTACCGACCTGCGTACCTCGGCGAATGGCACGCGGTTCGCCAGTACCACTCGGGCGTCGACACCGACCGCCTGTGGGTTCTGTTCGAACGCGACCTCCTCCCGGGGTACGCATGGGTGTTTCCGCTGCCCGGCGGACACGCGAACGTCGGATACGGCGTGCTGCGCCGACAGGGCCGCACGGGTCGCGAGCTGAAGGCGCTGTGGCCCGCGCTCCTCGATCGCCCCGCGCTGCGCGAGGTTCTCGGATCGAGCGCGACGCCGATCGAGTCGGTGCGGGCGTGGCCGATCCCGACCCGGTATCGCCCGGAGGACCTCGTGCACGGGCGGGTGCTCTTCGTCGGCGACGCGGCCGCGGTCGTCGACCCGATGACCGGAGAAGGAATCGCCCAGGCGATCGAAACCGGAATCCTCGCGGCTCGGGCCGTCGGCAGGGAGCGCGGCGTCGCCGACGCGTATCGAGGCACCGTCCACGACGCGATCGGACGCGACCTGCGGTTCGCGTCGATGCTGTCGCGGGTTCTGGCCTCGCCGCTCGGTGCACGCGGCGCGATCCGCGCCGTCGGCGCCAACGACTGGACCCGACGACAGTTCGCGCGCTGGATGTTCGAGGACTACCCACGCGCCGCGTTGCTCACCCCGAAACGTTGGGGTCGGATGCGAACCCGCCATGGAGTTCCCTCGGCGTAGAGTCCTGCATTCGAGGGGGTCGATACACCGTGTCGAGTGGCAGCGACGATGTCGCAGTACGCCTTCGTGGCGTCAGCAAACGATTCGGCGACGTCGTTGCCGTCGACTGCATCGACCTCGACGTTGTGTCCGGTGAGTTCTTTGCCATGCTCGGCCCGAGCGGATCCGGCAAGACGACGATGCTGCGGCTGATCGCAGGGTTCGAACGTCCGAGCGGCGGAACGATCGAACTCGCCGGGCGCGACGTGAGCGACCAACCCCCGTTCGATCGCAATGTCAACACCGTGTTCCAGGACTACGCCCTCTTTCCGCACATGACGGTGGCAAAGAACGTTGAATACGGCTTGAAGGTGAAACGCGTGCCGAAGGCCGAACGGGGACCACGCGTCGAAGAGGCACTCGCCAGCGTTCGGCTCGAGGGATACGGAGGCCGCAAACCGAACCAACTTTCCGGAGGTCAACGCCAGCGCGTCGCCTTGGCCCGTGCGTTGGTCAACCGACCGAGCGTGCTGTTGCTCGACGAACCACTCGGAGCACTCGACCTCAAGTTGCGCGAGGAGATGCAAGTCGAACTCAAGCAGATCCAACACCAGATCGGCATCACCTTCATCTTCGTGACGCACGATCAAGGCGAAGCTCTTTCGATGAGCAACCGCGTCGCGGTGTTCAACAACGGCCGGATCGAGCAGGTCGACACTCCGCAGGCAATCTACGAACGACCGGCGACCGAGTTCGTCGCCAACTTCGTCGGCACCGCGAACGTCATGCACGACGGCACCGACGTCGTCACGATTCGACCCGAGCGCATCCGAGTCGGCGTGGCCTCGGAGGCCGAGGTCGCGGCGACTGGACACGTGGTCGACGTTCAGTTTCTCGGCGCGACGACCCGAATCCACGTCGCGCTCGACCACGGTCCCACGATCGTCGTCGAAGAACCCAACACGGAATCCTCGTCTCGCGTCGCCGCGGGTGATTCCGTGAACATTGCTTGGCGACGCGACGACTGTCGGCGAGTGGGCACTGCCCCACCTTCCGATCATGAGGGGGAAACATGAAACACAAGCACCGGGTCGCCGCGTTCGCGATGACCTTCATGCTCGTTGCCGCGGCTTGCGGCGACGACGACAACGAAGGCGGCGACACCACTGCGCCGCCCGAAACGCAGGCCGAGATCGGCGAAGGCGAAGGTGCGATCTCGATCCTTGCATGGCCCTACTACGCCGAGAACGGGTCGAAGGACCCCGCATTGGATTGGGTCAGCGCGTTCGAGGACGAGACCGGCTGCAAAGCGACGATCAAGGAGTTCGGCACATCCGACGAAGCGTTCACGCTCTTCGGATCCGGCGACTACGACGTCGTGTCCGCGTCGGGAGACTCCTCGCTCCGTAGCGTCGCTGCGGGCGACGCTGCTGCCATCAACACCGACCTGATCGACACCTACGCAGACCTCGCCGACTTCCTCAAGGAACAGGCCTGGAATTCGGTCGACGACACCGTGTATGGCGTTCCTCATGGTTGGGGTGCCAATGTCTTGCAGTACAACACCGAGGTGGTCGACCCTGCACCCGACAGTTGGGGCGCGGTGTTCGATCCCGATTCACCGTACGCAGGCAAGATCGCGGCATACGACTCGCCGATCTACATCGCCGACGCGGCCGTGTATCTGATGGCCACCGACCCTGACCTCGGAATCACGAATCCGTACGCGCTCGACGAAACCCAGTTCGACGCGGCGGTCGAACTGCTGAAGACCCAGAACTCGATTCTCGGCGAGTACTGGGCCGACTACGTCCAGTATGAAGAGCACTACCGCGCCGGCAGCACGGTCATGGGCACGAGTTGGCAGATCATCGTCAACACGTTGACTGCCGAAGACCCGCCCGTCACGGTGGACTCGGTTCTTCCGAAGGAAGGTTCGACCGCTTGGTCGGACAACTGGATGATTCACAGTGAAGCGAAGAATCCGAACTGCGCCTACAAGTGGATCAACTACATCACTTCTCCATCGGTGCAAGGCACGGTCGCAACGACCTTCGGTGAAGCACCCGCGAACTTGAAGGCATGCGAAGACATCGCTGACCACTGCGCGGCGTACTTCGCCGAGGATGCCGAGTACTACGGCCAGCTCCACTACTGGACGACGCCGACCAAGGAATGCCTCGACGGTCGCACCGACGTCGAGTGCAAGGACTACGCCGAATGGGTGGCGGCGTGGGACGAGATCAAGGGCTGAACTGAAGTCGAGGGCGAAGCCGCGTCGCGCGGCTTCGCCCTCATGCCCTCGTACGCCTCATGACCGTCGTCGAACGCGAATCCGTCCGTCGCCGCCTCGCCCGAGCGCTCGCGCGTCGGCCCAAGTTGCGGCTCGTCGGCATCTTGTCACCACCGCTCGCGTGGTTACTCCTCGCCTACATCGGCGCGCTCGTCGCCCTCCTCGTCACGTCACTCCACCGTGAGGTCACCGTCGGGCTGATCACCGAGCGGATCACGACTCCGGGACTCGACAACTTCCGTCGACTCTTCGAGACTCCCGTATACCGCGACGTGACGATTCGCACGGTCGGCGCGGCGCTCGCAGTCACCGTCATCGATCTCATGATCGCGCTTCCGGTTGCCTTCTACATGGCGAAGATCGCCGGCCCTGGGCTCCGCCGCGCCCTGGTCATCTTGGTCACCATGCCGTTGTGGGCCGGGTACCTCGTCAAGGTCTATGCGTGGAGCACCTTGCTCAATCCCGAGAGCGGATTTCTACGAGAATCCGTCGGCGTAACGCCCGGATTCGAGATCGGCGGATCGATCCTCACGCTCGCCTACCTCTGGCTCCCGTACATGATCCTGCCCATCTTTGCGGGGCTCGAACGACTGCCGACGTCGTTGCTCGAAGCTTCGACCGATCTCGGCGGTCGCGCCGGTCGTACGTTCCGCTCGATCGCGCTTCCGTTGCTGGTGCCGTCGATCGTTGCCGGATCGATCTTCACGTTCTCGTTGACCTTGGGAGACTTCTACGTCAATCGGATCTTCGGGAACAAGACGCAGTTCATCGGCAACACGATCTTCACGAACTTCAGCGCGAACCTGCCCTTTGCTGCGGCGTTCAGCGTCGTTCCGATCTTCGTCATGGTCATCTACCTGTTGTTCGCCCGCTCCGCCGGCGCATTGGACGAACTCTGATGTATTTCTCGCGCGCGACACGACTCTTGCTCGGTGGCTTCACCACGCTCGTTGTTGCCACCATGTACTTCCCGCTCGGGTACGTCGCCCGGCTGTCGGTCGCTCGAAGCCGAGGTTTCGGGCATCCAAGCGGCTTCACGCTCGACGCCTGGCGAGCCGCAATCGACGCGCCGGGCCCGAAGGACGCATTGAAGAACTCGCTCATCGTCGCGGCCGAGGCGACATCGATCGCCCTGGTACTCGGCACCCTCGCAGCCTCGGCGCTCACCCGCTTCTCGTTCTTCGGTCGCAACACCGTGAACCTCATGATCGTGTTACCGATCGCGCTACCCGGAATCGTGACCGGCATCGCCTTCCACTCGGGGTATGAGCGACTCGGCATCGACCTCTCGGTCGCGACGCTCGTCGCCGCGCACGCGACGTTCTGCATCGTGATCGTTTTCAACAACGTGGCGGCGCGAATGCGAGGCCTCGCCCCGAACCTCGACGAAGCCTCTGCAGATCTCGGCGCCGACCAACTGCAGACCTTCTGGTATGTCCGACTACCACTGATGCGATCGGCACTTCTCGCCGGAGGACTGCTCAGTTTCGCCCTCTCGTTCGATGAGATCATCGTGACGACCTTCACGATCGACGGCGGCTTCAAGACGCTGCCCGCCTGGATTCTCGAGAACATGTTCCGCAGCGAAAGCGTGCCCATCGTCAACGTGACCGCGACATTCGTGGTCGCGGCCATGACCATTCCGGTATATGTCGCGCAGCGACTCATCGACCGCAGTACCGACTGACGATTTGGCGTCACGACCGAACGACGTGTCAGCATGCGCGGCATGGCGACTACCAACTCCGAAGTGTTCATCTCCCGCGCGGCTGACGAAGTGTGGGCCTCGTTCGGCGACTTCCACGGCATCAAGAACTGGTTCCCCGGGCTCGAGGACGTGCGGTCCGAGGGCGACACCCGATTCATCACGATGGGACCGGGAATGGAAATCTCCGAGACGTTGGTGTCTCGCGACGATGCCAGTCGATCGCTGAGCTACACCGTCGCCGCCGAGGTGTTGCCGACGACGAAGTACGTCACGACCTGCTCGGTCGAGGAAGCCGACGGCGGCTGCATCGCACGGATGTCGGCCGAGATCGAACCCGACGAGATCGCGCCCATGATCCAAGGCGTCTACGACAACGCGGTCCAAGGCCTCGCCTCCAACTTCTCCTGACCCGAGTCGTTCTCCTCAACCTCGGCGCGACGACACGGTCCCCGGGCGCGCGCGAAACGATCGTGGGTTGGATTCGAGATCGGTCAGCGAGGGTCGAGCGTGGCGAAGACGGCATCAGCGCCAACGAGGCGACGATGCACGCGGCCGTCGCGGCCGGCCTCGATGACGGTCGGCGCGCTCTTGACGCGGTAGCCGGCCGCGAGTTGCGGCTCACGCTCGACGTCGACGACGTGCACCGTCGCGCGCTCATCGGTGCCCAGCGCCCGAGCGACCGGCTCGCATTGTGCGCAATACCGAGTTGTGAACACGACGAACGTCCGGTCTCGGCCACGCAGCTCCGACGGAAGATCCGGCCACGCCCGCTGCGATCGTTGATCGGCGACGCGCCGCATACGCCACATTCGCGGGGCGAGTGCGAGCACGAACACGATGGCCACAACAATCAGGTACTTGGCCATCACGCCACCAGCTCGACATGGCGACGACGAGCGACGAACAGCCAGACCTCGCACCCCACGCACAGACCGGTCGTCGCGGCCAATCCGGCGAGGACGGCCACGATCAGCGACAACGCCCAGCCGAGGCCGACGGCACCCACACCGAAGGCAATCGTTGCCGTCGTGAGAAAGACCACGCCGACCGCCGCGGCAAAACGCGGTGGCCGAGGGTCTTCGAGGTGGTCCGGTGGACCGAGCCGGGGCCGAATCAGCGCCGCGAACAGCCGCAGCACCGGCCCATACCGGGGACCGAACGCCGCGCCGAGGAACAACACGGCCGCGAACAACGGGACGATCACGCGCAGATCCAGCAAGAACCCGACCAGCAGGGCCGCGGTCAACACCGCCTGGTTCAGGCGCGGTCCTCGGGGATCGATCGGCTGCGGGCGGCGCTCCACATCGGGCACTGTAATTCCCGACCTCCGAGGTCGGAAATCGGGTGGATCCTCACGGATGGTCCGCCGGCGCGCCCACATCCCAAAGGTGATGGATCGGGTCGTGGATGAAGTATCGAGCAAACGACTCGACCGTGAACGCGGCACCGTCGCTGCGAAAGCCGGTGCGCGACCACTGATCGGCGCGCACCGCGTCGAATCGATCTGCGAGCGCCGTCGCCGCTCGCGTCAATTCGACGGCGACGGTCGACGGAACCTGTTCCGCGTACCGCTCGGCGATCGCGGTCGCGTCCTGATCCCAGTTGTCGTAGTGCGGGCCGTCCTCGGCGAGCATGCGCGTGAGTCGCCCGTCGTAGATCCGAAGTACGTCGCGGACGTGGCACGCATACTCGAGCGGCGACCAACGATCGGCACGTGTTCGAATGCCGGCGTCGGGAGCATCGAGGACGCCAAGCCACGACCTGGCGTTGGCGCGAATCATTGCGCCGACCCGCACCCGGTCGAAGCCTTGTGCGTCGAAACCGCACTCGTCGCAGCGCCGCTCGAGAACCCAGGTCCAGTTCTTGTCGTCGGGAACGATCGTCATGAGGGCAATGACTAGTCGAACATCTGAAACGGCGGGAGTTCTTTTCGTTGCAGGGCCTCGCTTCGAGTGCGGACGAAGTCGGCCATCGTGTCGCGAGTCGGAATCACGAAGTCACCCCGCTTGATGGCGGCGACGATCCCAGGTGCCACCTCGGCAGGGTGCAGACCGGCGCCGCAGAAATCCCGCAGGATCGTCTCGATCGCGGTCGCGCTGTCGAGGTCGGGTCGGACGCCTTCGCGGTTGCGTTCGGATTCGCCGATGCGCGTCGCCACCGCACTCGGGCACAGCACCGACACACCGATCGGAGCGCCGCTCGCCAGCAGGTCGTTCGCGAGGACTTCGGCGAGCGCGAACGCGGCGAACTTGCTGACCGTGTAGACGCCACTCATGCCTGTTGCCACGAGCCCGGCCATCGACGAGGTGATCTCGATGTGGGCCTTGGTCCCGCGAGCCAGCATGCGGGGCACGAACGCTCGAATTCCGTGGATGATGCCGTAGACGTTGACCGACAGCACCCAGTCCCAGTCCTCGATCGGGCTTTCCCACAGCAACCCGCCGCGGAACACACCCGCATTCAGACACAGCAGGTCGACTCCGCCGAACTCGCGCTCCACCTGATCGGCGAGGGAATCCATGTCGCCGGGGCGACTCACGTCGGTGCGCACCGCGAGCGCACGGCACCCGGCTTCGTGCACCGCGAGCAACGTGAGATCCAGCCCGCCCGGATCGACGTCGGCCGCGACGATGGTCATGCCCTCGCGTGCGAGTTCGACGCACAGCGCCTGGCCGATACCGCTCGCAGCTCCGGTGACGACTGCGACCTTTCCTTCGAGTTCGTCCATCGGGAGATTCTTACCCGATCGGCTGACCCGACGTCGCTGCGGTGGTCTTGTCGAGATCGACATCCGGCTCGAAGAGGTCGAGGCTCGGCCACTCCACGAACGACGCGACCAGGACGTAGGGGAACACCCCGCGTCGGTCGCGTGCGACGGTCACCGCGTCGTTGTAGAACGTTCGCGCCGCGGCGACTCGGTCTTCGCTCGTGGTGATCGACGCTCGCAACGCCTTGAACGAAGCCTGCGACTTCAGATCGGGATATTGCTCGGCCAGTGCGAGCAACGAACTCGCTTGTCCCCGCGCCCGGAGTTCCGCGGTGCCGGCCGCCGCGAGTTCGCCCGTCGTCGGCATGGCCGATCGAGCCGTCGTGAGTCCCACCTGGACCGACTGCTCGTAGCTCGCGAATTCACGCACGACACCGACGAGATTCGCGAGCAAGTCATGGCGACGCTGCAGCTCGACCGAGATCAACGACCACGCACGCTCGGCCTGCCCGCGCACCCGCACCAGCCGGTTGTAGGCACGAAAGATCCAGGAAAACAACAAGGTTCCGACGAACACGAGCACCGCGACGAGCGCAAAGCGCCAGACCCTCGCCCACGTATCGACGAAGTGATACGCGACCGACGGGTCGCCGTCGGAGTCGAACGTCGGCTCCGCTCGAACAACGAACATCAAACCCGCCGCGATGGCGCCCAGAACACTCGACGCCCATGCCGCGAAGGCGATCTTGTTCCGGACCTTGCGTTCGGCGTCGTCGGAGACGATGAACTCGTCGCCCGAGTCGTCGGTCCCAAACTCGATTTCCGAGCGCGCACCACGAATCCGGGTCGGACCGATCACGTAGATCGGCTCGTCGATGTCGAGACGCCATTCGACCTGACGCCACTTCTTCGAGCGGCCGGGCACCGAACTCACGTGTTGGTCGACGCCGATCAACTCGGCGCGTGTCGGATCCACCCACACGGCGCCGGTCGCGTCGACCACCCGGAACGGCGGGTTGCGCAGTTCGGATTCGACGGTGACCCAGCGCGAGTTCTTCCCGCTCTTTCGGTGCTCCTGCAACTCCCACTTGTAGTACGCACACGGTGTTGCCGTCGCGCGCGACGCGAGCGGAGGTTCGAGTTGCGCGCGCCCGTTCACCTCGGCGAATCCGATCGGAACGTTGACACATTCGGAGGTCGGCACGTCGTCGAGTCGCCACTGACGAGCACGCAATCGCACCGCCCAACTGAGCCAGGCGAGCGAACCGAGACCGAGCACGAGCCGCGGGAACGACGAACCTTCGGCCCGAATCCATGCCGCAACCACGAGCAGCAGGACGACCTCGACGAGGAGGATCAACCACGGTGCGGCGAGTGAAGCTTTGCGTCCTCCCACAACAATCCAATCGACCGCGTCGAGCTGGACTACAGGCTGAGCGCCTCGACCCCTGAAGGCCCACCCGGTTCCACGAGGATCTTGACGTGATCGTCGGGTCGACCCAGTGCGTCGAACGCGCTCGGCACCCCGTCGAGACCGCACACACCGGTCACCATCGGCGTCACGTCGATCTCACCCTCGGCGATCGACTGCAGCGTCGCCATGAACTCGAACGGGTCGTAGCCGAGCACGAACTGAAGATTCAGCTCCTTGCTGATCGCGACGAACGGGTGCACCTGGTCGGTCTCCATACAGACGCCGACGACGACGATGCGACTCTGCGCCGGCGCGGCCTTCATCGCCTGGTCGAGCAGCCCGGGCACTCCCACGGCTTCGAACGTCACCAAGGGCTTCGATCCGCCGGTGATACGACGCCATGCCTCGATCGCCGGCTCGGCGCGCGGGTCGACCACTTCGGTTGCACCCATTGCGGTCGCGGTCGCGCGCCGCATCGACGAGAAGTCGGAGGCCACGATGGTCTCGACCCCGCGACGGCGGAGATCCGCGATGCACGCGAGCCCGACCGGGCCGCATCCGAGCACGAGCGCAGTGTCGCCCGGCATGAGGTTCGCCTTGCCGACCGCGTGACGTCCGACAGCCATCGGCTCGGTGAGCGCAGCTCGTCGGTGATCGAGTCCGTTGGGAACCTTCACGCACAGCGCCGCGCTGAGGCGCATCAACTCCGCGTACCCGCCGTTGTATGTGTTGCTGTAGGCAGTCGCTTCGATGCCGGTCGGAGTCAGGACGATCGGGATCGAGGTCACGAGATCGCCGACCGCGACGGGTGCGCCGGCCGTCTCGGGTCCGAGGTCGAGCACCTCGGCGCTGAACTCATGGCCCATGATGTAGTCGCGCTGCGGATCGAACAGCGCCGGCATTCCTGCGGCGAGACTCTGCTCGATCATCTTGTCCGCGTGGACGAGTGCGTGGAGGTCGCTGCCACAGATCCCACAGGCCTTGACGGCGACGAGTGCGTCACCGGGGCCAGGAATCGGGTCGTCGACATCGTCGACTCGCATCGCACCGGAGTTCGCAATCGCCGCTCGCACATCGGCAGCGTATCGACCTCTCTCCTGATCGGCGTGTGTCACCATGCGGGGGTGCGTCGCTCGATGTTGATCGTGGCCAGTTTGGCGGTCGTCGCGGGCGGATGCAGTTGCAAGGACGACTATGTCGTCGAGGTCGTCGCGGAGCGCGGCGCGGATCACGTCGAGATCCGCGTTGATCTCGAACCAGCGCCGATGGAAGACGCCAGCGGAACCACGAGCGCGCCCGACTCGGTAGCGTTCACGACCGATCTCGCCCGACGATGGTTCCCCGGGACCACCGCGGTCGCGCAGACGGCGCAAGGGACCAATGCGGCGACGATCGTCGTTCCTCAGACCGACGCCGAAACGACCATCGACTCGACGACGCTCGGGGCCGCGATGGCCGACCATGGTTATGTCGATCTCACGTCGGTCGCGCTGTTCTTCTGCGTTCCGGCGAGTCGCGGCTTCGCATCCGGCGATCACGTCGAGATCACCCGGGCGAGGTCGTGCGCCGTGTGGAAACAGCCGGTCGAGTACGACCAGACGGAGGCGATCCCACCAGGAACGCTCACCGTACGCCGAGCGAGGCGGCTTCCCCCCGGGCTTGGAGCGATGGCCGTCATCGGGGTGAGCATCGTTGCGTCGCTCCTCGCGATCCGGTGGGGGCGCAGACGGATTCCCGATACTCGGGGTGTCCTCGCGATCGTCGGCGGTGGCGCCCTCGCCACCGCCACGATTGCCGGTATCGGCGTCGTGCGCTTCGTCGAATCCCTCGGAGGTGCGTGTGGTGTCGAGCCGGCCGACACGAGCGGCGAACTCGGGCTCGCGATCTTGGCACTCGGCGCGTTCGGAGTTCTGGTTTGGTTCGCGTGGACAGCCGTCAACGAGATCTTCGCCGCGGCCCGTCGCGCGACACGTCGACGCCGCGCCGACTTCGGCTCACCGCTCGCAACGCGTTCGTCTCGACGACTCGACCAAGCCGTGTCCAACAACGCGAGCTGGTGTCGCGCAGTGTGCGCGACACACGGCGTCGGCGTCGGCTTCGGTGACGACTTCCAGTTCACAACCATCGCCGCGCCTCAGCTGTACCCCGACGCCATCACGCTTCGACCGGGAGTCGATGCCAAGCGCATCGCAGAAGCGATCGCGGATCGGGCTGGGGCGTCGGTCAAGGACAGCTACGCCGACCTCGATCTCTCGGAGTTCGGATTCTCCGTCCTGTTCGAGGCGCAATGGTTCGAGTTCGTCCCGAAGACCATCGACGCGACCCAAGTCACGCGCCATGAATACGACGAATGGGTTGCCGGGTGGCGCGCCGAGAACGCGCTCGCTTGCCCGCTCCTCCCAACGCTCCTCGATGCGACCGATCGCGAGCGCGACCGCGACGCGCCAGGAGTCGACGGGGCAACTGGCTCCGGCGTCGCGACGGCGCTCGTTATCGCATCGGGCGGTGCGGGTGGCGCGGCCGGGCATCTCGCTTCGGGCGTCATCGGCATCACGAACGTTTGGGGCAGCGACTGCTCCGGTGCGTTCACCGAGATCTGGCCCGACACAAGTTGCGTTGCGTACGACTCGGTCATTCCCGCGGGCGCGACACCACTCGGCCCCTTGCGGATCTGGGTCCGCACTCCACCTGACCGAGACGTCGACCCCTCACCGATTGGTGAGGCGTAGGTTCGTCCAACGGAGCAGCCGTTGCCCGCACGAGTTCATCGGTCGGCGGCATTTCCGCACCCAGGCCCGACGACGTTCTGCGGCGAGGACGCGTCGGTGTCAGCCCGCGGCGATCGGCTGCAACTCCCGTCCGGTCGCGGCATCGATGATCGACCGATCTCCGAGCGGATCGGCAAGTCGAACGCGCGCGCCGTCGGCGCAGTCGACGGCGACGCAGATGAGCGCGCCCATCGCCTTACCGTTCCGCAATGCGGTCGCGATCCCCACGCTGAAAGCATGCCAGATGTCCGGCGATCGGACGAGGACCAAGGACCCGATTCCCGGCGGGGAGCCGAGTCCGACGCACCTCGCTCCTTAGACTGAACGCATGAGTTTCTGGCCCACGCAGGATCACTGGTCCGTGGCAATCCCGCTCGACACGCCTCACCGTCGCCTCGATGTGCTCGCCGCGACGGGCGTGATCGCGTTGTCCGACGCGCCGTTCGCGATCGACGACGACGAGTACTTGGGCCTCGAGTACATGGATTGGAAGAGCGGCGGCGACACGAACTTCGCCCCCATTGCGACGGCCGACGGTGAACTCGACTGCCGAGGCTTTTGGAACAAGGACAACGAGCACTCCGACAAGGATGCGATCTTCACGGTCAACGCCGACAAGTGCCCAACGCTGCGCGACTACGTGGAGAGCATCGGTGCGAACTTCGGCCGCGTACGGATCATCAAGCTCGAGCCGCAAGACCGCGAGACCGCGTTGCGGAGCTTCCATCGCGACGACAACAACCGTTTCAATCCCAACGACGAGGGTTGGGTCGTACGCACCTGGGTCGAGCTGACCGACAATCCCGACAGTTACATGCTGTTGATGGATGTCGGTCCCGACGGGCTCCCCGATCCGGCGACCGAGGTTCGTATGCCGTTGCAGCGTGGCGCTCGGTTCGTCGTCGACACCCAGCGCCTGTGGCACGTCGTCGTCCACAACGGCACCGAGCCGCGCTACGCGCTCATCACCAGCGTCGAAAGCGGCCCGGCCCTCGACGCCTTCATCGCCTCGAACCGCTGAGGGTCGCTTTGGCCGTGGGTCGGCGAACACCGATAGGGTCCGCCAACCCACGAGAGACGTGAGCGAGCACCGACGCGGAAGTAGGCGAAGAGGAAGCGGAGCAGTAGACGTGAGTGAGCGCCAGCGAGCGAACACCGCGTAGCGAACGAAGCCGAATGGAGCGAGGCCCGCCAGGGCCGACGCGGAAGAAGGCGAAGAGGAAGCGGAGCAAAGAGAGATGCGCTTCGGGATGTTCATGGCTCCGTTTCACCCGGTCGGGCAGAACCCGACGCTGGCGTTGGAGCGAGATCTCGACCTGATCGTGCACCTGGATCGGTTGGGCTTCGACGAAGTGTGGGTCGGCGAGCATCACAGCGGTGGGTACGAGATCATCTCGAGCCCCGAAGTGTTCATCGCGACCGCGGCGGAGCGGACGAAGCGGATCATGCTCGGCAGTGGCGTGAACTCGCTTCCCTACCACCACCCGTTGATGTTGGTCGATCGGTTCGTCCTGCTCGATCACCTGACGCGCGGTCGGGCGATGCTCGGATGTGGCCCGGGCCAGCTGACGTCCGACGCGCACATGCTGGGCATTCCGGCCGACGAGCAGCGCCCCCGGATGCATGAGGCGTTGGAAGCGATCATGCACCTGTTGCGATCCGACGAGCCGTTGACGATGAAGACCGACTGGTTCGAGATCAACGACGCACGTTTGCAGTTGGCGCCGTTCACGAGACCGCACTTCCCGGTCGCGATCGCCGCATCGATCTCGCCGACGGGGGCGTTGGCGGCCGGCCGATACGGCGCGGGCCTGTTGTCGATCGCGGCGACGAGCCGCGGCGGCTTCGACGCGCTCGGAACTCACTGGAAGACTTGGAGCGAGACCGCGAGCCAGCACGGCAACGTTGCGGATCGTTCGCAGTGGCGGCTGGTCGGGCCGATGCATCTCGCCGAGAGCAAAGCCGAGGCACGACGTCAGGTCGAGTACGGCATCGTCCCGTTCTCGAAGTACTTCACCCACGTGCTTCCCGCCGGACCGACTCGTGGCGACACCGCGGAGGAGATCATCGCGAACGTCGACGAAGACGGCTTCGCTGTGATCGGCACTCCCGACGACGCGATCGCGAAGATCCAGTCGCTGGTCGATGAGTCAGGCGGCTTCGGCACGTTCTTGCTCTTCGGTCACGACTGGGCGAGCCCGGCTGATACGCGCCGCAGCTTCGAGTTGTTCGCGCAGTACGTGATGCCGCACTTCCAGGACCAGCTCGCGAACCCGGTCGCGAGTTGCGACTGGATCACGGGATCAGGTGGTGAGTTCGTCGGTCGCGCCGCCAATGCGATCATGAAGGCGATCAGCGATCACGCCACGACGCAGCACCCGGTCTGAAGCGCCTCGAACTTGCGCCTCTCACGAGCGAATTTCGCAAGCGAGAAGCGCAAGTTCGAGTCTGATCAGGTGAGCTGGTCGGTCGCCCGTTCCCGCCAGCCGGGGTAATCGGCCTTGCCGTTCGGGGAACGCAGTGTCGACTCCACGAGGAGCAGACGCTTTGGAGCCTTGTAGGCCGCGAGGTGGAGTTTCACGTGGTCGCGTACTTCGTCAAGCGACAGGTCGCGATCGGCTTCGACGATCGCGATGATCGCTTCGCCGAAGCGCTCGTCGGGAATGCCGACGACGATCGCGTCGCGTACGTCGGAATGGGTCTTGATGGCTTCTTCGACCTCTTCGGGGAACACCTTTTCGCCACCGGTATTGATACAGACCGAGCCGCGGCCGAGAAGCGTCAGCGTGCCGTCTGCCTCGATCGTCGCGAAATCACCCGGAATCGAGTAGCGCTCGCCATCGATCACCCGGAAGGTGCGCGCCGTCTTTTCTTCGTCCTTGTAGTAACCGAGCGGTTGCGGACCGCCGACGGCGACCATGCCGATCTCGCCACTGCCCGGCGCCACATCACGACCGTCTTCGGTGATCACCCGAGCCCGATCGCCGAGCGTGAAACGCGCCGTCGAGGCGACGTCGCCCCGCTTCGACTGGCTTCCTCCCATGCCGAACGCTTCGCTGCTCGCGAAGCCGTCGCCGAGCGTGGCGTTCGGGAGGAATTCGAGCAGGCCTTGCTTGACCTCCTGGCTCCACATCACGCCTGCACTGGCGACGAGTTGCACGTGGTCGAGGTTCCAACGCGACGGTGCAGCCTCGAGCGCGCGCAGCATCGGCCGTGCGAACGCGTCACCCACGATCGAGATGCCGTAGCAGTGCTCCCCTTCGAGCACGTCGAGGCACTCCGCCGCGTCGAACGCCTGCCCTTCGAGCAGCACGTTCGTTCCGCCGATCCGCAGCGCGGCGATGCCCATCGTCATGCCGGTGCCGTGCATCAGCGGGCTCGCCGGAAGGAGTGCAGGCGTGAGCTTTCCGGCGCGCCCGCGCACGTGATCGAGGTCCTGGTCGTCGGGGTCGACCGGCGTGCCGGCGTTCGCGTGCGCGTAGAGGTCGCGTTGTCGCCACATCACCCCCTTCGGCATGCCGGTCGTACCGCCGGTGTAGATGAAGACGAGGTCATCGGTGCTGCGCTCCCACGGCGCCGCGACTCGAAGCGGCGAGAGCGCCGCCGCGAGGGAGTACGGCATCGCCCAGTCCGGGCACGGATGGGTTGAATCGTCGACGTGGACCCAGAGGCGAACACCGGATGCGAGCCCCCGGACCCGTTCGACCAGCGGGGTGTACTCACCGTGGAAGACGACCGCGACGGCGTCGGCATTCGTCCAGAGGTAGCCGAGTTCGTCGGGCCCGTATCGGTAGTTGGTGTTCACGGGCACGCAACTGATCTTCAACGCGGCGAAGAACGATTCCATGTATTCGGGCACGTTGCGCAGATAGATCGCGACCTTGTCGTCGCGTTCGGCGCCGTGTTCGAGCAACGTGAGCGCCAGGCCGTCGGCGCGTGCGTCGAACGTCTGCCACGTGTCGCGCCGCGCTCCGTGTACTTGGGCGATGTGATCGGGGATCGTCTCGGCGATCGCCTCCCACACATCCGCGTAGTTCCATCCGGTCACGTTCCGAACCGTAACCGCCGCGCTCCGCTTCGTTCAGTGGTTCACGCGATTATTCACGCAGATCCGATCAACGTTGGTCGGCGAAGTTCGGGTAGCAATGCGGCCGTGCGGGTGACGACCGACGACGACGTGGCGATCGCCGTCCACGAATGGGGCGGCGCCGGATCGCCGATCCTGCTCGGACATCCGACCGGATTTCACGGTCGGATCTGGGCGCCGACGGCTGAGCTGCTGCTCGAACGAGGTCACCGAGTCGTGACCTTCGACTACCGCGGTCACGGCGACAGCGACACCGATCCGACTGGCGAATACCACTGGGCACGATTCGCGCTCGATGCACTCGCGGTGGCGCGTTGGATCGACGACCCGCGCCTCATTGCCGCCGGGCACTCGAAGGGCGCCGCGGCGCTGCTCCTCGGCGCGGCCGACCACCCGCTCGCGTACCGGGCGATCTGGGCGTTCGAGCCGATCGTGTTCCCCACGCTCGACTCCTTCACACCCGACCCGGACTTCCCGCTCGCGGTCGGTGCCCGCACACGACGCAACCAGTGGACCGGGCCCGACGAGGCGTTCGCTTCGTACACGGCGCGACCGCCGATGAACGTCATGGATCCGCGTTGCGTACGCGCGTACGTCGACCATGGCCTCCGAGATCGCGGCGACGGGACTTGGGAGCTCAAGTGCGCGCCCGCGACCGAAGCCGCGGTGTACACGATGGGGCCCGTCAACGGCGCGTGGGCACGCCTCCCCGAGATCACGACACCGGTGCAGCTGCTGTGCGGTGGAGAGTCGCGCGACATGAGTCCCCGCCTCATCGAACAGCTCGCGGCGCGCATCACGAACTCGAGCGTCGAGGTCTGGGACGGCCACGGCCACTTCGGCCCCCAAGCCGACCCGACGCGAGCGGCAAACGAAATCGCCGCGTTCGCCGCCTGTCGCTGAGGTCAGCTCGCTGTCTGGGTCGACGCGGAGGAGTGGTCGGGAACCAATGGACGCCACGCAGCGTCTCAGTGCGGACCCGGCGAGTCCGGGCAGGCTGGCGATGCACCGCGTGCACCGCAATCATTGGGGAGGAACGTTGACCACACGACTTCGCCGTCTCGCGACGGCCGCGATCGTCGCGACGAGCACGGTCGGACTGGCGAGTTTGCCGAGCCACCCGGCCGACGCCGCGACCCTGGCACCGTTGCTCGAACTGTCGAGCCTGAACGACGAGGGCGAGATCATCCGCTTCGGCAACGATGGGTGGATCGACTTCAGCGGCCTGGGGCTTGCCGTCGACGCGCCGAATCGGACGTTCGAGATCCAGGCTCGGCGCGCCTATGGCGGCGAGATGACACTCGAACTCGTGCGCCGTCTCCGAGACGGCCGGGTCATTCGTCGCCTGCTCCCCGAGAACCTCGCCCGCGGCGGGTTCGAGGGACTGCGCGGCTTCTTCCGAGTGCAGCTCGTCGAAGCCGATGGCGACATCGCACTCGACCAGCGAATGGATTTCTGTCCCAACAACTACGACGCCACCCGCATCAATCCACTCGGCCCGACCGACAATCACTTCCCTCAGATCTGCTCGTCGAGCACCTGGACGAAGGGGATGACCTACGGAATCGACCGGGGCTGGTCGGTCCCGGCGCTGTTCGGGTTCGGCGGCGACCCGGAGGGCAACCCGCTCGACGTCCCCGATGGTCGTTACCGGTTGAAAATGTGGATCACGAGCGACTGGAAGGCGGCACTCGGGCTCCCGAGCGCAACGAGCCGCATCAGCATCGACGTGAACATCGACACCTTGTCGTTCGAGTGCCCACCGTTCTGCGATGGGGAACTCCGCTCGACGCCTGGTCTGCGCACGATGTTCAGCACGAACGACCAAACTCGTCCGAGCGGACGATCGACGTACACGACGATCGATCCGAACACGCTCCCCGACCTGCGAGCGTTGCCGGCGTGGCAGATGTCGACTGCGCACGACAGCGGCCGCGACTACCTCAACTTCGCGGCCAACGTGTGGAACGGCGGTCCCTCGCCGCTGGTCGTCGAAGGCTTCCGACGTCGCGGCCAGAACGTGATGGACGCCCACCAGTTCTTCTACCGCAACGGCAAGCCCGTCGGCTCGAGGGTCGTCGGCGAGATGCGATACCACGCCGGCGGCGGTCACGATCACTGGCACTTCCAGGACTTCGCCCAGTACGAGCTCACCGGCGCCGACAAGACCGACATCCAACGCAGCGGCAAGGAGGCCTTCTGCCTTGCTCCGACCGACGCGATCGACCTCACCATTCGTAGAGCGGAGTTCCGGCCCGGCAGCACTGGGCTCGGGAGCGCGTGCGGAGGGGTCAACGCTCGGTGGATTCGCGAAGTGCTTCCCGCCGGGTGGGGCGACACCTACGGGCAGTATCTCGCCGGCCAAGCGTTCGACATCACCGACCTGGCGAACGGCACCTATTTCGTCAAGGTCGTCGCGAACCCCGATGGTCGGATCATCGAACGGACGTCGGTGAACAACGTCTCGTACCGCAAGGTGATCCTCGGCGGTGTCCCGGGTGAGCGCACGGTGACCGTCCCGCCCTACCGCGGCATCGACACCGAAGTCGGCTTCCAGATCCCCGGATGACGGGACCGACCCGCGCCGTGTTGTCCCACGACGCGGCGGGTGGCACACGAAGTGGCGGTATACCGCCAGTTCGTGGGACAGCCGCCAGTTCGTGGGACAACACGAGGTCGGGCGTCACGCGGCCTTGAGGTCGTCGATCACCTTGGCCCAACGCTCGGGGGCGCTCTGGTACGGGGCGTAGAACGACAGCCGGTCGACGATGCCGGCGTAGCGGCGCGCCAGTTCGGCACCGACGCCTTCGGGTTCCGCGACGACCGCGAACGTGTTGAGGATCTCGTCGTCGATCGCGTCGCCCATCTCGGCCCACTTCCCCTGCTTCGACAACGCGTTCAGTTCGGTCTGCAATTCGCCCCAGCCGTGTAGTTCGAGCACACCGCGATACGCAGGTGTCGATCCGTAGAACGCGATCTGTCGACGAGTGCCCACTTTGGCGGCCTCGATCTCGTCGTCGGTCGTGCCCGTGACGACGAAGAGCGGTCCGCTGACCTCGAACTCCGAACGCGAACGTCCCGCCTTCGCCAGACCCCGCTCCACGGCAGGGATCGTCACTTCGCGGACGTACCGCTCGGTCGTGAATCCGTGGATCAGGATTCCGTCGCAGACCTCGCCCGCGACCTCGGTCATCTTCTCGCCGACGGCCGCCAGGTACACCTTCGGCGCACCGAAGTCGTTCGGACCGGGGTTGAAGAACGGAGTCATCAACGTGTGCGTGTAGAAGTCGCCGCGGAAGTCGAGCTTGTCGCCGGTCTGCCAGCAGCCCCAGATCGCGCGCATCGCCGAGACGAACTCGCGCATCCGAGCCGCAGGGTGCGACCACGGCATCGAGAATCGCTTCGTGATGTGAGGCTGGATCTGACTGCCCAGCCCGAGCATCATCCGTCCGCCCGAGTACAGGTTCAGGTCCCACGCGGTGTTCGCGACCGTCATCGGACTCCGAGCGAACGCGACCGCGATCGACGTGCCCAACTGCACTCGTTCGGTGTGTTCGGCGACCGGCACGAGTGGCAGGAACGGATCATGGCTCGTTTCGGCGGTGTGAATGCCGTCATAGCCCAGTGCTTCGAGTTCGCGGGCTCGCGAGCCCATGTCGCGCAACGAGGTTCCGCCCAGTCCGGTATCGATCTTCAGGGCGCCGATCCTACGAACCACCCGGGCGTGGCACCATTTCCCGGAGCTTCGGTGTCGCCCCGGGTATCACGAGCCGAACTGGGAAACGAGAACGCGCGGCCGTGTCCCAGGGGGGCGGTATGGTCGTCGACGTGGAGCAAGGGGTCGTGCCGACGGCGAGAGCGCCAGAAATCACATCGGCAATCACACCAGCAATCACGCCGGAAATCACCGGTTCGACACCCCGCCGCGAGTGGCCGTCGCCCTATGCCCTCTCGCCGAGTTCGATGGGCGCGTTCACAACGTGTCCACTCGCATTCCGCTTTTCCTACGTGCAGCGACTTCCCGAGCCGCCGTCGGCCGCGGCGAGCCGGGGAACGTTGGTCCACCGAGCCCTCGAACGCCTGCACGACCGACCCGCGACGGAGCGGTCGATCGAAGCCGCGCTCATCGACCTCGCCGTCGCCGCGGCCGAACTGGAGTCACACCCCGAGTTCGCCGGCCTCGAACTCACCGACGACGAGTGGGGCGCGTTCATCGACGAAGCCGAACAACACGTTCGGCGGTACTTCGAGCTCGAAGATCCGACGCTCGTGCGCTCCATCGGACTCGAACTGAAACTCGAAGCCGACCTGGGCTCGGTACGCCTGCGCGGCATCATCGACCGGCTCGATCTCGCCGACGACGGCGGACTCATCGTCACCGACTACAAGACAGGGTCCGCGCCGAGCGAGCGGTGGGAGCAGAAAAGCCTCGCCGGCGTGCATCTGTACGCGGTGTTGTGCGAACAGAACTTCGGCGTCCGCCCGGCGCGGGTGCAATTGCTGTATCTCTCGAAGCCCGAAGCCATCGTCTCGATCCCGACCGACTCGACGGTCCGCGGCGTCGAGGTCAAAAGCGCCGCGGTCATGAAGGCAGTGCGAACTGCTTGCGATCGCAACGACTTTCGGCCGCGCCCGAGCAACCTGTGCGACTGGTGCAGCTTCAAGGAGTTCTGCCCGTCGTTCGGCGGCGATCCCGACATCGCGCACGCGGTACTCGCCGATCGGGCCAGCGCCGCCGCGGGTCGCCCGACGCTCCCGCTCGGTCTCGCATGACCGACGTCGACCGCGAGGACTCGGTCGGCGCCGACGCCGACGGTCCGCTCGCCCATCACCTCGAACGGTTCTCGGCGTTCGACGAGCGAATCGACGCCGCGCTCGACGCGATCCGGACGCCCGCGCTCGACCACGTGTTCTACGCATTGTCGAGCGCGGCCGATCACAGCATCTGGTGGCACGGCCTCGGCGCGGTGCAGAGCGTTCGGCGCGGTTCACTGGCTCCGGCCCGACGCCTGTCCAAGATCCTCGCGACCGAGAGCGCGATCACGAACGGGTTCGTCAAGTCCTTGTTTCGCCGCGAACGACCGACCCGTGAGCCGAACGACGAACCGCTCCCGTACGGAATGCGGATACCGATCACGAGCAGCTTTCCGTCGGGCCACGCCACCGCGGCTTTCTGTGCGGCCGCGGTCCTCTCCGAAGACGGCGCGGCACCGCTGTGGTACTCGCTCGCGGTGCTCGTCGCCGGTTCGAGGGTCTATGTCCGGATGCATCATGCATCCGATGTGATCGGCGGCGCGGTCCTCGGAGTAGCGCTCGGGGCAACGCTTCGCCGCGTGATCCGCTGACCGCGGCGCGTAGCCTGGCGCGATGACATCGATCGACCCGACACATCCCGGCCCGACCCGCCGCATCGGCATCACGTTCGACTACCGCTGACCATTTGCGCGCAATGCGCACGAAGCCGTGGTCACGGCAATCCGGAATCGCCTGCTCCCCCACGTCGAGTGGACGTTCGTCGCGTTCTCGCTCGATCAGGTGCACGTCGACGAACTCGAAACACCGGTCTGGGAGCGGCCGGCCGGCGAACGCGGCACCGGCGTCCTGGCCCTCGAGTGGGGCGTCGCAGTCCGCGATTCGTTCCCCGATCACTTCCTCGGTGCCCACGACGCACTGTTCGCGGTCCGCCACGATCACGGGAAGCGCCTGCACGAGGAAGCGAACGTGCGCGAAGCCGTGGCGGGTGTCGGACTCGATCCCGACGCCGTCGCCGCGGAGGTCGCCACGGGAAGGCCTCTCGCGACCATCGCCGCCGAACATTCCCAGGCCGTCGATCGCCACCAGGTCTTCGGCGTTCCGACGTTCATCGAGAACGACGTGGCAACGTTCATCCGTTTCATGGAACGCAACCAGACCGACGACCTGGCGCGTGCCCTCGATCTGCTCGACTGGGCGGGCATGAACGAGTTCAAGCGAACCCAGATCCCACGCTGATCACCGAGGATCCGAACCCGTGACCGACACCGACCTGCTCGAAGGCGACGCGGCATCGTCGGCGCGCGGTGGGTCCCTCGACACCCCGCGGCGCGTCCGCATGTCCGACGCCGAAGCCATCATGTGGGCCGTCGAGAAGGACCCCGCACTCCGTTCCGACTTCTGCAATCTGACGGTGCTCGGCGCGGCGCCCGACGCCGCTCGGCTCCGGGCGAAGGTGCGGGTTGCGATCGACACCATCGAACGTCTTGGTCAACGCGTCGTGAGCGCACCACTTCGGCTCGCACCTCCCGAGTGGGTCGACGACCCGAGCCTCGACCTCGACTATCACGTTCGCCGGGTGTCGGTGTCGGCGAAACGCGGCAACGCCCCGACCGACCGAGAGTTGCTCGATCTGTGCGCGCAACTGGCCGAGACTCCGTTCGATCGAGGTCGGCCGCTGTGGGAGTTCACGGTGATCGACGGTCTGGCCGACGGTCGAGTTGCGATGCTCCAGAAGGTGCACCACACGATCACCGACGGTGTCGGCGGGCTCAAGCTCTCGCTCGCGCTCGTCGACTTCGAAGCCGACTCGCAGGTTCCCGAGCGACCCGAGCGGGCCAGATCCGCGACCGCGCCGAACAACTCGCCGATCCAAGTCACCCGCGATGCCTTGGTCGACGCAACGAACCGAGGCATCGACACGGCGCGAGCCACCGTCGGTGCCGCGGCGCGCCTCGCGACGCATCCGTTCGACCTGCCCGGAGCGATCGGCGACGCGGCACGAGTTGCCGGGTCGGTGCGTCGCCAGGTGCTCGTCACCGATGCGGCGCACAGTGACGTGATGACGATGCGTTCGTTGCGGCGACACTTCGAGTGGCTCGACCTCGCGCTCGACGACGTGCGCTCGACGGCGTCCGCGCTCGGAGGCAGCGTCAACGACGTGTTCGTGACTGCGGTCGCCGGAGCACTCGGCGACTACCACGAAGCTCGGGGAAGCAAGGTCGACGACCTGCGTATGGCCATGCCCGTCAGCACCCGCGAACGCGGCGACGCGGGCGCGAACCGGTTCGCGCCGATGCGAATCGTCGTCCCCATCCGGCCCGCGGATCCGCGCGCTCGGTTCGCGGCGACGAGCGAAGCGCTACGGACGGCGAAAGCCGAACGAGCCCTCGACACCATCGATCGTCTGGCCGGCCTCGTATCAGGTCTTCCAACCTCGATCCTCGTCAACTTCACTCGATCGCAGACCCGAACGATCGATTTCGCGACCTCCAACCTGCGAGGCAGCCCGGTCGAGCTCTTCCTCGCCGGGGCGCCGATCCTCGGCAACTATGCGTTCGGACCGCGCACCGGATGCGCGGTCAACGTCACGATGATGAGCTATCTCGGGCGGGTCCAACTCGGGGTCAATCTCGACCCCGCGGCGATCGACTCGCCGTCCGACTTCATGGCCGCACTCGAGCGGTCGTTCGCCGCGTTGTTCGCGGCCGCCTGATTCCGGTCCGAAGGCGCCGACGCCTCAGCGAACGGGTCGCCGGGGCGGACCGACGACGACGTCGGCCCACTCTTCGGCGAGCGGGTCGAGCCACCTCCGGTGCGTGCACTCGGCGGCGAGGTCTTCGACGTACAGATGCAGGGTTGGCGCCTCATCGGCCAACTCGGCAAGTGGACCGCTCGACGGATGAGGGCGTGACCGATCGAGCACGTCGACAACGGCGACCGCGGCGAGCACCCGACACTTGCACCCCGGACACGCCGAGACCGTCGCCGCCTCGAATGCGTCGGCCAGCACCCACAGCGCGGACGCGTCTTCGGCTTCGAGGACGACGCCGTCGCCCGTGTCGTCGCAGATCCGAAGTGTTGCGTTCGACTCGTGCGCCACGGGCGCGAGGGTATCGGTCGACCGGCGGAACGACTCGGGAACCAGATCGTCGACCGTTCCGTCTCAGGGAGGTCGATTCCGAGGAGGAACCATGACCGACGACACCACGAATCTCTCGCCCGAAGCTGTCGACCTCGAACCCGCATCGGCGGGCGGGGCAAAGGCAACCCAGAAGCGCACCGCCATCGTGGCGGGCGTGGCGGCATTCGCGATCGCCGCGGCTGCCATCGGAATCACCGCGACGAGTGGGCCCTCCGAGCCGGATCCCATTCCGCTCGCGCTGCAAGCACCGGGCACGCCCGAAACCGCCGGCGCCGACTCCGGCGACCGCATGATGCTGCCGATCAGCGAATTCCGTTACGTCCTCGCCGGTGCGCTCCCTGATCTGGGAAGCGAAGCGAAGGTCTACCGACTCATCGCCCGCACCATCACCGCTGACGACGTGGCTCGCATGGGCGCAGCGCTCGACATCGACGGTCAGGTCGTCGACCTCGAGGGCGCGGGCTGGGAGATCAGCGACGACGCTCGCACCCTCACCGTCAGCGGTGACGGCACGAGCTGGTACGTGTCGATGTGGAACGGACCCAGCGGTCGCGTCAGCGGCGGTAGCGACGGCAGCGGCGCCTCCGCCGGCGGCGGCACCGACCCGGTCGGACCGATCGACCAGCCCCGTGAGACGCCGGCGGAGGAACCGATCGTCATCGATGACGGCGTCGTCTGCACCGAACCCGAGGACGCGAACGATGCGCCGGTGTCGAGTGACGACGTCGCCACCGACGATGTCGTCGACGGAGACGGCGTGGTCAAGCCAGGGCCCGATGGCACTTGCCTCGTCGACCCGGTTCCGGTGCCGCTGCCCGAACCCGAGCCCATGCCGGCGCCGCAGAATCTGCCCGATGCCAACGAGGCCGAGCGCATCGCTCGCGACACACTCAACGCACTCGGCGTGCTCGCCGGCGGCGATTGGCAGTTCGAACACTTCGACGGAGCCGTCCAGGTGACCAGTTGTGCCGCCGACGGTCCGTGCGAGGAGCCGAGTGAGCCGATCCTCTACTCCCGTTCGATCGTCGCCCACCGAGTGATCGACGGGCGCCCGGTGATGGGGCTCGACTGGTATGTCGACATCGGCGACAACAGTGTCGTGCAGAGCCTGAACGGCATGCTCGCCGAGGTCGAGGTCGTGGCCGACTACCCGTTGCGCCCGACCGCCGACGTGTTCGCCGACCTGGAGTCGGGCAAGTCGTGGTACGGCGGTGGTGTCGTGGCGCTCGCCGAGGACACGGCCGGAGGTGCTCCCGACATTGCGATCGCCCCGGAGTGTGTCGACGCGGCCGACTGCGAGGTCCCCGAACCGCAGATCGTCGACGTCACCGTGACCGACGTCAGCTTGGGCCTCCAGCTCTGGTATGGAGTCGACGCCGACGGCAACGCCGTGCAGTACGTCGTGCCGAGCTACCACTTCACCGGAACCTTCGCCGACGGCACCGACTGGTCGACCGACCTGATCGCCGTCAGCGACGAGTACATCAATCCAGCACCGGTCGGCGACCCCTCCGAGCCGCCGCTCGGCGCACCCGAGCCTGCGGTCATCGAGTCGGCCGAGGCGAACGCTCGCTGATTCACACGCGCGAACTGATTTCGACCGCTGCCCGCCCCCCGAACGCGGCGGCGACCACAATGTCGGCATGAGCAATCGTGTCCGATGCGTGGTCGTCGCCGCGTTCGCAGTTTGCGGGCTGTCCGCCTGCGCGGCAACCGACGACTCCACGCGCCCGTCCTCGGTCCCTGCATCGCCGTCGACGACCAAGACCAGAACCTCGACAACGGTGGCCCCGGTCGATGGAATCGATGCGGCCGATGGCCTCGACGACGACCTGTTCCCCCAGCTCGGCAACGCCGGATACGACGTCGACCACTACGACATCGACCTCACCGTCCGACGGCGAACCCCGAACATCGTCGGCACCACGATCGTGTCCGCCACCGCGACCACCGACCTCGAGAGCTTCGTGCTCGACTTCCATGCGCTGACGGTCGTTGCCGTTGTCGTCGACGAACAGCGAGCGAACTTCGACCTCGACGACGACGAACTCCGCATCGAACCGACGGCGCCGATCGCTCGAGGTCAACGCTTCGACACCGTGATTCGGTATCGCGGGATCCCCGAGCCGATCGCCGACCCGGTGATCCCGATCCAGAACGGTTGGAATCGAACCGACTCCGGCACCTTCGTCATCAACGAACCCGACGGAGCAAAGACCTGGTTCCCGAGCAACGATCATCCATCGGACAAGGCAACGTTCACGTTCGAGATTCGCGTCGACGGTGACCGCGACGCGGTCGCGAACGGCGAGCGAGTGAGCGATGAACGCGATGGTGCCGACCGGGTCGTACGGTACGAGATGCGCGAGCCAATGGCGACCTATCTCGCATTGGTCGCGACCGGATCGTTCGAGTTCACCGAACCGACGACGACAGCTTCGGGGGTCATCGTGCAACACGTGATCGACGCCGACCTCGCGGATCGCCTCACCGACCAGGTCGAACTCGTCGACGACATGATCGCGTTCTTCGAGTCGCGGTTCGGGCCCTACCCGTTCGACCGGTACGGGGTGCTGGTCACGCGCGCCGCGAGCGGTCTCGCACTCGAAACCCAGACGCTGCCGATCTTCGACGTGAGCGAGCTCGCGCCCCCCGAACCATTCACGGGCGACGAGATCATCGGTGCCCAGAACTTTCTCGCGCACGAACTCGCACACCAATGGTTCGGCAACGACGTGTCGCCCGCGTCGTGGAGTGACATCTGGTTGAACGAGGGGTTCGCCACGTACGCGGCGTATCTCTGGCTCGACAGCCAAGACCGCGGCGCGCTCGACCGGGCAATGGACTTCGCGTACGAGGCCATCGTGGTGCAACGCGACCAGTTCGGCATTCCCGGGTCACCCACGGTCGACTCGTTGTTCGGTCCGGCGAGCTACGACGGTTCGGCGTACGTGTTGCACGCACTGCGGACCGAAGTCGGCGACGAGACATTCTTCGAGATCCTGCGAACGTGGTCGAACGAGTTCGGTGACGCTTCGGCGACCACCGATGATTTCATCGACGTTGCTGAGTCTGTTGCTCGTCGTGACCTGCATGAGTTCTTCGAGGGGTGGCTGTACGCAGTCGAAGCACCGCCGCGGGTCGAGGCCTAGCGCCCACGCCAGCCGAGCATCCAACGGCTCTGCCCCGACAGCCGACGCGCGCCCTAGGGTCGCGCCATGCGCGCGGTGACGACGACCGGTGACAACGCCCTCGAAATTCGCGATCACCCCGATCCGACCCCGGGTCCCGGCGACGTTCGGGTGCGAGTGCACGGTGCTGGACTCAACCGGGCTGACCTCCTGCAACGGGCCGGCTTGTACCCCGCGTCACCCGGATCGCCGCCAGACATACCCGGCCTCGAGTTCGCCGGGGTGATCGACGAGGTCGGGCCGGGAGTCGTCGGCCGCAGCGTCGGCGACCGCGTGTTCGGCATCGCCGGCGGCGGTGCGCAAGCTGAGTTCATCGTCGTCGCCGCCGAGCACTGTGTCGCCGTTCCCGACTCGGTCGACCTCGTCGCGATGGGAGGCGTCGCGGAGGCATTCATCACCGCCCACGACGCACTGGTCACCCAGTGTCGCGTCCAGCCGGGAGAGTGGGTACTCGTCCACGCCGCGGGCTCGGGCGTCGGGACGGCGGCGATCCAGATCGCGAAGGCGCTCGGATGCCGGGTCATCGGGACGGCGCGAACGGCCGCCAAACTCGAACAGTGTCGCGAACTCGGACTCGATGCCGGCATCGTTCCCGACCTCGACACCGATGGTCGGGTCGACGACATGGCCCTCGGCGAAGCCGTGCGAAACGCGACGGGGAGCGGTGCCGACGTGACCCTCGATCTGGTCGGCGGCGACTACGTGACAGCCGACGTTCTCGCGGCCGCACCGCTCGGCCGGGTCTCGCTCATCGGGACGCTGGCCGGGTCGCAGGCCTACGTCCCGATCCTGTCGGTGATGCAGAAACGACTCCAACTGACCGGGACGGTGTTGCGACCCCGATCGCGAGCGCAAAAGGCCGAGGCAACGGCCGCGTTCGCGCGTGACCTGCTGCCGCTCTTCCAGTCCGGAGCCATCGCGCCGACGATCGAATCGATCCTCCCGCTCGACGAAGCCCCGGCTGGATACGACAGACTCGCGAGCGATGCCACGTTCGGCAAAGTTGTGCTCGACTGCCGCTGACTCGCGCGTCGGTGCAACAATGCCGTCAGCCGCCCACCGTTCGATCAGGAGCGTTCACCAATGGAAGACGTCGTCATCGTCGAAGCAGTTCGCACCCCCCTTGGTCGCCGCAACGGTGGCCTGTCGACGGTTCATCCGGCCGATCTGCTGAGCGCCGCCCAGCAAGCGTGCATCGAACGGTCGGGGATCGACCCCGGCGCCGTCGGACAGGTTGTCGGCGGTTGCGTCAGCCAGGTCGGCGAGCAGACGTTCAACATCGCTCGCACCGCCTGGCTCACCGCAGGGTTTCCTCTCACGGTCGCGGCCACGACCGTCGACGCACAATGCGGATCGAGTCAGCAGGCGACAAACCTCGCGTACTCGATGGTCAAAGCTGGAGTCGTCGACGTCGCGTTGGCCTGCGGGGTCGAAAGCATGTCGCGTATTCCCCTCGGCGCGGCGATGCGCGGCGACCTCGGGCGCCCGACACCGAAGAGTTACTTCTCGCAGTACGAGGTGACGAGCCAGTTCGAAGGCGCCGAGCGGATCGCCGAGAAGTGGGCGATCACCCGCGACGACTGTGACCGCTTCGGGCTCGAGAGCCAGACGCGAGCACAGCGCGCCTGGAGCGAGGGCCGCTTCGAACGCGAGGTCGTCGCGATCGACGCCCCCGATCTCGGCGAAGACGGCAAGCCGACGGGTTCGACCCACCGCGTTGCGCGCGATGAGGGCCTGCGCGAGACGAGCCTCGAGAAGCTCGCGCAGCTGAAGCCGGTGGCCCGCGAGAACGGCGTGCACACCGCGGGAAGTTCGTCGCAGATCACCGACGGTGCCGCCGCAGTGCTGCTGATGACGGCGTCTCGCGCCGAGGCACTCGGGCTTCGCCCTCGAGCCCGCATCGTCGAAACGTGCCTGGTCGGCGTCGATCCTGTCTTGATGTTGACGGGTCCGATCGACGCGACACAGACGATCGTGGAGCGCTCCGGTATCGGTCTCGACCAGATCGACACGGTCGAGATCAACGAAGCATTCGCGTCGGTCGTGCTCGCGTGGGCCAAGGACCTCGGCGCCGACATGACGAAAGTGAACCCGAACGGCGGC
>SXGT01289911.1_pt1 | contig 31301 bp, 13 predicted proteins | sample 3176221 | NCBI WGS metagenome assembly SXGT01 (sample SAMN11356862, study PRJNA531348) | freshwater metagenome | isolation source: freshwater sample F1-120 | place: China: Fuxian Lake, Yuxi | collected 2017-12-25
ATTCGGTCGGCCTCGTCGAGCACGAGGATCTCGAGCCCGGCGAAGCTGGCGTACGGCATCTTCATGTGATCCAGGAGCCGACCGGGCGTGGCGACGATGATGTCGACCCCGCGCCGAAACGCGCTCTCTTGCGGCCGCGCCGGGACACCGCCGTAGACGGACGCGACCGTGAGGCCGGTGTAGCGGGCGAGGCTCTCGGCGTGCTCGGCGGTCTGCGCCGCGATCTCACGGGTAGGCGAGAGAACCAGGGCGCGCGTGGTGCCCCGCGGCTTGCCGAGGAGCCGAGCGAGGACCGGAAGCACGAAGGCCGCCGTCTTGCCGCTTCCCGTCATGGCACACGCGAGGAGGTCGCGACCGGCGAGCGCGGGCGGGATCGCGTCCCGCTGAATCGGAGTGGCCTCGGTGAACCCGAGATCGGTGACGCCGCGAAGAAGCTGGGCGTCGAAGCCAAAATTGGAAAATGAAGTCAAAACAAAACCTTTGGTGCGCCTCGATGGGCGCGTCGCCGCGTCCGAGCCCAAGAAAGGCCGACATCGCGGATCAGTGACGGGATGCTCACTCCCGCGGAGTTCAAAAAGGGAGGCGTCTGAAGAGTGACAGGCGGGCCGCCGATTTTGGAGCCAGGCCCTCAGCATGCACATCGCGAAGGCTGGAGGCCCCGGGCCAGCAAGCTGACCACGAGGCCCAACGGTAGCGAACAACGTTCACTTTGGCAAGGACTTTCGTTCACTTCGCCGGCAGACCCGAAGCATGCTACCTAACCCGGGGGAGGGTGAGCATGGCGCGGTACTTTGGCTACGCGTGGCGTTTCATCACGATCTGGTTCATCACCACGATCGCGCTGACGGTCTATGGCTTCGCAAGGCTGTACATCGCTTGCCTGCCGGGCGCGGAGCGGCGACGTGCGGCGGTGGCCCGGCTGCGGGGGCGCGTCCTGCGCATCTCGATGACGACGCTCGGCGCCACCTTCATCAAGCTCGGGCAGGTGATGAGCTCACGGCCGGACCTGTTCGAGCCCGAGACCATCGACCAGCTCCGGCTGCTGCAAGACAAGATCCCTCCCTTTGGGATCGACGCTGCACGCAAGATCGTCGAGCACGACCTCGGTCGACCGCTCGCCGCGTGCTACGCCGGCTTCGACGCGACCCCGGTCGCGGCCGCAAGCGTCGCGCAGGTCCATCGGGCCACGCTGCCCGACGGCACAGAGGTCGCCGTCAAGGTGCTGAGACCCGACATCCGCGAGAAGTGCATCCGCGACGGCGCCATCCTGCACGCCTTGGCCCGCATGCTCGCCTGGAACGCGACGGCGCGGCTCTCCGATCCGGTCGGTCATCTCGACGCATTCGTCGAAGGCATCATCGAGCAGACGGATCTCACGAACGAGGCGCGGCACTACACGCTGTTCCACCAGAACTTCGCGGCGGTCGAAGGCGTACGCTTTCCGCACGTGCACACCGCGCTGTCGGGGCCGAACGTGCTCACGATGGACTTCGTCCGGGGTCACAAGGTGGACTCGCTGCCGCAGGGCCAAGACGAGGTGCTCGGGCGGCGTCTGCGGCTCATGTTCTTCAAGATGTGCTTCGTCGATGGCTTCGTGCACGCCGATCTGCACCCGGGCAACATGGTCATCGGCGTCGATGGCGGCATCGCGGTCTTCGACGTGGGCCTCGTCAAGCATTTGCCGGAGGATCTACTCGACCAGTTCGTCGACTTTTCGAAGTGCGTGGCCATGGGGACGACGGCGGACTTCATCGTCCACATGAAGACCTACCATCGCTACATGAACGACGTGGACTGGGACGCCGTCGAGCGGGACATCGGCGGCTTCATCGGCGAGTTCCGCGCCCAGAACGTGGCGCAGCTCGAGATGGGGCAGTTCGCCAACCGGCTGTTTGCCCTGGCCCGCAAGCATCGTGTACGGCCCATCCCGGAGCTCACGCTCGTACTCGCCGCGATTGTGACCTGCGAAGGGCTCGGCAAGATCCTGAACCCGCACGTCAACACCTGGAACGAGATGGCAACGTTTCTGATGCCGGTCGTTCAGCAGCGCATGATGGCGAAGCTAATGGCGGCCAAGGCGTAGGGCTCAGCAGCCACCGAGGTCACACGCGGACGGCTGCGGCGAGCCGCCGGAGAACCGGTCGCAGCTCGTCCTCCGCCGTAGCGCGCGCAAGCTCATCGGCGCTGCCATCGACTCCAAGGAGCGTCAACATCTCCACCACGCGAGTCCACCGCAGCGCCGGATGGTGCTCCGCCAGCTCCTCGATGTCGCGCAGGTCCCTCGGGCGCCCCGCGAGGATCTTGAAGGCGACGAGGTCGGCGAGCAATGCGGTGGGTACATCGCAGCCGAGCGTCGACGTCGGCAAGGCCGCGTGGACGAGCATTGCCTCGAATTCGCTCTCGGCGCACAGCAGGTCGAGGCGATAACCCGAGTGGTGGCGCGCCTGAATCACGGCACCACGGACAGCGACCTCCGAGAAGCCGTGTCCTACCAGCGCCTCGATGAGCCGACCACGTTCGGTGTCCGGAATGATGACAGACAAGTCGACGTCGCGCGTGGCACGGGTGTTCCCGAAGGCGATGGCCGCTACCCCGCCAATGAGCGCATGAGGGACGCGTTCGGACCGCAGGACCTCAGTCGCGTCGCGCAGCACGTCGACGAGCGGACTCTCGAACATGGATGACCTCCGTCAGCTGAACGAGATGCTCGAGATGCTCCTGGGCGGAGTCGCCTACGCCAACGGGGAGATCGATTGGCCTCTCCTGGGGCGGCGGTGCGGTCTTGGGATCGGTCGGCGATTGAGGTGCGCCCATGTCCATGAGCATCGGCACGCGCAGTGAACGCGTCAAGGACTACGGGAGCTTGGGCACGAGCGTGGCCGTCTCTGAATTGGCCAACGAGCGCCACGCCTTGCCGCCGAAGTACCACACGAGCACGACGGCGAGGCCGTCATAGAAGAACACGGCCAAGAACGTGAGGTAGTGGAGCTTGAAGACGTAGACGTAGAGGAAGCCCACGGCCGACGAGCTCTTGAGGACGTAGAACACGGGCGCCAGGTGCGGCCACTTGCGGATGTCGCGCTGCATCCAGAAGCACAGCGTGGCCAGCGTGAGGACGTTGCCGGCGCCGAGCGTGCGCCAGAGGTAGCTGTTCTCGTCGGGGAGCGGATAGGGGCCTGCGCCCAGCAGGTCGCCGATGCGCAGGAACTCGCCGTACGCGAATTCCGGTAGGAAATAGTAGCCCAGCGACGGGAAGATGAAGTTCACCGTGAGGTAGGTGAACACGAGCTGCATGTTGCGGTAGTCTTTGTTTGGTTGACTGAAGAACCCGCCCATCGCGCTACTCCACCACCACGAGGTCGCTCGCGGACCGCCCGAAGGTCTCGGGGTGATACATCTCCTCGGCCTTGGTCGGCGGCGCCACGAAGCGACCCGGCGTGGTCGCGCGCGCCACGTAGCTGAACTCGTAGACGCCCTCCCACAAGAGCGCGCAGAAGGCCTCGACGCGCTCGTCGCGCAGGTTCGTGTGCTCATACCAGCGCCAGTAGCTCCAGTAGCCCCACCGACCGCGACCGTAGCCCGGAGAGGGCGTCGCTGCGGGCGTCTTTGGAGGCACGGCCTCCGAACCGCGGAGCTCCGGGTTGACGGGCTCGAGACCCGCGGGCAGCGGGTCGACCAAGGCCACGTGATAGCGGCGCGACTCAGCGACCATGTTGAGGGACACGCGGACGCGCGCGCCGGCCTTGATGTGCCAGACCCCGTCGGCGCCGCGCGTGACGTCGTCCTTCTTGTCGACGCCCTCGTAGCGCCGCTCGAGCGTGAAGCCGTGGTCCGAGGGCTCCAAGCGCAGCGACTTCGGCGCGTAGCGCATACCAATGCGGTAGTACATGCGGCCTTTGCCGGTCTTCTCCAGCACGAGGTCCTGCTTCTCGCCCGCCGGCTTCTTGGCGAGCCAGCTCATCGGGATGTCGATCTCGTGCCGCTCGGTCGTGCGCCCCTTGAACGTGTGCTCGCCGGCGTAGTCCTGGCCGAGCCACGCGCGCGCCACGAAGTCGGGCGTCTCTTTCTCGTAGGTGTTGAAGTACCGATCGAGCGCCAAGAGCACGAACGCATTCTCCTGCGTGTTGCCCCAGTGGCCCTTCTTGCGATGGGCGAGCAAGCCCGTGACGATCTTGGGGATGACGTCCGCCTTGGGCTGGTCACCGATGAGCGCATCCAGCAGCACGCCGTCGGCGCGCCGGTCGGAGCTCAAGATGAGGTGCGCGCCATCTTGGTAATTGACCGCGAAGTGGGCTGCGCCCGCGGTCTCAGTCACGCGATTGTTGAGGTGTTTCCGGATGGCCTTGACCATGTCCTGTGCGGCACCGTCCTTGGACGGAGAGAGCACGGGCAGCAGGAAGCCGAGCGGTTCGAGGCCCGTCTTCTCGATGCCACCCTCCTCCTTGATGAGCTGAAGCGCCTTGGCCACGTCGGGATCGGCATTCAGGTTGCGCACATATACTGCGTACGTCGTGATGTGGCGCCGGACCCATTCAGGGTACTCCGAAGGGTAGTGGCGCTCGATGTTCTTGAGGTAGGTCATCGCCCGCGCGAGCATGCCACCGTCGACCTCATAGCCCTTGAGCTTGGCGCGAACCAGGGCGTGCGCGACGTGGACCGTAAGGTACGGCCAGGTCTCGGAGCCGCGTCGCCAGAAGCCGAAGCCACCGTCGCCATTCTGCCGACTCTTGAGGCTCTTGAGATCGCGGGCCACGAACGTGGCGACCTCTTCGGCCGGGGGCATCCCCTTGGCGCGAAACGCCGAGAGCACATCGCGGAGCGCCACGATCGCCAGCATGCGCGAGGCGATCTGCTCGGCGCAGTCGTAGGGATAAGCCACGAGGTAGAGCACGGCGTCGGTGAGCGCCTGGAGGGCGGTGGACGAGGTGGTGACCTCCAGACCGCCGAACTCGGTGTAGACGTCGTTTGGAAGAGCCACCGGCTGTGCCGTCGCGCCTTGATCGACGGTACCGTAGGTCGCGAACGCCTCGGTCGTGGCCGGAGTCCACACCGGCAGCTCATGCTTGGACGCGTCGGAGCGCGCGCCTGCCGCTGCGGCAATCTGGAAGCGCGCCGTACCGACGTAGGTGACCGAGGCCGGAAACCGCACCTCGACGCGATCGTTGGCCGGCACGTTCACGCGCCGCCCCTTACCCTTGGTCAGGCTCACGCCGGTCGCCTTGACGGCCACGTCGACCGTCATGGGCTCGTCGGTCTGGTTCTGCAGCACGATGGGCAGCTCGAACTGGTCGCCAAAGTTGAGAAAGCGTGGCGGCGAGGCCCGCACCATGAGCGGGAGCCGCGCGGTGAGCGTGGACTCACCCTTGCCGGCCTTGGTCGCGCCGGAGATGGCGTAGGCCACGACCCGATAGCGGGTGAGGTTGTCCGGCAGCTTGAACGGCAGCGTCGCCTTGCCGCTCGGGTCGGTCGGCGTCGCCGGCACGAACGCGGCCAGTGGGTTGAAGTTAGAGCGCACTGCGATGGGGCTCGCGCCTCCGCCCTCGTCGTCCTTGCCACCGCCCGGCGCCTCGGCCTTGGCCATCCGCGCCTTGGGCGCTGCCTCGGCCACTGCTGACGGAGACGGCGGAGGGGGCGCACCACCTGTCGCGCCCTTGTCCCCCATCTTCTCGCTCTCCTTCTGCTCCTCCATCGCCTTGGCGAGCTGATCGAGGCTGGCGAGCACGATGTGCTCCCGCAGGTGCGCCTCTTTCACATCGCCCGACCGAAACGGATAGAGCCAGCTCATCGGATCGCGGAAGACGTGGCCGGTCAGCGCCAGGACCGACTCGTCGACGACGACGAGCGCGACCTCGGCATTGGGCACGGCGGCGCCTGTGGCGTCCTTGACCTCGACGGTGACCGAGGTCTGCGAGCCGGGATCCGCCGACTTGGCGGCCGGCGTCACCTCGACCTTGAGCGTCTGCTGACGTGCCGGGACCTGCAGGCTCGTAGCCCCCGACGCGTAGGCGGGTCGCCGCGGTAGCGTGGGATCGGGCTTCTTGTCAGCGCCGGCACGCACCGCCGAGCCCATGAGCTCGACTTGCACCTCGACAGCGGGTACCTGCCAGGACTCGATGGGCACCTCGACGGTGGTCGTCGCGGCCGTCATCGAGAAGTGCGTCGTCGTGACGATGCCGGACCGCCGCACCGTGAGCACGCCCTCGGCCGGGAACCACGGCGCCTCGACGAGCAGCTTGGCCGCGTCTCCGGGCGCGTAGTCCTTCTTGTCCGCCGTGAGCTTGACCTGCTCGAGCTCGACTTTGGTCTTGGGCGGCTGATCCCCGCCGGCGACCCAGATCGTCTGCCGCGTTGCGGTCTTCCGCTCCTTGATGTCGCTGGTCGTGGCCGTGATGCGGAGCTCGCCTCCGCCCTTGGTGACGAAGCTGCACTTCGGGAGCGCGCCATCGGCCCCCGAGGTCACCGTGCACGACTCCTTGTCCTTCTCGAGCTTGCGCCAGCGGCCCTTCTCCGAGCCCCACTCGTAGCGCGCCGATTCGACCGTCACCGTGCGCCCCGTCACGGCCTTGCCCTCCAAGTCCGCAACGAGCACCTCGACCTCGACGGTGTCGCCCTTGAGGTAGAACCCACGGGGGTGCTTCAGGCCGACGTACACGTCGGCCGGATGTACGAGGAGCGTTGTGCTGGCCGCCCAGGTCTGCCGGTTCACATCGACGACGGTCGCCTCGGCCTGGAGGCTCGTCGGCGTGGGGGGATCGACCGCGTCGAAGTCGAACCGGAGCGTGTGACTGCCACCGCCGTCGGTCTTGCCCGTAAACGTCTTCTGCGTGTTCTTCGGCGGGCGTGGCGGCCGATAGCCGCGGTGATACCCCGGCCCGTCGTGCTCGTAGGGATCCACGTCGGCCGCAAAGGAGCCCCCAAAGGCCCACCCGTCGCGATTGGGCGGCGAGAACCACCCCGGGTTGGCCGTGACACGCCACACGACCTCCGCGTCCGGCAACCCGCCACCGGCGAAGTACGTCGCGGCGATGGTCGCCGTGCCCGTCCCGCCCACGAAGTGCGGTCCGGCGCTGGCGGTCGCCTTGACCTCGAACTCCGGTCGACGGAACTCCTGCACCTCGATGCCATGGGAGTAGACGTGACCCGTGGCTCCCGAACCGCCCTCGAGCGTGAGCTCGACCCGCGCGTGGCCGAGGTTCATCGTGTCGGGCAGCGTGAACTTCCCGTCGAAGCCGCCGAGCGCGGAGAGCGCCATGTCGCCCTTCCAGACCTCGTTGTTGCGCGAGTCGACCACGCGCATGCGGACCTTGGAGCCCACGCTCGTCGTGTCCTTGACGAGCCCTTTCTTGCCGGCCTCCAGCTGGCGCACCCACCCCTTGAGCTGGACCTCCTCCTTGGGTCGATACAGGTGGCGGTCATCGAAGACGAACCAGGAGAGCCAGTCCGAGCGTGACCGTTTGGTCCACGACGAGCCGCCACCCCAGTAGTAGGTGTTCTCCGGGATGAAGGCCGTGTCCGCACCGCGCTTGCCGATGAGCATCCGCACGCGATCGTTGAGCGGCACCGAGGTGAGCTCGAGGGTCGCCGCACCGTTCTTGTCGGTCTTGACCTCGGTCCCTTCGGGCCAGAGTGACAGCGCGACGCCGTCGAGCCGTTTGCCATCGACGAGCGACGTGGCGAGACCGAGCAAGTTCTCATCGTCGACGAGCGCGGTGAGCCCGATGTTGGTGACCTGAATCCACGAGACGATCTCGATCTTGGCCCACTTCTCGCTGGGCTGTTTCGTGGGCTCGATCTTCACGATGATCTGCCCTGCGCCTTCGACGAGTGCAGCGGTGAGGTCGACGCGCGTGTCGGTCAGCTCGTCGTCGGTCATGTCAATGGACAGCGTCTTCTGGAGCACGAGCTTGCCCGGCACGGGCGGCGGCGGCTTGTCGTAGCGATTGCGGTTGCGATAGTGGTCCAAGAACGCCGGCCAGTCCTTGGGCTCCGCCCGATAGAGCTCGAGCTTGTAGTCCTTGTGGTTGATGCTGAAGAGCTGGAACTCGGCCTTGCCAGCGGGGTCCAAGACACGAAAATACGCGTCACCGGCCCACATCATCGGCTCCGCGGTGCCGTAGGTGAGCGTGTCACTGCTCCCCCCTGCGAGGGTCTGACCAAAGGTGTCCTTGAGCGCCACACCCGCGATCTTCACCTTGTACTTGGTGCGTCCCTTGGTCTTGCCCAAGATGCTGATCCCGTTGCCCGACAGCACGAGCTTCATGCCCTCGATCGGCGGCTCGACGGTGACCATGCCGTCCTCGACGGCCGCGAACGAGTCGTCGTCAATCGGGTTGGTGAACTCGATGTTGATGGGCGACATGGGCCGGCACGGCTTGGTCGCGTCCCAGTGGCAACGCACGTGGCGAATCTTGAAGGGCCCGAACGTGCGGAAGCTCCACGTCTGGGCCTCTGTCGTCTTGCGCGGCCCTTCGGCGGAGGCAGTGCCGGCCTCGAACGAGATGGAGATGTCCGTGTCTGCCGGCAGCGGCTCTTCGGTCTTGAACGCCACGAAGCGACCTGGTTCGGCACTCTTGGTCCGCTCCTTGGCGTTGGAATCCGCCTCGATCTCCTCTTTGGTCGCGAGCCGAAGCTTGCGCTCATTCAGCCAGCCGGCCTTCGCCTTCGTCGTCTGAAGGACCACGGCCGGGTCCACGGCCTGATCGAAGAAGGCGAGGATCAGCGGGTCGAGCTTCTGCGGCCCGTGCTCGGGCCAGCGCGACAACAACCGCGGCGGTGGCGTCTTGAAGGTGAACTTGGCGTCCTTCTCGAGCTTTCCGCCCGTCGCCGAGGTCGTCCCCGCAGGCACCGTGACCGTGAACTCGGTGGCCATCGGCAGCCGCTTGGCGGGGTCGAGCAGCAGCGTCTTGGCGCCGACCCAGCGCCAGTTGCCGGGCGGCTCGGGCTCGATCGTGACTGGCACGCCCTTGGCGACCGTGTCCTTGTGCGAGGTGACCGCGACCATGGGCTGCGAAAACGTCACAGAGAGGTTGGGCGCGAGCGTGACCTCACCCTCGGGCGAAAAGCGGAGCACCTCGAGCGGCTTGGCCTCGACCACGGGCGGCTTGACGTCCGGCGCGATCGGTGGAGGGAATGGCGTCTTGACCGACTTCCCGGTGCGCGGCGGCGGCAGCGAGCGCTCGCGCATGGCGAACGGCTTCTCATCACCGGTCTGCTTGTCGAGCTGGGGCACGCGCTCGAGCAGCTTGTCGGCGGCGGCGTCCTCGATGGGCTGCGTTGGCGCAGGCGGCGGACGCGCCGCGGCGTCGTCGGCGCGACCATCGGTGATGCGAAACGACAAGCCCTCGTCCGGCTTCGGCTTGGGGGGCGGCGCAGCGGGGGGCCCACCTGGAGTCGGTGGCGCCTCGGTCTTGAACGGCAACGCCACCGGCTCGGTCGCCGCCGTCGCCGGAGCAGGCACGGGCGGCTCGCTGACCGTAGGCGCAGCCGGGGGCGGCGCGGGAGGTGGTGGCTCCTTCTTGCAGCCGGCGGCGTGCAGCGCGACCAGAGTGAGGGACGCAAGGGACCAGGGTGTTCGACTTCGGCGGTGCATGGGGCGAAGATACCTCGACTTGGGTTGCTGCACACGTGACGCCTGGGTTTCGGTGGAAGTTCAGCGATCGGAGACCGGATGGGGCTGTACACGCACGAGCTCGAGGTCGCGACGGCGCTCGCCCTGCAGGTGGGCGCCCTGTTGCGCGCGGAGTTCGACCGCGATGGCGGCCCCCGGGGCGATGGCGATCATCACGCGGACATCGATGCCGAGGTCGAGCTGCTGATTCGGGAGCGCCTGCTCGGCGCGTTCCCCGAGGACGCGTTCCGCGGTGAAGAGACCGGTTACCTTCAGGGCGGGGTCCCGGTCATCCGTTGCTGGCTGGTGGATCCCAACGACGGGACGGGCGCCTTCCTGCGCGGCCACCGCGGCGCTTCCGTCTCCATCGCGCTGATCGTGGAGGGCGAACCGGTCCTTGGCGTCGTCTACGCCTATGCGGCGCCGACACACGCCGGTGATCTGATCACGTGGGCCGAGCACAGCGGGCCGCTGACGAGAAACGGGCGCCCGCTTCCCCATTCGGCGATTGCAGCGGAGCTCGGTGCCCGCTCGCTCGTCCTCGTCTCCAATGGTGCGGACGCGACCCCAGGTGAGCATTGGGAGCTCGTCGCGCCGGCGCGCTTTCTGGGGATGCCCTCCATCGCCTATCGGCTCGCGCTCGTCGCCGTCGGCGAGGCGACCGCGACCGTCTGTCTGACGACCCCGCACGGCTGGGACTACGCCGCCGGGCACGCCCTGCTGCGCGGCGCGGGCTTGACGCTCGTCGACGAGGGGGGCGCCGACGTCCGCTACGACGACGACGGCCAGAGCCGCGTGCGCTGGTGTGCCGGAGGACCGGTCGACGTGGCCCGCGCGCTCATGCGACGCCCGTGGGGGAGCCTGCCTCGCCGACCGTTCGTGAGGGCGCCGCGCGACCTCGTGGCGCTCACGCGCGGCGCGCATGTCGCTGACACCGCATGCCTCGCCCACGCGCACGCGACGCTCCTCGCCATGATCGTCGAGGCGGGCCCCGCGCCGAGCGCCGCACGGATTCGGGTGCAGCGCGCGCTGCTCTTCGCGCGCGGTCTCGTCGAGGCGGGGCGCATCACTGAAGCCACGATTGCGGCTGCCACCGACGCCGCCGCGAATCACGCGCTCCCGGAGCGCCTGGGTCCGCCTGTCGCTCCGGCAGAGATCGAGGCCCTGCGCGACCGCATTGTCGCGCTGGCCACGACCTCGGCTGTGCGGGGCGACGCGCTCGCACCGTCCGTCGAGAGCGCGCTCGTCGTCGTCGCCGAACGGATTGGCGAGCCCTCGGGCCAGCTCACGACGGGCCTGCGGCCCCTCTGGTGGGCCGATCTCTTCGCGCTCGCCGAGCGACTCCTTCTGTTGAGCGACGATCGCCCGAGCACGGGCTGACCGTAGACAGCGCGTTGCATTGCCGCACGGCGGCTCTCGAATGGCGTGAGGTTTCAGCACCACGGCGCCCGCACCGATCGGCGATCCAACGGGTCGCAAGACGCGTATCCTGGAGAGCCTCAACGCGCTCCGGAGGACCTAGTGAACCCAATCCTGTCTCGACTCGTCATTGCCGTGGGGCTTGCTGCGGCTGCCTGTGCTGGTGGTACCGACCCGCTGGGCCCAACGACGGAGCCCACGACCGACGCGCTGGCGTCGGAGGTGTCTGCCGAGATGCCTGCAACCGCTGAGACCGCGGTCACAGGCGATCCCGGGACACCGCCGCTCGACGTCCCCGCTCCGGGTGATGCCGCCGCTGACGTTCTCAGTCCAAGCGACACGCCGGCCGGCACGCAGGTGAGCGAGAAGGTTGGACCGCAGGGGCTCGTGCTCACGCTCGGCGAGGTCACGCTGACCATCCCTGCCGGTGCGCTGGCGGAGGGCACGGAGGTCACGCTCGCTCGGACGCAACAGACTGTGCCGGGTGGGGCGCCGATGTTCACGGACCTCTATGAGTTTCTGCCGCACGGGCTCGCGTTTCTGACACCGGCGACGGTCGACTTCAGCTACACCGGCAATGATACGCTCGCCGCCATCGCGTGGGGGCCCGGCGCGGACGAGCCGTTCGCGCTCTTGAACGCGACGGTCGGCTCGGGACACGCGGTCGCGACGATCGACCACTTCAGCCGCGGTGCCGTCGTCGATGGGCCGGCGTTCACGGCCAAACCCGAGCTCGACGCGGGACCCACCGACGCGGGCGCCCCAGACGCAGGGCCGGCCGACGTTGGCCCGACCGACGCGGGACCCACCGACAGTGCGCTGGCGGATCCGGGCCCCGACGTCGCGACGGCAGACGACCCGGTTCCCGTGGACACGGCGCCCGGCGACACGGGCATAGGGCCGGACACGAACACCAGCGCCGACGTCGGTGGGCCCAACGACGACTTCGACGGCGACGGTAAGAAGAACGCCGAGGACAACTGCCCGAAGCACAAGAACGCGACTCAGGCGGATCTCGACACGGATGGCGTCGGCGACGTGTGCGACACTTGCCCGGGCCTCGCCAACGCCGACCAGCTGGACACGGACAAGGATGGCATCGGCGACGTCTGCGACCGCAAGGCGTCCCTGGATGGGACGTGGCCACAGTCCTCGTCTCGGCGTCCGGCGCCGAACGCGGCCATTGGCCTGGCGAGCGCCTATTCCTTGTCGACCGGTCACGTCAGCGGGGGCCCGACGCTCGCGCTCGACTGCTACTCCGGTGTCGGGCCCGCTTCGGTCCCTGGCGGGAGCTGCGCCGGTGCCTGTGGCCTGCTGTACGACCCGGTCAAGCCGCAGCATGACGCCGCGTTGGTCCCGACGGATCTCGTTACAGTGACCGTTGTAAACGACGGCGGCGATGCGGTCTGGATCGGCCTCGGGCGCCGCATCGACGCCGCTGCGTCGGCGGGTCAGCGGTGGCGCAGCGAGATCCTGTACGGCTCAATCAAGGACGACGTTTTGGCGACCTTCTCGGCGCAGAACGTGAACGCGTCGGCCCTGGTCGGCTTCGCGCAACCCGGGGTGCCCCCCGCAGACCTCACCGTCACTGGGGCGCTGCTCGTGGACCTGGCCCACGTCGTCGTCCAGGACGCCGGCGGACCGACCAAGCAGCTCATCGCGCTCGTCCGAGTGACCTACGACCTTGGCGGCAAAGCGCACGACCACCCGGTCGTCGTCGGGATGGACCCCATCGCAGGCAACATCCTGTGGACCTTGTCGCTGCCAGCCTCCGTGGATCTCTCGATCGGCGTCTCAGGTGCGGACACCGGGACCATGGCACGGATGCACGTCCTATCGGACGGCCGCATCGTCGTTTTTCACGACAACTCGTTGGGCGTGAAGCCGCCGGCCCTCTACGAAGGTCGCGTCCCGCAGGATGGAAAGCACGGACTGCTCTTGCGGCTGCCCGACGAGGTCCATGCCTACCCGATCCGGGATGTCGCCTTCGACGACGCGGACCGGCTGTGGATGGTCGCTGCCGAGACCAAGCCGCTGGGGCCCAATTGCCCGAAGTTCGACGACACCTTCTCTCGGCTGCGGGTCTTCTCCTCGACATGGGAGCCGCTCGTCCATGTGAACGCCGAAGTCATGATCCCGCTGAGTGTCATTCCGGCGAACTCCAACAGCGGCCGCACACAGTATGGCAACCTCGCACGAGGGCACGAGCGGGACGGGCAGCTGCATGTCGAGTCGTACCTGACGAGCGAGGGCAAGACGCGCCTGCGGGCGATCGTCCTGGGCGAGCCGCCGCTCGTGACCGCGGCCGACTGCGGTGAGAAGCTGGGCCTGTTCCCGCTCGATCCGACCAAGGTCACGAGCCAGGGCGCGCCGGGGGCGTGTCCGCTCGATGAGTGGAAAGACCGCTGCTGCGACGAGTTTCCCAACGCCAGCGGGGTCCCGGCCGGGACGGCGTGTTCACCGGGAGCGGCCGCCAAGGAATGCCGATGCAAGGCCTGCATGGGGCTGCTGGATGCAACCGGCTGCAGCGCCTATGGCTACAGTGGCCAGCGGTACGCGCTCGAGGTCTTCGAGATGGACGAGACCCCGACCGGGCTGGCCTCCGTGTCGCACCGCGTAGTCCCGCTGTCGCGCACCGCCTTTTTTGGCGCCAAGCGCCAGGGCTCCATCATCCCGAACGAGAGCGTGCTCTCGCTCGACGGCCAGGGTCACCTGATGTTCGGGAGCCACTTCTGTGCGGTGGTCTCGGCGCCCAACGTCTATTGCAGCGAGCTGCAGGCCTACGACCTGACCCGAGCACCTTCAGAGCCGGCGCTGCTGTGGTCGGTACCCGCGTTCGACGATCCGCGGGTGATCGTCGGCCAGAACGTCGATCCCATCGCGGCGTTCGAGGGCAAGGGCTTCGCGTCCACCATGGGCCGCGCGCTCGCCGCGGGGCGGATGAGCCTGAGCGAGCCAGCCATCGTCAGCCGATCGCCCGCCATCATCGAGCGCAACCCGATTCTTGCGGGGCCCGAGGGTACCAACGACGAGCCCGACGCGACCCCGATCGTGGGACAGGGGCTGTTCCCCGTTGGCCAGGGGCGGCTGCTCTCGATCTACGACACCTACGACGGCTCGGCGCTTCCAAGGCGCGCCGCCATCCGGCTATTCAAGCCCACCGACGAGGTCATTGGACCCATCGAGACGCACGCGCTCGATGCCCCCTTCCCGGAGGTCAACGGGTGCAACCCTACGGACACCTGCACGCGGCTGCCGCTGCCCGGCGTGACGAAGGACACGGACATCTTCGACCCGAGCCTGCTCGAGGCCGCGGCGGTCTCGGGTGACTACGGCCTGTGGGTCGGCTGCGTCACCAAGCAGATCACGGTCGGCGCAAGCGAGCCGTTCCCCAACACCAACGATTGCAGTACGCCGACTCTGGTCGGGCAATGGAACGACAAGATGTCGAAGAGCGGCTGGACGCTGCACGAGATGCGCTTCCCGCTCAGCGGTCCAAGCAAGGATCAGTACAAGCTGACGATCGCGCTTACGACCGAGGGGCGCGGCGTCTTCGTCGAGTGTCGGCCCGAGGCCATCCTCACCAAGGATGTCACGACGACCTTCAACAACGTCGTGACGACGACCCGGTACCTGCGGTGCACCAAATGGAACGAGGTGTACGTGGCGGGCCAGGGGCGGAGCGTGGACGTCTATGACGTCGTTCAGCAGCGACATCACCAGGGCTGCGCCAAGATCGGGCTCCCGGCACACGAGGTCATCGTGCGCGTCAAGGGCAAGCTGCCGAAGATCACCGTGACGGACGCGCAGGGGAACGCGGCGATCGATTTCGCCGGTGGTCAGATCGCCCGCATCTGTGCCAACACGACAGAGCCGGTGCAGTTTCAGCTCACGTCGGGCACAGGCACGCTTCAGGCACCGGCAGGGACCCAGGATCTCGACGCCAACCCAACCATCGTCAAGCTCCCGGCCGGGAAGTGCGCCGAGGTCACGGCGCCCAACGGCGGGCTCCTGACGGTCGCAGTGAGCGTCGCTCCGACCGGCGGAGGCCTCGGGCCCGCACAGCAGGTCGGGCTGGTGTTCCTGGACCCAGGCGAGTGCGCGCCGGCACCCGGAGACACGCCCGGGAGCTTCAATCTGTGCACGCCGCCGCACCCCATGGCGCTCCCGAAGACCGAGTCCGACCAGCCGGCAATCCAGAGCCCGAGCTACGTCGCCGAGGGCGTGGCGCTCACAGACCGGTCGCTGGTCGTTGCAGACGTCGATATTCAGGTCACGGGGCTCGGTATGGATCTCGCGATCGCGCGACACCACCGCAGCGCCCGCAGGCCGGAGGGCGGTGGCATCCTGGGCGGCTGGTCACTGTCAATCGACCAGCGGGTGATCCCTGTGACGAGCCCGGACGGCAACGCGACGTTCACGACCATCGAGACGCTCGAGAAGCCCTTCGACTTGGCGTTTCACGACGGCTCGGGCCGCGTCGATGTGTTCAAGCATCCGGGTGCCGCCGGCACGACGACGATCCAGCTGACATCGTCTCCGAGCGGCCTCATCTACACGCCGGGCGACGAGGTGCCCAAACACTATGTGCCCAAGGGTACGGCCGAGGTCCTCGCGGAGGTCGTCACGTTCACGCCCCCGCGAGGTCGCTACGAGACGCTCCGCCGCATCACGCTCCAGGTCCCCAAAGGCCTGACCGGGGGCGACGTCCACCCGTACTACGTGGACTCCAAACAGGTGGCGCCGACCGAGCAGCGATTCTACGAGCTGCGCGAGCCCGAGGGGACCCGTCGCATTTTCAACTGCAAGGGACAGCTCATCCGAGTCATCGATCCGCGCTTCCATGAGATCGAGTTCTTGTACGAGGGCCCGCTCCATCCCGCGCTGAAGGTGCGGCAGCTCTCGCGCATCATCGACACGCAGCACCGCGAGACGACCGTCGAGTGGGACGCGGCCGGCGGCGGGACCTCGGCGTGGCCGCGCATCGCGCGCATCGTGGACCCATTCGGGCGCGAGGTGCGCTACATCTATTCGACACTCGCCAACGGCACGACCGTGCTCGACCGCGTACAGCGGACCTTCGTGAACACCGGCGACACCACGCTGTCGGTCAAACAGACCACCGCGTATGATTACGACGCGGCGGGCCGGCTGACGGACATCACCTACCCCGGCGAGATCGGGCCGCAGTGGAAGACGACCTATGACGCCGACGGGCGTGTCACGCGTCAGGTCTCAGGGCTCGACGACGGCCAAGGCGAGGGCCCGCGGCGAGGCGAGGTCACGACGCTCGCGAGCCCGACCCCCACTACGGTCGTCGTGACCGATGGTCGAGGCACGGCACGCACGTACACACTGCAGGCGCTGCCGAACGGCGGCCCCAACGTGATTCAGTCCATCACCTTCGACAAGGCGGTCTGGGACGGCAAGCTCGACCCGCCCGGACTGACGACCACGGCGGTCACGGCGGCCTTCAGCTACACCAGCGCCGGCCTCGTCGAGAGCGAAACTGGCCCGGACGGAACCATGACCACGACCACCTACGGCGCCGCGGGGCGCATGACCGGCCGCACCATGACCGCGCCAGGGGGGCTCCCGCCGAAGGCCTGGAGCTACACCTACGATCCGGTGTGCCAGCTCCTGACGAGTGAGACCGACCCTGCGGGCCGTAAAACTACGTACATTGTATCGCCGGAGCTGTCGACGACCGCGCCCGGCGAGCAGTGCCGGCACCTGACCCGCACACGTCCCGTAATCGATGGCACGACCTACGAGGACGTCTACACCTACGTGAAAACGGGCAAGCGCCGTGGCTTGATGGCCTCGCACCGTGTGACCAAGAACGGCACCGAGACGCGTAAGACGACCTTCTCATATGCCGACGACGACGGGACGGGCGGCGATCCGAAGACCTTCCGCCGAGGCAAGGCGCCCATGCCGAAGGTCGGACATCCGACCGAGACCGCCGACGGCGGCCCCGTGCCCGCAGGCTGTACCGGCGTGCCGGTCGAGCTGCGCTCGACGTTCGAGACCGACGTCCGCGGCAACGTGACGAAGGTCAGCCGGCTCGGCGACAATGGCGCGGCGATCGTTCACGCAAAAAAGTACGACGGGAAGAATCGGATAGTCGAGCTCACGGCCGATCCAAATGGCTTCGCGAACCTTACGAAGACCAAGTACGACGCCCGGGATCGCGTCGTACGCGTCGAGCGCACGGTCAAGGACAACTTCAGCCAGCTGATCGGCGATCAGGTCTCGGTCAGTGCATCCTTCACGCCGGCCTCGGAGATCTTCGAGCGGACCTACGACGCGGCCGGGCGCGAGGTCGCGGTCCTCTTCGGCTCGGGCAGCGGCCTGGATCGCAACTTCGAGCTACGGGTACTCGACGGCGCTGGAAACACGCTCGAGCGAATGACACCGGGAGCCGGAATCACGGCCGCGCTCCTGAGTGAGGTGTTCGATGCGGTGTCCTCCGGAGCTGAGGTGCATTCGCTCGTCGCCTCGCTCGAGGCCACGGCGCCGAACACGCCCGAAGATCTCGCACTGCGCGGACCGCCACTGGTCTCGACGCTGATGACCTACGACAGCAAGGACGTTCCGATCGCGACGCGACTGACGGACCGGGTGACTGGATCCAAGTTCGCGGTCAATCGGCGCATCGATACGTACCGGGACATCGTCGACCGCGTCGTCGTGGTCGCCGATCCACGCTCCGGCGTGGACGCGGGTGGGACGTATCGCGGGTTCCTGACGACGCACACCTACGACGGCTTTGGGCGTGTGCTGACCGAGGCCATCTTGGACCCCAAGTCCTGCCTGGGCGCTGGCGTTCCGCTCCGCACGACGACGTGGACCGGGTACGACGTCGACGACAACCCGGCCAAGCAGACCGTCACGGGCAGCGACGGCTTCGCCTCCGTGGTCGCTGATGGCACGCTCGTGTCGGAGTGCACTAGCCGAAAGCTCCTCGAGCAGACCTACACCTACGAAGGCTGGGGCCGCCTCAAGACCAAGACCGCCTTCAGCTTCTCGCGCCAGGACGAGGCCGGTCTGGCGAGCCCGTACACTCCGGGCCAATCAATGACAACGTACACGCACGACGATCGCAACCAGGTCACGCAGGTCGCCATCACGGACGGAGCGACGAGCACGATTATGTACACGGCCTTCGGCGCGTCCTGCCTGACGACGCGGACGGCGCCCGGCCTCGACAATGGCACCGAGGAGCGCTGGACGTTCGACGCGCTCGGCAAGGTGGCGTCCCACACGACGACCGACCTCGGAGCGATCCCGGTGACCGTGTCCGAGGTGTACAAACGCGACGCGCTCGGTCGAACCATCGAGGTCAGTCGCGGCGACGGGCTGCGCATGGAGCAGTTTGGCCATGACTCCTTGGGCCGCGAGCGCGGTCGAATCGATGAGAAGGGCTCGGCCTGGGAGCGGCAGTATGACCGCATCGGCCAGCTCGTCTTCGACTTTGGCCGGTCGAAGTTCGACGGCCGGGGCACGCGCTTCGACAATCGGGGCCCGTACGTCGTAAAGGAGGAGCGATTCGCGCTGGGAAGCGGGTCGCTGTTCGGCTTCACGCCGTCCGCCGTCCAGGAGCGTGTCGAGTATGCGCGGGACGCCGGAGGAGCCGTCGTGCGGACGTGGCCGCATGGTCGCACGTCGCCCATCGTCGTCGACCAGCAGCGCGACGCGGCCGGGAACGTCGTTGTCGAGACCTCACCCGCGGGCATCACGCGAACGACCGAGTACGACGCGTTGGGATTGCCGCGCAGCATCGTCGCGGCAGCCACCAAGTGGACGAAGCCGGAAGACGCGCCGGGGGGTTATCAGCGCGCCGGGCTGACGCAGACGCGCCTGTTCCGCCACGATGGCCTGGGTCAGCTGACGGCAGCGCAAGAGCAGGGCACCGCGACGACGTTGCGCCGGCTGGACTCGGCTGGCGCCATCCTCGAGGAGACCCAAGAGTTCCACAACCTGAAGCTCGATCCGGCCCTGCCGATGACGGCGGCGGAGCGCACGGCTGCCGGCCTCGGCATCGTCCGTACCGAAGCGCGCTACGACAGCCACGGCCGACGGATTCACCTTGTCTTCGCGCCGCCCCCGGCCGGTGCCCCGCCAACCGACACGAAAAAGGTGCTCTCGGTCTACGACGCGCTGGACCGGGTGACCAAGCTCGAGATCTTCGATGACACAGTCTCGTACGATTACGCGGGCGACCGCGTCAGAAAGCGGGTCTCGACGGCCGGCGGCGGCAAGCTGGAGTCGCTTTGGAGCTATGACGCGGTCGGCAACCCGTACCTGCTCCAGCACCTCAACACCGACGGCGGACCAGCGCTCTACGAAAGTCGCCGCTTCTTCTTCAGGGGCGAAGCCGCGGTTCAGGTCAATCGCGCGTTCAAAGACGACGGCACGCCCATCGGAGACAATTTCTTCGCGCTGAACGTGACCATCGGCAATAGCCACCTCCCGCCGACGACCAACAACGCCATCTCGAGCTCGATGGCCGGCCCGTCGAGCTACACGACGTTCCCTGCACGGCCGCTTCCGTCGAGCTACACCTTCATCGAGTACGACGGCCTGGGACTCGCGCGCAGGAGCGCGACGACGACCTATGGTGCCGCGACCGGAAAGGCCACGCTGCAGCTCGAGGTCAACGTCCTGAAGGGCGCGCGCCGCATGGAGCGCCACGCCCTGAGCTGGGATCCCACGCTCCCGAAGAAGCTGCTGGAGGCAACCCACGTCCGCTTCACCTACTCCGATGACCCGGAGGCGAGCGACCGGTGCTACGAGACGGGACCGATGGCGCGTGTGTGTGAGGTACGCCACCTGATGCACTGTCGGGTGAATGCAGCCGACGCGACGGGCGGCAAGTGCCAGGACGACGGCGACAACCTGTATGCGAACATCTCGAGCTACTCGAGCAACCCGCCGACGACGACCGACACGACCCTCGGGAGCCAGACCGTGCCCCCCGCCAACCGACAGACGTGGGCCTACATCCACACCGCCTCGGGGCGACCGCACGAGGGCATCACCAAGGCGAGTCCCAACGCGATCGGCGACCGCGCCCGACACTATTACGACCTGTTCGATCAGCTCATCGAGACCGAGGACCGCAAGACGATCCTGAGCAAGTGCAACTTCGACAAGTGCAACGCGGGAACCCGCCGGCTCGTCTACGATGCTCTGGGACGGCGCGTCTTCGAGACCTTCGACACGCCCTCGGCCCTGCCATTCGAGTACCCGCGCCGCTTCATCCATCACGGAGAGGAGCTCATCCAGGAGACGCTGCTGCGCTTCACGGGCCCGAAGTTCGACGACGCCGGCAAGCTCGTCTACCACGGTACGTCGCGCTTTGTGCGCGGCGTCCGCAACGACATGCCCTACATCGATGGCGCGCTCAGCGGCGAGCTCACGCCCATCGACGATCTGGACGGCAGGTTCCTTGCGTTCATTACGAGTGACGCCAGCGTCGTCCCACGTGCGACCCTCATCGCGCAGGTCGACGGGAAGGGCGTCCCGTACGTCGGCTCGCCGTTGAAGGCCATGCTGCGCACCTCCGCCGCGGACGAGGACTCGCCTTTCGACGGTTCGGTGTACGCCGATGGCTCCGGGTTTCAGAAGGATCTGCACTTCGACTGGGTCAACGCCTACTGGCACGGCACGACGGAGTTCAGCGCGCAGATCACGGCAGCCCGCGCCGTCTTCGACGCCATCGGGTACGCGCTGGCGCTCCCAGTGCTGATTGCGGCAGGTGGCGCAAGCATCGGCGGCCTCATCGGGCAGCTCGCGGGCGACGTGGTTCAGCTGCGGCAGGAGTACCTCCAGACCGGCGGGCTGTCGTGGACGTCCGTCGCGATGGTTGCGGTCGGGAGCGGGTTCAGCTTCCTGGGATTGCGAGCGGCCTCGGCGTTCGACGCGCCACGCCCCCTCCGCGCGGGCATCCGAGGCAACCTGCGGGCCCGGATTGACGCGAATCGTGAGCTGCGCCGCGTGTTGCGCATCGAAGAGCGCTTGAAGCACGTCAACCCCAACCGCGTCTCGTTCACGCGCGGTCAAAGCATGACGGAGCTCGCGTGGGAATTGCGGCGCACAGGCGACACCGAACGCTACAATCGCCTGTTCGGAAAGCCCGTCTTTGGGATTACCCAAGACTACTTGATCGAGGCCACGCGCGGGACCGTGAAGAAGTTCGAGGAGGCCATCGCCGAGGTCGCCGAGAACGCGAACAAGATCCGCGCGCAAGCCCCCCAACTGGCGCACGCGTTGGAGAATCGGCTCATTACACTACGACGGTTCATGTTTCGGGAGGCCATGAAGTTCGAGAAGTCCTACGGCCTGTTCGAGGAGGACATCGTTGGGCAGTTTGGCAAGATCAACGAGGAAGCGCAGGAGCTGTTCGAGGGCGGCCTCGCGAGCGCGGCCGATGCGGTGCGCGACTATGCCCGGAAGAACGGCTTCCTCGACCCAAACAAGCTATTCATCCGCGTCTATCGCGACGCGCGCAAGGCCGGCGCGAGCGTGTTCGACCTCGTCGGCGACGCCGGGGAGAACCTCCGCTCCACGCAGCGGATCGACCTGCGCACGCTCGAAGGCGCGTTCGGCACTGGGCGGCCCCTGCCGCGTCCGATGGGCGGCGACGGCGCGGAGCTCTTCGACGCGCTCAAGAGCGAGAGCCTCGGCTCGGGCACGATGCGACTGAACTCCGTGGACGTGACAGCGACGAACAAGCTCACGGCGATCCCGCCAGGGAGCGCGCGGACGGGCGCAGAGTAAGGTCACCTCAAATTGTTGACTTGAGCCCCATCCGGGACGAGCCTCGCGGGGGGGGGGGGCACTTCGTGGGAGCGCGTTTTCGAAGCACGGTGGTCGCGCTCAGCCTGCTGTCGCTTGCTCCGACAGGGGCAGCCGCTGTCGACGGCTTCGTCGCACTGGACGTGGGCGGCTCTTTCTACTCGCCCTCCCTCGCCTTTGGCCTCGAGGGCGGCGTCCGCTGGGGTCGCTGGGGGCTCATCGCCAAAGTCGAGGTCAACCCCTGGTTCTCTCTCCAGGAGAAGCGCTCGCTCAAGCCCGGCGCGCTCAACGTCGGCATCGGGGCGGAGGTGAGCTACTTCGATGGCCGCGTGCGGACGGCGGTGCTGGCCGGAACCTCGACGTTGCTCTTTGGTACGGCGCTCGACAAGAAGGGCAAGACCGGACTGAGCGTGGACATCATCGCGGTCACGCTGCGCTGGCCGGTGCATCCCAACGTCGTGCTCCGACTGGACCCATGTACGCTCCACGTAGTGATGCCCGTCATCGATCGTATCCCGCTCTTGCTACTGGAATACCGCCATACGTTTTCCGTGGAGGTGCCGTTTTGAACCGCGTAGCGGCGCTGTTCCTCGTTGTCTGCGCCACGCCGGCTGCAGCGTTCACCATCGGCAGCGCGTTCACCGAGCCATGCCATGAGCGCGTCACGTTCGAGGCGGCCCGCGACGCCGGGCTGTTCGACAAGACGCGGGTCACCGCCTTTCGGACCGACGACCAAACGTGGCGCAAGATCGCCAACTACCTAGAGGGTCGCCTCGGGATCAGCTTCGCCGATGAGTTCGACCGCTTCCTGTTCGTGACTCTCTTCATCGGCGTGCGCTTCCCGGACAATGAAGGCTTCGGGTTCTTCGACATCATGGCGATCCGCGAGGTGCACCTGTCGCCCGACAATCAGGAGCACCACGCGCTGCGAGCCTCGTACGACGACAACGACGGCGGAAACGCGGCCTCCGTCGCTCGAACACGCGCCTACATCCTCGACCGCGTCAGGCAGGCACGGGAAGCCTTCTTGGTCGACGACAAGGCAGAGCGCACGGGACCAGCCGTCTTCTTCTTGGAGTTCTACGGCAGCGTCGATGTCGACGTGTGGATGCCCCTGTTTCACCTGGGCGCCGCGCTGCATGCGCTTCAGGACTCGTTCCCGCACTCCTATCGCTCAGACGACGCGTCCGTCATCTGGTCGGTGGCCAACTACCTCGAGGGCATCGCGCCGGACTTCGAGGAGGACCGCGACGGCCCGCAGCACTCCGACTTCCTCGACGAGTGCCAGAACGCCGAGGTGAAGCCCCTCTACGACGCTGCCGTGCGCGCATCGTCGGACTTCCTCAAGGCGACGGCCAAGTACCTCAAGGACGGCGACCTGAAGGTCGTCGAGGCCGCGCTGGATCAGTGGCTCCGCTTCGAACCGGGGTGCGGAAAGGCGGCCGGCTACTGTGGGAGCAAATGGGAGTCTCTGGCGCGCCGGGCGTTGACCGGCGGATTTCTCTGCCAGGCCACGCCGCGCGGAGCGCCTGCGCTCTCGGTTGCGCTGCTAGGGCTGGCCTGCGCCTGCACGCTGTGGCGCCGTCGCAGAGAGAGTGTCTAGCGCCAGCCCTTCTGCCAGCGCAGCAGCTCGACCTGGTCGGGGCACAGCTCGTCATAGCGCGCCTTGGCGATGGACACAGTCGCCGTAATTCGCGCGCCTTCGTCGGTCCCAAGCCAGTCGACCAGCGCACGACCTTCGTCGGAGCGCGGCACATAGGCGTGAAGCGTGGCCGTCCCCTCGCCGCGCAGGAGGACCGCGAAATGGGTCCGCTCGGCGTCGCGGTAGCGGCACTGATAGGCGCGGTCGAGGAGCGCGCGGCCATGGAGCGTGACCGAACGGCCGACCCAGCTGGAGGAGGACTCGATGAGCGTCGTGAAGGTCGTTTCGTTGCGAGGCATGGCGGTATCGCGCGCATTGGCGAGCCTCCGCGCTGCCGACCCGGTGGGACCCGGCGGGATCCACTCGGTCGACCAACCGGCCATGTGGGCCAGGATCTCGACCTGGCTCGTGCAGATCGGGCTCAACGTCTCGGCGCGTGTCGTGACCTTGACCGTCAGGCGCACGGGCTGACCGTCGGCCGAGGCGACGCCGTCGCTGACGAGCGCCATGAGGCGCTCACCCTCCGGATCGCGTGGGACATAGGCGTCAAGGTAGGCCGCGCCGTCGTCGCGCAGCCGCAAGTGGTGAAACTGAGCCTTACGGTCCTTGTAGTAACAGTTGAAGTACTCACCCGGCTCGGCACGCACGCGAAACGCCAGCGTCTTGCCGACATAGCGGTGGCGATCGGCGAGATAGAGGGCGAGGGGAAGGGGGTTGCGCGCCTCCCCTCCGGCGGTCGGCGTAGCTGCGGGCTCGGCGGTCGGGGCGGTCACCCGTACTTCAGCTTCGGCAGCGCGCGGAGTCCCAGGCGCTCCAGGCGCGCCCGGCAAAGCCCCATGACCCGCCGCCTCGGCGACCTTGGCGACGGCCTTGGGCGACTCTTCGGGCACACGCCGGCACCCGCCCAGCGCGATCGTCAGCGCGCAGGAGATGAACACCGACTCGGCTCGACCGAAAGCCGCGCTAGTAGCGCCCTTCGACCGAGAAGAGCATCTGGTAGGAGTTGCTCGCATCGACGCGAAAGCGACGACCGTAGTCGTCGAAGTTCTCATTGTAGTAGGGGCTGAACTCGTTGGCCCCGCCGTTCTTGCCGTGATCGATCTCGCCGTCGCCGTTGAGGTCCGTCTTGCCGGCGTCGGCAAACGTGATGAAGTGACTGGTCGTACGCGTGTAGGTGAAGTCGAGGCGCAGCCGCACCCAACGAATGGGCTGGTAGGTGACACCGACCGTGGCGCCGAGCCGCCCGTAGCGTTCGACGTCCGTCGTCCCGTCGGTCACGCGCGGCTGTCCGGCCGGCGGATCGACGAAGGTGGTGCCCGTGGGCTCTTTGTGGCGGGTCATCCGCGTGAGCTGGCAGCCCGACGCGGCCTGGCAGCCGCTGGTCCCCAGGGCATCGAACAGCTCGGTGTACTCGCGGCCGTCGAAGACGTACTCACCCAGGACGCCGACGGCGATGCTGACGTAGGAGCCCTCTTTGGTCGGCTCGCGCCACGGAAAGAACTCGCTGCCAAACTCGACCCCAATGGAGTGCCCCGGACCCACACGCGTCTGGGTCACGACGAGGTTCTGAAACGGGCTGCTTCCGGCGGGGAAGCGCAGGTTGCCACGGACGCGCATGTACGGCTCGGCCCACTTGCCAAAGCGGCGACTGATGGCCGTCCCCAAGGTGATCTGGTGAATGCCGGAGCCCACGCTCGGCTCGCCCGCCTTGCGCGCCGTGCCCGTCGGCGCCTGGTAGTCGAAGCTCACGACCCAGGTCGGGAAGCGGCCATTGCGCGCCTGATTGAAGACGGCGTACTTGAGGCCGAGGCTGAGGTCGCCCACCCCCGCCCGCGAGGGGCTGTCATACGGCATGGAGAAGAGCGACGTGGCGTTTTGGCCCGTGTCGACGAGCGAGTTGCCCTGACCAACGCCGTCGTCGTTGGACACGCTGGTCGACCAGCCGAACACGATGGGCAGCGTGAGGCTGAGCTCCAGGTCCTTGTAGAGCCCGGTGCGCAGGTCGATGTTGAGGACGTTCATCGACTCCTTGACCGCGAGCTGGCGCGTGTCGAGGATCTGGCTCGTCCCGCCGCACACGGAGCTGCGACCGCCGCCCTGGCAGACGAGCTCGCGTGTAATGAGCGCCGTGTGCTGGATGTTGAGGAAGCGGACGCCGAGGATGCCCTGCCACTTGGCGTCCTCGTCGAAGGCTGACAGCGTCTCGGTATGCTCGCCCGCCGCGGCAGGCACGGCCAGGAGGCCGCACTGCAGGCCGACAGCGGCTGCGACGAGCGCCTTTCCCCAATGGCTGCTGAGACGTGTCACGGGGGCGACGCTAACTGGAGCGTCGAAGGGTGTCAACGGCTGGCGGCGCGACAGGGGTGTCGCCTACTCCGCCAGCAGCTTGCCCAACAGCCGACTCACGAGCACGTGATGCTGCATCTTCTTGTCGGGCCCGCCCCACGCGAGGACCAGCGGCGCGTCCCAGCGATCGAGGTCAAACAAGATCGTCCCCTTGACCGCCTGTCCGGCCTCGAGCGCCTTGCACTCCTTGCCGCCCATGGCGCCCTTCGCGAGCTTGGCCGACTTGCCGCCCAGGTCGATCTTGAAGGAGCCGCAGTCGACGGCCTTGGCCTGGGTCTTGAGAAACGCCGCCATGCCGCCGGTCTTGGCCTTCTCGGCGTCCTTGAGCGCCTTCTGTGCCGCCTTGTCGGCGGCGCCTGCGGTCTTGGCGTCCGCGTCTGCCTGCTTCTGCGCGTCCTTCTTGGCGGCCTCGTCCGGCTGACCCTTGGCCGCGGTGGCGGCGTCCTTGGCGGCTGTCGCTGCTGCCGCCTTGTCCGCGGCTGCCTTCGCCGACGCGTCCGCTGCCGTCTTGGCGGCGTTGTAGGCATCCGCCAACGACTTCTCCACGCTGGAGGCGTCAATCGCGATGCTCACGTTGGCCGAGATGCGCTTCTGGCCGGGCTTGAGCGCGCCGTTCAGCTCGCGCCAGCCGCTGAGCTTCCAGCCATCGATCGACAGCGTGAGGCTCCCAAAGGCCTGCTTGTAGGCCGCGGGGGCGTCTTCGACCGGCGCCGCCGTGATGGGCTGCCAGGGCGCGATCTGCGGGAACTGGTCGAGCGGCAGCCACGTGCCCTTCTTGTCGCTGGCCACATACAAGTGATCGCCCATCGCCACGAGGACGTTCGCGGGCTCGAGCGCGCCCTTGGCCCCGGTCGTGGCCTGCTGAGCGCGCGCGGCGTCCGCAACCGGCACGCCACGCAGCAGGTCGCCGCCACGCTCGAGCGTCACGAGCGGCCCGGCAATCACGGGCTCACGCGGCATGTTCACGTCGCTCCGACGCTCCCAGCGTGCAAAGCGACGGCCGGCGTGTTCGTCGTCGGCCAGCGTATGAAAGCGGAGGAAGACCTCGGCGGTGACCTTCTCGATACCGGCCTCGGCGGCGGACTCGAACGGGCAGTCGCTGCGCGTCACCGTGTACCGCTTCTTCTCCTTGGGCCGCAGCGGCCACTCCTCGAGGTTCTTCTCGACCGACCAGGCGCCCTTGCCCTTGTCCGCGAACGGGTTCCAGGAGCGCGCCGCGTTGGCGAAGGCGTAGCAGTACTTCTCGCCGCCCTTGGCCGAGTAAGTGAGCCACAGCATGACGGTCTCGCCCTCGATGGGCGCGTCGCCCTTGTTCTCGACCTCGACGGTCGCACCGAAGCCGTAGAACGGCCCGCGGTGGCGCACCGCGGCGGTCTTGTTGTCGGCGTCGACCTTGAGCAGCGACCACTTGGGCAGCTCGGGCACGTAGAGCCGGAAGTCGCGCACGGTGACGCCGAGCTTGTCCTTGTAGGTCTCCCAGCCGTCCGTCGCGATCTTCTTCTTCTCGTTGGGATCCTTGTCGGGCTTGCCGACCTCCTCGCAGACGCGCTTCAGCGACGGCACCCACGACGGCTCGGCGCCAGCGCCGGGCCGAGTCGCCTCGGGCCCGAGCCGCTCGCGGCGGAGCTCATCGGTGGCGGTGGGGCGCTCCGTGGGGCGCACGGGTATGGGCAAGCGTAGGGGCGACGGGAGCGAGGACGCGGGATCCTCGCGTGTGCAGCCGCCGAGCAGCGTGAGAGCGATGGACCAGCGAGCGAATGACTTCATGGTGACCTCCGGGATGAGTGACGGGCGCACCCTAGCACGCCGCGCCCCGCGGGAGAACCTCGACCCGGCCGCCCGCGGTCGGGAAACGACGACCGTTGACCTTCATCGTCGTGCGCGCCACCATGCCCACATGACGGCCAACTCCCGCCCATCGTCCGCGCTGCTCGTCAGTGACGAAGAGGCCCCGGACATCTCGAACCTCGTGATTGAGGACAACACGCCAGTGGACAACGTCTACTCCGAGAAGCAGCAGCGCCTCCTGGTGGAGCCGCTGTACGCATCCTGGCGGCCGGTCGACGCCGAGGACGGTCACCCACGGGCCTTTGCCGCGATGAGCAACGTGGGCGTCTTCGCCAAGACGAGCGAGCCGCCGCTCGTGCCTGACGCGCTGCTGAGCATGGACGTGTCCATCTCGCCCACGCTGCGCGAGAAGAAGCACCGCACGTACTTCATGTGGGAGTACGGCAAGCCGCCCGATGTGGTGATCGAGGTGGTCTCCAACAACGAGGGAGACGAGCTCGGCAAGAGGCGCCGCGGGTACGCTCGCATGCGTGTGCAGTGGTACGTGGTGTGGGACCCCCACAACCATCTGGGCCAGGGTGAACTCAACGTCTTTCGGCTGGCGGGAGACCTTTACATCCGTGAGCCGCGCGCGTGGTTCGAGACGTTCGGCATCGGGCTGACGCCGTGGGAGGGGCCCTACGAAGACGCCAACGAACGGTGGCTCCGATGGCACGATGCGGGCGGCACCCTCATCGCGACCGGCGCCGAGAGCGCCCGGACAGCCGAAGGTCGCGCCAGCGCAGCCGAAGGTCGCGCCAGCGCAGCCGAAGGTCGCGCCAGCGCAGCCGAAGGTCGCGCCAGCGCAGCCGAGAGTCGCGCCGAGGCCCTCGCCGCGCGGCTCCGTGCCCTGGGCATCGACCCCGATGCTGACGCGGGGTCGACTCCGTAGCTACGCGCCGACCTCGGCGAGCGCATTGCCGATCACGAGCTCGCCCTTCTGGTTGAGGGTCTCTACGCCGTAGACCGACTTGCCGGGGCCCTGCTCGAGCACCCAGGCACGCGTCGTGAGCGTATCGCCGGGAAGCACCGGCTTCGTGAAGCGGACCTTGAGGCGCCGAAGCCGCCCTGGATCGCCACCGCACAGGTGATCGACGACCTCCCGACCCGTCATCGCCATGGTGCACAGGCCGTGCAGGATCGTGCGCGGGTGTCCCGCCGACTTGGCCACGGCCTCGTCGACGTGGATGGGGTTGTTGTCCAGGCTGACTGCCGCGTAACGCGTGGCCTGGTCGGCGTCGACCGGGAACGTGCTCTCGAAGACGAACTCGCGCGCGACGGGCACATCGACGGGCTTCGGCGCGTCGGTCTTGTCGGTACCGGCAGCCTTGGCCTTGTTGCGCACGAAGATCCCCGAGATGGCCTCGCAGACGACCTCACCATCGCGCATGAGCCGCTGGCGCACCTCCAACAGCTCGCCTGAAGAGCGCGCCTCGAGGCTCGCGATGGTCGCGCGTGCCGCGACGAGGTCCCCGGGTCGGACGGCGGAGAAGAAGCGCATGTCCTGCTCGCCGTGCACCAGCCGGAGCAGGTCCGCGTTGAGCTCGGGATCGACGACGGCGTCACCCATGAGCTTGTGGAACAGCCGCACCGGGAAGATCGGCGGAGCGAGGGCCAGGGCACCGCGGTAGGCGGCGTTTCCGTCGTTGGTCGCCGTCGCGTAGGCCTCGGTGTGCTCGGCCCGCAGGTGCTCGGCGGCGCCACGATAGGTCTTGCCGAGCATCTTGCGGTTCATGCCCTCGGGCTTGGCCGCAGCCGCCGGAGCGCCTCCGGCCTCGGCCTTGGCCATGTCGGCGGCCTTCTTCATGTCGAAGCAGTTGGCGAACTTCATGAGGTCGCCCATGTTGTCGGCCTTGATCTTGCCGCCCATGAACGCCTGCTGCGGCGAGAGCTTGCCCATCACGGTCCCGATCAGGGTGTCGGCGGAGTCATAGGTGATGGTGCACTTCGGCGCCTCGGGCTTGCCCTTGGCCGTCGTGCAGACGCCGTCGGCGACGTTCACGGTCCAGGAGCCCGTTCCCTGGATGTCGAAGTGCAGCACCGACGCCCAACCGGCCGCCTTCTCGGGCGAGAAGAGCTGCGGCATGCGGGTGAAGATCTCACCGACGGGATCAGTGACAGCGGCGGGCGCAGCGCCCTTGGCTTCCGCCTTGGCCATGGCCGCGGCGCGCTTCATGTCGAAGCAGGTCGCGAACTTCATGAGATCGGCCATGTTGTCGGCCTTGATCTTGCCGCCCATGAACGCCTGTTGCGGGGAGAGCTTGCCGGAGATGGTGCCAAGCAGCGTCTCGGCCGAGTCGTAGGTGATGTTGCAGCGCGCGCCGTCGGGCTTGCCTTTGCTGGTCGAGCACTTGCCGCCCGCGATCGTCACGCCGTAGCTGCCGGTGCCGGTGATCTCGAAGTGGATGACGCTCGACCAGTCCGCCGCTTTCTCGGGCACGAAGGCGTCGCCCATGCGGCGAAAGACCTCGTCGACCTGGTCACCGACGCTCTGGGCGGCAGGCGCTGCGGCGGCGGCGGTCGTGGCCGAGGGCAGCGCGGAGATGGCCGAGAGCTTTTCGGCGATCTCCTGCGGTGTCCACAGATCGGTGGCATTGGGCTTCTCGACACCGGGCGAGAGCTGCATGTGGTACTCGAAGAGGTGCTTGCCGTGGAGGCCAAAGGCCCGACCGGTGACGCCCTTGCTCAGGTCCGACGCCAAGAAGAGGACCATCGGCGCGATCTGCTCTGGCGTGATGTCGTCAGGGACCGCCGCGATCTCTTCGGTCATGCGCGTCTTGGCCATAGGCGCGACCGAGTTCACGCGAATACCGGAGCGACCAAGCTCCTGGGACCACACGAGCGTCATCCCGTGGATACCCGCCTTGGCGCAGGCGTAGTTCGTCTGGCCGAAGTTGCCCTTGAGTCCAGCGATAGACGACGTATTGATGATGCTGCCGCCGTGACCCGCTGCCTGCATCGCCGCCGCGGCCGCCTTGCCGACGAGGTAGCTCCCTCGGGCGTGCACCGCGAGGACCAGGTCGAAGTTCTCGACCTCGAGCTTCAGCAGCGTCTTGTCGCGCAGGATACCGGCGTTGTTGACGGCGATGTCGATTCGGCCGAACGCCTTCAGCGCGTCGTCGATGATGCTCTGCGCCCCGGCCGGATCGCTGACGGAGGCGTAGTTGGACACAGCCTCGCCACCCAGTGCGACGATCTCGGCCACGACCTGATCAGCCATGCTCGCGCTGCCGCCGACGCCGTCACGTGAGCCGCCGAGATCGTTCACCACGACCTTGCAGCCCTCCTTGGCGAAGGCGAGCGCATACGCGCGACCCAGACCACCGCCGGCACCCGTGATGACGGCAACTTTACCTGTGAGCAAACCCATGACGACCTCCTGCTGTGTCCTTGGTGGGGGACGACCCCCACTCCCCCGTCTAGACGCGCTCGATGATGGTGGCGGCGGCCATGCCCCAGCCGATGCAGAGCGTGGCCAGACCGAACTGCTTGTTCTGGCGCTCGAGCTCGTGCAGGAGCGTGACGATGAGCCGCGCGCCCGAACAGCCGCGCGGCTGGCCGAGCGCCATGGCGCCGCCGTTGACGTTCGTCCGCTCGAGCGAGGCCCCAGTGTCGCGCGACCCGGCCAACACGACCGGGGCGAAGGCCTCGTTGACC
>SXGT01111834.1_pt1 | contig 31291 bp, 30 predicted proteins | sample 3176221 | NCBI WGS metagenome assembly SXGT01 (sample SAMN11356862, study PRJNA531348) | freshwater metagenome | isolation source: freshwater sample F1-120 | place: China: Fuxian Lake, Yuxi | collected 2017-12-25
CGTTCACGGGAGCCATCAAGCCCCCGGCATAAATGCCGGGGCACCGGCAGAAGCGCGAAAGCCCGGGCAAGCCGGGCTGCCCGTGGTGGGGTCCCGAAGATAACCCAATGGACAGCCCGCTTCGGGCTTGCGCGGCTCTCCTGGTGCCCCGGCATTCATGCCGGGGGCTCTCGAGAGCCGTGAACTGTTCCCCTATCCATCTCCGCAAGGGCTCCTCCGGGCCCGGCGCTCGCTCACCATTTAACGGGCGTCGGGATCGAGCGATTCGTCGTGGTGCCGTCGCCGAGCCGGCCTTCGGCGTTGTAGCCCCAGCACTTGACTGTGCCGTCGCTCAACACGGCGCAGGTGTGATCACCGCCAACGGCGAGCTGGGCGACCAGCCCGATCCCTTTTGGGATGGGTCCTGGGTCGAAGACCCTGTTGGCAGGGGTGAGGGGCCCAGCCGGGGGCGCTCCTTGCACCTCGCGTGGGGACAGAGCCGCCCCCAGGGCGAGCAAGGACGAGAGCACCGTGACGTGCAAGGCAAACGCGCGAGACCGATTCCTGACCAACATGAGACACTCCTTGATTGGATAACAAGCCAATCGCGTGCTACCCAACGTGGCCGACTGTCTTGGAGATTGGCGTTCACCCGTCATTGGATTTGGACGAAGGGCGCGCTGGACCTTGTGCGCCGAGGGCTCGGATTGCCGTCCCCCAAATGGAGGACACCGCCGGGACGGATCCGTGAAAAATTACGACATGTGCGGTAACCGCTCGGGGGCCTCGATGGAGCCGTCGGCTCTGGCCGCGCTCTCCAGGAGCTCCCCGTAACGCCTGGGGGAGTCGAGCTTCAGATAAGCGCATACCCGGGAACGGATGACGGGCAGCACCTCCCAGCGGGAGCCGGTGGGGGAGCGCACGGAAGACTCGCCCTTGAACCACTCGAGCACCTGGAATGGGTCTTCCTCGGGCAACACGGCGGCGATCGTCTCCAGGTTGATCTCGTCGAGGAAGCAGAGAGGGACCAGCCACGCCCTCTGGCCGGGGGTCATCCAGCGGGTGGTGCGATCGAAGAAAGCCTTGAGGCCCAGCGCTGTCCTCCCCCCGTCCAGCTCCGCCTCGACCTCTCCGGCCAGCAGGTAGGGAAAGCCGGCCGTCTCGTCGAGGATGCGCTGGACCGCGGCGTCGTCCGTGATGCCCCTGCCCCTCACGAAGCCCTCCGCTTCTTCCCGGCTGAAGGCGGCGAGCCTGAGCTCTCCCAGCAGCAAGGCGTCATGCCTCTGCCGCCAGACAGGATCCGTGTCCGACAGGCGATCGCGGCCCAGCACCACCAGCAGGCTCTGGAAGCTGGCCCGGTCCAGGGCGGGGACCAGGTGCTCTCCCAGGAAGGGGTTGAGCCAGGCCGCCACGCTCTCGAAATCGTCGATGATCAGGAGCAGCCGGTCCAGCCCTTGGACCTTGGAGGGCATGGGCTTCCTCCGATCCTGGGAGCGATACCTGTCCAGGATCGCGGAGAGATCCGCGACCAGGCCGTCCGCGAGGACCCCCTCCGTGTCCGCCCTGAGCCGGTTGCGCCGCCCCTTGCGGAGCAGATCGGGCAGGATGCCCCCGAAGAGCCGCCTCTCCTGCCGGTAGGCCTGGGCCTTCTCCAGGAGACCGAGGACGGCGTCCACATGCTCCCCCTTTACCTTCGAGAGATCCACGTACCTCTTGAGGACCGGGAGCGTCCCCTGGAGCCCCACCCCCAGGCGGAACAGCTCCAGGATCGTCTGGCGGAGCTCGGGGGAGCCGGCGGCCGTGGTGTCCAGCTCGACCCTGGCCTGGTCGTCGATGGAGGTCAGAGCCTCGAGGTTCCTCCGGGTCTCGATGAAGTAGGTGGAGCCCGCGGCGTCGAGCTGGGTGCAGCTCCGGAGGAGATCGTGGCAGACGATCTGGCCGACCGTGCGGGCCCCTGTGGCCCCGGCGATACGCAGCTGCAAGTACCCCCTCGGGCCGAGATCGGAGGTGCGGAGCGCGTGCTCCAGCAGGAAGGTCTTTCCTATCCCCCCCGGACCGCTGAGCGAGACGACGCTGATCGACGGGCGGAGCCCCTCGCCCGAGAGCCAGGCCTTCAGCTTTCGGACAGGATCGCTACGCCCGACGAACTCCATGAGCCGGACCACGGTACACTCGTGGCCCCTCGAGGTGTGGTACGCAAAGAGCCTGAGCGGGTATGGAGACCTCCGACGAAAAGCGAGCATCGACGCCCGCCCCCGGGCCCGACGAGAGCTCCCTGGCGCCCACCCGGCCGGCGACTCCCATGGAGGAGGCGGACGGGGGCCAGGCTCCTCCGTCCGACGCCCTGGTCGGTACGGTCCTGTCGGGGCGCTACAAGGTCCTTGGCCTGCTCGGCGAGGGAGGCATGGGGGCGGTGTACCTCGCCGAGCACCTCCACATGCGAAAGCGCATGGCCATCAAGGTGCTCCACGCGGAGATGAGCCGCCTGCCCGAGGTCGTGACCCGCTTCGAGCGCGAGGCCATGGCCGCCGCCCACATCGACCACCCGAACGTGGCGGCGGCCACCGACTTCGGCAAGCTCGACGACGGCTCCTTCTTCCTCGCCCTCGAGTTCATCGAGGGCCAGAACCTGCGCGACGTCCTGCTGAAGGGCTGCCTGGAGCTGGGGCGCGCCCTCCACGTCCTCCGGCAGATCGCGATGGCGCTGGTGCGCGCTCACAGCATCGGCATCGTCCACCGCGATCTCAAGCCAGAGAACATCAGGCTGGTCGATCGCGAGGGCGATCCGGACTTCGTCAAGGTGCTCGATTTCGGCATCGCCAAGGTGCCGATCGGAGAGTTTTCGGGCAAGGACAAGTCGAGCAAGCCCGTCCTCACCCGGGCGGGCATGGTCTACGGGACGCCGGAGTACATGCCGCCCGAGCAGGCCCTTGGGCAGCCGGTCGACGCCAGGGCGGATCTCTACTCGGTGGGCATCATGGCCTACGAGATGCTGGCCGGGAAGCGCCCCTTCGACGACGAGAGCAAGGTCCGGCTCCTCGGGCTGCACGTGATGGCGCCCGTCCCTCCCATCGCCGAGAAATGCCCGGGCGCCTCCGTCCCGGCCGAGGTCGAGGCCATGATCCTCAAGCTCCTGGCCAAGGAGACCGCCGACCGCACCCCCGACGCCAAGGCCCTGCTCGAGCATATCGAGGGGCTCCTCGTCGCCCTGGTGCACGCCGAGCGGATCGAGCCCCGCTACGCCGCGGGCGTGGTCACCCTGGCGGCGCCCGTCGCTCTGGGATCGGCCAGGCTCCTCCCGGCGTCCATCGAGGCGTCCCCGGGCGCTCGTCCCCCTTCGTTCGCCGAGATCTCGCTCGAGAAGGTCGGGAGGATCCAGGGCAGGACGCTGCTCTTGGCGATGGGCGGAGGCGCCTTGCTGGTCCTCACCCTGGTGATCGCGCTCTTCCTCGTGTCGAGGCGCAAGCCGGACGAGATCACGGGCCTGGTCCAGGGGACGGCAGAGAGCGCGGGGAGCGCCGACGCTCCAGGGTCGGCGCTCCCCCCCATCCATGCGCCGGGCGAGCAGGATCCCGTCGCCAAGGAGGGCATCAAGGCCGCGGCGCGCGGCGAGTACGCCAAGGCCATCGAGCTCCTGGCCCCCTTCGCCGAGAACCCCGACACCAGCGCGGAGGTGCGCCGCACCCTGATGAACGCCTACAAGAACGCGGGGCAGCACAAGCTCGCCCTGCGCGAGGTCGAGCGCCTGATCGCCCAGTCCACGGACGCCGTCGAGGAGGTCGAGGTGCGGGTCACCGTGCGCGACGTGGCCATAGGCCAGGTGGCCCCCGCCGAGGCCTTCAAGCTCCTCCAGGACAAGATGGGGCCCCACGGCTGGGACGTGCTCTACGACATCGCCTACGGCGCCTCGGGCAAGCAGTACCCGATAGCCGCCAGCCGGGCCATCAAGCTGGTCCTGGCCCCCGACGCCCGCCCCAAGATGAGCCCCTCGCTCCGCGTCGCGATGGATCTGCGCACGGCCCCTGGCTGCGGCATGAAGCCCTTCCTCGATGAGGCCGCCAAGGTGGGCGACAGCCGGGCCCTCGAGCTCCTGAGGCCCGCCGCCAGGAAGCCCCAGGGTCGATACAAGCAAGATCCTTATCTTTGCCTGAAGGCCGACGGCAGCCTCGACAAGACCCTCTCTGCCATCGAGGCCCGGATGAAGGCCGCCGAGGCCCGGATGAAGGCCGTCGAGAAGTAGCTCCATCTCGATGACAGAGTCGATGCATCACCCGCGGTGTCCTTGGGACCACGCCACCCTCTTGATCGCTTCGATGAGATCAGCCTCGAACACACGAAACGCCGGCAGGGCGCGGAGCGTCGCGAAGCGCACGCTCTCGCTGAACAGCGCGTGCACCGGCTCGACGCTGCGGCGGAACCCTCCGTCTTTGAGGATCTTGCGCAGCGTCGCCTTCGGATCGAGCTCCTTCTCGGGCTCTGCGGGGAGGGCAGGTTCGAACGAGCTGCCGAACAAGCGACGAAAGGCCTCAGGATCGGTCAAGAGCCACGCCTCGATCTCGCGCACCGGGACGCATGCGACGGCGACGATCTCCATTTCGGGCAGCGCTGCGCGTGCCGCCGTGATCCCCGGTTCGACGCACGTCGCGCGCGCGCCTTCGGGGTCGGACGCGCCGTCCGAGTGGATGACGAAGAGCGTGCAGCTCTCCGAGCTCTCGGCGACGGCCGCGGCGATCCTGTCAGCGCGCCGCATTCCCGCGGCGGGCTCCGGAGCGTCGATGCCGACCGTATCGGCGACCTCGCAGTCCCCGGCGAACATCGGCGCCGCGAGCGCGTCGAGATGCCGATCGAGGAGACGGCAGAGGAAGGCGTAATCGCTCCTTCCCTCCGCGTAGAGACCCGCGCGGAGATAAATCATGCCGGGACCTCGAGCTCCACGGCTTGCAGGATCCTGTCGATCTCGCGCGGTGCGATCGTGAGCTGACCGTGATCGCCCGGACCGGGCTTGCCGACAGTGCGGGCACGCGTGACGCGCTCACCGTTGCGGCGGACCATGTCGATGAAGCGGAGAGGCTGCGGCCTCGCGCGCAGGGGCGCGAGGGCGACGGGCGAGTGGGTCGTGAGGATGACCTGCGTGGGGAGCTGGTTGGTCATGATCCCCTCGCAGTTATACTCGCGTCGAGAATCCTCGAACTCTTCACGCACTTCTTCTTCGTGGTCTCGCGTCGTCGCCTCGCGGAGGAGCTCGAGCAGCGCGCGCAGGCGCCCAGGATAAATGCCATTCTCGGGCTCCTCGACGCAGAGCATGTAAGGGCGCGGCCTCACCCTCAGCGCGGTGAGCAGCGCCAGGATGCGGAGCGTGCCTGCGGATACGAGCCGCGCCGGCATGCGCTCGCCGCCGGAGAGCTCGAAGTCGAGATGGATCTCGTCCCCCTCGGGGGTCACGTCGAACGAGGCGATCCCTGGAACGAGCGAGACCAGATCCGCGCGGATCTCACCGAGCAAGCTGGGCGGCAGCTCCGCGAGGATCGTGGGCAGGTTCGAGGCGTCCGGCGCCAGCCCCTCCGAATCGGTCCGTTCGCTTGGCTCGCCGAGGTGCGCGGTGCCGAGGTCCAGCACGCGGCATTGCTGGAGGTTCTGCACCGCCATATGGGTGCTGACGCGGTTGACGTGGCTCAACGCGGTGTGCGTCGGCGGGATGGCCAGCTCGGAGCGTTTGTCCTTGAGGGCGGTGAAGATGGCATCACCCGCGTTCGCATAGCCGGCGCAGCGCGAGAGCTCGGGGTGCGCCGCGATCCATGCATCGCGCTCCGGACGCATCGCGAGGAAGCGCTCATCGCGAGCGATCAGCCTCTCGGCGCCCGCGCGCCGGGCGCGCCGCTCGATCGTCAGCTCGTAGCGGAAGCGGCTCTGGAAGCTCTCCTCGCGCGGGTAGCTGCCGTACTCCAGGAACTCGACCGCGAAGCGGATCGCGTCGGCCACTTTTGTGCCGTGCCGGCTGAACTGGTGGATGTTCTTGCCGCGACCCTGCTTGAACGCCTCGACGATCGGCATGGACACGAGCCTGGACAGCAAGGCAAGCGCATCGAGGACGTTCGACTTGCCCGTGCTGTTGGGCCCGATGAGCACCGTGAACGGTTCGAGATCGAGCGCGAAATTACGGAGCGACTTGAAGCCGTCGACCTCGATGCGCGTGATCATGGCCGGACCGTTGTACCATGGGCTCAAACGTCGAGCGGCCCCTGCGTGCAGCGCTCGCTTCTCCTCCTCCGTGCGCTGCTCCTTCAGGTCGAGCGTGTCCACGAGGTCGTCTCGGCCTCCAGACCGCCATTGTCGGTCTCCACGCCGAGATTCTCGGTCTCCACGCCGAGATTCTCGGTCTCCACACCGAGATTCTCGGTCTCCACACCGAGATTCTCGGCCCCCCGATGGCTACGAGCCACCCGAGAGGGCTACGAGCCACCCGAGAGGGCTACGAGCCACCCGGGAGGGCTACGAGCCACCCGGCACCTCGTCTCCGGGGCTCGAGGGCTCAGCGGGCATGGTGGCCCAGCAGGAGGAGCAGCGCCGAGGCCACGCCCCAGCCCAAGAGCCAGGTCCCCGGCCCCACCAGGCGAGAGAGGGCGAGGCGAGGTACGCACAGGAGGACGATCCCCAGCGCCAGGGTCGCGGTGGAGATCGGCACCAGGCTCGCGAGCGTGGCCTCGGCCGCGCCCGTGAGCGGGAGCCCCGCGAAGGGCGCGAGCGCGGTCCCGGGAGAGATCACTGCGTCGCAAACCAGGAGCGCGGCGAAGGAGAGCGCCGCCAGGATCGCCGAGGGGCTGGCCCGGAGGCCCCTTCGCCCCCCCAGCAGGTCCAGATCACGGATCGTCAGGCCCACGCTCATGGCCACGACCGCCGGCGCCACGAAGGGGACAGGCAGCCCCATTCGCGTGCATAACGCAACCATCCCGTACCCCAGGCCCAGGGAGAGCGCGAGGGCCACCCTGAGCGCCCTCCCTGGTCTGGGAGCCGAGGAGGCGCTGCGGGCGAGCGCCGACCCGACGAGGGGCAGCACGGCGCTCCATGGGAAGAGCCCGTGGACCGCCCCGCTCAGGGCGGCGTCGAAGGTGGGCGCGGGGTGGACGGGAGGCGCGCGCTCGACGAGGGCCAGGAGGCCCAGCGCCGCGGCCGCCGCGCCGGCCGCCAGCGTGAGGGCGGCCAGAGCGCGCCCCGACCTCTCGGGCGAAGGCACCAGCGCCGCCGCCCGCCCCACGGAGAGGAGCGGGAGCGCGGCCCCGAGGAGCAGGCCTCGCGCTTCCCCGGCCAGCGCCATCCCGGCGGCGCCCACGGCCAGGAACCGGAGGCGCTCCCTCACGGGAACCTCGGCGAGGAGCGCCACGCCCAGGCCCGCGAACGCCAGCGCCTCGCCGCCGAAGGTGATCGCGTCGTCCCGGAGGAGCAGGCCGTGGACCACATAGAGCGGCAGGGTCGTCAGCACGGCGGCGCTCGACCGGGCCGCCGCCGCGTCCACCAGGCGCCTCGTCGAGGCGTAGGTGGCGATGACGCCAGAGACCACCACGGCGTACAGGGCGAGCGTCGTCACAGCCTCTGTGGCACGCGGCGAGGGGAGAAGCGGCTCGCCCGATCTTCGCGGAACTAATTTGAGCCGGTGGGCGGTTTTCGCGTCTCCAGAGGTGATGACCCACGCGCTCGCCCCCCCGCTCGCGCTCGGCCTGGCGACCGAGGAGGCCCGCGCCCCTTCGCTCGCCGAGCTGTACTCGCTGCACGCCCGCACGGTCGCCTCTGTGGCGTTCAGGCTCATGGGCCACGATCGCGACCTGGACGACATCGTCCAGGAGACCTTCCTCGACGCGGCCTCGGAGCGCCTCACCCGCGACCGGAGCGTCCCCGTCCGGACCTGGCTCATCACGCTCACGGTCCGGCGGGTGCGCCGCCTCTTCGCCCGGAGGAGGCGCTTCCGCCTCTTCGGCTTTCGCTGGCTCGCGTCCGCGCCCACCTCCACCGATCCCAGCAAGGGCGAGCCCGCCAGGGATCTCTACGCGGCGCTTGAGGCCCTCCCCGAGGATCTCAGGGTGCCATGGACCCTCCACCGGGTTTCGCAGCTCACCTTGCTCGAGACCGCCGCCGCCTGCGAGGTCTCCCTCGCCACGGTGAAGCGCAGGATCGCGGACGCTGAGCTCCGCATCGCCAGGAGGCTCTCGCAATGAGCCCCCTCGTCTCCGAGCAGCTCCTCGCCGCCGCCCGCGACGAGGAGCTCCCGTGGCACGGCCCCAGAGCGGCCCGGGTGCTCTCCCGCGCCCAGGCGACGCTCGGGTCCCGCCGGCCCCTGGGCGCCATGGGCCGCTACGGCGCGTCGCTGGCCGCGGGGACGGCGCTCGTCGCGCTGCTCCTTCGCGCCGCGTCCGGGAGCCCCGAGCTCGCGCGCTCGTCGCCTCCGTCTGGCACCGCTACCGGGGCCATCGCCGCCTCTGGCGACCCGTTGGCCCTGGGCGACGCTGGCCTCCGCGCGGACTGAGATCGCTCCGGCGTCGTCCTCGTCGACAGCCGGGCTCCCGCTCTGCTCCACTCGCGGGATGGCCCGCGCCAAGACCGCTCCCACGAAGCCCCCTGCCGTCCTCCTCTTCAAGCTCGAGGACTGGCCCCTCTCCAGGCACCTCTTCGCGCTCTTGCCGCCGCCCGGGGCCTACGCGAGCGCGCCCTGCTATTACTATTCGAAGAAGCACCGAGGCCACGCGGCGAGGCTCGAGGCGCTCCCCGAGCGACCGGTCGCCGCGACGGACGAGCGCGCGATGTTCGCCCTCATCGACGCCGCCCTGGCCCCCTACTTCGAGAGCGGTGAGGCCGACGGGAGCCTCGAGGGCGAGGGCACGCACGGCTTCCACGCGGACATCGACGTGGCGACGGCGCGCTCGGCCCTCCAGGAGGGCGGGTTCCGGCTGCTCGAGGTGCCGGAGCTCCTCGCCTCTCTCACGAGGCCGGAGGCGGAGGGCGAGACGCTGCGCAAGGTCGTCCGGCTGCAGAAGGCCCTCGTCAAGGCCAGGCTCCTCCCCGCCAGAGAGCTCGCCTCGCTCGTCAGCTACCTGGCATCGGGCGGCGCCCCTCCCGACGTGGACGTCGAGGCGGGGCGCCTGCTGGGCACCCTCGTCATCCACGGCGCGATCGAGCGATGGAACGCGGTCCACGAGCGAGCGCTGGCCCTGGTCCTCCGGGTGAAGGCCTGGCCCTCGCTCGCTCCGCACCCCGACGGGCCCGAGGAGGCCGGGCTCGACCGCTTCGGGATGCTTGCCGAGCGCCTGTATGCGGCCGGCTTTGGCCCCCGCGACCTGGCCCGCGCCGCCTACCTCGGCGCAACAGACGACGATCTGGCGTCGGAGCACCACCACGTGCTCGGCCTCCTCTCCCGCGTTGACGACGAGGCGATCGTCATCGCCGGAGCGGGGGGCGCGATCGACGCCGAGCGAGCCTACAGGGCGCTCCTTGTCGCCCTCCTCGAGCAGATCGACGACTCGCTCCAGCCCTCGGTGCGGGCCAGGGTGGTCCGCTTCCTTGGCGGCCCCGGGGGGGAGGGTGTGCCGGGCCGCATCTACGCGGAGCTCGCCAGCGCCGACGCCAGGGTCTTCGGAAAGATCCTGGCGGCCAGGGCCAGGGCGCTCATCAAGGCCGGGGACGCTACGGCGCTCGGGGAGCTGCAGACCGCCAGCCGGGCGCTTGTCCCGGACCTCTGGAAGAAGATCGCCCCCAGAGCCAGGGCCGTGCTGGCCTCGGCCAGGCCGGCCTCTCCCTCCGTCCCTGCGCCCCGGAGGACGACGGCGGCCGAGCTCCTCCGGGAGGCCTACGGCTTCGATTTCCCTGACGAGATCCACGCGGTGTGGGACCTCGCTCAGGAGCTCTCGCCCACGAGAGGGTGCGACGCTTTCTGGGGAGACGACAGCCTGGGCGTGGGGCTCGTCGGGCCGTTCGACGTGCTCTCCGGCAAGTACGGGAGAAAGAGGCCAAAGCTCCCGATGGCGCTCCACTGGCGCTACACCATGGACCTGCCCGAGCTCTTCACCGTGGCCCACGGCGACAGCGACGGCCTGCACTTCGGCTACTGGTTCGATCAGGAGCTGGGGGAGTCTGGCTGGATCGCCTCGTACTACGCCAACGACGCCTACGAGCTCTCCGTCCCGGGGCGCACCCTGTTCGAGGCCCTCCGGGACGAGCTGGAGTCTCGCTTCGCGGGCGCGCTCGATGGCGTGGAGGACGAGCCGGACGAGCTCGCCGCCCACGCGAAGAACCTGACGGCGCTCACCCGGCTCAGGGAGAAGCTCATGACCTACGGCACGGGCGATCGCCCGGAAATAGGCGTAACCTACACGCAGATCCACGATCTGCGCGGGCTGAGGCGCCGGTTGGCCGTGGCCCCCTCCCGGGAGGGCATGGGGGTCGTGGCGCCCCACGCGAGCTTCTCGCCCATCGACGGCGCCCCGGCGGCCCTCAAGGCCGCGCGAAGAAGAAGAGCGCTGGTCGAGCAGGTGATCGAGGGCGCGGCGGCCGGCCTGGGAGGGACGGCGCTCTGGCTGGGGCGAGAGCTCTGGGCGCAGGGCCATGACGCCGAGGCCTACGCCACACTGGACGCGGCCTACGCGGCCCTGGGGCGCCCGGGCCACCGCGCTGTCCTCGCCGCCCACGCCGAGAACCGCCGGCTCCCCAACGTGAGCCTCCTCTGAGGCGGATCGCCCTGGCTCAGGCGGATCGCCCCACCAGAAGATCCCGGATCGACGAGAGGCTCTTCACCCCGAACAGTGCAACCCCCGGTGCTGCGAGCGTCGCGAAGGCGAGCGCCCCCACCTCCTCGGGCGACGGGGCCGGCCCCAGCGCCAGGAGCCCCTCTTCCATGCTCCCCACAGCGTCGCGGGAGGCGACCAGCTCGCCCCCCAGGCGCCAGGCTCCCCTCCCGTCCCGCCCCGAGAAGATCGGCCCCAGCGCCTCGTCGATCCTGCGCTCCCAGGCCTCGTCGGCCCCGACGAACGCGGCCTCGTCCCCGGCGACCGCCAGCTCGGAGAGCCCTTCTCCCCCGGGGAGCAGCTCCCCGTAGGCCTCGATCAGTGCCTCCGAAAAACGTGCGTCTTGCACGTGCTTGCCGGACAGCTCCGCGCAGGTGCCGGGCTCCTTGCCCAGGTACGAGGGGCGAGGGCCGAGCGAGAACGGCGCCTCGGTCGCCACGAAGGCCTCCACCAGGGCGCGCCCCGATCCCGCGTCGTGGGCGAAGGAGATCAGCGCCGCCGGCGCCTTGGCCACCGAGATCCAGTCGCGGCCAAAATAGTGGGCGAGGACGCCCTGGCGCGCCAGGGCCCTCAGGATCGGCCTCACGTACCGGTTCAGGATCTGGTCCTCCCTGGCGGGCACGAGCGCCGAGGGGTGGGCCAGCGCGAGCCCCACGTAGATCGTCCCCGGGCCCACCCTCACCGCCGCCCCTCCGCTTCCCCGGCGGAGGCGAGGCAACAGCGGCAGCAGGCCCTCCACCTCGCTGGCGCGCTGGAAGGCGCCAAGCAACACGGCCTCGTCCTCGAGGTGAGCGACCAGGAGCTCGGCGCTCGCCGTGAGCGCCCTGTCCAGCGCCAGGGCCGACCAGGCCGCCACCCTGGCGGCCGGGAGAGGGCCTCGGGCGGCGGCGAGGTCTGCCCTGTTGTTTCGGCGGTTCATGCTGGGAGGCTGAACTGTTACGCTCGACAGGAGGAGCCGGCTATCTTCGGGCAATGGACGCTCCCCGCTGGGCCGACGCCTGCGTCGCGCTGCTTCAGGATCTCATACGCATCCCCTCGGTCAACCGCGGCACCGGCGGGGAGGACGACGGCAACGAGCGCCCCTGCGCCGAGCTGCTCTCCGAGTTCCTGCGCGAGGGTGGCCTCGAGCCCAGGCTCCTCGAGAAGGTGAAGAACCGCACCAGCGTGGTCACCCGCCTGAAGGGCAACGGGAGCAAGCCCCCGCTCCTGCTCAACGCCCACCTCGACGTGGTCGAGGCCGACCCTGGCCGGTGGACCCACCCCCCCTTCGGGGCCGAGCTCCACGACGGCTACATCTGGGGTCGGGGCGCCATCGACATGAAGCACATGGCCGCGATGAGCGCCTGCGTGCTGCGCCGGCTCGCGGAGGAGGGCGTGAGGCTGGAGCGCGACGTCATCTTCGCGGGCGTCGCCGACGAGGAGGCGGGCTGCTCGCTGGGGAGCTCGTTCCTGGTGGACGAGCACCCCGAGGAGGTGCGCGCGGAGTACGTACTGGGCGAGGTGGGGGCCTTCTCGCTCAACCTGATGGGCAAGACCTTCTACCCCGTGCAGGTCGCCGAGAAGGGCGCGGTCTGGTTGCGCGCCACCTACGAGGGCTCGCCTGGCCACGGCTCCATGCCCGACCCGGAGGGCGCCGTCATACGGCTGGCCCAGGCGATCACTCGCATGGGCAAGACCCGCCTCCCCATGCACCCGGTGCCCGTCGTCAAGGATTTCATCGAGCGCCTCGCGACGGCGCTCCCTTCGCCCCAGCGCCAGGTGCTCGCCCGCCTGACGATGCCAAGAATCGCGGGGCTCCTCCTGGACGCCCTCGTCAGGGACCCCGACCAGCGCCGCTCCTTCGGGGCCATGCTGGCCAACACGGCGTCGCCCACGGTGGTCCGGGCCGGTAACAAGGTGAACGTCATCCCTGGGCTGGCGTCGGTCGAGATCGACGGGCGCACCCTCCCTGGCCAGTCCGAGCTCGCCTTCCTCGCCGAGCTCAGGGAGCTCGTGGGCCCCGACGCCAGGCTTGAGGTCACCCGGTCCCTGCCCCCGGTGGAGACCCGCCAGGACACCGCTCTTTACCCCCACCTCGAGGCCATGCTGAGGCGCCACGACCCCCTGGGGGAGCCACTTCCCTACATGGTCGTAGGCTTCACCGACGCCAAGGCCTACGCCAGGCTGGGGGCGCACTGCTACGGGTTTGCGCCTGTCCGGTTCGACCCCACCCACGAGATCAGCTTCCAGAAGATGTACCACGGGCACGACGAGCGGGTGCCCATGGCCGGCCTGGCCTGGGGCCTCGGGGTACTCTACGAAACGGTGCGCGACTTCTGCAAGGTTCAAGACTGACGCGCCTTGCCGCGGCCGAGCCGTTCCGATAGATCCATGAACTCGTCATTGCACGTGCCCTTCCCCGGCGAGAGTCGAGGCAGGGCCCGTGGGTCGAGCCCCTCCTGGCCTAGGCGGCCGGGGGCTCAGCGCAGGCGCGGGCAGGCATGTCTCGCGGAGGATCCGGATGGTCAATCCCCAGATGGTGATGTACGAGGAGGAGTTCAATCAGATCCAGACGGTCGTGGACCGTCTGGTTCGGGACGCGAACGCCAAGGTCGTCTTCATCGTCGACAAGAACGGGCAGCTCATCGCGGCGAGCGGCGACATCGACAACGTCGACACCACCAGCCTCGCCTCGCTGACGGCTGGCAATATCGCGGCGACGGGCGGGATGGCCAAGCTCCTCAAGGAGAACGAGTTCGGGACCCAGTTCCACGAGGGCGAGAAGGCCAACATCCACATCCAGCTCGTCGGCAATCGGGTCATCCTGGTCGTCATATTCGACGTGCGCTCGAGCCTGGGGCTCGTGCGGCTCCGGGTGAAGAAGGCCAGCGAGGAACTCAATAACATCTTCGAAGCGTTACTCCGCAAGGTGGCCAGCCCCGGAATGGATTCGCCCTTCGCCGAGATCACCGACGAAGACATCGACAACCTCTTCAACGACTGAGGGCGCGGGAGAGCAGATGAGCTTCATCAACTACATGGCGCGAGAGATCAACTGCAAGTTGGTCTATTATGGCCCCGGGTTGTGTGGAAAGACCACGAACCTCCAGTACATCTACGAGCGCACCAACCCCGAGGCGAAGGGCAAGATGATAAGCCTCGCCACGGAGACGGAGCGGACGCTCTTCTTCGATTTCCTCCCGCTCTCGCTGGGGGAGATCCGCGGCTTCAAGACCCGCTTCCACCTCTATACGGTGCCGGGGCAGGTCTTCTACGACGCATCGAGGAAGCTCATCCTGAAAGGCGTCGACGGGGTCATCTTCGTGACCGACTCCCAGGTCGAGCGCACGGAGGCCAACATGGAGTCCGTGGAGAACCTCAGGACCAACCTCGCCGAGCAGGGCTACTCGCTCGACAAGCTCCCTTACGTGGTCCAGTACAACAAACGAGATCTGCCCAACGTGGCCTCGGTCGAGGAGCTCCGGCAGATGATCAACCCCACCAACGTGCCCGATTTCGAGGCGGTCGCCCGCACCGGCGTGGGCGTCTTCGACACGCTCAAGGCCGTGGCCAAGCTGGTCCTCACCGAGCTCCGAAAGGGAGGCACCGGCTAGTGGGCGGGATCGGCGTCGTGGAGCTCATCGTCCTCGGCCTGATCCTGGTCGTCCCTGCTCTGGTCGTTGGCGCCCTGATTTACCTCTTCGTTTTCAAGAAGAGCGCCTGAGAGGCTGTCGTCGCCGAAGTTTTGGCCCTTCGCGGAGGGGCCCCGGTTCGATTCACGGGGAAGAGGCGGGGCCGTTGCCTCCAATCCTCCCCTCCCCGTGATTTCCCCCTCGCCTGTCTCAGGGAAGAGCCAAGCTTCGGAAGAACAGCCTCCGAGACGACAAAAAGCCCCGGCATGAACTGCCGGGGCTCGCGGAGAGACTCGAGGTGGAGGGCTTACTCGCCCTGGTAGATGCGAGAGCGCCGACCGCGATCCTTCGCCTTCAACTTCGCGCGATAGCGCTTGGTCTTGGTGCGGTTTGTCTTGCGCGGCTTCTTCGAGAGGACGAGGTACATATCGCGGTCTCCTCCAGGGGGAGGGCGTTCTTAGCCGAAGCCGATGCATCCCGCAAGCACCTCGCAACTTCGCCCTTCGCCCGGGAGGCCGGAGCTCATTGCTCGAAGCAGTAGACGTGGCGCAGCTTGTCGCAGCCTTCCTCGCCGTCCGCGTGCCACTGATCGTTCTTCTTGTCGCGATTGCCGATGAAGCCCTTCATGTTCGCGGCGCCGGAGGTCCACCCCGAGCACGTCTTGGTGATGTCGCCCTTGCCGTCGTGGCCCGTCCAGACGCGGGGGTCGCCCGCCCCGGGGCTCGATTTCTCGTCCACGTCGATGGCGTGGGCCAGCAGACCGGCCGCGAGATCGGTCTTCCGGGGAGCGACCAGGGTCACGCCGTCCATGAGGTACCAGCCTCCGCTGGGCTCGACGAGCCGATCCACCGGCTTGAGCGTCGGGGTCGCCAGGTAGGCGATCCAGCGGCTCGACGGATCCACCCCCTTGCCGAGGGCATTGCACTGGGCGTCCGCGTCGACCAGGCCATTGATCCCGAAGCTCCCGGTGTATACGCCGGAGGACACGAACACCCTGTAGAGCTTGCCCCGGGCGCCGTCGCCGTCGAGTCCTGCGTCGGCCCCGGAGGCGTCCACCTCTCGCGACGCGTCCACCCCTGGCGCGGCCGCTGTGGTATCCGGCTTCGAGATCTCCTCGGAGGCGTCCGCCCCCTCGACGGCTGGACCGGGGCTCGAGAACGACCCGCACCCGGCCACGAGCGCCGCCGAAACAGCCGCCCCCGCCGCGAGCGCGAAGATCCCCTGACGTACGCGCATGGTCCTCCAGGCTAGCATGCGGCGAGGGGCCACAGCGGCCGTGGCGGGGACTCGTGGTATCGTGGAGCTCATGTCCAAGGTGCTCGTGTGCCGCTGCGAGGACGTGACGCTCCACGAGCTCGAGGACGCCATCCTGCGCGGCCACGACGACATCGAGTCGCTCAAGCGCTACACGGGCTTTGGCACCGGCTGGTGCCAGGGAAAATCCTGCGTGGCGCTCTGCGGGCGGCTCCTCCAGGAGAGGGGCGGCAGCGCCGGGCTCCCGATCACGCCCCGCCCCCCTTTCCACCCCCTCCCCCTGGCCGATCTCGCGGGCCTGGCCGGGGTGGCCGAGGAGGACGCACGAGCAGGGCGTCCCCCCCACTGAGGGTCAGCACAACCCCTCTGGAACGCATCAAAACCCCTTCAAATCAATAATTTTAGTCATTGGACGGGGATAAATTCCAGGGAGTGAGGAGAGCGCCTTCCCTTCCACTGAGCCGATGTTACCCGCAGGTTACACAGGGCAGGCCGGGGCCCTGGCTTCCGGAGTTCTTGAGGCTGGGAAGAGGTATATTGGTTGCATGGTTCAACCAGTATGACCCAGGCTCTACGTGCTCCAGCCCATCTCCTTCGCCTCCTTCGCTCTGGGCTCGCTGGCGGCGCTGCCACCGTGGTGGACCTGGGGGTCCTCGCCCTCCTGGTCTCGGCGGCGCACCTGCCCGCTTCCGTCGCGAGCGTCCCTGCCCTGCTGGCGGGCGGCCTGGCCAATTTCTTTGCCAACCGGCATTTTGCGTTCCGCGCCCGGAAGGGCCCCCTGCTCCGCCAGCTCGCGCTCTATGCCGTGGTCGAGTCCGGTGCGCTCCTGCTGAACGGCCTCCTGTTCGAGGCCGCGCTCCGCCTCTTCCCCCAGGCCTCCGGGGCCTACATGGGGCTACGCCTCGTCACCAGCCACCTGGTGTTCCTCGGCTACAGCTATCCCCTCTGGCACCGGGTCTTCCACATGCCGCAGAGGCCCCGCGCCGCCTGATCACCGGGCGACGGCGGTGCCCAGGACGAGCGCGCCGGCCGAGAAATCGTCGCTCAGCCCCTGGCCCAGGGTCTTCACGGGGAAGAGCGTGTCGATGTCTCGATCCTGGACTTTTCGCGGAGGAAGCACGCGCCCCTTTCTGGCCGAGCGCCCGTTCTGATAGGTCTTTGCCGTGGTCGAGTTGGACGAGGACGCCGTATACCGCCGCACGCTCGGGCGCTACGCGCTCTTCGGCGAGTTCGCGACCGGCGGCATGGCCGCGGTGCACTATGGCCGCGCGCTCGGCGGCCAGGACGAGGGGAGGGTCGTGGCGCTCAAGCGCCTCCTGCCTGCCATCTCGGCGGATCCGGCGTTCGTCAGGATGTTCCTCGCCGAGGGGCACCTCGCAGCGCTCATCCAGCACCCCAAGGTCGTGGCCACGCACGAGGTCGTCTCCACGAACGGCGAGATCTTCCATGTGATGGAGTACATCGCGGGCGAGACCCTGGCCCGACTCCTCCGCAAGACGAGGGACGCCGGCGAGCCGGTCCCGCCGCGCATCGTCGTGGGCATCCTGCGCGACGTGCTCTCGGGGTTACACGCCGCGCACGAGGCCAGGGACGAGCGAGGCAACCTGCTGGGACTGGTGCACCGGGACGTGTCGCCTCAGAACGTCATCGTGGGCACCGACGGGGTGGCCCGCGTCCTCGACTTCGGCGTCGCGACGGCCGAGAACATGGTGGACGAGGTGCCGGATCACATCCGAGGCAAGGTCTCCTACATGGCGCCCGAGCAGCTCGCTCACGAAGCCGTGGACCGCCGGACCGATCTCTACGCGGCCTCTGTCGTGCTCTGGGAAGCCCTGGTCGGCTATCGCCTCTTCAAGGCCGATGACATCTCGTCGCTCATCCTCAAGGTCATGGCGGACCCGGTGAGGCCGCCCGGCGAGCACAGGCAAGGGATCCCCAGGGCGCTGGACATGGTGGTCATGAAGGGCATCGAGCGTAACATCGACGACCGCTGGTCCAGCTGCCGCGAGATGTCGATGCTGCTCGAGCAGGCGCTGCCGCCGGCCCCCGCGCAGGACATCGGTGCATGGGTGAAGCGTGTGGGCGGAGAGCGCCTCGCGCACCGCGGGTACGTCGTCGCCCAGATCGAGTCCCAGTCGCTGGCCCATATCCCGGTGCCCCCGCTCGTCCCTTCCTTGCCTCCGCCCAGCGCGATCGAGGATCTGGCCGCCCTCGAGGAGCCCTCGCTCCCCTCGGCCGTGGAGCAGGTGCTGGCCGGGGATCCCAAGGTGGTCGCGGTGATCCGTCGCCGATCCGAGCCAAGCATCCCGATCGGCCTCCCCGGGCCCTTCCCTCGGCCATCTACCCCCGCGGAGCCCACGCCCCCCGCGACCGGCGCAGGCACCCTGGCCATCGCCCTCGCGGGCGTCGCGCTGCTCGCCGGGATCCTCTACCTCAGCACCGTCGTCGGCCGCGGCTCGACGCCCGCTCCAGCTCCGTCCAGCTCCGCACGCGACGACGACGACGCCATCGTCATACGGCGCCCCAGGATCGACGCGCGCGCCAGCGACGCCGACGCCGGCGACTGCGCCACCCCCTTCACCGTCGACTCCCTCGGCAAGAAGACGCCCAAGCGCCACTGCTTTGGGACCCGCCCCTAGACTCGCAAGATGTAGTCTCGGGGCGTGGCCAAGCTCCTCCCTCTGGAAACGGTGACGCTCGAGGATCCCTCTTCCCATGCCCTGGTGGCGCTCGCCCCCTCGCGGGGAGGCATCGTCACTCGCTTCGAGGTGGAAGGGCGGCCGATCCTGTACCTGGACGAGGCGACCCTCGCCGATCCGGCAGCCAACGTGCGAGGCGGCGTCCCGGTGCTCTTTCCCTCACCGGGCCCGCTCGCCGACGGGCGCTTCGCGCAGGGCGGGCGCGAGGGCCGCATGAAGCAGCACGGCTTCGCTCGAAACCTCCCCTGGGAGGTCGCTTCGCGCGAGGTGTCCGCGGTCACCCTGCGCCTCTCGTCGAGCGAGGAGACGCGCTCGCTCTTCCCCTGGGACTTCGTGGCGACCTTCCGGTACTCGCTGGCCGGAGCGCGCCTTCTCATCGAGCAGCGAGTGGACAACCCGGGCTCCGAGCCGCTCCCCTTCGCTTCGGGCTTTCACCCCTACTTTCACGTGCCCGCCGGCGAGAAGACCCGGGCGAGGATCCCCACGCGAGCCACCCGGGTCTTCGACAACGTCATCAAGCGGGAGAGGGCCCTCGAAGGCCCCATCGATCTCTCGCTCCCCGAGGTGGATCTGGGCCTCGTCGATCATGGCGAACCAGAGGCCACGCTCCACCTGCCGGACGGGGCGCGCGTCGTGGTCTCGGCCTCCCCCGAGTACAGGAGGTGGGTGGTGTGGACCCTCGCAGGCCGCGATTTCGTGTGCCTCGAGCCGTGGACCGCGCCGGCCAACGCGCTCAACACCGGGCAAGATCTACTGTGGATAGAGAAGGGAGCCTCGATGGATCTCCAGGTCGAGATCGCTCTTCTCCCCCGCTGAGAGCGCGTTAGCGCCTGCCTGTCGACGTGGGGCTCGGGGCGCTGGGCACGCTCGGCTTGCCCATGCGGACGTGGGGCGGACGAGCCTGGGGCGGTGGAGAGGGTGGGACATAGGCGGAGCCGGTGACCTCTGGCGCGATGTCGCCTTGTTCCATCTGCATCCCGCCGACCTCGACGGAGCAAGGCGCGGGGCTCCCACGGCTGGCGAGGCCCGCGGCGGACGCGGCCAGGCCACCCCCGATGGCCAGGACCCCCACGATCCTCAGGCGCTTCTTCCTGACGCCCACGGGGCAGTCGACCGTGAGCACCGTGCCGTCGGTGCGGCGGTACAGCCTCACGCACAGGTTGCCTTCCTTCTCCAGCACCAGGAGCTCGGCCGCCTCCCGGCTCATGGCCGAGAGGTTGTAAACGTGCTTGTCGCACTTGCCGCAGAAGCGGCTGCGATCGTCGCCCACCATCTCGTCCCAGCGAGCGTTGCACGGCGACGCGATCTTGATCTGCTCGAGCATGGGCAGAGCGCGCTTGCTCTCGATGCGCTCGAGCAGGGTGCGCGCCTTCTTCAGCTCGTCGGCCACCCGGGCGGCCCGGCCGTCGAGGGCCTGGGCCTCGCGCTTCTGGCTCTCGAGGTCGTGCAGCTCGCCCTCCAGCAGGCGGGCGCGTTCGCGGAGGGCGTCGGCTTCGTTGCGGTAGGTCATGGTCGAACTGGAACGCACAAGGTGGACAAAAGTTGGCAGCCCCGGACGACTTTTCCAAGACCTGGATGCTACCGTTCCCCGATGCGCTCGTGGCCGCGTGCTCTCGTCACCGTCGCCGTCGTCGGGACGGCTCTGCTCTCGGCGAGAGAGGCGGCCGCGAACGAGCCAGCCCTCCCGGGATACACCGGAAAACAGATGGCCACCTGCCGGAATTGCCACACCGGAGGCACAGCCCCGACCCTGACGCTCACCGGCCCGGCCTCGATCGCGGCAGGCGCGGTGGCCAGCTACCAGCTCGACGTCCAGACCAACGCCGCGCGGGGCCAGGGCGTCGTGTCGGCGACCACGGGGGTGGAGCTCCAGCCCCTCCAGAACTTCTCGCGCTCGTTCGACGAGCTCGTCCCCAACGGGATCCGTCCCCCCCAGGGGGGGAGGGTCGTCTACAGATTCTCGGTCAAGGCCCCCGCGGCCGGCAGCATCACGCTCTATTACGGAGCCCTCGCCGCCAACGGGAACGGCACCGGAGGCGACGGCTTCGCGAGCGGCACCAGGACCGTGACCGTGACCGGCACGGCGGACGCCGGGGTCCCCGACAGCGGGCCCCCTCCCGTCGACTCTGGCCTCCGGCCCCCCGACAGCGGCGCCTCTCCCGACGCGGGGAGTCCCCCGGCGAGCGACAGCGGCTCCGCCCCCCCAGGCCGCGACGGCGGCTCGGGCGGCCAGCCCTCGCTCCCGGGCGACGAGGCGGGCGGCTGCTCGCTCGGCCCCACGTCGGCCCCGGACGCTCTGCTGGCTCTCCCCCTCCTCGCGCTGTCCGCGCTCGGCCTTCGCCGACGCCGCGAGCGCACCTGAGAGGGTTCGTGGCTCAGCGCCGAGCGCGCACCGTGCCGCTCACCCTGCATAGATCCGCGGTCGTGGCCGACTGGAGCACCACGCCGACAAATTCGATATCCATGGCGCCTGCCACCAGATCATAAGTGGTAATATGGACGGTGCCCTCGATGGTGTCGTTCACGTACTTCTGGGTGGAGGGGATATAGGCGCAGCCCCCGGTGACGCTCACGTTGCACTGGTTGTAAAAGAGCTGGCCATTGGAGAGAATCTGGAGAGTATCGTCGTCCGCCTTGTGCGCGTCCGAGGACAGGATGAGGGTGCTCTTCTGGCTCCTGCGTATCAGGGTGATCCGCTCGAGGGTCACCGTGTTGATGACGCTGAGGCTGCCAGGGGTCTGAGGGGGCGCATGGAGGGCGAGGTTGGCCCACTGAGGGCTGCAAGCTCCGGCGGTGGTCAGGTTGACCTCGATCGGCGCGCCTCCATCCGCGGGCCCCGTGTCCGGGGGCCTCGAGTCCGCTGGCAGGGCCGAGGCGTCGCCGGCGTCCTCGCGTGACGCGTCCTCGCCGGCGGACGGCGTCTCGTCGGCGCTGTCGCTCCCTCCGTCGGCCGGCGGAGGGTCCGCGGACTGGGCCTCCTTGAGCGCCGTGCACCCCATGACCAGCCCCAGCGCGACGAGCCCCCCCAGCGAGCGGGCGAACATGCCTATTTCCCTTGCCATACGTGCTTACCTGCCGCGAAGACATCGCCCCAGGGGCTGGCCCACATCGAGACGATGGGGGTGCCCGAGCCCGCGTCGGGGACGGCCTCTCGGCTCCAGACCAGGCCGTCGTGGCGGGCGATCACCCCCCGGCTCCCTCCCGCGAAGATCCGTCGGCGCCCGGTGCCCACGAGAGAGCGCCAGTACCCCTCGGTCTCGCCGATCGACTCGTTGAGCGGGAAGCGGGCCGATGGCCCTCCGTCGGTGGGGTAGAGGGATGCCGTGAGCCCGGTCTCGAGGAAGCCAAAGACGTCCTTGGCGTTCATGACCGAGACGGCGCTCGGGCCTCCGGAGCTCGTCCTGCCCCCGTCCTCGCTGGAGTAAAAGAAGCTGCCGCTGCCGGTGCCGCTGCCCCCGGCGATCATCAGCTGGAGCTCCCCATCCTCGAACAGGAGAGGGGAGAGCCCGTTGGTCAAAGGCTGCGAGCCCCCCCCCGGGAAGCTGCCTGGATTGAGGACGATCTTGGTCACCGGGACCGGCTCGCCCACCCCTACCCGGAAGACCCCGCTGCTCCCGCAGTGGACGAAGAACTCCCTGGGCGAGAGCTCGAAGAGGGCGCCTCCGGCGATGTTGCAAGGGATGTTCGCCACCGGACCGAAGCGGCCGGCGCTCCTTCGACGGAGCTCGTGGGTGCCAGGGGAGTTGACGTTGCCCACGAGGAGCGCGACGTCGTCCCTGGAGGTGCCCGAGACGGCGAAGGCCCTCGCCCCGGATGCCCCGAAGGAGACCCCCACGTCCACCGGGGACCACCGGCTGCCATCGTAATGAAATACCCCGTCGCCCGAGGCCCAGACATCGTCCGGAGCGGTCCCCCATATCGAGTAGAGCGAGGTGGTGGCGCCCCCGTACTCGACGCTCCAGGTGAGCTCCTCGCAGAGGCCGTCGCGGCAGGAACCTGCCTTGCACGGGCGGGTGACCTCGGGGTAGACGCACTGGCCCTTCTCGCAGCGGCCCGGGCTCAGGGTGGTCTTCGAGGTGCCCCCGTTGCACACCGACTTCATGGGGGCGTTGCAGCTCGAGGCGCAGCCCCCCGCATCGCCCGCCGCCCCGTCGCCCGCCGCCCCGTCGCCCGCCGCCCCGTCGCCCGCCGCCCCGTCGCCCGTCGGGGCGTCCTCGGAGCCCCCCTCTCCCTCGGGCGAACCGGCTGTCCCCGCGTCGACCTGCTCCCCCTCCTTGAGGCCGGTGCACGAGGCCGCGGCGACGAGCGCGACCGCGGTGGCAACGAGGAAGAGAGTGTGGGCAGCGCGCAAGATAAGACCTCTGTGTCGTCCTACGTTACTACGAGGGCCTTCTCCCCGCTCGTGCCGGCCGTCAACGTTCTCCCGCGCTACTTCTTCTTCGGGGGGGGCGGGGCCTCGGGCCGGACGAGCTCCACCTCCCACTGGACCTCGGTGTCCTGGCCGGCCCACGGCGGGAAGGTGAGGTTGGAAAACGCCTGTACGATGCACTTGCCCGTCGCCTTGTCGGCGTGGGTCGAGGGCACGGTGACGCTCTTGGAGTGACCGTTACGCCCGAGCATGACCGCGATCGTGAGCTTGCCCCACGGGCCCGTCGAGGCGCCGCTCTCGTCCTTGGCGTCCCCGCAGTGCTCCTTGACCTGGCGGGCGGCGCGCTTGAGGGTGACCTCGGTGGCCTCCTTGTCGTACTCGTTGCCGCTGCGCTTGGGCGGCTCGGCGGCGTTGACGTGCGAAGGGGGCGGGGGCGGGGACTCGTCGCCCCTGGGCTCGTCGGTCTTCGCGTCGCTCGGGTTCTCGGCGGGTTTGGGCGCGCCGCAGGCCAGGAAGCCGACAGAGAGGAGGAGGCCGATGGCTCGAGTGTCCATGCCTGGATCTTGCACCTTCGGCACGGGAGGCGTCAAAGTGCCGGTGAAGAAAGAGAGAGAGCCGGAACCGGGACGCCCACCGAGCGAGCGCTTCCGAAGGGGGCCTCCGGTTACTTGCAGTCGATCCCGGCGTGCCGCATGTAGATGCCCCAGCCCGTGGTCTGCGTCTCGTTGCACCCGCTGAGCGCCTGAGCGGCGCATAGCTTCTTCATCACCGCGAGGCCGTCGGCGCACTTCTTGGTGCTCTCCGCGACGCACTTGCCCCCCATCTCGTACACGTTCCCGGCCAGCGAGCTGGCGCTGCTGGCGCTGCTCCAATCCGGGTTCTTGGTGCTCGTGTCCAGGCGCTTGCGGCGCTCCGTGATCCCATCGACCAGGGCGGCGCAGCGGCGGCCATCCTTCACGGCCGCCGCGGCCTTGAGCTCACGGAAAGCGCGGGTGATGTAGTCCGGATCGTTGGTGGCCGTGGCGGAGGAACAGTGAAGGTTGCTCTCCTTTCTCGCCTCCTTGTCGAGTTCGAATTCCTTGAGTTCGCGCTTGCGATCCTCCTCGGCGAGCGTGGCCCTGAAATCGCGTTTGCCGTCCTCGCATTTGCCCGAGAGCATCACGCAGCGGGCACGGAGCTTCTTGAACTCGAGGTCGCTCGTGAGGCGAGAGTCGAAGCCCATGGCCCGGTTCGCCGACTCCAGGCAGGCCGAGCCGTCGCCCTGCTCGAACTTCTCCTTGGCGTGGGCGAAGAGCTCCCTGGCGTGATCCGCCGGAGAGGCCGCTACCGGCGCCGATCCGGAAGGGGCCGGAGCCACGGTGACGGGGTTCTCGCCGGGGGTGATCTTGCGCAGAGCGAGGCGGATGGGGACCCGGCACGCGCGCTGGTCCTGGGACTCGCAGCTCGCGAGCTTGCCCCCTCCTCCGACCGACTGCTCCTTGTGGGCGCGCCTGCCGCCCGCCGAGCCCACGCCCCCGACCTCGGCGCTAGCCTCCCCGGAAGAGGTCTGGGAGGTCGCGAGTTCGAAGGCCCCCAGGTTGTAGGCCCAGACGAAGTGGGTGGCCTCGGCGCAGCCAGGGTTGGCCTTGATATCACCCGTATAGATGGCGTCCCGGGTATCCTGGGCGACCCCCGAGACGAAGTACTTGAGGTGCAGCGCCTCCCCGGCCTGGACGCGGCCCGAGAGGTTGGCGGCCCCCAGGGGGAGCTTGGCGTAGAGCTCGCCCTCGTTGGTCACGTCCATGCTTTGCACGGTCCCGCTCGTGAACTGGGGAGTGCCGTAGGCGCCGAATTTCCCGGGGGTCACCTGATCGGAGCAGCGATCGAGCACCTGGAGCTTGCACCCCTCGTACTTGACGAAGATGGTGTCGCGCGCCGCCTTGGCCTCGAAGCTCGCAAGATCGGTCGCGTCCCACTCGACGACGAAGGGTCGGTCATGCCCCTTGGCGGCCTCCTCGCATTTCTTGGCCACGGCGGTCTGGGAGAGCAGGCCCTGGCGGCCTTGCATGGTGGGGGCGGTCATGCCGCTGCCGCAGGCCGCGGCAAAGCCGAGCGAGGCGACGGAGATCAGGAGGACGAGCCGGGGGTGGGCCGAGGGGCGGATCATGGCGGCGTGTCTTACGCGAGCGAGGCCAGGAGCTTCCCTTGCACGGTCAGGGATCGCCGGGCAGGTGCGCGGAGGGAAGAAACCTGGCAAGGATATTCGACCTTCCATGACCAGATACGCCCTCCTTGCCGTGAGCGCCCTGGCGGCGAGCGCTGCCGCGGCCATCGCCTGCAACTCCGACACGGTCGACATCCCGGGCGCGGACGCCGCCCCGGACGCCCCCCCCGAGGCGAGGGCTCCGGCGGGCGACGCGGGGGACGCAGGAGGCGACGCCCCCGCGGAGGACAGCGGATCGGCCTGTGCGGCGGAGCTGGCCCATGCGCAGGCGTGCAACAAGACCGCGGATCTCAACTGCGGCGTCGGGGGCTTCGTGGCCTGGTGCAAAAATACCGAGATCACGACCGACAGCGATCAGCGCAGGCGCGCGAGGGCGAAGTGTCTCACCCGCGACAACTGCGACGGCAAGAAGCTGAAGGAGTGCATCTACCGGAGCTACGGGGCCGAGCAGCTCACCCCGGCGCAGAGGAAGCTCGTCGAGGGCTACTGCGCGACCTGCGCCCCCGGCGACGGGCAGTGCTTCGCGCGCGAGACCACCTACCCGGAGGCGCTGGGCCCCGACGGGGTGACCGACGTCTTCCTCGCCGCCTGGGAGCTGGGAGAGGCGCTCACCCGCAAGATCGAGGGCCAGTGCACGGGCCGATCCCTCGCGGACGCTGGCCCCGACGCGGGAACCTGCGCCAAGCGCTTCGGGAACTGCGCCGGGGGCCTCTTCATCGACAGCCTCCCCGACTGCCCGAAGTGATGGCCAGGTTCGACGCGACGACATCGATGGCCACGCTCACCCGAGGAGCGGGATCACCTTCCCGTAGGGCGGGGAGAAGCCTGTCGCCGTGACCACCCAGAGCACGGCATAGGGCATGGGCTCCTCTGGATATCCTGTATAGCCGTCCGTCAACACGATGGCCGCCATGACCTCGGGATCTCCGGCGAGGTGGCGCATCGCCGGGGAGAGATCGCTCCCTCCCAGGCCGGCGACGGTCAGGTGGCCGAGAGATTCCACGTCGATCATCTCGTCGCGGGTCACCTCCACGTCGCACTGGAGCAGGTGGATCGAGGCCACGTTCACGGCCTCGCAGAACTCCCGCAGCGCCCCGGCGATGCGGGGGAGCTCCCGGACCATCGAGCCGCTGGTGTCCATGACGATATGCAGGGTCCAGCCCTCCCTGCGCCGCCCGGGGAGCGCCACGTCCGCGCGATCCCCTCCCCGCCGAGAGGCCCTGGCCCAGGTGCGCTCCCCTGGCGCCACCGCCTCCATCCAGGTCTGGAGCGCCTCGTGCCAGGGAGGGCGGTAAGCGGTGTGGAGCGCCTCCACCAGCGCGACGTCGCCGCCAGGATCGACACCTCGCCCGACGAAGGCCGACTCGATCCCTCGCCGTAGCAGATCCAGGCTGGCGGCCCTGAGCGAGACCTGGCGTATCCGCTCCTGCATACGATCGCGCTCCTCCGGCCTGTCCCCGGGAAAGAGCTCCCTCTCCAGGGCGTCGTCGAAGGCGTCGAGCCTCCTCTCCTGGGCGGGCGAGGAGGCCCCGAGGCCGGAGCGCCTCAGCGCGTCACCCAGGGTCTTTGGGGTGGCCGGCGGCGACCAGGCGTGGAGCCTCCTGCCAAGGCCAGGGGCGATCTCCGCGGAGAGCTCCTCCAGCGAGCGGAGGCGAGCCCCGGGCATCGAGAGGCCGCCTGCAGGCACCGCCCGGCCCAGGGTCCCGGCGAGCATGTCGTTGATGATGTAGTCGTGCGCCACGTTGGCCACGAAGGGGTCCAGGCCGGAGGCGCGCTCGTGGGTGCGAAGCGCGAGGTGAAGGAGCTCGTGGGCCACCACGAAGGCCGCGTCGGCCGGGCGCAGCGAGAGGAACCACGAGGGCGCCACCACCATCCGACCCGAGCGAAAGATGCCGGCGGTCTCCACCCGAGGATCGGCCGAGACCCTCACCACGGGCACCAGCTCCGCCAGCGAGGGGACCAGCACCGAGACGGCCCGCAGCGCGGCCAGCGCGGCGTCTTCTGCCCTCCCGACCAGGGTCTGTGACTCGCTGTCCTGGCTCATAGCCCGGTGATCTCCCGCAGCGACTCGCGCAGGGCAGGGTCGGCGCCCAAACGGCCCCAGGACTCGACCCGGTCGACCAGCAGGGCAAAGCGGTGCTCCCTGGGCAGCTCCAGGAGGAAGCGGTTGATGATCTCGGGCGTGAGGCCGCAGAGCTCGTCCCGGGCCACCGCCTCCCGGATACGGCAGAGGACGAACCAGCGGGCCGCGTCGTCGCGAGGGAGCGTATCGGGGCGCTGGACATACTCGACGGCGGGCCGAAGATCCTGGAGCTTCTCCTCCACCATCACGCAGAACACCGAGGCGTCCTCGGGGGAGACCCGACCGAACGCCAGGGCCCGCCGGATGGAGGCATCCAGGGTGCCCGCCCTCTCGCAGAGATCGAGGGCTCGAGAGAGAGAGGCCCAGGCCCTCGGGGTGGAGAAGGGGCCGGGCTCCGGGGGCGGAGGCCTCAGCAGGGCGACAGGGAGGAAGAGCATGAAGGCCAGGATCTCCTCGCGAACACCGTGTTCTCGAGCCCACAAGAGCCACTCCCCGAGATCGACCCGGACATGGAGGAGGGTGACCCGGTTGACGAGGGCGCTACTCAGCCCTCGGACCAGCGCCCTGTCCTCGATCCGGTTGCCCGCGGCCACCACCCAGGTGCCAGGAGGGAGGGCGTGCTCGCCCAGCCTCCGCTCCAGGAGCAGGGAATAGAAGGCCTTCTGCACGTCGGGCGCGCAGGCGGGGAGCTCGTCCAGGAAGAGGCAGAAGGGCTCGGGGCGCTCGGGCAGGAGCAGCCTGGGAGGGCAGAACACCGAGCGCTCCCCGACGATACGAGGGATACCGCTCACGTCCTCGGGGGCTATCTGGGTGCCCAGCAGCGAGCGACAGGGCAGGCCCGCCTCGGCCGCCGCGCGGGCCACGGTGTCGGATTTTCCCACCCCTGGCGGCGAGAGCAGGAGCAAGCTCTGCTCGTGGGCCATGGCCTGGATGAGCGCCTTGGCCTGCCTGAGGGTCACGGTCTCGACGAGGCGTCGGGCTTCGCTGGACATGGATATTGCTCCGATCAGTTCCAGCCGCCCGGACAGAAGAGAAGGACGTGAGGGCGCGAGGCCTCTGGCGCGTCTGGCGCGTCCGGCGCGTCGACCGCGCGGAGGTTCGCGACCTCCCAGAGCGAGCGCAGTCCAGATCGGTGGCTCCGGTCGCCGTGGAGCAGCGCCAGGGACCACGCCATGGACAGCCCCTCGCGATCAGGGAGCCTGCGCCTGGCCGGCTGCTCGCCCGAGCGAGCCTCCCACGGCGCGCCCATGGCGAGGCGCGAGGCATTGTAATGGAGAACGAGCGCCCAGTAGGCGACAGGGTGATACTGGCGAGAGAGCCATTTCCCCGTGAGATCCGGGCTCGTCCTGGCGATAGCGAAGAAGGCCTCGGCCAGGCGGTCCTGGGCCCTCGACAGATCGTAGGTGCGGGCGACGGCGCGCCGGCCAAGGAGCCAGGCGTGCTTGCCCATGTCGCGGTGCTCCCTCGCTGCCATGATGGCCCGGTAGGCCGACGCCGCGGGGCCGTGCTCTCCCGGCCCCACCGCCGAGAGGTATCCCTGGGCCCCCAGGGCGTCCCAGAGCAGCCGGAACGAAGCGCTCCCCCCGTCGATCGCGGCCCTGAGCGAGGGCCCGAGGGAGGCCGGATCGGAGCGCCCTATCGCTGCGATCCTGGCCCACCTGTCAGCCGGAGCGGGCTCGGGAACGACGAGAGAGAGAGCTCCGAGCATCGGATCCGCGCTCGCCAGGAAAGCCCGGAGACGGGCGGCGATCAGGGGCGCCTTGAGGACCGAGCCCCTCCGGCCGCGGCGGACCGTGCGGAGGGGTGGCTGCTGCCTTGGCAGGGCGTAGTCGCCGGCGTGGTCCCAGGGATCTCCGTAGTCGTCGTAGTCGTAGTCGTAGTCGTAGTCGTAGAAGCCCCCGTCCAGATCCCGCTCTGCCCTGGTCCGGATGAAGCCCGACGCCTCGAGCGCCTCGATCTCGCCGTCGGCGAGCACGCCCCGCCGAGCGAGGTAATCAACAATTTCCTCGAGGACCTTCATGACCGGACCCTGCTGAAAGCGAAGAGCCCTGGATATATCATGCCCCCGCTCCCGCGCCATTCAGTCCCGGAGACCTCACCCCGCCACTGGGGTTCGCGGCGCCCACTGCCCCTCTCCCACGCCCAAAGAGGGCGAGGTAGAGGGGCCCCACTGCGCCCTGCTCGTTTCGAGCGGTGTAGCCCTTTGGCTCGCCTTGGCGTGGAGTTCACAGCCCCCCCCCTCTACCTCGCCCTCTTGGGCGCGGGAGAGGGGGACGCGACGTTTGCGACGTATCGCGACGGGGGTGAGGTCTCCGGGCCTGTCGTGCAGCTTTGATAGCGCTGTAATATCAGCGGCAGGTCAATCGCCGAATGTGAATCCGATTACCCTCGATCCAGGATATCCATACTCGCCCGCCGCTGACGGCCATCCGAGGAGAGAGAGCGCCCTTGCTCCCGGCGAGCGCAATGTGGCCATGGAGCCCCAGATCTTCCCCCAGCCGGGCCACATGAACGCCGGCGCCCCCCGGGCCTGGCTCGGTCCACGCCAGGACCGGGCCGTCGTCGAGGAGGGCCAGGGGCGGCGCCGAGGGCGACACGTCCACGGGACCCAGATCGCGGGCAGGACCGAAGCTCGAGGCCGAGGGGCCCAGGGCCGCTCCCCGTAGCCTTCGCGGCCCGTCCTCCCGGTCCTGCTGGCTCCATACGACCAGCGTGGTCTTTCCCGCCATCGCGATCGAGGGAGGGCCGAGATGGCCTCTCGCCAGCTCGTGAACCGCTCCTGCTCGAGTTCCATCCTCCCCGACCAGGGCGACCAGCAGCCGCTCTTTACCGAGGAAGGCCACGGCGGCGCCCGAGGCGCCCACCGCGACGGAGGGAGCGGACAGCGGCTCCTCCCCACTCGAGTACAGCGGGGTGTCCCTGCCCACGCCCGTCTCTCCCAGGACGAGCACGCAGATGTCGCTGGGGGCGACCAGCTCGATCATCCGATAGAGCTGCTTCATCGTCGGATCTTCGATCACGTGGGCCGCGGCAAGGCCCTGGCGAGCGCTCGAGGGGCCGCGCCCCAGGAGAGCGCCCTCCCGCTGCACCACGACGGTGGCCGAGCCAAGCTGGACGACCCGCCCTATCGCCAGGGGGGTGGCGCGCTCCCTTGCCCAGGCGCTCTCCGTGGACCAGCGTCCCGTTGCGGCTCCCCAGATCCTCGATGCACGGAGGAGAGCCAGGATGTATCACTGCGTGCTCGCGGGACACCGAGCCATCGTCCACGACGATATCGCACGTGGGGGCGCGCCCCAGGACGACCCTCTTGCTCCTGGAGACGCGGTGGCTCGTGGTGCCCGCCTCGCACATGAGGATGAGGCCATAGCTCTCTGGCCCCATGCTGCCCGGCGAGGCGTCGGCGGTCGGCTCGTTTCCCGTGGACTTTGGTCGGTCCTTGGAGACCATCCCGCGAGGATAGCACCCTGGGTCCGTCCTCCGCTCGGCGCCCTACAGCCACCGTCCGGTACGGGACGAGGAGGCTCGAAATGGAGGGACGGCCTTGCCGTCTCGCATCGGGACACCGAAGGGCGTCCTTGGAGGAACGCGGCCACGTCATCGAGGAGCCCTACGTATCCAGGGAGAGCCTTTCGCAGGCGGTGGATCTGATCTGGCTTGAGCGCGGGATTGATCTTCATGCCCAGGGAGTCCGCGAGCTCGTTGGGGTTGGGGAGTTTCGGAGCCGCGGTCTCCGCCTGGTGGTTGGTCGCGGACTTCTTATTTGGAGTAGCCATGATGTTTGCTCATTTGGATTATAAGCGGGGATCTTTTTGGCAACTTCGTATGTGCTCGTTCCCCGGAATCACACGCGCCGGGTTCGACGGGGGTCGATGAAGAAGATTGAAGAGGCACAAAAAATCGCTGGTCCAGGGTGCGACATGTCGCGGCGGATAGGGCCGTGGAGCACTCCGTGGTCGACCATGGTGTCGGCATCCTCGGATGATGGCGGCGGCATCCTCGGATGGTGGCTGCGGCATCCTCGACCATGGCGGCGGCATGGTCGGTGGGTAAAGCCTCGACCACGCGGGCTCGCTCCTCGGCCGTCATGGCCGACCACTGCTCGCTCGTGGGAGCGCGAGGGTCGCTGGGGACGCGTTGGCCAGAGCCGCCCGGCGCTCTACCCCGTGGGCGCGTCGGGGGACGGCTCCTCGTCCATGAATAGCTCGGCGACCGGGATATCCACGAGTTCGAAGGGGGCGGCGCGCGCGACGTCGCCAGGGACGGCGACGAGCACGATCATGTACCCTCGCCCCTCGCCCCTCGCCCCGCGCCCCGCGCCCCACGCCCC
>SXGT01521747.1_pt1 | contig 31290 bp, 25 predicted proteins | sample 3176221 | NCBI WGS metagenome assembly SXGT01 (sample SAMN11356862, study PRJNA531348) | freshwater metagenome | isolation source: freshwater sample F1-120 | place: China: Fuxian Lake, Yuxi | collected 2017-12-25
ACCAGCGTGCCCAGCTCGGTCACGCTCTATCAAGGCCGGGCCATGGTCACGCGCCTCGCCGACGCCCCCGCTCGCACCGGTCTCTTCGAACTGCACTTCGGCAACTTGCCAGCCTCGGTCGATCCCTCCTCGCTCCAAGCCTCGGTCACTTCTCCAGACGGCGGCGCCAAGCTGCTCGATGTTCGATACGACGAAGCTGTCCTCACCACCGACGCCAGTAGCAATCCCGAACTCCGCCAGGCAATCGCTGAACTCGAGGCAGCCAAGCGCGCCTCGGAGGCCATCGCGCTGAAGGCTAAACGCCTTTCCGACCAAAACGCCTTGCTCGACGCCATCGCCGCCAAGTTGGCTACTGGCACCGCCCGCGACTTCGGCGCATCACCCACCGACCCAGCCGCGCTAGCCGCCCAAGTCGCCTACCTCGGCTCGGCGCGCAACGACCTCATCGCCGAGCGCCTCGAGCTTGACGAGGAGACCCGCCAAACCACTGACTCGCTCGCCGCGCTTCAGGCGAAAGTCAACGCCCTCGGCGGCCAGACCAAGGTGTTGCGCAGCGCAATCGTCAGCGTGGGGAAGTCATCGGCAGCGCCTGCCGCTGTGGCCCTGCGCTATCTGGTGCGCGATGCCACATGGGGACCGACCTACATGGTCCGCGCCGACATGGACGCTGCCACAATCTCGCTCACCTACGACGCGCAGATCGCTCAGGCCACCGGCGAAGACTGGAGTGACATCGCGCTGACTCTCTCCACCGCCCAGCCCACCCAGCGCGCCGCGCCCATTGAAGTCACGCCGATCCAAGTCGACATCTGGGTGCCCGTGCCGGTGCCATCCGCCGCGCCAGAACCAGCCTTCGACCGCGCGCCGGAACGCCGTCGCGCTCTGGGCGATGCCCGCAAGGCCGAAGGCGGCGACCACTTCTACGCCGACGGCGGAATGGACCCGGGCCTGAAGCAACTCTTCAGCGATGCTGCGCCGGTCCAGAGCGGAACGGTGGCCGCCTTCCCGATTCCACGCAGCGTCACGATTCCCAGCGACGCCAAGGCCTCGCGCACCCAACTCATCGCCACCATCGATCTCAAGGGCGCCTTCACATATGTGGCCCAGCCAGTGGCCGACAGCAGCGTGTTCCTGCGCGCCACCGCGGCCAACACCTCGCCCTACCAGCTCCTCTCCGGGCCCGCGCGCGTGTTCCTAGGCAGCGACTCGGTCGGTCAGACAACCCTGGCCGACTTGGCCCCCGGCGCCGAGATGATCTTCTGGCTGGGCACCGATCGCCGCCTCTCGGCCAAGCGCACGCTGGTGAAAAAGGAGACGGTCGAAAAGGGCCTCTTTGAAAAGGACGATGTCACCGAGTGGCAGTACCGCATCGACCTCTCCAGCACCCTCGCCAAGCCCGCCGAGATCGAGGTGTTCGACCGGGTGGTGGTATCTCTCAATGAAAAACTCCGAGTGGAACTGAAAGATGTCGCCCCGCCGCTGGCCAGTGACGCGCGTTACCTCAAGGAACGCCGCCCAGCCGGCGTACTGAAGTGGGCAGTGACACTCCCAGCGCAGACCGCGCCGGGCACACCGAGCCAGCAGTCAATCACTTGGACCGCGCTGGTCTCCAAGCCGCGCGGCACATCAGACACCGGCGTGCCCGACTGATGGCCGCAAACTGGCTGGTGAACACCGGCGTACCCGACTGATCGCCGCAATCACGATCGGGCCTCGCCACGCTCGCTATACGCATGAACTGGGCGATGGCGGTCAGCCGGGCCTCGGCGCGGTCCAGATGAGAATCGAAGTGGTTCAGTTCGGCCGTGACCGCATCGTGGAACTCCGTCTCCAACCGCTTGCGTTCCAACTGCTCAACGAACAGGTACACCACTAGGCTGCAGATCAGCGTTTTACCCGCCGCCGCGTAGGGGCGGAGCGACGCCAGCCATGACTGACTAGGCACATGGTCAGTCGGGGTTACTGGCACGTCGGGTGGTGGTGGGGTGGGCGAGCATCCAGCCCGAGGATCCGCGCCCAGGCCGATCCCGCTACGCGCCCCTGTGGGCCCCCAAAGGGGTCGGCTTCAGTTCCAGCCACTTCGCGATCCGCTCGCGCAACTCGCTCAGCAGCACCGGCTTGGCCAAGAAGTCATCCATACCGGCGGCCAGGGCGGCGTCACGGTCGCTGGCCAGCGCGCCCGCTGTCAGGGCGATAATGGGAATACGCCTGCGTCCAGTGCGCTGCTCCTCGGAACGAATCTCCCGCGCCAAGGCGTAGCCATCGAGGTGTGGCATCTGCAGATCGGCGATCAGCAGAATGTGGCCGCCACGCCGCCAGGCGCGCAAAGCCTCTTCACCGTCGGCCACCACTTCCACCGGGCAGGTGAGCAGGTGCATCTGCTGCCGGATCACCTCACGATTGATCTCGTTGTCCTCAGCCACCAGAATTGTGCCGCGGTCGCTGACCGGCAGCGCTAGATCCTCTCGCTGCACAGCGGACTTCGCGGCATCGCTGAATATCTCCACCGCTGTGCTGGCCCGGCCCGTCAGCGCCGCCACCGCGCTAAGGAACTCACGGCGGGTGCGGAAGCTGCCCTCGAGCAGGATCATGTCTAGGGCGATGCTGCGCGCCATCTGACTGGCCCCATCGGTCAGCACTAGGACCGGCGCGGCATCCGCCGCCGCTGGAAGGCTGGTATCGCGCAGGCTGGATCTAACCGCCGAGGGCGAGACATCGACCGGATTCTCCAGCACGATGCAGAACGACCCCGCCGCCTCCTGGGCGCCAGTCACGATCCGCGCCCCGGCGGCAGTCAGATAGGCGGCCAAGTCACGGCTGAGTTGGGCTTCCACCTGATGCAGGCGGCACGCCACACCCTCAAAAGGTCGTGGCTCGGACTCGGCTCGCAAGGTCTCCAGAGGCAACTTCACCGCGAATCTCGAGCCACGATCCACCTGGCTTTCGAACTCGATGGTTCCGCCCATGGCATCCACCAGCCGCTTGCAGATGGACAGCCCGAGGCCGGTTCCCTCGGTCCGCCGCGCCGCTCCGGGATCCATGGCGCTGAACGGCGAGAACAGCTTCCCGCGCATCTCCGGGGCGATGCCGATTCCGTTGTCGGTCACGGTCAACTCAATCCACGAACGGCCTTCCACATCAACTGGCTCCACCTGCACGCGCACCTTGCCGGTGCGCGCCAGACCAGAACTGAACTTGATGGCGTTGGCGGTGAGATTGACCACGACCTGCTCCACCCGTTGCTCGTCGCCCCGGAACCTGCATCCGGCCAGCGCCGGGTGAGTGAAGAGCGTCAGCCTCACCCGCTGACGACTAGCTATGGTCTCCAGCATCCGGCAGGAGGCATCAACCGCGTTCTCCAGTGAGAACTCGTCGCTGGCCAGTTCCAGCTTGCCCGCGTCGATGCGGGAGAAGTCCAGAATCTCGTTGATGATCGCCAGCAGGGCGGAGGCCGACTGGCGGATGGTGCGGGCCATTGAAACTTGACTGGGCTTCAGGCTGGTCTGCATCAGCACATCCAGCATGCCGATGACCCCGTTCATCGGCGTGCGAATCTCATGGCTCATGGCCGCCAGAAAGCCAGCCTTGGCTAGGTTGGCCGCCTCGGCCGTCTGAGTGCGGGCCTGATGCGCCGCAACTGTTTCGCGGGCCAACTCCTCGCGCAGTTGCGCATGGCGGCGGGTCAATGCCACCACCCAATACGCCAACACATTGATGAGAACCACCCCCAAAATAGTCCAGCCAACCAAGCCTGAACTACGCATCGCTGAAAAGGCGTTGCTCGGGGTGATTGACAGTTGGACTTGCGCGGCAGGCGAACCCCCAGCGTCTGAAGGCGGGCCGCAGATTTCCCCTGCCAAGCCCAACTGGCCAGTGAACTCCGTCTCCCCCGGCAGCGCCACAATCGTGAACCCGGCACCATCAACTCTGGACTCATGCTCAGAGAGCAGCCCCTCATCCCCGGGAAGGGCTGGTTCGAATAGCCGTAGGTTCAGTCCCAGTGGCTCGGGGTGATTCACACTCAGCACGCCCTGAAGCAGGTCCCCCATTCGCAACACAACCATCGTGTACCCGGTCAACCTCTCGCGGCGCTCCTCGACACTATGGCAACCACTGCCCCCTGATAACTGGGCATGACCAGCAGCACACCCCGCTGCTCGCCGCGCTCCTGAACCAACTTGATTGGTGGGGTGATCGCTGGCTGGCCAGTGTCTCTGGCAAGTTCGAGGGTTTGCCTGCGACCGGGGTGCGAAGCGATGTCAAAGCCGACCGCCTTCTCATTGCCAGTCAAGGGCCAGACATACCTGACGGGGAAATACTCAGCCCGCTCGAGTGCCGGAACCATCTGCCCGGAGGCGTCGCGCTCGGAAATCCGGTACCCGGCAAAACCATCTGCCACTCCGCCGGACTCGTGGCTGGCACGCTCGGTATCCGGGACCCGCGGCAGCCACTCGACGGCCTGCAGCCCATTCATGCTCCCCAGACCGCTAGCCAGTTGGTCAAACTTGCCCCGAGTGATTCCAGGGAATGCTTGGACAAACTGGTTGACCGCGTTCAGTCTGGTCAGGCAGTCCTTGAAGCGCGCGGCCAGTTCGGCCATGTCCTTGCATGACGCGGCCTGAAACTCGGATGACAAGCGATCTCGTTCAGACTTGACCACGAACCAGACTGCGAAACTGCTGAGCAGGATTGAGACGCAGCCGACAACCCAGTGCAGGTGTCTGGATCGGGTGTTCGGGGAGCGTGGGCTGCGTTCGGTATTGGGCGGCATCTGGCTGGACGGGCACCATGGGCGGTCGGGGGGGGCTCAGGCATCCATTAGAGTAGACAAGAGTGGCGTTGTGGTGCTGCTATCGCTGGGCGTCGGCGAGCGGCGCATTTCCCTCCAGCGCCAGCCAACGCTGAATCCTCGCCCGCAACTCGCTCAGCAACAGCGGCTTTGCCAAAAAGTCATCCATCCCAGCCGCAAGACAAGCCTCGGCCTCACTCGCCAGGGCATTCGCGGTGAGAGCGACTATCGGGATTCGCCTCCGGCCTGTCCGGGATTCCTCCTCTCGGATTGCCTTGGTCAGCGTGTAGCCATCCATGTTCGGCATCTGCAGGTCGGTCAGCAGCAGGGAGTATTCACCGCGCCGCCAAGCCCGCAATGCCTCTTCGCCATCGGACACCACATGCACCCGGCATCCGATCAATCCGATCTGATGGCGGATCACCTCGCGGTTGATCTCGTTGTCCTCGGCCACCAAGACCGTGCCCCGCTTCCCGAACATCGTCGCCACGTCCTCGCCGGAGATCCGCATCGCATCCGAGTCTTCGCCCGACTGGCCCGGCAGCTCCGCACGACCCAAGAGCGCCGCCGCGGCATTAATGAATTCCGCGCGGGTGCGGAAACTGCCCTCCAGCAGGACCATCTCAGACGCGATGGATCGCGCCTCGCGGCTGGGCCCGTCGGTGAGCACCAGTACCGGCGATCGAGATGCCTGTTCCAAGCCGGCGCCGCGCAGGAAGGCCCGCACCGAGCCCGGAGAAAGGTCATCGGAGTTCTCCCGCACGATGCTGAATGAGGTAGCCCCCGGCGATGCCTCGCCTCTGATCAGGCGCACTCCGGCGGCCGAAAGGTAGAGCGAGAGATCGTGAACAAGTTGCTGGTCGAGTCCGTGAATCAGACATTCAACCCCTTCCAGCGCCTTCATCTCGGGGGCGCTGGCGACAGCCTGCAGGGGCAACCTCACGGTGAATACCGAACCCCTTCCAAGCTGGCTGATGACTTCAATCTCTCCACCCATGGCGTCAGCCAGCCCCTTGCAGATGGAAAGCCCCAGCCCGGTGCCTTCGCGTCGCTGGGCACTCCCCGGCTCCACTCGACTGAACGGCAGGAACAGGCGCGAGCGGGCCGCCGGATCGATGCCAATCCCGTTGTCGACCACGGCAATCTGGATCCAACTGCCACTCTGGCTCACCACCGGCTCGACCTGCACCCGCACCATTCCAGCGCGAGTCAGCCCAGCACTGAACTTGACTGCATTGGCGGCGAGGTTGATCAGGATCTGCTGCAGGCGGTGACGGTCGCCCATCGCCCGTCGCGGCAGTGCCGGATGGGTGCACACCGTCAGCGTCACACCCTTGCGAGTGGCCACCGGCGCAATCAGCCGCAGCGCCGACTCGACCGCTTCCTCCGGGGAGAACTCCTCGCTGCCAATCTGCAGCTTGCCGGCGTCTATCCGTGAGAAGTCGAGGATCTCATTGATGATCACCAGCAGCATGCTGGCCGATTCGCGAATGGTGGTGGCCATGGTCACCTGACTGGGCCTCAAACTGGTCTGCAGGAGAACATCCAGCATGCCAATCACGCCGTTCATCGGCGTGCGTATCTCATGGCTCATGGCCGCCAGGAATCCGGTCTTGGCTTCGGACGCCGCCTCAGCCGCCGAGGCGCGCGCCGCCGCATCGCGCAACCGGGCATGACGTTCAGCCTGCAGCACCACCAAGACCACTAGCCCGTTGATGACCGTCAGGCCGAGGAGCACCCAGCCAACCAATCCGGTGGCCCATAGCGAAGCGAATCCCGGCGCGGGAGTGATCGTGACCTCGACCGCGGTGTCGAGTTGGCCGGTGCCAGCGCTTCCGTCGACGCTCGCCTCACCGGGCACCACCAGATTGGATCTGAACTCGATGCCCGACGGGAGCCCCACCAGCGCCAGACCGGGCTCGCTGGCCGGGGATGCGTACTGGTAGAGCAGTCCCTCGTCTCCGGGCAGGGCCGGCTCGGACACCCGAATGTTCAGGCCGCGCACCACGGTGTGATTCGAGGCCAAGGCGCCCGCCGCCAAGTCGCCCGTCCGCACCACCGCCATTACAAACCCGGCCAGATTCTGGCGGCGATCCTCAACGGTGTCGTGCGGCGCACCCGGGCGGTAGCAGGCCATGGTCAGCAGCACCCCACGCTGGGTACCCCGCTCTTCCACCAAGAACAGGGGCGCAGTGATTGCCGCACTGCCGTAATCGCGAGCCTGCTCGAGCGCCCCCAGTCGACCGACATGGGAGGCAACATCGAATCCCACTGCCTCCACATTTCCCTCCAGTGGCCAGACGAATCGAACCGGGAAGTACTCGTTGCGCTCGGCGGCGGACAACAGACCGCCGGTTGGAGACTTCTCAACGATCTTGTAGCCGCTGAATCCGTCGGCCCGGCCGAGCGCCTCATGCTCGGCGCGCTCTGCGCCGGTCACCCGCGGCAGCCACTCGAACGCGTGCAGACCGGGGATGGGACCCAGGCCGCTGACATATGAATCGAACTGCCGCCTGTTGATGGTCGTGGCCGACTGCATGAACTGCCTGGTCCCCGTCAGCCTGGAAACCACCTCTTCGAGGCGGGCATCGAGCTGGGAAAGGTCGCTGGCCGCTGCGGCGTTGAACTCGGCCTCCAGGTTCTGCTGCTCGAGTCGAACTACGGATGCGAAGACGACCGCGCTGGCCAGCAGCGAGGCCCCGACCAGCAACCAATGGCGGACACTTCCCCGACAACCCAGCGCCCTTGCGTCTCGTTCCTTGTGTATTGCCATGAAAGTGGAGTTCTGACCTCAGAATGAGGGGCGGCCCAGCCCCCTGATACGCGGAGATTCCCACCTAGGAGTGAGAGGGACCCGAGTGTTTCACTTGGTTGGAGCCGGCATGACCGCCTCCAGCGCCAGCCAGCGCGCCACCCTTAGGCGCAACTCACTCAGCAGCAGCGGCTTGGCGAGACAGTCGTCCATCCCGGCCGCCAGACGGGGGCTTCTGGCACTGGCGCTGTTCACCAACCGGGCTCCGGCAGCCGACAGGTAGGCCACGAGGTCCTTGCCGAGTTGGACGCCAAGTCCATGCAGCAGGCACTCCACCCCTTCTCGCCGCCGCTCGGCGCGGCGGTCGCCCAGACGCGGCGCGGCAGAGCCGGGTCGGTGAACTCGGTCAGCGCCACGCTCTGTGTCGTGGCGACTGGCTCCAACAGCCGCATGGCAGACTCGACCAATTCCTCCGGCGAGAACTCCTCGCTGACAATCTCTAACTTGCCAGCTTCGATCCGCGAGTAGTCAAAGATCTCGTTGACGATTGAGAGCAGCGTCGCCCCCGACTGGCGAATGGTGCGGGCCATCTCCATCTGAGTGGGGTTCGAGGTGGCCTGAATCAAAACATCCAGCATGCCGATGACTCCATCCATCGGGGTGCGAATCTCGTGGCTCATGGCGGCTAGGAACCCGGCCTTGGCGTCGGCTGGCAACCCAACCAACCCGAGGCTCGGCCCGCGGTGGGGCGACACACGGCTGTAAAGCAACCCATCTCTTGCATTCAAATCCGGCTCGAAGACCACAAGGTCCAAGTGGTGCGGGTGGGACGCGCGATCTGCCGATGCGCCATCCACCAAGTCGCCCATGCGCAACACCACCTGCGCGTATCGGACCAGCGCCTCGCGCCGCTGCGCTACGGTGCCAAGCGACGCCCCGGGTTGGTAGCAGGCCACCGCCACCAACGCACTTCGCTGGATACCCGTCTCCTGAACCAGCGTGATTGGCGGACTCGGGGTCGGCAGGCCGCGGTCACAGGCCCGCTCCAACATCAGGCGGCAACCCGATTGCGAGCCTAGGTCATGACCCAGAACCAATTCGTTGCCGATCAATGGCCAGGGGTACAGCACCGGGAGCTACACCGGCCGCCGCTCGGCGGTGACCAACCGTCCCGTTGCCACTCGCTCGGCGATCTCGTAACCGCCGATGCCATCGTTGCGGCCCGCAGTCTCATGCTAGTTGCGCACGGCATCGCTCACCGGCGGTACCCACTCGAAAGCCTGCAGCCAGCGAACCGGCATCAACCCACCGGCAAGAGTATCGAACTCCGCTCTGGTGACGAACTCACTCTAGGCAATGAACTGCCGAATCGCGCCTAGCCTGACCACCACATGGCCCACCGCAGAGTCGAGCTGGATCAGATCGGTTTCGGCATCGGCATTGAACCCCGCTACCAGTCTGGCGCGTTCCAACCGAAACACGAAGACAACCGCAATCACTCTGGCCGCCGCCGCGCAGGCGATCGCGATCCAAGGTCGGCTCACGAGTGGGGCGAGGAGCGGTTTCCGCTTGCTGGCACTCTTGGTGGGCATCAGGCACCTCGCTACCACACCTGAGGGGCTGGCCGCAGTTGGAGTACTCAGAACCCGGCACTAGCCGCAATGCGTCGAACCAAGGCCCCCCACAGCCCAGGGCGGCTTCGTTCAGCCCTGCGGCTGGGAAGTCGGCTGGGGGGCATCGAGCGCCAGCCACTTCTGAAGCCGATCCCGCAGTTCAAACAGCAGCACCGGCTTGGAGAGATAGTCATCCATGTCGGCGGCCAAGCAGTCCTCCCGTTCGCTCCCCAGAGCATTGGCGGTGAGGGCAATAATGGGGATGCGGTCGCGACCAAGGCGCCGCTCCTGATCTCGAATCGTCCGGGTCAGGGCGTAGCCGTCCATGTGCGGCATCTGCAAGTCGGTGAGCAGCAGGAGGTGGCCGCCGCGCCGCCAGGCCCGCATGGCCTCTTCCCCGTCGCAGACCACTTCCATCGGACAGCCGAGCAACTGCAGCTGATACCGGATCACCTCGCGGTTAATCTCATTGTCCTCGGCCACCAAGATGGTCCCCCGGTCGCCGATAGGCAACGCCAACTCCTCAGAGGCCATCGGCGTCGGCAAATCCTGCGCCTCAGGTTCACTGGGCAATCTGGCACGGCCCATCAACTCGGCCACCGCATTGAGGAATGCTCCCCGGGTGCGGAGTCCGCCCCCCATCAGGCATATGGCGGCGGCCATCTTTCGCGTCTCGTGGCTCCCCCCGTCAGTCAGCACCAGCACGGGTACCTGCGACGCGGAGGCGAATTCTGCATTGCGCAGCAGGCCCCGCACCGACTCGGGTGACGGCTCCGCCGGGCTCTCCACCACGACACAGCACTCGGTGGGGTTGCGTGACGGGGCGCCAGTCACCAGGCGGGCCCCAGCCGCCACCAAATAGGCCGAAAGATCGCGACCAAGTTGACCATCCAGTTCGTGCAGACGGCACTCCACCCCTTCCAGCAGGCGCGGCTCGGCTGGTCCGGGGATCGCCCGCAGCGGCAGCTTCACGACGAAGGTCGAACCCTCCTCGACCCGACTCTCGACCTCAATCTCCCCGCCCATGGCATCCATCAATCGCTTGCAGATGGAGAGGCCCAAGCCGGTCCCTTCCCGACGCCGGTTGGCCACCGGATCCAGATTGCCAAATGGCGTGAACAATCGCAACTTGGTATCCGGGTCGATGCCGATGCCATTGTCGGAGACCTGCAGCCGGATCCCGGGTTGGGCTTCACCGACCAGCGGCGTCAACTGCACTCGCACCCGACCGACCCGCGCCATCCCGCTACTGAACTTGATGGCGTTTCCGGTGATGTTGATGAGTACCTGCTGCAGCCGCTGTCGATCGCCCACGAACTTTCCCGCTAGGGCCGGATGGGTGAACAGCGACAACTTCACCCCTTGGCGGACGGCGACGGGCTCCAGCAAGCGGATCGCTGACTCAACCTCCGCCTCCGGCGAGAACTCTTCGCTGAGCACCTCCAACTTTCCCGCCTCGATCTTGGAGAAGTCGAGGATGTCGTTGATGATTGCCAACAGGATGGTGGCCGACCGGCGGATGGTGCCGGCCATGGCCACCTGATTGGGCCTCAGACTGGTCTGCAACAGAACATCCAGCATGCCGATGACTCCGTTCATCGGGGTGCGAATCTCGTGGCTCATGGCCGCCAGGAAACCGGCCTTGGCGTCGGCCGCCGCCTCGGCCGCCTTTACCCGGGCTGCCTGCGCCTCCACCGTTTCGCGCTGAGCCGCATCGCGCACCCGCCCCTGACGGGCGATCAGCAGCACAAACCAGACAACCAGCGAGTTGATGACCACCAGCACCCAAATCGCCCAGGTCACTCGCCCGGAACCATGCGCCACTGAGAAGCCGGGAGTCGGGGTGATCAGAACCATGACCGTAGACCCGTCTTGTTGGGTACCGCGGGGTTGCACTCCCCGCAGTCCGCCGGCCACGGTCAGTCCGCCAGAAAACACTTTGCTAGAGGGAAGGGACACCAGAGCAGACCCGGGAATCAGGGCCTTGGACTCATGCTGGTACAGGATGCCGTCTTCCCCCGGCACAGCTGGCTCATACACCCGCAGGTCCAGACCCAGTTGCTGCGGGTGATTGTCGAACGCCAACCCATCCAGCAGATCTCCCATCCGCAGCACAACTTGGGCGTAACCGATCAGGTTATCGCGGCGCTGCTCGACGGTGTCAATCGGCACCCCGGCCCGGTAGCAGGCCTGCATCAGCAGCGCGCCGCGCTGCGTGGCCTTCTCCTGTACCAGCGTGATTGGCGGGGTGATCGTTGCCAGGCCGGTGTCGCGGGCTAGCTCTAGGGCCAACTTCCGTCCGGGATGGGAAGCGATGTCAAAGCCAACCGCTTTCTCGTTTCCCTTGCGTGGCCAGACATAGCGCACCGGGAAGTACTCGCTCCGCTGCGCAGCGGCGACCATCTGGCCATTGGGCAACTTCTCGGTGATCTCGTAGCCATCGAATCCATCAGAGCGGCCGAGCTCCTCGTGCTGGACACGCCCGGAATCGTTCACCACCGGCATCCATTCGTAGGCTTGCAGTCCGGGCAACTTCAGCAGCCCCCGGACGAACGAGTCGAAGTGCCCGCAGCTCGACCCTTGCTCCGATTGGAGGAACTGCCTGACCGAGTTCAACCTAGCCACCGCCCCATTGAAGCGGTCGTTGATCTGCGCTAGATCTCGGTCCGCCGCGGTGCGGAACTCGAGTTCCAAGTGCAGCCCCTCAGACCAGACCACCACCCAGAACACCACGGCGCTGGCCAACAGCGAGGCGCCAATCAGCACCAAAGGGTGGGAATTCATCCGGCCAGTTGGCGGCTTGGGTCCAGCGTCGGGATCGATGGGAATCACAGCGTCAGGTAGGCAAGAGTTTGTCGAGATCGAATAGCGAACTGAATCTGCTTCAGCCAGCCGCAATCACTACCGGGATTGTCTGCCTTCGTTATTTATATCCGCACCTGAACCACAGTCCCGATAGCATTCATGCCAGAGGTTCCGGCCAACTTGTCATCGCCTCCGTCCCTAGCCCGTGAGAATCTTGCTTCCCATCGGCTCAGCCGGCCCTTGGCCGCCGTGGCTGTGTTGGCCGGCCTCGGTGCCCTGGCTTTCGCCCTGATTATCGCCTTCAACCAGCCGCGGGGTCCCTCCGCGGCGGATGTAGGCGACAAGGTGCAATTGCTCAGTATTGAACCGACCAACGAGCATCAGTACATCCAGTTGGTGGCCGGGATCACCCGTTCCCGCGTGCTGGAGCAGGTGCGGCCCGCCATCAAGCGCGCTCAACTGACGGCCTCCGACCCGGCGGTGGTCGACATCATGCGCCGCTGGAACAAGGCCGAAGCCACGGCACTGGCCAACCGCATCGTGCGCGGGGCCACCGAGGTGGATGTGGTCGCGCTCTTCGACGCCAACGGCAGCCTGGGCGCATTCAACTCGTGTGATGCCTCCGGCATGCCGTTTCCCGCTGAGGCGGTAGCCGACCTCTACACCAAGAGTTTCGAGCAGCGCGAAGTCATCAGTTCCTGCCTCCGCGGCTCCTCCCGCAAGCCGGCGCTGGAGTTCCAGATGCACTGCGACTTCACCCCGGCGCTGCACAACAGCGTCGGGCTCTCGGTCGCCTATTCAACCCCGGTCATCGACCCCGACAGTCGCGTCACTCTCGGCGTGGTCAGCGTGCGCATGTGGTTTGATCGGCTGCTGGATGTGCTGCCCCCGTCCGGGCAGCCGGTGCAAGTCGTGCTCGTCTCTGACAGCGGAGAGGTGTTTGAGGAGTCCATCACCCGTACTGGCGCCGCGTTTCCGATCCCACCGGAAACCGTGAAGCAGATGATGGCCAGACTGGATGATGAGGGGCACACAAAGGCTTTGTTTGTGTGGCAGGACTTGGCCGCCGACCTGACCTTGGTCCCCGACGATGCCACTATCGCCAACGGCGGGTTGCATGTGCTCTCCTACGCCAACCACGACTGGGTGGCCCAGCAGGCGCGGCAGAGTCGCACCACCATGGCTCTGGCGGGCGGTGCGGCATCGCTGCTGGCGCTCTGCGCCAGCACCGCGATTATCTGGCTCCTTCAGCGGCGCCAACTGAGCCGGCGGCTGCAGGACGCCGAGTCGGCCGCCGTCGCCGCCAATCAGGCCAAGAGTGAATTTCTGGCCGCCATCAGCCATGAGATTCGCACCCCGATGAACGGGGTAGTGGGCATGGCCGATGTGCTGATGCAGACCCACCTGCGGCCCAACCAACTGGAGTTGGCCAACTCGATCCGCAGTTCGGCCACCGCCCTGTGTTCGATTGTGGGTGGCATCCTCGACTTCTCCAAGATTGAGGCCGGGAAACTGGACTTGCTACGGGAGTCAATCAGCCCGGTTGAGGTCATCGAGGGGGCCTGCGTGCTGCTGGCGCCAACCTTTGACAGTAAGCGGGTGCTGTTCCAACACTTCGTCCATCCGTCGATCCCGGCGTTGATCGAGGGCGACGCCAACCGCTTGCGTCAGGTGCTGCTAAACCTGCTGGGCAACGCTCTCAAGTTCAGCAGCGGGCTGCCACGGCGGGGTCGGGTGAGGCTGGAAGCCACCACCACGCACCGCGATGACCTCCGCGTGAACATTCGAGTGAAGATCGAAGACAACGGCATCGGCATGAGTCCGGCGGTGATGGCCGAGCTCTTCCGTCCATTCCAACAGGCCGGGGCCGCCTCGCGGGGTAACCGCGATGGAACCGGGCTCGGGCTGGTCATTTCTCAGCGCCTGCTGCGGCTGATGGGTGGCGACATCGAGGTTGAAAGCGAACCCGACCGCGGAAGCACATTCACCATCAATCTCGAGTGTGCCTTGCCACACCAACCGCCCCCCGGGCACTCACCGGTGGCCGGAGCCAGCGTTCTGGTCGTCGGCCACGACCGGCGTCGAGTGGCGGATCTGGTGACAATCCTCGACGCCGCTGGTGCCGAAACGCACACCGCGGTTTCACTGGGGGCGGAATGCCGTGCTCAGGCCTGCGTCTGGGCGCACGACCCAGAGGACGGCTGGACCACCGAGGATTTGCGCTCCCAGAGCCATAGGGCCATCCAAGAGCACGGCGGAATCACCGGGCAGGTAGTGGTGTTGGCTTCTGCCGCTCAACTCAGTCCGCCGTATCGCACGGCCCAACTGGTGCAGTTGAACACCAGCACGACCACCCGCGACGGATTACTCTTGGAGGTTGCGGCGGCCATTGGCCGTGCCGCCCCGGCGATTGAGACCGATGCGCCAACCGCTGAGGTCCATCGCAGCCCCGCCCAGTCCATTCCCGGGGCGCTTCACGGGGGGCGAATCCTGGTGATCGAGGACAACGAGACGAATCAGGATGCCATACGCACACAGATGGAAGTACTCGGGTACTCGTGCGACATAGCAGCCAACGCCGATACAGCTCTTAGTGCTTGGCGGCATGGGAGTTACGATTTGGTGCTCTGCGACCTGCTGCTGCCGGGGATTGATGGACTCGAGTTCGCGCGGGTGCTCCGGCGCGAGGAGACGCATTCCGGACGCCTGCGAGTTCCAATTCTGGCTCTTGCCGACAATCTGGTCCAAGGCACCGCCGCCCTATGCCGCGAGGCAGGAATGGACGATTACCTGACCAAACCGATGCTCGTGGCCGAACTAGGCAATGCGCTGGAGCAGTGGCTGACTTGTACGGAGAAGTCAGAGGATGTCCAGTTGGATGCGCTGCAGGCTCAGGTGGGTGATAACGAGCCGCTGATCGCCCGCCTGCTGGAGGAATACTGTCGCCAGTCGCCGGGGAATGTCGCCGAACTCGAAAGGGCGTTCATGGCCCAGGAACTTGGCCATCCGGGTGAAGCCGCCCACAAACTCAAGTCATCCTCGCGGGCGGTTGGTGCGCTGGCAGTGGCCCTGACCTGTCAGGAACTGGAGTCCACCGCTCACCAGTCCACAAACACCTCGGCCTCTGTCGACCTGAGCAAGATTCGAGGACCTTTGTCCCGCCTGCGGGTCCAGTGGCACCAAGCGGCTGCCCGAATCCGGCAACGGCTCCACTCCCGGACCGCCGGGGCCGCCTTGGAAACTCACTGACCGATTTTGGGCTATCCCGGGGGTTTGATGTACTGCGGGGGGCCTCCCCTCCTCTTGCCAACAGTCCAACAGAACCAAGTTGGTCTAACTACATGCCCTTTGCGCCCAAGACAGCCCAGTCGCCCGCCATGGAGTTCAACATTTTCGTGGTCGATGACGACCCGTTTATGTTGGAACTGGTCACCCAGATGTTGGTGGGCTTGCACTACAGCAACACCTCTGGATTCATTGACGGCGCCACGGCGCTGGCGCAGATGAAGTCGTGCGGTGCGCCGCACTTGATCCTGCTGGACCTGAACATGCCGATCATGGATGGCGTGGAATTCGTGCGCCACTTGGCCGAGGAACGATTCGCCGGTGAACTCATCTTCCTCAGTGCCGAAGACGAGGTGACTCTGCGCACCGCCTGGGCGCTGGCCACCGCGCACAACCTGCGCGTACGAGGCGTCGAGCGCAAGCCGATCTCGCGCGTCTCGCTGGGCGCGCTGCTTGAAATCGTGGTGCCCCCCAAGCCGCTCGCCACGCGAGTCCGAAACGCCTTGGTCAACGAGGAGTCTCTGCGGCTGGCCCTGCGGCAGGGCGAGATCATCAATCACTATCAGCCCAAAGTCTGGACGCGTACCGGAGAGGTCATCGGCGTCGAGTCGTTGGTGCGCTGGGTACACCCTCAGGCGGGCATGATCTACCCCGATGAGTTCATCGCCCTAGCCGAGGAAACGGGCCTGATTCATGAACTCACCCGGCAGGTTGTGAAGAACTCCATCGATCAGGCCGTGATCTGGCGCGATGCCGGGTTGGACCTGAGCATCTCGATCAATGTCACCATGGCCGACCTGTCTTCGCCCGGCTTCACTGACATGGTGATCCGGCTCACCTGCGAGGCCCGACTGCGGCCAGCGACCATTGCTCTTGAGGTGACGGAAAGCCAGATCATCCCCAATCGAGCGATGATTCTCGATGCTCTAACCCGCCTGCGGCTGAATCGCCACCCGCTGGCCATCGATGACTTTGGTACCGGGCACTCCTCGCTGGTGCACCTGCGCGACCTGCCTTTCAACGAGATCAAGGTCGATCGCACCTTCACCCACAACGCTTGCCACAACCGCCAGCTCAACGCCTTCTTCGCCTCAACCCGCGAACTGGCCAGTCGGCTGGGGATCGGGCTGGTGGCCGAGGGTGTTGAATCCAGCGAAGACTGGAAGTTCGTGCGCGACGGCGGCGACTCGGTTTCGCAGGGCTACTTCATCTCCAAGCCGATGCCCGCCGAGGAATTCCCGGCCTGGCTGGAAACATGGGATCGCCGACTGGCCGATGAGGGGCTGCTGGCCGCGGCGGGCTGAGGCGTGATTCTCAATCTGAGAGGCCACTCCATGAATTTCGCAGTTTCTCAGGCGTTGGAGGGTGGAAGCGGGGTTTCCGTGGATTCGGAACTGGGTCGTGTTTCCGGCCGACCACGATTTCATCCTGCCGCCGCAGTAGCCAAGACAGTATTCGACCTTTTTGCAGATTGGCACACCCATTGCCTTAGTGGGGGGTCCGACCACACCTCAGCTCGTCGCTGAGTCCGTGTGAATGAATCGCCGGACTCAGCAGTAGACAACCGCATCCCCAATACAAAGGACCTTCGCAATGAACACTCTCACTTCTCTCCGTGCCGCGACCCGTCGTGGCTTCACCCTAGTCGAACTGGCCGTTGTGATCATCATCATCGGCGTCTTGGCCGCCTTCGCGGTTCCGCGCTTCCTCGACTCGGTCGAGCGCTCCAAGGCCGCTGAAGCGTTCAACTACCTCTCCGCCGTGCGCGCCGCTCAGGAGCGCTATCAGGTGCAGCAGGGTACATACGCGGACGCCGTCGGCGACCTCGACATCCAGCTGTCGACTCCCAAGTACTTCACTGTCGGCGCCGCGATTACCGCCGGCTCGACCAGCGACCTGGAGAACTCCTGGACGCTGACCCTGACCCGCACTGGCGCATCGGCCGGTTACGGCGACTACACCGTGATCTTCAACGATCAGGGCTTCGACGCTGTGACCAGCAACATCGATGACGCCATCAACCCGACCCTGCAGTGATCCCGCAGCTCTCCTGAAGCAACAGTGACTTCGAAGAACGGATGCGCGCCTCAGGCGCGCATCTGTTTTTTTGTCAACTGCGGGCTAGTTCGTGCTGCTTGATGCGGCGGTAAATGGTGGCGGTGGAAATGCCCAGCAGTCGGGCGGCATCGGCTGGCCGTCCGCCGCACTGCCGCAGGGCGTCCTGGATCGCCTCCCGCTCCACCGCGTCCAAGTCCCGCACTCCCGTGGGCGCTGCGGGAACCTCCGGGGCCATTGTCGACGACGGGGCAACCTCGGCGTTCTTCACGGCACCGGGCAGCATGTCCGGCCGAATAACCGGGCCGCTGCCGGTGACCACCATGCACTCGATCACATGCTGAAGTTCGCGCACATTTCCCGGCCAGCGGTAGGCGAGCAGCAGTCGCATGGCGGCTTCGTCGATCGTCTCAAACCGGCGACCGTGGCGTTCTGCCAACGGGCGCAGGAAGGAGCGGGCCAGCAGTTCGATATCACCTTCGCGCTCGGCCAGACTAGGCAGCACCAGTGGCACCAGATTGAGTCGGTAGTAGAGATCCTCGCGCAGGCGACCGGCGCGAACGGCCTCCAGCGGATCGCGGTTGGTGGCGCTCAGGATGCGCACATCGGTGGCGATTTCCCCCGAGCCGCCGACGCGTCGAATGGTGCGCTCCTGAAGGAAGCGCAGCAGCTTGGCCTGCAGGAGCATCGGCATCTCGGTGATTTCATCCAAGAAGAGCGTGCCGCCCGAGGCCTCTTCACACGCGCCGATCTGGCGGCGGTCGGCTCCGGAGAACGCCCCGCGTTCATGGCCGAACAATGTGGACTCGACCAGGTCGTTGGGCACCCCGGCCATGTTGAGCGCCACGAATGGCCCCTTGGCGCGCCGACTGCGCTCATGGACGGTGCGCGCCACCAACTCCTTTCCGGTGCCGGTGGCGCCACAGATCAGCACGCTCACATCGGTCGGGGCTACATTGCTGATGACCCGGAAGACGGCGCGCATCTGGTTGGAACGACCGATGATCCGGCCGAAGCCAATGCTGTTTCGGTCTTCGCCCTCCAGTTCGATCGCCATGCGATTCATTTCGCAGGCCCGGTGCACCGCCAGCAGCAGGCGCTCGGCCGAAGGTGGCTTGGTGATGTAGTCGAAGGCGCCAGCCTTGATTGCCTCCACCACCAACTGCACCGACTGCTCAACCGTCAGCAGCACAATCGGAACATTGGGGGCCATCGATTTGATGCGGGGAATCATGGCGATCCCGTCGTAGGCCCCCAGATTCCTGTCCAGCAGAATGGCGTTGAACCGTCCGGGTTCGATGGTCGTTGGGCACTCCAGCATCGACTCCACCTCGAAGCCGTGCTCCCGCAGCATGGAGCCCAGAATTGGCGCCAGTTCTGGGTCATCATCGATGGCCACAACGCGTCGGAGGGATGGTGAAGGCATTCGTGAGTTGTCTGGCGGCAGGGTTGCTACGTTCAAGGATGCCCAGAGTCGGCCCTCAGGCAATATCCCACAGGAAACTAGGGCTGCTGGCGACTGGAAACCCCAGAGGACCGGTCATTTACCCAGCTCCGCCATCAGTCGGCCCACCAGCCACATGGCCGGGAACCTGATGGTTCCGGGACCGATACCGGCCTTGCACATGCCCTCCACCTCGCCAGCATCGAGGCCCAGCGCTGGCAGCCCATAACTGGCGGCCGTCCCCTTCAGGCGGTGACAAAATCCCTGAATCGCGAGTACATCGAGCGCATCCGCTGCCCGACGAAGTTCCTCGGCGCGCGGCGCGAGCCGGGTTCGAAAAGATTTAATCAGCGCGGCGAACGCCGGATCGGTGGGAACTGCGGAAGCCGCAGCCTCGCACTTGGCCTGCCGCACTTGGCAACCGTGAAACCCCCGTACCACCGCCTCCTGGATTTCGATCGACTCGCACGAACGGGAGAGGGCCTGCCAGCGGCCGGTGCCATCGTTGAAGAACTCCGGTTCCGCCTGCAGCAGGATCAGGCAGTCCGAGTCGAAGTGTTCCGAGGCCAACTGTTGCGCAACCTCCGGAACAGTGGCATCGACAAAGGTGATCCGGCGCAGCCCACAGTCACCCGTCCAACCCACCGCACCGGCCAGCTCCGCCACCTTGAAACTCACCAACCCGCTGCCGGGGACCTGAAATGCCGAGGTTGCCGCCGCTGACACGGCATGGCTCATGCTCGCCAGTGTCAGGCTTGGTTCCATCGTGGAACTAGGGTATCCTTCAGATGCCAAGGGGTTTTCCCTCAAATCCCGTGAACAACCATCAGTTCCGAATACTGCTTCTCGACGACGACCCAGACGCTAGAGCGTATCATGAGGCGTTACTGCGGAGTCGCTTCCCATCGGCCATACTGCAGGCCCGCTTAGAACCGGTGGTCGAAGGCCAGTGGGACTTGATCGTGTTCGACGATGACTTCGCTGGCCAGAAGCGGGCCTGCCGCATCGCCATCCAAGTGGCCCACGAACTTCCCCAGTGCAAGCGGGTGGCTATCTCCGGACAGTTCACCGAGATTGCACGCAAGGCTTTGGAGTCGCTCGGCTGCGACGCGGTTTGCGACAAGGCCGATCCGAAGCAGTTTCAAGCGGCTATCGAGCGCATCGCCAGCAGCCGGGCTGCCCAGCGGGGTTGAAGCGGCTCACTCCTCTGCGGCCGCTGGAGTGACATCGACCTCCCAGCGGTTGGTGAGCAGTTGGAGGGCGGTCACATCGAAGACCCGCGACTCGGCCGCCCCGGTAACAGTTTCCTGCCAGACCAGTTCCGGCCCGGCGGCCGGATTCGCCATCAATTGTTCTCGCAGTTGCCGCAACGCCTGAGCGGTGGCCCGGCCCGCCCACGCCGAGCGCTCTTCCCGCATTTGACGCACCGTCTCCTGACGCAGCGACGTGGCGCCGGTTCCCTGCAGGCCCGCCCAAGCTGAGAACGCCAGAGCGATGAGCAGCAGCACCAGCGGCAACACGAATCCTCGCGGCCTGGCGGGGGCCGACCTCATGGCAACTCCAGACTCAGATTGACCTGACACTCCTGCCCGCTGATCTGGCTGCGGATGTTTACCAGCAGGCCGTCCTCCCCATCAGTAACCGCGAAGTCGGCCACCGGTCTGGCGACCACCATGGTGGTATCGGTCACCGCATCGTGGCGCTCGAGCCCGGAGCCGTCGAGCGTGTACACGATGATCTGGTCAGGGAGCGCCCAGTAGGTCATGCCGTCCAGTGGGGGACGGTCCACTGCCAGTCGGAGCACACCGAACGAAGGGGTGTCGATGGCGACGGCCTGACCGAGATCTCTGGCGATCATGTCGGCGGCCATCTTCACCTCGCGAACCACCGCCGCGCGGGCGCGGGTCTTGGTCGTGCCCATCCCCACCCATCGCAGCAGATTGAGACCCATCCCGAGCACCAATGTGCCGATGCATCCCACGACCATCATCTCGATGATCGAGGCTCCGCGGCGAGTCGCGCGGGAGTTCCGTTTCACTCCGGCTCTCCAGAAGTTGGAAAGACATCCGCGATCAACGAGATGGAATCATCCGAGGCGCTCACCGTGATGACGGTGATGTCCCCCGGCGGGATGGCCGGCAGCACTGACCATGGTGAGACCAGATCGTGGCTCATAGTCGGCGGCAGTCTCAACTGCCGCTGCAGTTCGTCGGCGGTGACCGCCAGATAGATGACCTGCTCGCTGCCGAAGACGCCGGTCAGGCGCTCCACTACCCGGACCTGCTGGGCCAGCAGCGAAGCCAGCGTCACGGCGGCAAACGCCGCCAGCAGGATGGCCACTTCCAGTTCCAGAATGGTTACGCCGCGCCGTTTCATGGCGACACTGCAGTGAGGTGAACCCCATCGGGGCCATCGAGCCCACCGGTGATTGTCCCGGACTCGTCGATGGCGATGGACCCGGTCCACGAGGCTCCGGTCCGCGTGGCGGTCACTACGAAGACATCGGCCGAAGGTGAGGCCAGAACAAATGTCCAGTCGCCGTCGCCGCCTGCGGCCACGGCCTCATCGATCAACCCGTCGCCGCCGAGTGCCTGCAGGGTGGTGGCAAACGAACTCTCCTCAAGCCAGTAGAGTCGCTGGGCGCTCCATACCGCCTTCAGGCGCATCGCCGCAGCGTCCAACTTCATCTGCTCGGCAGCCCGGGTCATGCGCGGCACCCCCATGGCCAGCAGCACTGCCAGAATGGTCACGGCGACGATCGCCTCGGTGACGGTGAAGGCGCGCCGCAGGTTCAACCTCCACCTCCGCTGCCCATGCTGAACATCGGCAGGTAGATCGAGGCCAAAATGCCCGCCACCACCACACCCATGCCGAGGATAACGACCGGCTCGATCATGCTGGTGACCCGGCCAACTAGCGCCTGCACATTGGCCTTGTAGAACTCGGCGACATGGTCGAGAACCTTGGGCAGTTCTCCGGTCTCCTCGCCGACGGCGACCAGATTGGAAAGCATCGGGGTGAACATCCCCGACTGCGCCAGCGCCGGCGCCAGCGCTCCGCCAGCAGCCACCCGCCGCTGAATGCCGTTGAGCGTGTCCTGCATCGGGCGATTGTCGGTGAACACCTCGCTGAGCGCATACAGGGCGTCCAGTAGTGGCATTCCTGCCCGCAGCAGGAGAGAGAGATTCATCGAAAAGCGCTCCATGGCCGACTGCACCAGCAGATTGCCAAGTAGCGGCGTGGCCATCAGGGCGGCGATGAAGAGGCGCGCGCCACCGGGGGTTCTCACCCAGGCCCGGAAGCCGAATCCGGCCACGATTGCCCCCACCACCAGATAGACGCCGTTGTTCTGGAAGAACTTTGACAGCCCGATGACAAACAGGGTGATTCCGGGGAGTTTGCCGCCGGTTTCAGAGAAGAACTGGGCGAAGGTCGGCACCACGAACCAGAGCATCATGACCACCGCCACCACCGCCACGCAGGCGATGATGATCGGGTAGATCATGGCCGAGACCACCCGCGACCGACTGGCCCGGGCTTCCTTCATATGCGCCGCCAGTTCGGTCAGCAGGCGGCCCAGCTCGCCGCTGATCTCTCCGGTTCGGACCACCTGAATCACCTGCGGGTTGAACACCTTGGGGTGATCGGCCATGGCCGCGTACAGGGCGCTGCCCCCCTTCACGCGATCTGTGATGGTGGTCATGACTCGCCGCAGCCCGAGGCTCTCGGCCTGCTCGGACATCATGTCGAGCCCTTCGGCCAGCGGCATGCCAGCATTGATCAGCGTGGCCATCTGCTGGAAGAGGTTGTAGACATCATCAGACTTGATGCCCTTATGAGCCTTGCTGCCCACGCGGATCTTGCTCTGCAGAAACTCCTGTAGTCCGCTGGCCATGTGAGTACGACGGCGCTAGCCGTGGCCTCCCATGGTGATCGACATGGCTTCCTCGAGGCTGGTGAGTCCGGCAACCGCCTTCTGCTTGGCAGCGTCGGCCAAGAACTTCTGCCCTTGCGCGGCGGCCCAGCGCATCAACTCGGTGACTGGCATGTCGGTCTGCACTCGATCTGACAACTCCGGAGTGAATGGAACCACCTCGTAGATGCCGACCCGGCCTCGATAGCCGCGCTCGCGGCAACCCTTGCACCCCACCGGGCGCTTCAATGTGATGCCGGGTTCCAGCCCTACGCGCGCCGCGGTCGCCGCGTCCAAGGCATAACTCTTGGTGCATGAGAGGCACAGGCGTCGCACCAGGCGCTGGGCTTCCAGCAGTCTGATGGTGGCCGCCAGCAGGAATCGCTCTACCCCCATGTCGGTCAGACGGGGAATCGCCGAGAGGGCGTCGTTGGTGTGCAGCGTGCTGAGCACGAAGTGACCAGTCAAGGCGGCGCGCAGGCAGATCTCGGCGGTCTCGCGGTCGCGGACCTCGCCCACCATGACGATGTCGGGGTCTTGCCGCAGAATGGAGCGCAGGGCAGCGGCAAAGGTCAAGCCGATGGCGCTGCGCACATGCACCTGATTCACCCCGTTGACCTTCTGCTCTACGGGATCTTCTACGGTGGTGATGTTGACCGTGGGACGGTTGAGTTCGTTCAGTGCCGAATAGAGAGTGGTGCTCTTGCCGCTGCCGGTCGGTCCGGTGACGAACATCAGTCCGTGGGGCATGTGAATGGCGCGGCGGAAGTCCGCCACCTGCTGCTCGTTGAATCCCAGATCCTCGAAGGTCAGGTTTCCTGAGTCGCGGCGCAGGAGTCGCATGACCATCTTCTCGCCGTAGGTGGTGGGCAGCACGCTCACTCGCAGATCGACCCGCTGCGCCCCCAGACGGGTGCAGATCGCCCCGTCCTGAGGGATGCGCTTCTCGGCAATGTCCATGCGGGCCAAAATCTTGTAGCGACTGACCAGCGGGATGAACATGGCCTTGGTCGGCGCGCTGACTTCCATCAGCTGACCGTCAATGCGGTAGCGCACCTGCACTTCCTGCTCGAACGGTTCGAGGTGAACGTCGCTAGCACCCTGAGTGATGGCGGCGCCGAGAATGGAGTTGGCCAGGCGGACGATGCGCGCGTCCTTGTCATCGGGTACTACCGCCTCGAGGTCGACCACATCCTCGTCCACCATCGGGCCAGCGCCGAAGTCGTCGTCAGCCTTCACCAGTTCACGCACTGCATCGCGGACCCCGAACAGGCCATCGATCGCTTCTCGCACTGCGGTCACTGTGCCCACGACAACTTCGATGGCAAACCCGCTCAACTGCTGGGCCTGCTCTATGACCACGATGTCAGTGGGGTTGACCATCACCAGCCGCAGCGACTCTCCCGCCAGCTTCACCGGAACAATCACATGCTCGCGGCAGAAGGATTCGGGAAGGCAATTGACCAGCGTGGCGTCAATCGGGAAGCTGCGGGCCTTTTCGGCCAGAGTCTGCTGCTCCGCCATAGCGGCGGCGACCTCTTCCTCGGCAACCAGTCCCAACTTCACCAGCAACTGGCCGATGCGAATGGGCGCCTCGCTGGGTCCGCTCGGGCGGAGACCCTGCATCGTGAGGATCATCCGGTCCAGCACATCGGTGGTCAGCCCGCGGCCGGCGTGGCGGATCACCAGCAGTTCTCCCAGCCGCTTGGCTGGCGGATTCCGCTGCAGGTTTACCCGTAGATATTCCGCATAGGCGTGGGCGATCTCCTCGGGGGTAGCCAGACCGGCCGCCACATAGGAGTCCTCTACGGTCAGTCCGGGTTCGGATTGCGCCTTGCGCAGTTTGGCGCTTTCAGCTGCTCCCAGTGGCGCGATCGGTTCCTCCCAGACCGACCGGATCATCTGCTCGACCTGCTCCCTTGGAACCACTCCGCAATCGGCGATTCGCTCATGAAGTGGCCGAGCCGCATGACCGCTGGCCAGCCGCTGGGACTCGCTGATGTCTTGAGCCTCAAGCAGGGCGGCGGCGTTGGGGAGCGTCGATTCCGCCAGTGCCCTCTCCCGAATGCGGCGACGCCGCTGGAGCAATTCGCGAAGGCGGGATCCGGAGCTGGTCGCCACGCTGCTCATCGCCCTGCTCCCGGCTTGGCCGTGGCCGGAGAGACATTCGCTGCCCCGGCGCTGAGGCGCAGTTCGATGTTGCGACCAGCCAACTCGATGGTGGCGCTCTTCATGTCGACTCGCACCAATCGGGCCGATCCGCCCTGAGTCCGCCAAGTGTCCCCTTGAGTACGGGCATGGCCGTTGATCACCGCCCGCCGCTGGTTTCCGGAGATCAGCACCGCATCCAGTGACTCAGGGGTGGCATTCGGGTCGGCACCGGCGCTGATCGGCACCCCTTTCGCTGTCGTCCTGCGGCTAGCCAATCGGAACGGATCGCCGCCGCGCACCGCCACCAGCTTCGGTTGCAGGAGGGCACTGCTCAGGCGGTCCCGTGAGGCCGCCTTCTCCGACCCGCCCGCCCGCAGTGTGCTGCCGGAACCGAAGGTCAGGTAGCCAATCAGCAGCAGCGAGACGCCCAATGCGTATTGTGGGAGCCCAAATTTCACTTGCGCACCAACCCCTTCACAAGCAGCGACATGGACAGTTGCTTGTCAAGGGCCTCAACGGCGACTCGGTCGATGCGCAGCAGCCGCTCACCCGATTCGAGCCAGCGGACATACTCGCAGAGGCTGTCATAACTCCCCTCAACCTCGATCGCCCAGGTCAGCGCTTCGCACGGGCCCAAGGTCAAGCTGGGCTTTGGTTCCATGAGTACCAGACGGACATTGCACTTGCCCACCCCGGATTGCAGGTAGTCAGTCCACTCTGTCTCTGACACTCCCTTGGGAACGAGCTTTGTGTACAGCTTGTGTTCACTGCGCAGAGTGGCCAGCGCATCGCCCAAGTCGGCCCGCTTCTGCGCCTTGTCCAGACGGAGTCGGGTGACCCGGGCCGATTCTTCCGCCGGCATGTAGCCCAGGAACACCGCCGCAGCCAGAATCCCGCCGATGACGGCGACCGCCATTTTGCCGGGGGAGCGCAGCCGCTCCGCCAGCACCAGCAGGCGGCCCAGAGAGGATTGTGGCTTGGCGCTCACAGAGCCCCCGCCTTTGGCCGACAGAGCACGGAGAACTTGGCCTTGTCAGCGTCGCCGGCGGCCGCCTTGTTGCGATCCAACCGTAGGGTGGCCAACTCGATCGCCGGGAAGGACAGCGCCTTGGGTGGTGCGGCGCGCAACAGATCCAGCGCCTCCTCAACTTCGTGCGGCACAGCAGAGTTCATCGGGAACGGGCAGGAGTAGTCGACGAGTAATTGTCGCTTCACCCGCTTCTCCGCCTTGCCCAAACCGGTGGTCAGTTCATCCTGCCCCAGCAGGCCATCAATCCGGGCGGTTGGGGGAATCCGGTTGGCCACCTCGGCCAGCGTGTTGGTCCAGATGCGCCGGGTCAGGACGAAGCGCCGCACGGCGTTGGTCTCTTCCTCGAGGCTGATTCGCTCGGCACGAAGCTCACTCTCAGTAGCGGAGTTGAGAGTGGTGTTGGCCTGATTCGCCCGCTCCAGCGCGGAAGCCCGGCTCTGCTGGGCCCAGACACTCCACCACATCGAGATGGTCATCAGCACCGAAGCGGCCAGCACGGCGGCGGCCTCGCGCAGTGGGACGAAGGAAATGAGCGGGCCCGGCGCCCAGCCACCCTTGCCCAAGTCGCACTCTCCCACCCGCCGCCGACGAGCGGATCGAGCCATAGCCAGCGCCAGCGCCGTGGCCGAGCCGTCCACGCCGGACACAGCACTGATTCGCAAGTCGAGCATGCGCGACAATTGTTGGACGAGCGCCGGTTCGCCCAGCACTCCATGGAGGACCACTTGTGGCCGGATGCCAAGTTTCAGCCGCTGGGCTCCGTAAACTTCCATTCCGCGCAGGGCGGTGAACAGGGCCTCGAGTGATGGGCGGACCCCTTCCGGCTCGCGCAGGGTGCGGCATCCCAAAGGCATCGCGCCCCGCGACCAGAGGGCCAGACATGACCCCTCGGACTGCAGCAGGTGGATGACATGTTCGCCTGATCCAAGCCGAAGTTTGCCCTTGCGGGCAACCGCGTACACCTGCTCGGACAGCGCCTTGGCGACCGGCTCGATGCGCACATCGTTCGCTCCAGCAGCATTGCAGGCGGCAATCAACCCCTTCACATGATCGTTCGGGCAAGCGGCAATCGCCAGAAGGCTCCGCTGGTGACCGGCGACATCAAAGACCATTGACTCGATGGCCCCGGGTCTGAAGTAGCCGCCGCGCACCGCGCCGGTCTCCGGGGTGGTTGCCTCTTCAGCCTGAGCGTCGGTGAGGCCGACCAGATAGGCGCGCTCGGCCGGGAGTCCAATCACGATGGGAGACGCTCGGCCATACATGGCCACATGCTGCGCGACGAGTTCGCCTATCACCTGGGCGGCCCGCGCTTCTGATTCAACATCCTTCACCCCGGTCCCATCCGGGTGAGCCCGGTTTCCAACATTACTGATGGTGGCCCAAGAGACCCGCTGCACTCCGGCGTAGACGCCGAGGCAGCGATTCGATCCGAGCATGCGGGTGATTCGCTTCACGGTCGCCTCCTGCGCATGCTCTGGGGGTTGAGGGGAGGGGCCTGACGAGGCCGGGGTGCGGGCTTTTTGTCCCGCACCCCGGCTCGGTTGGTACTACTCAGGAGAGCTGCTGCGGATTACTGCAGCGTCGGGTTGATGTCGTCCACGATGGTGCTGGTGACGGAATCGAAACCCTGGTCGGTGAAGACCACGGTGTACGGGCCGTAACCGGACGACGCGCCCTCGCGGGTCAGGGTCAGTGTCCAAGAGTTCTCCAGTTCGCCGGTTGAACCCGCAGCGATGGCGGCACCAACGGTGAAGTACTTCGGGGCAGGCATCTGGATGTCCAGATCATCGACCGCGTCGGCGTAAGTACCCTGCTGCACCTGATAGCGCTCCTGGGCGGCGCGCACGGCGGAGAGGTAGTTGAACGACTCAGCAGCCTTGGAGCGCTCGACCGAGTCGAGGAAGCGCGGCACCGCGAAGGCGGCCAAGACGCCGATGATGATGATGACGACAGCCAGTTCGACGAGCGTGAAGCCACGACGAGTCGCGGCACGGAGGGAAGTGAGTGCGTTCATTTATGGGTCCTTTGTGAAGAGGGGTGAACGGATACTGCTGAGTCCGGCGAGTTTTCACACGGACTCAGCGACGAGCTGAGGTGTGGTCGGACCCCCCAACAAGGCAATGGGTGTGCCAATCGGGCAAAAGGGCACATTCGGGGAGGGTGGTGCGGTTTCGCGCGAGAAAACAGGGACCTTTGGCATCCGAGAATGGTGTTTCGCTTCTCCGACACCAAGTCAGGGTTGGTCCGCGGTTGAGAATTTGCAGATGTGCACACTTGGGCGTCTCAGATTGAGAATCACGCCAGACTGAGACAAAACCACCTGAGACGTGTTGCCCGTTTCTGACTCTGAAACGGCGAAGGTGCCTCGTCGCGGGCCCTGAAGTTTGCGGCGTCGGTGGCGCACGGCTTGCAGTGGGGATGAATTGATGCGGTTCAACCCGGACACTCGTTGGTTCAGCCCGGTGACCCAACTGGTGCGACTGGCTGCCCTGGCCTTGGCCGCCGCCCTGATCTGGCACACTTGGCAAGCTCGCAGCCCGCGGGATTGGCCAACTACACCGGTGTGGACAGCAAAAGACCCCAGCGTCGAAGAGTTGCATGTCCGGTCGGTGTCGCAAATCACGCGAGAGCGGCTGGAGGACTCCCTCAACCGCGTTGCGGCGCGCGCTGAGTGGATTGCCGCCCTGCCCGAGATCCGTGATTCGGCTCAGGACAGCCGACGAAACGCCGCCGATCGGGCCGCCACTCAGGCGATCCTCGGCGAGCCAGATCTGGACCTGATCACTGTCCACAGCGCCACTGGTGAACTCCGGGGCTTCAATCAAACCGACCGCCGTGGGCTCCCGGCGCTCCGCGGGGTGCGCGAGGCAATCGCCACCGGATTTCCGGCCGGTTTCTGGCATTCTCCGCGGTGGCTGGACTCGGTCAGCAACTCTGACCCGGGCTTTGAATTGCTGCTCAAGTGGCCGATCGGTCGGGACTCCCGCTCGGCCAGCGGCCCGGCGCTGTGCTGCATTGTGCCCATCCGGGACGAAGCCAGCGGACAGCCGATTGGCGCATTGGGTGCCTGGGTCTTCTTCAGCCGGGTAGAGGACCTGCTCCCCAGACCTGACCGCAATGTCCACTTCGCCTTGGTCGCCGCCGGCGGCCAATTGATCAGCGATGCCCCGATTCAGGGCTCGCTTGCCTTCCCGTTCACCCCGCCAGTGGTGCGCGACATGGTCGGGCTGCTGAACCAGGCCAATACCGATCGGGGCACTCTGGAGTGGGCCAGTTACACCGGGCGACTGGAGCGGGTCGCGCCAGACCTGCTCGACAGCCAGCCGGTTTATGTCCTCTCCTACGCAAACAGCGACTGGCTTCGGTTCCGCGATCGACAGATCTGGACGATTGCCATTCTGGGTGCCTTGGCGCTGTCGCTGCTGGGACTGATCGGATTGTCGCTCGACTGGTCGCGTCGTCAGCACGACATCGCAGTGGAACTGCGTCAGGCCAAACTTCAGGCGGAACAGGCCGCCGCTGTCAAGGGCCAGTTCCTGTGCCACATGAGCCACGAGGTGCGCACTCCCATCGGCGCGGTGCTGGGATACCTCGACCTGCTGGAGGTACTGGTAAAGCCAAGTTCCCTTGCCGCCAAGGTGCTGCCGATCCTCTCCAGAGCCAAACGCAACGCGCGGCAGATGCTCGGGCTGTGCGAAGAATTGCTCGAGATGGCCGGCTCGGAGCCGCTCGATTCCAGTCAGAAGATGGAGTTGGTCAGCCCGTTGACGCTGGCCCGCGAGTGCGTGCAGGAGTTGGAGCCCGCGGCCCGTCGCAAGGGGTTGGCGATCTCCGTGCTGGAATCTGGTGAGCCGGTGGGGTCGATCAGCACCGATCCGGCCCGCCTAATGCTGGTGCTGCGGTGCATCATTGGCAACGCGATCAAGTTCACCTCGGTCGGATCGGTGCAGATCACCTTGAGTCGCGCCAATGACCAGCTGGTTGAGATTTCGATAAGCGACACCGGACCGGGACTCTCCCCGGATGCGCTGACACACCTGTACCAACCGTTCTGGCAAGGTGACAGTTCCATGCACCGATCCCACGAAGGGCTCGGGCTGGGACTGGCCCGCAGCAAGCACCATGTCGATGTGATGGGTGGATCGCTGCGCGTGGAGAGTCAGCCGGGCATCGGCACCGCGGTGACCATCTGCCTCAAGGCCGAGTCGGCACAGACTTCAGCTCCCGCTCCGGTCAACCACGCTGCTGCGGTGCCCAAGCCTGCTGAACCAGCCACAGCGCAGCAGTTAAACGGCCTGCGGATTCTGGTGGTTGATGATCACGATGACAATCAGGATCTGATGCGCTTCTATCTGGAGTCAGCCGGGGCCACCGTGGACATTGCCAGCGGCGGGCAGGCAGCATTGGACATGCTGGCCAGCACGAAATCACGGCCCGACATGGTGTTCATGGACATGCAGATGCCGGGAGTGGATGGCTACTCGGCTACGGAGCAGTTGCGTCGGCGCGGCGACCGGATTCCGGTGGTGGCGCTGACTGCCCACGCCACCGCCGAAGACCGGGAGCGCTGCCTGAATTGTGGGTGCACCGCGTATCTCTCCAAGCCCGCCACGCCGGCGACGATTCTGGCGGCGGTGGCGCAGATGTGCCAGCAGTACGCCTGAGCGGCAACGGTCGCACCGCGGCTAAGCGTCGACTCGGCGGGCGCGTCCGCCCCGGGTTCGCGCCAAGGCATGCCGGGTGTCGACCACCAGCGGTGCAGTATCGACGACCAGTTGATAGTCCACGGCATCGTGGTCGGTGACTATGAGCACGCAGTCGGATGACTGAAGGATTTCCCGCGTAAGGGGCTGGCTCATCAGGTTGATGTCGTGACTGCGCATTCGTGGAAACTCTGGGATGTGCGGGTCGTGGTAACTCACCTCGGCGCCGCGCTGGTTCAGCAGGTTGATGATGGCTGCGGCTGGGGTCTCTCTGGCGTCGTCGATGTTGCGTTTGTAGGCCACCCCGAGCACCAGCACTTTCGCCCCCCGCAATCCGCGCCCCCCCTCACGCAGGGCCTGCTCGGCCTTGCCCACTACCCACTCCGGCAGCGCGGCGTTTACTTCACCCGCGAGTTCGATGAAGCGACTGGGTTGCCCAACCTGCTTGGCCTTCCAACTCAGGTAGAAGGGATCGATCGGTATGCAGTGGCCGCCGAGGCCCGGGCCGGGGTAGAAGGGCATGAATCCGAACGGCTTGGTGCTGGCTGCTTCGATGACTTCCCATACATCGATGTGCATGCGGTCGAACACCATCTTGAGTTCATTGACCATGGCGATGTTGACGCAGCGGAAGATGTTCTCGACCAGCTTGGCGCTCTCGGCGACCTCGGCGCTCGACACCAGATGCGCGACTGCCACCACGCGCGAGTAGAGGGCGTGGGCCAAGTGCCCACTGAGTTCATCCGTGCC
>SXGT01034477.1_pt1 | contig 31253 bp, 28 predicted proteins | sample 3176221 | NCBI WGS metagenome assembly SXGT01 (sample SAMN11356862, study PRJNA531348) | freshwater metagenome | isolation source: freshwater sample F1-120 | place: China: Fuxian Lake, Yuxi | collected 2017-12-25
CGCGACGCGCTGTTGTTCCCCGCCGGACAGCGCGCTCGCCGGGCGGTCGACGAGCGCACCGGCCCCGACCTCGCCGAGGTATGCACGTGCGGTCGCGCGGCGTTCGGTCCGGGTGCCGACGCGCACGGCGAGGGCGACGTTGTCGATCGGATCGAGATGCGGCAACAGCGCCGCGTGCTGGGTCACGAGCCCGACACTGCGTTGTTGGGTTCGCACGTGTAACTCGGTGCTGGTGTCGGCCACAGTGCGTCCGTGGATCACGATTCGACCCGTACGCGGCCGAACGATGCCGGCGACCGTTGCCAGCGTGAGGCTCTTGCCAGATCCTGAAGGTCCGAACAGCGTGGTGATCCCGGGACCGCACGAGAAACGGGCGGTCAGTTCGAACGTCCCCGCTTCGACTTCGATGTCGACGTCGACGAGCGGTCCGGCGATCACGTCGGTCTCCGCGAGAAGCGGTTGACCAGCACGAGCGCGCCGATCGCGATGATTCCCAGCATGAATGCCCCCGTCCGCGCCGTGTCGCCGTCTCCCGCTTGGACTGCGTCGTAGACGGCGACAGGAAGCGTCTGGGTCCGTCCAGGGATGTTGCCGGCGATCATCACCGTCGCGCCGAAGTCGCCGAGCGCGCGGGCGAACGCGAGCGCGATCCCAGCCGCGATGCCACGACGAGCAAGCGGAAGGGTGACCCGCAGCGCGACTCGTGGCTCCGACAATCCGCTGACTCGTGCGATCGCCTCCATTCGTGGGTCCACGTCCTCGATCGCCGCGCGTGCGGTACGAACGCAAAACGGCAACGCTGAGATCGATGCGGCGACGATCGCCGCGGTGACCGTGAACACGAGCGGCTGGCCGAACGCGTCTTCCCACGCCCGTCCGATCGGACTGCGCGCACCCAAGACGGTGAGCAGGTAATAGCCGAGGACCGTCGGCGGCAACACGATCGGCAACGTCACGATTGCCTCGAGCAGCGCCCGTCCGCGGAAGCGAGTCTTGGCGAGCAGGTAGGCAAGCGCGATGCCGAGACTCGACGCGATCAACGTCGCCGCCAGCGCAACTCGCAGCGAGAGGAACAGGGGCGACCAGTCGCTCACGATTGGTTCACCGCAGGCGAAAAGCCGAACCGGTCGAAGACTCGCTGGGCATCGAGCGAACGTAAGAATTCGACGACTGCTGTTGCGAGATCGACGTTGCCCGCCATTGTCGTCACGACCGCGGTCTGGAGGATCGGAGCGTGGAGCGATGCGGCAACCACGACGTGAGGTCGATCGTCGGCCAGCGCGAGCGACCGGGCGACGATGGCAGCATCCGCGTTTCCGGACGTGACGATCGCATACGCGTCGGCGACGCTCTCGCCGAGCACGAGGCGATTCTCGACGGTGTCGAGTACGTCCGAGCGGTCGAGGGCCTCGCGCGCCGCGACGCCGTACGGTGCATGCGCGGGGTTGGCGATCGCGATGCGTCGATACGTATCAGCGGCGAGCGCCCGCAGATCGTTCGGCAACGCGTCGGTGTCGGTGACGATTGCCAACGCGCCCATGGCGAACACCGAGCGCGTCGCAGCATCGGCATCGCCTGCGTCGATGAGGTCGTCGACGTAGCTGCTGTTCGCTGACAGGAACACGTCGAACGGAGCGCCGTTCGAGATTTGTTGACGGAGTTGGCCCGACGACCCGTAGACGATGTTCACATCGGCGTCGAGCTCCGACTCGAGCTCATCGACGATCTCGTGGAGTACCGGGCGAAGGTCGCTCGCAGCCGCGATCGAAAGCGTTCTGGCGGCGGCATCGTCGGTCGAGCAGGCGGGAGCGAGTGCGACCAGGCCAGCGAGGAACGAGATCCGAAGCAGGTGCATCAGCTCGCCGTGAGTTCCGAACCACAGGCGGCAAGGTCATATCCGCCGATGGCGGTCAACCGGTCGCGAAAAGCGCTGCTGTTCATCGTGTCGAGCAGGGCGCCGACTCCGGGGAGTGTCGACCAGCGTCGGTCGATCCAGAGTTCGACGTGATGGAGTTCGAGCGGCGCGAACGCCAGGCCGAAACGAAGCGCGGTGGCTTCGATCGTGACGCCCGCAGCCGCGTCCTCGCGGGTTCGCCGGGCGACGTCGAGGTGTCCCCGTGCGATCGGTCCACCCACCACGTTGGCCCCGACCCTGCGAAGCGCTCGGTCGAACGCGGCCTGGGCGCCCGCGCCCGGCTCGCGTTGCACCACCCGCAACGAACGTTCGGCGATTTCCTCGATGCTCGGAACGCCGTCGGATCGAATCGACGCCAGACCCACCTGCCAGTCGGCGAGGGCGAAGCGGCGCACACCGGTCGGAGCCTGCATGCGGCGTGGCCCGTGCACCAGTGCTCCGTGGACGAACCCGGTTCGGAGGTGGTGGCGCGCGAGCTCGGTCGTTGCGTGCGTCGTGGTAACTCGGGCGCCAGTGGTGCGGGCGACCAACGTCGCGAGCAATCCGAGCGCTGGGTCGCACCCCGCGACGACGATCTCGTCGACCCGCGCGTCCGGGAACGGCAGGATCGAACCGTTGTCCCACACGCCGTCGGCGTCGGCCCACTGTTCGGTGTCGTCGACGCCGTCGGGGAGCGACCAGGCGACCAGGCGAGCGCCGACGCGTGCGGCGCGGACCGACGATCCCGACGCGATGGGTTCGCCGAGGAACGTCGTGTGCTCCTGGCGGGAGCGGCGCTCGGCGAACAGCTGCTCGACGTCGGCATCGAGCGCCCGGGCCAGGGCGATGGCCGCCGCGACGTTGGGCACGTGCCGTCCGGCCTCGACGGCCGACACGAGCTGACGGCTGACCCCCGCCGCATCGGCGAGCGTTGCTTGCGACCAGCCGCGTCGCTCGCGCAATTCTCGGATCTTGGCGCTCACCGCCAGGATCCTAGCGAAGCGCCTCCGCGTCTGGTCCCCGGTCACTCCGGCTGGCCGCGGTCGCTACACCACGCCGGTCGCTACACCACGTCGGTCGCTACACCACGCCGGTCGCGAGCTCGACGGCACGCGCGTAGAGACGATCGGCACGAGCAGCGATCGCTCCAGGGTCGGTGCTCGTACCCATGCCGCCGCTGGCGCCATGGAGGTGTCGCGCGTACACGCCCTCGACAATGCAGGCTTGCTTCCACCAGCTGAACGCGACGTAATAGGGCAGGTCTTCGAGGTCGTACCCGCTCGCGTCCGCGTAACGCTGCCCGACCGAAGCCCGCCGCTCGAACGCAGGCGCCAACGTCGGTGAGTCATCGAGGAAGCTGACGTCGTCATCGGGGTCGGCCCAATACTGCAACGACCATGCGAAGTCGGCGATCGGGTCGCCGATCGTGCACAGCTCCCAATCGAGCACGGCGGCGATCCGATTGTCAGCTCCGAGCACGGTGTTGTCGAACCGGTAGTCGCCGTGCGCCAGGCCGGGAGAGGCCGACTCGACGGGTTTCGCCGCGAGCAAGCGGTCGTGCAGCGACCGCATTGCGGGTACGTCGCGCGCGCCGCCCGCTTCGACCTGGCTACGCCAGCGCTTCAGCTGACGGCCGATGTAATCGGTGCGTTTCGCGAGATCGCCGAGCCCGACCGCATCGAGATCGATCGTGTGCATCGCGACCTGTACATCGATGAGCGAACTCGTCGCGACCGCTGCCGAGACGGCGTCGAACGCCTCGGCGTCGCGACTGGTGCGCAGCACCCGCCCCTCGACGAACTCCATCACGTAGAAGTCGGCACCGTTGACCGCGGCGTCGTCGCAGTACGCGGCGCATCGCGGCACTGGAACGGTGCTGGACTCGAGCGCCGACATGATGCGCCACTCTCGCCGCATGTCGTGTGCGGTGGCCAGCGCGTGCCCGGTGGGTCCGCGGCGCAGCGCCCACGGCGAACCGTTCGCGTCGATCACCCGATAGGTGAGGTTCGAGCCACCCGCGGCGATCAGTTCATAGCTGAAGGGTGGCTCGGCGCGCTCGACCCGTTCGGCGATCCAGCGGCTCACTGGCTCGACCTCGATCCCGCGCGGCGGGGGGTTGGAACTGGCCATCGTCGGAGCCTACGAGCGGGGTGGGGTTTGACCACGCGCCGACCTGGGCAACATGCTGCAAACGATGATCCACGCGAAGAAGCCCGAATGACTCGATTCGTCGAGAGCACGATCACCTTTCCGTACCGCAGGTCGCTCGGCCCGCTCCTGAGTACGTTCATGACCGCGCTCACGGAGCGCCGGATTCTCGGCGTCCGCAACGGCGACGAAGTCTTGGTTCCTCCGATGGAGTGGGATCCCGCCACCGGCGCCGAATTGGGCGGTGAACTCGTCGAGGTTGGACCAGCCGGAACCGTCGAATCGTGGACGTGGGTCTCGACGCCGAGCGAACAACACCCACTCGACCGTCCGTTCGCGTTCGCGTTGATTCGGCTCGACGGCGCGACAACTCCGTTACTCCACGCCGTCGACGCAGGTTCGCCAAGCATGATGCACGAGGGAATGCGTGTCGCTCCCCGCTGGAAGGGGAGCCGCATCGGCCACATCACCGACATCGCGGGCTTCGTCCCCGGTGAGGTGCCGCAGATCGACGGTGACGACTCGGGCCCGGCGGGCAAGGCCGTGGAGATGATGGATTACCTCGCGTCCATCACCTACCGAAATCCAGTTCCTGAGGCCTCGATCCGAGCGATTGCGGCATCGAAAGAACAACGTCTGCTGGGGCTGCGCTGTCCCACGTGCGGGCGGGTGTACGCCGGTGGTCGGGGCTACTGCCCGATCGACGCGATCGAACTGGGCACCGACCACGAGATCGACTTGCCGCATCGCGGCACGATCACCAACTTCGTCGTGGTGACGCCCGTGCAGTATCCGGGTCAGACCGAGACCGAACCGTTTGCCCGCGTGTTCGTGCTCATCGACGGGTTCGACGTGGTGCTCAGTTACCAACCGGTGATCGAGCTCCCGGTCGAGGAACTGCGGGTCGGTCAGAGGGTCGCGGCTGTATGGGCGTCGCCGGCCGAGGAAATCGACGAAGGTGGCGGGATGGGAATGGCGCTCGGAAGTTTGATCGGGTGGATGCCGACTGGCGATCCGGACATCGATGACCCCGACCTCTTGAATCGGATCTTCTGATGGCGACCGAGCGCGACATTGCGGTCATCGGCTGGGCGCAGACCCCGATGGTGCGCAACACCGACCTCACCGAAACGCAAATGCTCATGCGCGTGATCACCGATGCGATCACGCCGCTCGGGCTCACGCGTGCTGACATCGACTTCACGTGTCTCGGTTCGTGCGACTACATCACCGGTCAGGCGTTCTCGTTCGTCTCGAACCTCGATGCGATCGGCGCCTGGCCGCCAAAACGCGACTCGCACGTCGAGATGGACGGAGCCTGGGCGTTGTACGAAGCGTGGCTTCGACTGCACGAGGGTGACATCGACATCGCAGTGGTGACCGGCTCTGGTCGCTCGTCGACGGGCGACCCAGCCCTCATCTATCCGATGGAGATGGACCCGTTCTTTCTTGCTCCGCTCGGTGCCGACCCGCTCACGTTCGCCGCGCTGCAAGCCCGAGCCGTGATCAAGGCGGGTATCGCCGACGAGCGATCGATGGCCGAGGTGTCGGTTCGCAGCCGAGGCAAGGGCGATGTCGACGCGATGCTCGCTGGTGAGTACGTGCGCGAACCGCTCCGACGCCATGACCTGCCGCCGATCACCGACGGTGCGGCGGCCATGGTGCTCGCGGTCGGTCGTCGGGCACGCGATCTGGTCGAACGACCGGCATACATCACGGGCTTCGATCACCGCACGGAATGTCACAACCCGTCGTTCCGACGGCTCGACGACGCACCGTCGGTGCGAATTGCCGCCGCGGAGGCGGGTCTCGACGCGGGGCCGATCGAGGTCGCCGAGTTGCAGGCTGCGTTCACGCATGAAGAACTCCTCCTCCGGCACGTCCTCGACCTCGGCCCCGAGGTACAGGTGAACCCGTCGGGAGGCGCGCTGCGCTCGAACCCCATCATGGCGACGGGTTTGTGTCGCATCGGTTACGCGGCCGACCACATTTTCGGCGGCGGTCGCCGTGCGCTCGCACACTCGACGAGTGGCCCTTGTCTGCAACAGAACCTCGTCTGCATCTTGGAGGACCGGTCATGATCCCCTGCGCGGTGGTCGGCGTCGGCCAGACGCACCACAAGACGCGTCGCAACGATGTTTCGTTCGGTGGTTTGGTGCGCGAGGCGGTGTTTCGGGCCCTCGATGACGCGCAGATGACGATGGCCGACATCGACGCTGTCGTGCTCGGAAAGGCCCCCGACCTGTTCGAAGGCGTCATGAAGCCTGAGCTGTATCTGTCGGATGCGTTGGGCGCGGTTGGCAAGCCGATGTTCCGCGTCCACACCGCGGGATCGGTCGGCGGTACGACCGGCATCGTCGCGGCGTCCCACGTGTGGGCGGGCAAACACAAGACCGTGCTCGCGGTGGCGTTCGAGAAACAGTCGGAGGGCAACGCACAGTTCGCGCTGGGGAGCGGCAAAGGTGCTTCGCTCGGCGCCGGAGGCGCGTTCGCACCGTTCATCCGTTCCTACATCCATCGCAGCGGGGCGCCCGAGCACATCGGCTGGAAGGTCGCGGTCAAAGATCGGCTCAATGCGCTCAAGAACCCATATGCGCACTTGAAGATCGCAGACATCTCGATCGACAAGGTAAAGAACTCGCCGATGATGTGGGACCCGATTCGATTTCTCGAGTCGTGTCCGTCGTCCGACGGGGCGTGCGCGGTTGTGCTCACCGATGAAGCTGGAGGCAACGCGGCCGCCGCGGACGGACGTGCGCCGGCATGGATTCTCGGGGCGTCGTCGCGCTCGGAGCCGCCGAGTTTTCCCGGACGCGATCCGGTGCGGCCCGTTGCGTGCTTGACGTGCGCCGATGACGTGTACGCGCAGGCCGGCATCACGAACCCGCGAGAGCAACTCGACATGGCGGAGTTGTACGTGCCGTTCTCGTGGCACGAGGCGATCTGGCTCGAGGCTCACGGCATCGCTGCGGAGGGCGAGGGTTGGAAGATGATCGACGACGGCTCGACGGAGATCGGAGGGTCGTTCCCGATCAACTGCTCTGGGGGCGTGCTCTCCTCGAACCCGATCGGCGCATCGGGCCTCCTGCGATTCGCCGAAGCCGCGAATCAGGTTCGTGGGGCCGCGGGCGAGATGCAGGTCGACGGCGCGAAAGCTGCATTGGCGATGGCGTACGGTGCGAACTCGCAGTACTTCAGCATGTGGGTCGTGGCGAACAGCCTCCAACCCTTCGGTTGATCTGATGGCGAACACGACGACCTATGACTTCACGGGGACCAAAGTGCTGGTGACCGGGGGTACGAGCGGGATTGGCCACGCGATCGCCACCCGTTTCGCAGCATCGGGTGCTCGCGTCACGGTAACGGGGACGCGCGCCGACGCCGCCGACTACGACCTCGCGCTCCGAGCGTTCGAATACCGCCAGTTGGACTTGCTCGACTCGGCGTCCGTCGACGCCTTGGTCGCCGAGTTCGATACCTCGGCCGTGCTCGACGTGCTCGTGAACAACGCGGGTGCGAACTTCCCCCGCGGGCGCGATGAGTGGAAGCCGGACGCGTTCGCGGATTCGCTCACGATGAACCTTGCGAATGTCATGCGCTTGACGGCTGGCTGTCACCGAGCGCTCGCATCGAGTTCGCTGGTCGGTGGCGCGAGCGTCGTGAACCTCGCGTCGATGTCGTCGTATCGCGCGGTCAAGGTCGTTCCGGGGTATGCAGCGTCGAAGTCGGGCCTGTTGGCGTTGACCCGAGAGTTCGCGTTGCGGTGGGTTTCGGACGACATTCGTGTCAACGCGGTTGCGCCCGGCGTGATCGAGACCCCGATGACCGCCCCGATGGTGGCGTTTCCCGAGCTGTTGGCCGGCGAGCTCGCGAAAGTGCCGATGGGCCGGATGGGAACTCCCGAGGAAGTGGCCTCGCTGGTCCTGTTCTTGTGTAGCGATTCGGCGAGCTACGTGACCGGGAGCATCTTCGCCGTGGACGGCGGTTACCTCGCTGGCTAACGGATGCCGAGTCGTCGTCAGGTGACCGGTTGTGCGACGCTCGGCGGACCGATCGAGGAGGGGATTCACGTGACATCAGTGGCTGATCGCGCGGCCGTCGCCGCGCTGCAAATGACCGGGCAAGACGTCGGAGGGTTGCTGCGCCACTGGGCGGAGCACAAGGCCGATCATCCCTTCATGATTTGGGAGCCGCGCGACGGCGCCGATCGAACGTGGACGTATGGCGAGTTCCTCGATGAGGTACGCGAACTTGCGGCGGGTCTGGTTGCCCGCGGCGTCGGCAAAGGTGACGCCGTGATGATCCACGCCGACAACTCGCCCGAAATGGTGCTCGCTTGGTACGCCTGTGCCCTCGTCGGCGCGATTGCCGTGACGACGAACACGAAGAGCGCGGGCCCTGAGCTCGAGTACTTCGCGTCACACACGCGGTGCATCGCAGCAATTACACAACCGCAGTACCTCGCGATTGTCGCCGAGCACTGCCCAGACTTGCGGTGGATCGCGGTCACGATCGACAACAGTGGCGAAGCTGCGACCGAGCCGCTGGCGGTGGCCGGCCGCCTCTGTGTCCCGTTCGCCGAGCTGGCTGGCGACGGGTCCTCGTTCGTCGACCGGGTCGCGGAGCCGATGCTGCCGGTGGGCATCATGTTCACGTCGGGGACGACGTCGCGACCGAAAGCAGTCGTGCACACGCACGCGAACGTCGTGTGGGCCTCACGAATCGGACCCGAGAACATCGCCTTGACGAGTGATGACCGTTACTTCATCTACACGCCGTTCTTCCACGTCAACGCGCAGAGTTGGGCGACGTGGAGCGTGCTGGGAGTGGGCGCCACGATCGTGCTCACGCCGAAGTGGTCGGGCACGAGGTTCTGGGACGTCGTCACGAAACACGCCGTCACACACTTCTCGGTGATGGGCTTCACGATGCAGGCGATTCTCGGCACTCCGATTCCGGAGAACCACCTGAAGGTGGGAGTGTTCGGCTTGATCTCGAATCCGCTCGAGCAGTTCGCCGGCTTTCGTATCACGTCGCACTGGGGCATGACCGAGACCGTCACGCACGCAACGCGAAACCAGATGGCGCAGCACTATCCCGACGGCACGCTCGGTCGGCCGACGCCGGGCTACGAGTTGCTCGTCGTGGATCAAGAGACGGGCGAGGTCTGTCCGCCGGGAGCGATCGGCGAACTCTGGGTACGCGGCACGCGTGGCATCCAGCTGTTCCTCGAATACTTCGACAACGATGAAGCGAACTCGAAGGCGTTCACCGACGACGGCTGGTTCAAGACCGGCGACCTCGTGCTGCTCTCCGAAGATGGGTTCTTCTACTTCAAGGACCGTGACAAGGATGCGCTGAAAGTCGGCGGCGAGAACGTGTCGGCCAAAGAGGTCGAAGACGTCTGTCGCACCGTTCCGGGCATCGCCGATGTGGCGATTGTCGGCCAGTCACACGACTTCTTCGGGCAGGTTGCAGTCGCGTTCGTGATTCCCGCGCCGGGCGCAGCCGACGATCTTGGCGATCAGATCATCGCCGCGTGCGAGGCGAAGCTGGCTGGGTTCAAGTGCCCGAAGTCGGTGTACCTCGTCGAGGAGTTCCCGCGAGCGACGCTCGAGAAGGTCGCCAAGAACAAGCTGCGCGAGATCGCGGACAGCTACGTCAACTGAACCAGAGTCGGTCCGCCGTTACGCCGAAGAACGCAGATGCCTGCACCGTGGTCATGCCGGCGCTCGCGTCGCGAGCCAGCGCGAGTTTCTCCGCGTAGGTCGTCTCGTACGACTGAGGATGGTCGGATCCCCATGCGAGGCGGTCGGCGCCGAAGGCCGCCGCGACGTGCTCGACGAACGCCGCCGCCGACCCGGCTCGGGCCGCGGCCTCGAGTATGTTCGTCGAGACCTTGAGGTGCACCGCCGGCAACTCGGCCAGCGCGAACAACCCAGCGGCAGCTTCGTACGGTGGCCCGCCGACGAGGGAAGCGAACGCGCAGTGATCGAGCGCGACAGTGACGTCGGGGTGCTCAGCGACTGTGCGTGCAAGCGCGGGCAGGTGCTCGGCGAAGCAGGCGACGACGAGCGAGGCGCCGACGTCATGTGCGATATCCCAGACCTCATCGCTGCGACCATCGTCGAGCCAGGAAGCATCGCCGCCGGCCGCGAAGAGACGCACGCCTGCGACAGAGCCGAGAGCGACTTCGCGTGCGAGTTGTTCGGTCCCACCGTGACTGGCGTCGATCGCTACGACGAGGGCGTATCGATCGGGTTCGGCTTCCACGACGGCGCGGGCGTAACGATTGTCCGTGAAGTACGGCCCGACTGCTTGCACGATCACGCCGCGGTGGACGTCGTGTTCGTGCAGCATGGTGCCGATCGCCGCGGCATCAACTGACTTGTCGGTCCACCAGTCGCGTCCGACCCCGCGAGGTTGCAGCGGGAACGCTCCCGTATCGGGCGAGACGACGTGCAGGTGCGCGTCGACGATTGCCGGGCGCAGGCAACGCTCATCGGTCATGCGTTGGTCATCCGTGGTACGTGGTGGATTCGGCCAGGTCGGCAGCGCTGCGCATCAGGTCCAACACGATGGGTCCGAACGCGTTCAGCTTCTCGTCGTCACCCGCGCGTTGGAAGCCCTGTTCGAGGACGACGGCGAGCTTCCATTTGGCGAGCACGAGGTAGTAGTCGAGGTCGTCGACTTGCCGTCCGGACACCTCGGCGTAGTGCGAGACGACCTGATCGCGCGTCGGCATGCCGTACATGTCGACGTAACTCGATCCGGACACCGCGGGGTCGTCGGTGTTGTCCGGCCAGCCCTGCACCATCCACCCGAGGTCGAGCTTCGGGTCTCCGACGGTGCCCATTTCCCAGTCGACGAGCGCCGCGAGCTTTGCGGGCGCCCCGTGGCGGTACATGACGTTCGCGAACTGATAATCACCATGCATCAACCCGGGGACGAAGTCGAGCGGCTTGTGGGCTCGGAGCCACGCCGCGGCCTCCTCGAATCCCGGGAGTTCACGACCCTTGATGCGCTCGAGGAATGCGGTCCAACGATCGACTTGGCGCTCGTGGAATCCTTCGGGGCGGCCGAGATCGTGCAATCCCTTGGCCTGCCAGTCGACCTTGGCGAGTAAGGCGATGCCCTCCGCCAGTTGATAACCGAGCCCAGCGCGCGCGGCAAGATCACTCGCAAATGGCTCGGGCCAGCCGTCGGTGAGTCCCATGGGCGACCAGCCGTCGACGAGCCCCATCAAATAGAAGGTGCGCCCGAGGACGCTCGGGTCGTCGCACATCGCGACCGCTGCGGTGTGCGGTACGTCCGTGCCGTCGAGGGCCTCGACGATGCGCCACTCGCGCACGATGCCGTCGTCGCGACTCGCGGGGGCAGTCGTCGGCGGGATCCGGATGACGCACGCGTGCTCGCCGCGGCGGATCGTGTAGATCTCGTTCTGCGAACCGCCCGACAAGAACTCGGTCTCGATCGGTTCGCCGATACCGGGCAGGCCCCGGTCGTCCATCCAACTCGCCAAGCGTTCGATATCGATCATCGGATTCGGGCCTCCTCGCCGGCCGCATGTTCGCGCAACCGGTGGGAGGTCCACACTTCTACGCCGAGAGGGGCTCGTGGGTTGGCGAGGTCGGCGCGTGGCCTTCGACGTCGAGGTTGGGCAGGATCCGGTCGAGCCAGCCGGGAATCCACCAGTTGCGATCGCCGAGGAGCTCCATGGTCGCGGGCACGAGGAGCATTCGGACGATCGTCGCGTCGAACAAGATCGCAGCGGCGAGCCCGAGCCCCATCATCTTGGTGGGTCGATCGAACTCGAACATGAAGCTTCCGAACACGACGACCATGATCGCTGCGGCCGCGGTGATCACCTTCGCGGTGGCGGCCAGACCATCAGCAACCGATGTCTTGCTGTCGCCGGTGCGGTGCCACTCTTCGCGAACCCGCGAGAGCAAGAAGACTTCGTAGTCCATCGACAGGCCGAACACGATCGCGAACAACAGCATCGGAATCCAGGTCTCGACCGGTCCCGGCTGGACCCCCGTGAGATCGCTCAACCAACCCCACTGAAAGATCGCGATGATCACGCCGTACGCCGCGCCGATGGAGAGCAGGTTCATGACCACGGCCTTCAACGGGACGAGCAGCGACCGGAACACGAGCATCAACAACAGGAACGACAATGCGAGCACGGCGCCGAAGAACACGGGCAGGCGCGAGCCCATGAAGGCGGACATGTCGACGTTCGCGGCGACAAGACCAGTGACCAGGATCTGTGTGCCAGCTGACGACTCGATGGGCGGGAGCAGATCGTCGCGCAGCGCGTTGACGAGGTCGGTGGTCGCTTCGTCTTGCGGCCCAGAGGTCGGAGTGACGAGCCAACGAGCAGCGGTTGGGTTGGCGGGATCGTTCGGCTGCGGGCCGAGTACCGAGGCGACGCGCGGATCGGCGGCGACGGCCTCGTTTGCCGCAGCCAGCGCACCGAATTGTTCAGGTGAGTCGATCGACGCGACGAGGAAGATGGGTCCGTTGAAGCCCTTGCCGAATCCCTCGACGATGAGGTTGTAGGCGCGCTTGGTCGTCGTGTCTTCGGCGAAGTTGCTCTCGTCCGAGAACCCGAGTCGAAGGTCGAGCACTGGGATCGACAACGCGAGCAAGACCGTCGACGCCGCGATCGCGGCGGTCCAAGGTCGGCGTTGTACGACGTGACTCCAGCGCGCGGCGACGGTGTCGGCCGGAGGCTTGGGCGGGCGGTGCGGCACCTCGCTACGTAGCGGCTCGACGAAGAATCCTGCGACGACGGTGAGGAGGGCGCCGGCGAGGCCACCGAGGATCACGATGGGGTTGCCGAGTCCTGCGCCGACGAGCATGACCGCAACGAAACCGGCGGCGATCAGGCCACGCCAGCGGGTGCGTTCGAGCGCCTCGCCGGCAAAGCCGAGCAACGCGGGGAGCAGCGTGAGCGACGCGACAATGGTCGCGGCGACGGTGGCCGACGCGGTGATGCCGAGACCGCCGACGAAGCCGATACCCATGAGCAACATGCTGAGCAAGGAGATCACGACCGTCGCGCCTGCGAACGCGACGGACCGCCCCGCGGTATCCATGGCGATGCCCACCGACTCGCGCACCGTGTGCGCAGCATGGAGCTGTTCTCGATGGCGCGTGATGATCAAGAGTGCGTAGTCGATGCCGACGCCCAGCCCGATCATGATTCCGATGAAGGCGGCGAAATCGGGAACTTCGATCACGTTGCTTGCGAGGATCACCATCGCGCTGCCGAGCCCGATGCCGAACAGGGCGACGCCGACCGGTAATCCCATCGCGAGCACCGAGCCGAATGCCACGATGAGGATGAGGATCGCAAAGGCAAGTCCGAACAACTCCGACGACGGAGGTTCGAACTCGGCGAAGATGAAGCCGCCGACTTCGACTTGTAGCCCGTCGACGTCGGGTCGGAGTCCGCGAATTTCCTTGCCGATCTGTGACGCCCGTGTGAAGTCGATGTCTTCGGGCAGGTTGATGTTGGCGAAGGCGATCGTTCCGGCCGCAGGTCCGTTCGCCGAGATCTGGGGCGGGCCCTGCTCCGAGTAGGGGCTCTGGACGCTGACGACGTCGTCGAGTTCGGCCGCGGCGGCGAACATTGCTTCCATCGCCGCTTGCACTTCGGGATCGGCAACGCCCTGGTCGGCCGCGAACACGATCTGGCCCGACTGGCCCGAACCGCTGCCGTCGGCGAACTCGGTCTCCACGAGTTCGAACCCATCGGTCGATTCGAATCCGTCGGGGGTGAAGTCTTGTCGGTAGGCGTCGCCGACCGCGCCGGCCACACCGTTGCCGATCACGAGCGCGCCAACCCACAGGATGACGACCGCCCACCGGTGATCGTGGCACCAATGGCCGAGACGAGTGAACATCGAGTTCCTTTCGACGAACGAGTGACGCTAGAAGTCGCGTCACGCTGGACGTGCAGTCAGCGCAGCGGAACGATGACTTCCTCGCCGAACGCCGCGAGCGTCTCGGGCGGGGCGAAATCACAGAACCACGCGTAGATGCGTTCGACCCCGCGCTCGGCAAACGCGGCGAAACGGTCGACGAGCTCGTTGCTCGAACCGACGACGGGAGTCGTGCCGAAGCGGCGCAGGGTCGTCGCCGCGATCTCGTCGCGACGGTCTTCGGTCGGGATGTGCGAGACGTAGACCTGCAACGACGTGCGGGCGTCACCGGCGAGCGGACGTAGTTCTTCGAGTCGGTCGAGCCAACCCACGTGGAGGTTCCACCAGTCGGCGTACCTGGCGACGAGCTGCAGCGTTTTCTTGCCCGCACCACCGATGACGATCGGAATGCGGCCGAGCGGGCGCGGCTCTTGACGGGCGCCCTGCAGCGTGAAGTGGGTGCCGCGGAAGTCGACCGTTTCACCAGCCCAGAGCGCGGTGACGATCTCGAGCGTTTCCGCGAAACGCTCGACCCGAATCGACGGATCGGTCGATCCGACACCGAATACGTCGAACTCGGTCGGCACAGAACCCCAGCCGAGGCCGAGATCGAATCGCCCTTCCGAGAGATGATCGAGCGAGACGCACTCACGCGCGAGTTGTGCCGGATGGCGGAACATGTCGCAGAGCACGAGCGAGCCGACGCGCAGCGTGGTCGTGTGCGCCGCGAGCCACGTGTTCGTGGTCATTGCTTCGTACATTGGCTGACCTTCGGCCATCGGCGGTGCGAGGTGGTCCATGCCCGCGATGCCACTGAATCCGGCGGCCTCGGCGGACTGCGCCCGTTCGACGATCTGCGCGAACGACATGCGCATCTGGGGCAGGAACAAATAGAACTCGATGCTCATCGGTGGGTCCTCGCGTCAACGTTCGTACCGAGTCGGATGCGGGTCCGGGAGCCTCCGCTCGGGTGTCGCAGGGTACTTGCGACGCCTTCCCCGGCGCTTCGCTCGCGGCAGACCCGACTAGCGCGGCAGGCCGAGAATGCGTTCGCTGATCAGGTTGCGTTGGATCTGTGAGGTGCCGGCGGCGATGGTGTACTGGAGCGACCAGAGGTAGTCGTGGGCGGCTTCGATCGCAGCGGCGTCCACCCCGGCGAGGGCGGGGCGACCGACGACGCGCAAGGTGAGGTCTGCGATCTCTTGGGTGATCTCGCTGTAGCGCAGCTTCACGGCCGATCCGGTCGGTGCGGGCATGCCGGTTCGTTCGGCTTCGGCGATACCGGCTTGGGTCATGCGCCACAGCGCGTCGACGTTCGCCCGCAACTTGCCGGCGTGTTTGCGGAGCGAAGCGTCGTCCCACGCGGTGCCGTCACCGACTCGGGTCGTGCGCGCAAGATCGACGAGCCGACGCAACTGCGATCGCAGCGTGATGATGTGCTGTGCGAACGCGGTGCCGCGCTCGAACCGCAAGGTCACGTTGGTGACCCGCCAGCCGTCGTTTTCGTCGCCGACGCGATTGGTCACCGGCACTCTCGCGTCGTCGAGGAACACCTCACAGAAATGACTCTCGCCATCGATCGTGCGCATCGGGCGAACTTCGACTCCCGGCTGGTGCATGTCGAGGATCATCCAGGTGATGCCCTTGTGTTTGGGCGCGTCGGCGTCGGTGCGTACGAGCAACTCGCAGTAGTCGGCGACATGCGCGCGCGTGCTCCAGATCTTCTGGCCGTTCACGATGTACTCGTCGCCCTCGCGTACGGCCCGGGTACGGAGCGACGCGATGTCGGAACCCGCCTCCGGTTCGGAAAACCCCTGGCACCACACCGACTCGCCGCGCAGGATGCGTGGGAGGTGGAACGCACGCTGTTCTTCGGTCCCTTCGGCGATGAGCGTCGGGCCTGCGTGCATCATTCCGACGAAGTTCACGCTGATGTAGGGCGCCTCGGCGCGCGCGTACTCCTCGAGGTACACGAGCTGTTGGCTCACCGCGAGGCCACGACCGCCAAACGCAGCCGGCCAGTGGAGCCCGGCAAACCCCGCTTCGAACAGCTTGCGTTGCCACTCGGTGTCGTAGGCGCGGCGCGCCGGCCAGTCGCCGGGCGGCGGGGGAGCGCCATGACGAGGCACTTCGACCGCGAGCCACGTGCGCACCTCGTCGCGAAATCGTTCGTCGTCGTCGGTGTATCTCAGGTCCATGCGCCCGCCCCGATCTGCGCGTCGGCGGCCAATGTTTCGCCGAGCGCGGCCGCGTGGGCGTCGGAGGTACCGAACGACTGCTCCAGTACCCACGCCCGCTTCAGGAAGTAGTGGGGCAGCATCTCCCACGTGAAGCCCATCCCGCCGAGGACTTGGACGGCAGTGCGCGCGTTCGTGATCCCCGCATCGCTCGCGAGCAGCTTGGCAGTGCTGGCCGCGCTCGGCGCGTGGCCGGCTGTCGGGTCGTCGAGGATCGCCGCCGCGGCGTAGGTCGAGTTTCGGGCGAGTTCGACGCGTACATAGCAGTCGGCGAGCAAGTGTTTGATCGCCTGGAACGAACCGATCGGCACGCCGAACTGGTGTCGCTGCAACGCGTAGTCACGCGCAACCGTCAAGACGCCATGCGCGACGCCGACGAGTTGCGCTGCCGCGAGCACTGTTCCTCGAAGGCGCAACGTCGAAGCGGTTTGGGCGTCGCCAACGACCTCGCCGCCCGGAAGCAGTTCGAGCGTCGTCACCCTCGTCAGCGGATCGAACGAGTGGCCCTCGGTGAACGAAAGCGCCGCGGTCGCGCACGACTCGACGCGATCGGAGTAGACGACGAGCAACGCGTCGCACTCGTCGTCGTGTTCGACGACGATCGGTGCGCCCGATGGGCCGGAGACCACGGTTCCGGTGACGCGCGCCGAACCGTTGACTGCTTCGGGGATCAACGGTGCGCCGAGACACGACCACAGCACTGGTCCTGGAACGAGCGCGGCGCCGAGTTGTTCGAGGGCGACTGCGGCATCGACCATGGTTGCGCCGAAGCCACCCCGCGATTCGGGAGCCAGCAACCCGAACACGCCAAGGTCGGATATGCCGCCCCACAGCGCAGGGTCGACCGGCGCGGACTCGCGCTCGGCGATGCGATCGAGCGGTGCCCGATCGGCGCAAAACGCGGCGATGGTCTCGCGCAGCGCCACCTGCGCGTCGTCAAGCCTGAAGTCCAAGCCGGCTACTCCCTCGAGGTTGTCATTGCGAACCTACCGGGTCGATTCGACCCATTCGCCAGTCGAATGGCCAGGAACCCGCCGAGGCCGACTGCGAAGTTCGGGGTCGGCGCCTGGCCCCTAGGGAAGAATGCCGATGCGGGCAACAGGTTGCGCTGGAGCCTGGCGGCGGTGCAGCGAGCGTTGCAGCGCATGGAGCAACGCGTTGCGGACCTCGCGCGGGTCGAGCAGTTCGTCGAACCCGAACCCCTCGGCGGAACGGAACGATGCGTCGACCTCCGCTCGATGCAGTTTGTCTGCCTCGTCGTCGTCGGACCCGCGGGCTCGGCTCATCGCCGATGCGCCCATCGCGCCCATCGTCACCCCTGGGAAGCCGAAGACCGCCGACTGCCCGTCGAACGGCAGCATTCCCATGACCATCGACCCGAAGCCGTACGCCTTGCGCATCGTGACCTCGAACTTCGGCACGGAGGTGAGCATCTGGGCCGCATACATCCGCGCGCCCTTGCGCAAGATCGCGTCTCGCTCCGACGCCGAGCCGGGCAACACGCCAGGGTTGTCGGCGAGGAAGATGATCGGGAGATGGAACGAATCAGCGATCGTGATGAACCGCGCCGCTTTCTCGGCGCTGTCGGCATCGATCGAACCGGCGAGCACCATTGGCTGATTCGCGACCACGGCGACCGGGTGCCCTCCGAGGCGCGCCAGCGTCGTGAGCACGGGTCGGCCGAATGCCGGCTGCACCTCGAACGCCGAATCGGCATCGAACACCGCGTCGATCACGCGTCGCATGTCGTAGACCTGGCGCCCGTTGCGCGGCACGAGATCGAGCATCTCGGGCACCAGTCGCGCGCTGTCGTCGCCACCGGTGACCGACTCGGGATACGACCACGCCGAGGTGGGGAAATACGACAGGTAGACGCGTACGAGTTCGAGCGCGGCGGCGTCGTCGTCCGCACCGTTGTGGATCAGGCCGCTCGTGAGCGCGACCTCGGGCCCGCCGAGCTCTTCCTTCGTGATCTGTTCACCGAGCGACTCGTAGACGACCGGTGGCCCCGCCGTGAAGATCGATCCGGTTTGGCTCATGACGGTGAAATCCGATATCGGCGCGACGAGCGCGCCGTGACCGGCTGACGGACCGCACACCGCGGTGACGATCGGCACCCGACCGGAACAGCGAGCCTGGGCGATCATGTCGGTCGGGGAGCGCGAGCCGTGGCTGCGGCCGTCCGCTCGGTATCCGGCACCTTCGAGGATCATCACGAGCGGCACCCGGTCGATCGTCGCGATCTCGGCCACGCGATAGCGCTTGGCATTTGCGACGGCGCTGATCGTGCCGGCTTTCACGGTGAAGTCCTCGGCCGCGACCATCACGGGGCGGCCGTCGATCCGACCCGATCCCATGACGACGGCGTCGGCCGGCGCGTCGGCACCCCCGGCAAGGGTGCCGAGTTCGAAGAACGAATCAGGGTCCAGGAGCGCCGTAACGCGTGCTCGCGCGTCGAGCTTGCCGGCCGCGCGATGTTTGGCGAGTCGTGCTTCGCCGCCCATCGCACGCGACGCGTCGCGCCGCGCCGCGAGACCGTGGAGGTCGTCGTCCCAAGCGTGGGTGTCGCTCATCGTTGTCGCTTCCATGACGCCGCTGATGGTCGTCGGCCCATCGATTCCGGCCGAATGCTGGGCGGATCGCCCGCGCGAGGTCAAGTTCAGCGGGGCCGTCGGCAATAGCTTGGTGTGTCGACCGTTCGGCCGAGCGGGTGAGGAGCAACCAGTGAACGCACCGAACCCTGTGAACCAGCGGGTGTACATCCACGAGTTCATCGACATCATCGGGCACCACCGTGCGAACTACATGCACCACATGACGGCGAACTGGGGCCCGATCGGTCAAGAGGAACGCAACCAACTCTGTTACGGGGTGTGGGCGTTGCTCGGTTCGACCGGCATGTGGCCGAAGACGGTGAATCTCTGGGAACACGACAGCTGGGCCGGGCTCGCCAGGTCATTCGGTGTCGAGGCCGTCGGCAACGGTGCGCAAGATCCCGCACTCGAGCAGTGGTGGGCGAAGGCGGCGGAGTTTCGGAGCGGCGGTGTCGACCGGATCTTGGAACCCGCCGGATGGAGCCCAGGTATCGAGCAGCTCTGCGCCGAGGGGATTCGTGGCGACGTCTACGCGCACGAACTGGTCACGGTGGCACCGGGCACGGCCCGGGATTTCTTGGAACGCGCGCGCGACGGCGAACAGGTGCACTCGCGCCACGGCTGGTCGCTGATCGGCGCGTTCAGTACTGCGATGGCCAACGAACACGAAGCCCTGTTGTTGTGGGCGATCCCAACGTGGCAACAGTGGGCCGACGGTGAAGCCGACCGTGCCCTGGGGACATGGCGACGTCGCCTCGATCCGCTGACCTGGCAGCGGATCCTGCTGATCGACTCGCCACTGAACCCGATGCGAATCGGCCGCCAACCCGCCCGATCCGACCGCCGGGACTCGATGTCGTCCTGACGGCGTTCGATGGACCGACTCGGCGGTCTCGTACCGTCCGATGGCGAATAGCGTGCAAGGGGTGGGTGTGCACGGGGTGGAAGCGGGGATCGTCGGGCGCGATGAGCGGTCACTGCTCGAGTTCTATGTCGACGCGATGGCGTTCGAGGTCGTCTCGCGCGTTGAGTTCCCGGTCGGGGTCGTGTGTCGCCTGCGTCGTGGAGCGGCGCGGATCAAGGTGTTCTTCCCGACCGACTCGGTCGACCCGCCGATCTCGACCGATGAACCTTGGTTCCGCGGCGGCGGGTGGCGCTATGGCGCGTTGTTGGTCGATGCCCACGGGGACGTCGACTCCCTCTTCGGCGCGATGTGCGCTGCCGGGGGCCGCGAGATCCTGGCGCCGACGAACCACCGTCCCGGCGCGCGCATGGCGATGATCGCCGATCCCGAGGGCAACGCCTGGGAGCTCCTCGCCGAGTCCACGGGAGAGTTCGTGTGAGGAGCTGACGTGCGTTCGATCGAAGTGACGATCCCGAGCTTCTTGCGACGTCTCGGTACCGATGAGTGGTACGCGCCCGTTCGACAACCCTCACAACGGCGAATGGCGTGGGAAGTCCACGATCGGGTCCACGCGATCAGCGACGACCTCGGTGTCCCGCACACGTTCGCCGCCACGACGCGGCGCGCGACTGCGGCCGGATTGCGCGCGCTCAACCGTGAGTTCGGCCACGAGTTCTACGCGGTGCCGCCCGACGCAGAACGCAGTGAACGCGTCGCCGGCGAAGCATTCGGAGCCGTCGGACCTGTCATCGACGTGCAAACGCACTTCCTCGCGCCGCACTCCGCTCACGCCCTCGGTCGCGACTTTCTTCGCGACATGTATCGAGCGCTGATGCCGCAATGGTGGACCGAGATGGACGACCTCGGCGTCTGGACGTTCGCGGAGTACTTGCGAAACGTCTTTGTCGAAAGCGAGACCACCGTCGCGGTGTTGACCTCGGGGCCGGGGGTGCTGCCGACTCGCAACCTCTTCAACGACGAGTTGAATGCGGCACGGTTGTTGTTCGATGAGGTCGGAGCGTCGGGGCGCCTCTTGAACCATGCCGTGGTACACGCGGACATCGCCGACGAAGTCCGCCAGATGGAAGCGTGGCGTGACGAGTTCGGGCCGATCGGTTGGAAGGTGTACACGCTCCCGCGCTCGACCGGTCGTGGGCTCGCTCCCGGGTGGATGCTCGACGACGAAACGACGGGCCTGCCATTCCTCGAGAACGCCCGACGCGTCGGAGTCACGCTGATCTGTGCCCACAAGGGAATCTCTCGTCTGGCCGACAGCGGCTCGCCGCGCGATATCGGCCCGGCCGCGAGGGCGTTCCCCGACCTCGACTTCGTCGTGTACCACTCGGGCTATGAGACTGCGCTCGATACCGATCGAGTCGAGGGCCGCTACGAAGCCGACGATCCACATGGCGTTGATCGCTTGCTCGCGTCGCTCGACAACGCCGACATTGCTCCCGGAGCGAACGTGTTCGCCGAGCTCGGCTCGACCTGGTTCTGCTTGGTGAGTCGGCCGGTCGAAGCTGCGCACGTTCTGGGCAAACTGATCGCGAGGGTCGGAGCCGACAACGTGCTGTGGGGGACCGACAGCATCTGGTTTGGATCACCGCAGCCGATCATCGATGCGTTCCGATCGTTCCAGATTCCTGACGCGATGTGTGAGCAGTACGGCTACGAGCCGCTCACCGACGAGGTCAAAGCTCGCATACTCGGGGCGAACGCCTCGCGCGTCTACGGCATCGACCTCGAGGCTGCGACACAACGAAAAGCAATCGACGACCACGCTTGGGCGTACGAGCTCGCCGATCGTTACGAACGAGGGGTCATCGACGCGTTTGGTTGAGGGCTGCTCGTCGTCACCGACCGCTGCCGGGCAACCAAGCGAACGTAGGCTCGGTGAGGCAGACAAGTCCGCCGCCGACCGAGGGAGATCGACGCGTGACGCACGAACGGCGCGAGAGGTTCGACCACGTGAAGCGCGCCGTCGCGCCGAATCTGTTCGGTCGAGGGTGATGACCATGCCGCCTCGGGTGATCGACGGTCTGGTCAACGTGGACTTCGCGTTCCAGAAGCAGCCCGAATGGATGATTCGGGTCAAGGAGGATTACTTCAAGGGCGACGACTCGTTCTTCAAGAGCCCCGAACTGAACGAACTTCTCGACGACATGGATGCGCATGGCGTGGAGCAGGCGATTCTGATGGCGAGCGGGCGTCCCTCGGAGAGCCGGGCGTACGCGTTCGCCGAGCAGCGACCCGATCGCTTCGCGCTTGCGATCGGTGGGTTCGATCTGCTGCAACCGATGAAGACCGTGCGCGCACTCGAATCGTTTGCTCGCGACCATCGGGTCGCCTACGCCATCGTCGCCCCGAGCTTCTGGGGCGACGGCATGTACCTGCCGACCGACCCCGTCTACTACGCGCTCTACATCAAGTGCTGCGAACTGAACCTCCCGCTCTGTATGAACATGGGAATTCCGGGACCGCCGCTGCCGGCCGAACCGCAAAACCCGATCCATCTCGATCGCGTCTGTTACCGGTTTCCCGAACTGAAATTGTGCATGATCCACGGGGCCGATCCTTGGTGGGACGTCGCGATTCGTCTGATGATCAAGTACAAGAACCTGCGCTTGATGACGTCGGCATGGTCACCCAAGCGGCTACCCGAATCGCTCGTGCACTACCTGCGTACCCGCGGGAAGGACAGGATCCTGTTCGCGTCGGACTATCCAGTGCTTTCGTTCGAGCGAACCCTTGGCGAGGCGGCCGATCTCGATCTCGGCGACGAAGTCCGGGATGCCTGGCTCTACGCGAACGCCCGATCCTTCTTCTTCGATCGGCTCGAGGGGAGTGTCGCTTGAACGGCGCTGCGCTCGTGATTGCCGACCCGGCGCGCATCGGTTCCGACGGCCTTGATCCTCCGGCAGGTGCTGCGAGGCCGTCTGAGGATGTGCGAGGATCATGCGACGCCATCCGGGGAGGTAGCCGATGTCGATCGATGTCAGGACGCGACGTTCGTGTGATGTGCGCGAGCTGTCGGTTGACGAGGTAATCGACGACGTCTTCGAGCGGGCACTCGCGGTGCACGGTGACATCGCGGGACGCGGGGTTGGTGTCCTCGAACTCCCGGCGCTCGGTTTCGCCGTCGATGGTCGGTCGATCACGCTCGGAGTCGAAGGCAATCGTTTGCGCCTCGCATCGGGCCACGACGAAGCCGGCGTGGTCGCGGAACTCGATGGGTCGGCACTCTCGGACCTCGTCCAGGACGCGCAGTCCACGATGGGTCTCGCGATGACCTCGCGAGTCAAGATCACCGAAGGCGCCATCACCGACTGGGTTCGTTGGGAGCCGGTGCTCCGAGCCCTGCTCGACGGTCGTCGCGTGCACGAGACGGGCGACGTGACGTTCGTCGATCTCGACGGCGGCGAACTCGCCCTCGATCGGTCGTTCACGGTTCACGACGACCACGACGAAATGCGTCACTTCCTCGAACAGGCCGGCTTCTTGCACCTACGTGCCGTGTTCGAGGAGTCGGAGATGGCCGCGCTCGGGTCTGACATCGACACCTGGATCGGACGCGCGACTCCCGACGACGGCGAGTCGTGGTGGGCGACCGACGAGCACGGAGTCGATCAGGCGGTCCGAGTCTTGTTCTTTCACGAGAAGTCCGCGACCTTGCGCCACCTGGTCGCCGATGAGCGTTACCAGTGGATCGGCGATCTCACGGGCGACGGTCATGTGCATCCGGGAGGCGGCGAGGGTCTGATCAAGCCGCTCGGGATCGTGCGCGGCCTGTCGGACCTGCCATGGCACAAGGACTGCGGTCAGGGTCGGCATTCCTTCGGGTGTTGCGGCCTGACGTGCGGCATCTCGGTCACCGGTGCCGACCGCGTGACCGGTGCTCTCGGCGTGATCCCGGGAAGTCATCGCGCGAACACCATGGCCACCGGTCGCGATCCGAAACTCGATCTCGTGCCGAGAATGCTCGAAACTCGAACGGGCGACGTGACCGTTCATTGCTCCGACACGTTGCATCGCGCCCACCCGCCGATCGAACGCCCGCGGAAGGTCGTGTACTCGGGCTTCCGGCTTCCGGCGCTACCCGGGGATACGCCGAGCATCGATCCCGCTGTCGCACGTCGCGATCGCGGCGAGCTGAGCGACGTGCAATCGCGCATCGAGGCCGCCGACAACGAGGCCAACGCGCGGCGCTACCAGGCCGGTCGCGGTCGCTGACGCCTTCGCTGCGTCGTAGAGTTTCGCCGTGACCAAGATTCCTGAGCGGACTCACGAATATCGCAATCATCATCTCGACAGCACGCGCTGGGACACCTTCTCACCGCGCGACGACGACATCGTTGTGACGACGGCGTACAAGGCCGGCACCACGTGGACTCAGCGGATTCTCGCTTCGTTGATCGTCCCCGACGGCCCGCCCGATCTGATGAGTATCTCGCCGTGGATCGATGCACGCTGGCAAGGCCCGATCGAACCGGTGCTCGCGAGTCTCGACGCGCAACCTCATCGTCGTTTCGTCAAGAGCCATCTCGCGGCCGATGGCCTCCTGTACTTCCCGCAGGTCAAGTATCTCGTCGTCGGGCGCGACACGCGCGACGTGTTCATGTCGTTGTGGAACCACTACACCGCGTACACCGACATCGCGTACATGTTGTTCAACGGCGACGACCGACCAGGACCCGAGTTCCCGCGTCCGCCCGCGACTCCTCGCGAACTCTGGCCGCGGTGGATTGCCGAAGGGTGGTTCGAATGGGAGCCCGACGGGTGGCCATTCTGGTCGCACCACCATCACCTCGCGACCTGGTGGGACGTGCGCGACCTGCCCAACATCTTGTTCGTTCACTACTCCGACCTGCTGGCCGATCCTCGAACCGAAGTGCAGCGGATTGCCGACTTTCTCGACATCGACGTGTCGGAAGCGCGTTGGGAGTCGTTGCTCGCCGAGATCACGATCGACGCGATGCGTCGCGACGCGGGCGGCGACGATCCTGGTGCCGACCCGGCCGCGATGATCTTCGAGGGCGGACTGCGGCGATTCTTGTTCCAGGGGACCAACGAGCGCTGGCGCGGCGTGCTCACGGATGACGACGTCGCTATGTACGACGCGGCTGCGGCAGGGCTCGACCCATCGCTGCGCTCGTGGCTCGAAGGTGGCCGCCACGCCGTCACGATGCCGTAGCCGTCGTCGAGATACTCAGACGTTCGTCTTCCGGTATTCCGCCACGACGGGTGCGAGTTCGGCTGGCGTCGCCCCGTGCATGATCACCGCGTCACAGCCGAGATCGAACTGATGGCGAATCGCAGCCACGCACTGCGTGGGACTGCCCGTGGCCGCGGCTGCGAGCCACTCGTCGGGAATGAGCGTGGCGACGTGCTCGAGTTGTTCGGTCGTGCCGACAACGTCGAGTCCGCGAACGCCGGAGACGATCGGATCCGCGAGGATGCGTCGCAGCACGTCGAGGTCCCAGCCGTTGGTGCGAACGAGCAACTCGCCGTAACCCTGGAGGTAGGTCGACAGCCGACCGACGAGCTTCATCAGCCGCTGCTCTTCGGCGATGTGATCGCCGACCGTCGCGAAGCACGACCACACCTTCACCGATTCAGGATCACGACCGGCACGTTCGGCGGCCTGCTTGACGGTTTGTACGCATCGTGCGGTGGTCTCATCCGTGAAGAAGGTGTGCAACACGACATCGTCGAAGCAGCGGCCGCCGAGCTCGAGACTGTTCGGTCCGAACGCGACCAGACCCATCGGCAGGTACTCGTCGAGCGACGCGTCGAGGTGCAAGACCGGCCAGGATCCTGCGGGTCCGTCGTGACCGATGATGGCCTCACCCCGGAACAACCTGCGCATGATGCCCGCGAAGTCCTCCATTTGCGCAGTCGTGACGTGTGGTATTCCGAAGGCGTCTTGAAGGAGCGGGATGCCGCGCCCGATTCCGAGCACGAACCGCCCGCCCGTGAGACTCTGCATCGTGCGCGCAATCCCGGCTGTCACCATCGGATGACGCGTGTTGTGGTTCGTCGTCCCGGTTTCGATGCGAATGCGATCGCTCACCGCCCCCGCGGCTCCGCACAGCGTCGCGGCTTCCTTCTTGTCGAACCGTTCGGAGATGAATGCGGTCCCGAGGCCAAGGGCTTCGCCGTCCATGACTTCCGCGACGAGGTCGCGCGATGACTTCGGATGCCCGGCGAGTGTGTAGAAGCCGAGTTCTTCGAGGACGGGCGCGGCTGCGTTCACGGTGGTGAGGCTCCGATCGCTGGTGGCTGAGCGCGGGATCGTACCGACTGCGCCTCGAACTTGCCGACGTCCTCGACCGATCAGGTAGACAACACCCGTGAACCAGATTCGTATCGATGATCTCGCGAATCCCGAGTTGAGCGACCTGCAACGTATGGGCCTGGAGTGGGGTGAAGCTCGAGCTACGGACCTGAGTGTCGATGCGGTCTGCGCCGCTGCATCGGATCGCACCGGTCTGGATGACTTCGGTTCGGATGATTTTCGATCGCGCCTCGGCGCGCAACTGGGCGAGATGAACGACGACGACGAGCGGACCGGCCTCGGCCGGATCTTGATGTTCAACGATTGCGTTCGCTACGCGGCAAACCGACTGTTGATCCACGATCTGTTGACGCGACACCCCGAAATCCACGAGGTGCCGATCGAACGGCCGGTGATCGTCGTCGGACTACCTCGGTCGGGCACGACGAACCTCGTGAATCTGCTCGCGTCCGATTCACGATTCCGGTCGCTGCCGTTGTGGGAGAGTTACGAACCGGTTCCCAATCCGACTGAACCGGCCGAGGTCGATGGCGCTGATCCGCGCTGGACGCGTTGCGACGAGGCCTGGCGTGCGATGCAGCAGGGTGCACCGCTGGTTGCCGCGATGCACCCGATGGAGCCGGATCACGTGCACGAGGAGATCGAGCTGCAACAACCCGATTTTTCGTCGTACAACCTCGAATGGGTGGCGAGAGCTCCTCGTTGGCGCGACCACTACCTCGCACACGATCAGACACCGCACTACGCGTACATGAAGTCTGTCCTGCAGATTCTTCAGTGGTATCGGCCACGCGAGCGTTGGGTCCTGAAGTCGCCGCAGCATCTCGAGCAACTCGGACCGCTGATGAACACGTTTCCGGACGCGACCATCGTCGTGACCCATCGCGATCCCGTCGCGGTCGTGCAATCGACGATCACGATGACCTGCTACGGAGCGCGCACCGCGTATCGCACGACGAAGCCGGAGTGGTATCGCGACTACTGGACCGAACGGATAGGGATGTTGCTGGACGCGTCGTTGCGCGATCGGAATCTGTTGCCATCGGATCGCACGCATGACGTGTTCTTTCACGAATACATGGCGGACGAGATGGGCACGATTGCTCGGATCTACGAACTCGCCGAGATCGATCTGACCGCCCCGGCTCGGGCCGAGATCGAGGCCTACCAGGCCGCGCACCCGCGAAGCCGCGGCGGTCAAGTTGCGTACGACCTCCGGGCTGACTTCGGTACGACGCCCGATGCAGTCCGCAGCCGCTACGACGCATACTTCGAGCGCTTCGACAACACTCGAATCGAGGTTCGGTGAACATCCAAGACCAAGTTGATTCGCTGATCGACACGCGCCCCGGCAAGGAGTTGTTGACGGCGGTCTACGACGACCCCGCATGCGAGGTGGCCGACGGCATCTTTCGTTCGGGTGGGAACACCGCCGCCTACATGATTGTCACGGACGAGGGTCGCGTGATCGTGAACACCGGGATGGGTTACGAGGCGCCGCATCACAAGCGGGTGTTCGATGCGATCCGGCCTGGGCCGACTTCGTACATCGTCACGACGCAGGCGCACGTCGATCATGTCGGGGGAGTGGATCTGTTCAAGACCCCGGGCACGATCTACGCCGCGCAGGCCAACAACCCTGCCTGCCAAGCCGACGATGCCCGGATCCGCGAACTCCGCATGCGCACCGCCGGAATCTGGTTCGACATGCTCGGCACCGACGCGCGCCGCATCTACAAGGAGAATCCCGGCGTGTCGATGGCGCAATCGGAACCGATGCCGGACCTGTTGATCGATCGCCGTCTCACGATCAACGTCGACGGGCTGCGCATGGAGTTGATTGCGGCGGTCGGTGAGACGATCGATTGCCTCGTCGTCTGGTTGCCGGAACGTCGGGTCGCGCTCGTGAGCAACTTGTTCGGTCCGCTGTTCCCGCACTTCCCGAACCTGAACACGATCCGCGGCGACAAGTACCGCTTCGTCGAACCGCAACTCGCGACGAACCGAATGGTGCGGGAGCTCGCGCCCGAAATACTCATCACCGGACGGCACGAGCCGATCCGGGGTGCCGAACTCATCGCCGCGTGCCTCGAACGCATCCACGGAGCCGTCGACTATGTGCACACGCGCACGCTCGAAGGGATCAACGCGGGTACCGACATTTCGACGTTGATGCGCGAAATCAGCCTCCCACCGCACCTGCGGGTCGGGCAGGGTTACGGAAAGGTCAGTTGGGGGGTGCGCACGATTTGGGAGCAGTACGTCGGCTGGTTCCGCCTCGGGTCGACGACGGAGCTCTACCCCGACAGCGCGCCCGCGGCGCTCGCGGAGCTCGCCGTCGCGGCCGGCGCCGACGTCGTGTTGGCGCGAGCGTCGGCTGCGCTCGACCGAGGCGACGCCGTGGTCGCGATCCGCCTCGCCGAGGCCATCGTCGACCACGACGGGGTCAAGCCGCTCATGATCGCCGCGCACCAACACCTGCTGGACCATGGTGGTGACGAGAGCTTCTGGGAACACGGATGGCTGCGCGACCAGGTCGAGCAGTGGGAAGCGCGCTGACACGCGCGATCTGGCTGCGGTGGGGTGTGCGGGGTCGCCGACCTGCGACTGACGGGTTGCGCGGCGTTCGGCGGCGGACCCGTCTCTTCGGAAAAGTATTTATCACTAAATATCATCTGGTGGACAAGCCTTCTCCGTATACCTCTGGAATCCATTCCGGAGGTAGTCATGTCCAAGATCCCTCGTTCCCTGCGAGTGAGGATCCCGTTCCTCATTGCAGGCATCGTCTCGTTCGTGTTTTCCGTGTGGTTGTACTTCGTGAAGGACGACACGTCGGCGGGCATCTTCGTCGGCCTGTGGGTCCCGTCGATCTTCTCCATGGCGACGTTGTTGCTGGCTCCGGCGTACGAAGCGGCACCGGACCCGATGACGGAGGTCAAGCCGTGAGCCAATCGGTGATCTTCAGCGTCGGGGTCTTCGTCTTCATGCTGGTCGTCTGGGGAACTGTCATGGTCGGTGGATTCTGGATGGACCGCCTCGAGTCAGAGGCACAGCGCGCGCAGGCAAGACCGCAACCCTCAGGCGATGCTGCTGGCGTCATCGGTGCACCCGCTCGGCCTCCATCGGAAGGTTGATGTCACACGACAGCACCCGCGTGAGGGACCGACCTCGAGGTGCGCGTGTCGGTTTCGAGGGACGAAGATGGCACCATGGCCGACGTGAACGAAGCCACTCGTGCAACGGGTGATGACGAACTGGCAGCGGCCTTGGCTCGGCTCGTCGGGCGCTACGCGCACTACGACGTTGTTGCCTACGAGGGAACGGTCATGAATGCCATGATCATCTCCTACGGGTTCACCGACCTGGATCTGGTCGACGGCAGATTGATGGCCCAGGAATCGTTTTGCTATTCGGAGTTCGAGAGCGACCAACCGGTCTCGGCGACGCTCTCCGATGCCGCAACGCAAGCGATCCAACCGATCGCGGTGGAGGTCACGGTCACGCTCGATGGAAGCCGTGCGCATGTGTTCCGGCCGGAGACCCCGACCGGAATTGGTATCCGCCTCGAGAACCCCGCCGTTGACCGGTTGCCGACGGACCCGAATGACCCGCGCATCTCCGACGACGACGGCGACGGCAACCCCGGTGTGACTGCGGTCGTCACCCATGACGGGAACCCGATCGGAGAGATCTACCTGGCCCGGCGGGAGATCTTTGCGTACGAACTCGACGAGCAGGTCGATGGTTCGCTCACCGGTGTGGTGAAGGATCGAAGCGAGCAGCTCATCGTCGGAGCTTCGGACGACATCTACAAGATTGCCGACCCGTGGACGCAGCATCCGGACCTTTCGAAGAGCCCGATCATCCTCCGCCGGGTCGAACGCTCGTGGGACTGTGCTCGGCTCCGGGCCCAGCGCGATTCGCTGTTCCCACAGAATCCCAGGATGGACTACTGATCGCTCGTGTTGGTCTCGCAGGCGGGCCCTTCCGTCTGGGATCGAGCAATGCGGCGAGCGGAGCCCGAGACGAACACTCGAGCAGCTGAGCCGTCGTTCGTGTCCGCCGCACCGTGTGACAAGCTGAGCTCGTGGCAGTCCCCGAAACTCGGTACGCAACCAGCGGCGATCTGAGCATCGCGTACCAACAATTCGGCGAAGGTCCGCCGCTGCTGCTCGTCCCCGGTCTGGTGTCGAACATCGAGGTGATTTGGGAACACGAAACGTCGACGCGCATTCTTGACACGCTGGCCCGGTATGTCACGGTGGTGCAGTTCGACAAGCGCGGGATCGGCCTTTCGGATCGGCCCGATCGCGCGCCGTCGCTCGAAGAGCGCATTGCTGACATGACCGCGGTGATGGATGCCGTCGGCTGGGAACGCGCGTCGGTGCTCGGGGTCTCAGAGGGCGGCGTGATGAGTCAACTCTTCGCAGCCGAATTTCCCGAACGAGTCGAAAATGTGATCTTGCACAACACGCTGCCAGCGAATCGTCACTGGGGTCGGATTTCAGACTTCATGGAGGACGGCGATGCTCCGGTGCTGTTCGGTACGCAGTCGAACGAGCGCTGGAACTCGATAGCGAACGGATGGCCCGACAACGCACAGGAGTTCGTCGACTGGATCATGCCGACACAGTCGAACGACGAGGCGTTCGTGCGATGGGTGAGCCGGTTCCAGCGATTGTCGGCGAGTCCGCGCGACTTCCGGCGCCAGCTCGAATCGGTGCTTCGCCTCGACGCCGGTGACGCGGCCGAGCGCATCACGAGCCCCACGCTTGTGGTCCACCTCAAGGGTGATCGAGTGCTTCCGGTGGCCGGCGGGCGCTTGCTCGCGCAACTCATCCCCGGCGCGAAGTTCGTGGACGTCGACGCCGACGACCACTTCTCCTGGGCGTCGCCGAGCTGGCGTTCGATTCTCGATCCCATGCTCGAATTCCTCACCGGTGCGCCCGTTGCACAAGTGGCTGCACGAAAGTTCGCGACCGTCCTGTTCACCGACATCGTCGATTCCACGAGTGCTTCTGCCGCGATGGGCGACGCTGCGTGGCGCGAAGTGCTCGATGATCACGACCGCCTGGCCCGCAAGATTGTTGATCACAACGGTGGGCGAGTGGTGAAGAGCACCGGCGACGGATTGCTGATGATCTTCGATGTGCCGTCGCAGGGCGTTGAGTGCGGCCGCGCGTTGTGTCGCGAACTCGCGGGTCTCGGAATCCAGATCCGCGCCGGCGTGCATGCAGGTGAGATCGAAG
>SXGT01707907.1_pt1 | contig 31252 bp, 29 predicted proteins | sample 3176221 | NCBI WGS metagenome assembly SXGT01 (sample SAMN11356862, study PRJNA531348) | freshwater metagenome | isolation source: freshwater sample F1-120 | place: China: Fuxian Lake, Yuxi | collected 2017-12-25
AGTCCATGCCTGCTCGGTGCCGGCGTCGTTCAGCCACGGGGTCAGAGGCACCAGCCACGCAGGCATCACGTCCGCAGGGCACGGGATCGTGCTCTGTGCCTCTCCGCACGCTGGCGCTATCGTCGCCAGCAGGCATGCCGCCTCCCGTCCGTCGTCCGTCGTGCCGGTCCACTCCTGGCGCAGCAGCGTACCCGCTCGGAGGCGGGCGAGGATGGCACGCCCGAGCGGACCACCACCGCCGCCCCCGCTGCCAGCCTGGAGGGGGTCAGGCAGGGGGACGACGGCAGCCCCAACGCGCACCTCGTCGGTGGCGTCGGGCGGCCCCATCACAGACCGGGAGGTCATGTTGCACCACGGAGGAAGCGACCCGAGCAGGCGCACCACAGCGAGTACGCGTCGGCCGGGCCGTGCTCGGCACGCATCGACACGGCGCGGCGCAGGTCCGCGCGGGTGAGCGAGTACCACTCGTTGGTTTCCTTGGCGAAGTAGGCCGATGACCGCCCGTAGGGCACGACCTCGATGCCGAGGGCGGCGGACGCAGCGGAGCGGAGAGATTCAATCGTGGGCATGTTGTTCCTCCTGGGGGGGGCGGGGGATGGGCCCGCCGAAGTCTGTAGTCTATGGGGTTGGGTCGATCGGGCCAGAAATCGTGACAACTTTGTTCAAAGTGTAGGTTCGTCCGTCCGTGGTGGACGGCAGCACGACGATTGCGGCTATCTCGCCGTTCAAGTCGCGCTGCGCGATCAACGGAGCACCCATGCGGTGCCGCTAGGGGTTACGACGGGGCGAAGGCGCGCAAACGTGGCCGGCTTGAGGAGGCGAGGGCTCTCCGACGTGCCGATGACCGGCCCACGGTCCGCTGACGGGCGACCGAGAAGGCAGGCGATGCGGGCGAGGGCTTCGGTGTCCGTAGGGGCGTCACCTACGGCAACCAGGGCAGAGTCGAGGATTTGTTCGTCGGTCATGCGGGCTCCCTGTCAGCGGGTGGATGCCGCTGACGAGGAGAAGGTCGCATGGGGTGGGGTGAGGGGCCAGCGGTCGTGACGAGACGTGACAACTTTGTGGATAGTGGAGGTTGGAGCGTTGCGGAGTTGTCATCGGGTGTCACGAGTTGTCACGGTGGGGGAGGGTAGGGGGTGAGGCGATGGGAGGTGGGAGGGCATGGGGTCGGGGGGGTGCCTACGAGGTGCCTACTAGGCCCATCGTAAAAAAAAGTCGGCGTTCAACCGTTGGCGGCCCTTTACCGGAAAGGTGCCCAAAACGGCAATAGTGCCGTTTCGCCCGTTGCCCGCCACGATAGAACGCCGACTTTTTTTTTTGAGCGATCTATATGATGTGCGCGGAACGAAAGCCGGCGTTGTATCGTGGCGGCTAACGGACGAACCTCGACTATCTCCGTTTACCCTATCCGAAAGCCGGCGTTCTATCGTGGCCACTTTTTGAACGCTCACGATAGAACGCCGATTCCTTCCCCACGATGTGCCTAGTAGGCCCTTCCTAGAGCCCCCCCCAAAACACGAAAGGCGGCGTTCCATCGTAGAGGCACCCTCGTTTTCGCGAAGTACGGCAGTACGCAGTACGGCAGGACGGCAGTACGCAGGACGGCAGTACGGCAGTACGGCAGTACGCAGTACGGCAGGACGGCAGGACGGCAGGACGGCAGTACGCAGTACGGCAGCGTGGAGCGCGGCGAGGCGGCCTAGGGGCCGCCTAGGGGCCAGCTAGGGGGCGGCCTAGGGGCCGCCTAGAAGGCGGCCTAGAAGGCGGCCTAGGGGGCGGCCTAGGGGCCGCCTAGAAGGCGGCCTAGGGGGCGGCCTAGGGGGCCAGCTAGGGGCCGCCTAGGGGGCCAGCCTAGGGGGCTGGCCTAGGTCATCGGCCACCCCCGCCGACCCACGCTTGCAGCCTGTGGGCCCGTCCGGGGCCGTGGTCAATAGCGGCGATGGTAGCCCGGTTCGGCGCTTTGCCTTGCCCGTCGCACAGACCGCACCGGTCGCACGTTGTGCGACGGCCACCTTCGAGGGTAGCGGGGCAAGCAATCTCACCGGGGGCCAGGGGTTCGGGCTCCCATGCGCCCGTTGTGGCCGACCGCGACCATGCGCGAGTCCGGTAGGTGCGCCAACCGAGCGCGATAGCTTCGTCGCGTTCGGCGGTCGTGGCCACGCTTGCCATATGGGTGGTGCGTAGGTGCGGAGACGTGCGCCAACCTCGAGTGTAAGCCGTGATCCTCAGTCCAGCGCGCTGCGCAGCGGCTACTAGGGTGGACACGATATGCGATGGGAGAGCTGCAGTGTCACCGTAAGCCGACAGGCGGAGCAGGGGACGGCGAGCGCCACGGGTGACTGCGGCGGTCCAGTCGACCGCGTGCTCTGGCGATGTGACCGGGAGGGCGCGGCCCTGGATGTGGGCACGGAGGCGGCCAGGGTCGCCCATCGCGACACGTTCGATCGCAGTCATCTCAGCGTAGCACGCAACTGGACAATCTGCCGGGCATGCGCCATGTGGGGTACGGCCGGTCCGCTTGGCTTTCAAGGCAGCGAGCGGGCCGCCCTCACCGTCGGGGTAAACGGTGAGGGCGACCGCGTTGGCACCGCTGGAAAGTTTACCATTGCTCGTAGTCGCGAGAACGGCGACGATCGGGGCGTTGCCAGGAAGGTTCGACGGGCCTCTGTAGATTGTCAACATCATTCCCCCCCTGAGGAGGAGAGGATGCCTGCGGCCGCAAAGGCTCGGACGGTAGCATATGATGGGCCCCAGTGGCCCGTTCGGTCATATAGCCAGGCCGTGAACGTACCGTTCGGAGACCTGCCTGCTCTGCGGATGTCGGATGGCGAGGCGTGCCGGATGGGCCGCTCGTCGCCCACGATGTGGAGATCATACCCGATGATGTGACAGAGCACGCGTTTCTGTCGTTCGATTTGCATCCTATAGACTCTCAGCATCTTGCCTCCGTTCGCCGGTATGATGGCCCGACGACAATCCCCCCTATGCGGCTGTAGTGATTTGGCCCGAAATCGTGACAACATTGTCGATAGTGTAGGTTCGAGCGTTGGCTGGGGCTCGGATTGTCAAGGGTTGTCTCGGATTGTCAAGGGTTGTCACGGATTGTCAAGGGTTGTCTCGGATTGTCAAGGGTTGTCACGGATTGTCAAGGGTTGTCTCGGATTGTCTCAGATTGTCACGGGTTGTCACGGGTTGTCACGGGTTGTCACGGGTTGTCACAGAATCGAGAAGGCCACCCCCCCGGCCAGGGTGTCTGTCAGAGTGACCTATGTTGCGAGGAAAACGCGTACAGTGGTGGGGGTACGGTTGTGAGTTGCGCGGAAGGGGAACCACGTTTACATTCGTGGCGTGTGGGAACTACGGCCCACGTCGGAGCACCCATGCCCCTCGCCTCCGACCCCACCCACGTCCTCGCCCTCCTCATCTTCTTCCACCTCCTCGCTGACTACCCCCTCCAAGGCGACTTCATGGCCCGTGCGAAGAACCCCCTCCACCCCCTTCCACACACGCCCTGGCGGCTCATCCTCCTCTCGCACGCCACCATCCACGGCGGCTTCGTCTTCCTCGCGACGGGCTCCCTCACCTTGGCCACCCTTGAACTCGCCACCCACCACGTCATCGACGAAGCGAAGTGTCGCGGTCGCCTCACCTACGCCCAAGACCAAGCCCTCCACCTAGCCTGCAAGCTCCTCTGGTGGTTCGCGTGGCTGACGTACCCCGTCCCCTACACCTCCTGACCCCCGACCCCATGCCCACCCGCACCGCTACCGCTACCGCCCCGAACCCCACCGCGCTGCCGGCTACGCTCCGCAGCGTCAGTCGTGCTCACCGCATCGGCAGTATTTGGTTGGACCTTTGGTTGGAGCACCGGGACCACCGCCGCGTGTTCCCGTCGGCTCCGCGTAGTGTGACGGAGGGCTACGGTCAGAGTGTACGGGTGTGGGCGTTGTGGTGTAGTTGGGGGGCTTCTACGGACCCCGAGGTCCGCAAGTGGGGTGTGCGCCCCGCCTACGTCCCCGCCGCTACCGCACAGCCCACCACCGCTACCGCCCCGAACCACCCCTTCGAAGCCGCAGAAACGGCCTACGGGCCGGATACGCCGTCGGGGGTGTGGGTGTGGGTGTACGGTGAGGCGTTGGATGCGGCTTTGGAGCGGAAGGCTTCTTCGCAGTTCCCCGGTGCGCTTGTGCGGGCGTTGATGCGGGGTGGGGTGGTGGGGTTGCCGTTCACGTTTGCGCGTTCGGGGCATGGGCGGTCCTCGGTGTCGCCGTTGCGGGCGTTGACGTTGGCAGAGGCTACGGCTTGGACGCGGGGGGCATTGACGGGTTTGCCGTGTCGGGAGGGGGAGTTGGTGCCTGCGGTGTCGAGTGCGGTGGTGAGCCGGCTGGGGCGTCGGCGGTATGCGGCGGTGCCTGCGGACGCGGGTGTGGTGTTGGAGTGGTTGGTGGGGGTGGTGTTGACGGTGTGGCGGGGTGGGTTTGGCGGTCGGCCGCGTGGGGGTGTTTGATGGGGCGGCGGGTGGTGTTTGACTTGGGCGTGCCCGACGGTACAGCGGGTGCGGCCGGCACAGCCGGCCGTCGATTGCGTAGGGTGGAGACTGACTACTTGCACACGGTGGGCGAGGGGGATTCGGCACCTGCGACGGGGGAGCCTGTACCTGGGCGACCGGGGTTGTACCGGATGGCTTCGGCACCGGCGTTGCATTTGCGGCACGCGGGGGCTGGAGTGTACGCGTCGGAGAAGTCGGGTGTACACCCGAGCGGTTTGGGGGGTCGGGGTGCTGCGGCGTGGGAGGACGAGCGCGGCTACGAGATGGAACTTTCGGGTCGGGCTGCGGCTTCGGCGGCTCGCGTGACGGACGCGACGGACGCGTTGATGGACGCGCAGACGCGCCTCATGTCGGGTTCTTCAACCGGCGGCGCGGTTGTGCCTGGGGTGTCGGAGTTCATGGCGTCGGAGATGGAGACGGCGCGCAGGATGGACGCTTGGGAGTCTGACGGTGGTGTGGGTACGATGCCGCTGCCGGCGTTGCCGAACGAGGTGACGGGTCGGATGTTGCGGTTTGCGGAGGCGGACGCTTCACGGCGTGCGGGGTTTGACGTGGGTGTGGTGTTTGACGAGATCAACCGGGAGGCTGTGGCTTCGGCCGTGGCTGACGAGCCTGTAGGGGGTGTGTTTTGAGTGTTCCCAACCAAGCCCAAGCCCAAGTTGACGCTGCCACGCTTGGGCAGTTGCTGGGTCGTCTAGTCGATGACGTGGGCGAATCGACCTTGCCGAGCAACTCGACGTTGACGTCGAAGGCTCACACTTGGTTGGGGGACGCGGAGCACCCGCACGATCCCAGCACGCGTCCTGACACCATGTTGGTGCAGCGTGAGGACCATGCGTTGCGGGTGGGTGTGTTGAAGGCGTGGGTCGATTCTTGTCGGTTGTCGGACGACCCTAGCGGGTTTGACTTGTTGGCGGGGCCGTGGTTGTTGCGGACGACGGTGGTGTTGCAGCCTGGTGTTCACGGCTCGTCGGCTTCGGTGCGGTGGGTGGGCCGTCGTTTGACGGTGCGCGGCAAGCCTGCGGCTCCGAAGGGGGAGGTACGGGACGAGTCGACGGGGTTCATGCAGCCGGCCTGGGGTGTGGAGGGTCATCTGGTGATGGACGACCATTGTACGTTGCCGGATTCGTTGCGGATGCGTCTGGACCGGCGTGTGGGTTTGACGTCGGCGTATGACGGTGTGGCTGGGTGGAAGCCCGAGGCGTTGAGTCTGCTGGAGTTGCGGCGGTTGGCTGTGGCGTTGGTGGACTTGTGGCCTTTGGTGGCGGCCCCTGCTCAGGCGTCGGTGTTGTGGCCTGGGGTGGTTACGCCGGCTGGGGGTGCGTGATGCGCGTTTCGCCTTTTGTGCCATTGGCCGGTGCGGTATCGGAAGCTCGGGCTTCGGAGGGTCGGGCGTACTCGTCGGCTTTCGGCGTAGGTCCGTGGTTGGAGTCTGACGTGGCGGGTTTGCGTCGTGCGGCTCGTGGTGTGGCGCGTCGGCTGGGGGTGGACGAGTCTGGGATTTCGTCGGACGCCGGGTCGCAGCGGGACGGTTCGGGTGCGTATGTAGTGTTGCCGAGTGGGCTGACGGGGATGGTGTTGGGTTTGACGGAGTTGGCTGGCACGGCGCGCTACGACCAAGACCGTCCTGGCTTGTTGCCTGAGGTGCCGTCGGTGGGCGCGGGTGCGGCCGGCGCTCCCAGCGTCAGCGTGCCGTTGGACGTGTTGGCGTTTCAGTTGGATCAGTTGGCCGAGGACAGCGACTTCATCGAATGGGCAAGGAGCAGCGTATGAGTGAGACTACAGCCACTGGTGTACCTGCGGCCCCGCCGGTGCCGACCCCCAATCCCAGCGCCACGCACCAGCCTACGGTGGACTCGGCCGAGGCCCAGGCGTCTGGGCAGGAGGTTGTGAGCGGCGATGTGTTGGGCGATGTGTTGGGCGGGTTGTCGGATTCGTTGTTGGGCGACGATGCGGCCGTCGCTGCGGCTGTCGATACCCAGGCCACGGACGCGGTGGATGGGTTGGATGGGTTGTCGGAGTTGTTCGGGATGGACGTGGCGTTGGAGTTGGCGGATTTGCCCGGCGACAAGCTCAAGAAGTTGTCGGAAGCGGCGCGCAAGCGTTCGGACAAGTCGGCTGACGATGCGCGGATGGAAACGGCGCAGGCGTTTACGGAGGATTTGGAGGCGATTCGGGCGTCGGGTTCGGGTGGGTTGGTGACGGACGAGGCGTGGACGGCGTTGGAGTCCCGAGCGGCGAGGGGTGAGGCTGCGGCGTTGTTGTTGGACCCCAAGGCTCGCGAGGCCGTGGACGGGTTGGTGGCTGCGGCGTTGCGGGCGCATTTGGCACCGTTGCGTGCGGAGGTCGAGCGTGCGGGCCAAACGGCTGTGATGGCGCGTTTGGTGACGGAGAACCCTGACTTGCGCGATCCGACCTTTATGAAAGACGTGACGGACCTCATGGCTTCGCAGCCTGTGTTCAAGGGGGACGTGGAGTTGGCGATGCAGCATGTTCGCGGGGTTCGTGCCGTGGCATACCGTCGGGAGCGTGAGGCTGCGGAGGTGGCGCGTGATGCTGGTCGGTTGTCGGCGTGGCGTTCGACGGGTGCTGGGGCGTCTGGTGCGGCGGGTGGCGGTGCTGGTGTGTTGCCGAGGGCACCTGGGAGTTTCGATGAGTTGATGTCTGCCGAGTTCCAGACGGCGTTGGCTGGGATGAGCGAAGCGGACGTCGCGAAGATGATGGGCGGTAGTGGTTCCATCTTCTAGCTTTCCGTAACCTGCACCCTTTCCGCGACTTGAAGTAGTTTGCGCCAAGAGGCAACAACCAATGTCTTTCCCCTCCGCTGCCCCGACCGTTCCGAGTCTCGTTGGTATCCAGACTCAGAACCTGACCCCAGCCAAGATCATGCCGTATGTGGTCAATCTGCTGGCGGTGAAGCTCACGCTGCTCAAGACGCTGGCCGACATGGGCTTCGTCGACAAGTCCGACAGCTTCCCTTCGTGGTGCCAGATTCCGGTCAGCGTGCGGGACAGCACGGCGCTGCACAAGATCAACGGCTTTGGGATGCACAACATTCCGCTGGTGGTCGAGCAGGCCGAGACGGCTTCTGCCACGGTAGCGCCTGCGTTCGTTGTGTCGAACTGGGCGGTCACGGAGGAGGAGCAGGCTCAGATCGGCAAGGAGAAGGGCGTCGAGTTGAAGATGCGGCGTCAGGCGCAGGCGGTCAGTATCGCCATGCGGAACTTCGAGGCCCATCTTGTAGGCGGCTCGTCCTGGGGGCAGGCCACGGCGAACATCTTCGGGCTGGCGGGCTTCCAGAGCTTTGACGGCAACGTCACGGGCGTCAACGGCATCCTGCAAGGCGCGAGCCTGAGCGGCCAGACGGGCTCCGTGCAGAACCTGGCGCGTGGCGCGGGTCTTGTGCAGGGCACGAACCCGGTTGCGGCTCCGTTTGACTGGCTTGGCGGGTGGAATAACGTGTTCCGCGACCTCGCCGGTGCGTTCTCGACCAACATCCTTACGTCGCTGCGTTCAGCGATGGAAGAACTGGACGCTTACTCGCTGGAGGAAGCCGGCGACCGTCGGGCGGTCATCATGTCGTCCGCGAACAAGTTGGTGTTCGACGGGCTGTTCACGGTCACCGCTCCTGGCGTTGCGCTGGGTGGTGGTGAGCGTTGGACGGGGGCCTCGGAGGCCACGAAGTCCGTGACCAACGGCGCTGCGATCCCGATGTACGCCGGCAAGTACCCGATCCTCGCGCACCCGAAGGTCAACACGGGCGCTGGCGACACTAAGTGTGGCGCTATGATTATCAACCCTGGCGCACTCAAGTTGAAGGTCAGCGCGGATCGCTGGGGTCGTGCGGTGGGTGCGAACGGCACGCTTCCGCTGACCATCATCGAGTCCGGCATGATTGGGTGGCGTGGCAACTTGGTTGCCAAGCACCTTCGTTCTCACGCGTGGCTTGGCGACCCCGGCTAATCCTGGGCACCACCCACACCTACACCCTTTCGGAATCCAAGAAACTAGGAGCACAAGATGTCGTTCATTGACGGCGTTACCTTCGGGCAGGGGCTTGGCGCGTCGACCGGCATCGACGGGTCGGCGTCCAACTTCAAGGGGTTCATCTGCACGGAAACCGGCTCAGCGATGGTCGATGGCCAGATCGTCATGCTGGACACGGCACAGGTGGGCAACGACATTGGCAAGTGCATCAAGCAGGCCACTGTCACGGCGACCTCTGGCAACGTGTTTGCGGTGGGCGTGCTGACGCAGCCTACGGCCACCACGGACGGGACGAATCTCGCCAAGGTGGACGTGATCACGGGCAAGGGCAGCCTGGCTTCGGCGGTGTGCGATGCCTCGGTGACGGGCGCTGGGATGCCGCTTGGCGTGGACACCACGGCTGGCACGTTCACGGCGCTGGCTGCGACCTACGCGGCCTTGGCGGCCGGCGAGGCGGGCCGTGTGACGGCGACGTCGCTGGCGGCTTCGGCGGTTGGCACTGACGGTGTGCGTCGTGCGACGGTCATGCTCGAAGTGGGCATCTGACGTGACGTCGGCATCCGCCGATCAACCCGAGCCTGACGCCCCTAAGCCTGCAAAGGTCAAGGTCGCCGCTCAGGCCGCAGCGTCGGAACCCGCACCTCGGTTTCCGATTTGGACGGCCAACGGGGTATTGGGTTCGGTGCTGCTTGACGCGGCTGACGTGGTGTCTGCGGTGTACCACCCCACCAAGGAGATCATTCGCGTGACGACCAAGGGGGGTTTTCTCTTGCAGTTGGCGACGAGTCGGAAGAAGTTTGCGATTTGGTGGGGCTCGAAGTGAGCACGCCTGCGCCGTCGTCGAGGTCGTTGCGCGGGTTCAAGGAGATTGCTGGCGTTCTGCCGGCGGCTACGTTGCCCGTGTCTACGACGTCGTTGGTGGCGGCCAGCCTGGTGTTTTTCGAGTTGCCGCTGGGGTCGGGCTCTAGCCCTGACATTGTGAACATTTCGGCCATCAAGGCGACGTTCACGACCATGGTGGGTGTGACGTCGTTGACGATGGGCGTGTACGAGGACGCTTCGGGTGACAAACCCATCATGGCGCAGACGCAGTTCACGTTGTCGTCGTGGGTGGGTCTGACGACCACGACGTCGTTCCAGATTCTTTCGTTGCCGCTGACGTCGGTTGCGGTGCCGGCCAACGGCAAGTTCTATGTTGGGTTCCGAACGAACGCGGGCACCATTTCGATGACTTCTGCAACGCTGGTGTACGAGGGCAACTGACGGGGTAGACTGACCCCAAGGGGTACGTCATGGCCTCGCTGACTGAGATTGTTGGGCGGGTCCAGCAAGAGACGGATTGGGCACCTACGGCGACCTTGCGTACCAAGGAGTTGCACGCTTGCATCAACGAAGCGGAGCTAGACGTGTGGGGTGCGCGGTCGTGGGTGGCCGCGCAGGGGACGTTTGAGTTCGACGGCATCCCCGACTGGACGCCGGAGCGGTTCAACTCGGCGGTGCCGCCTACGGTGTCGGTCACGAAGTCGGGTCGGCGTTTGGAGTTCTCCGCGCCCTTGACGTTCTTGTACGAAGACGCGAGCCTGTTGGCGTCGAAGTGGGTAGGCCAAGCCGTTTCGTTGCCGACGTCCGTTCCGCCGTCCGGTGGCTCAGGCGTCCAGATCACGACCGCCGAGAACTACACCATCCTCAAGGTCGAGAGCCCTACGGTCGTTTGGATCGACCGCCCCTACGAGGGCATCACCACGGCGGCGCTGACGGGTTGGCGCTTCAAGTGGATCTGGTATCGCTACCCGACGGACTGCTTGCGTCCGACGTTGGTGTACCTGGCGGACGAGCCGATTTCTTCCGCGCCTCCTATCGCCCTTCGGCAGTTGCCGTCTCCTGGGCCGTTGTGGTGGAACGACCCGGTGAACACGCCGTCGGCTTGGGTGGAGGACGACCCGTTCCCGATCCCTGCTGGTGGCAAGTTGACGGTCGCGTTGAACCAGCCGGGTGCGCGTGACGACACGCATGGGTTGCCGACGGGGAGATTCTACGAGGTGGCGTGGGCGTGGCTGGTGCGCGGTCAGCTTGGCGCACCTGGGACGCCGTTGGTGTTCTCCACGGGGGTAGCTGGGGGTGCGACGTTCGTGGCGGCGACGTTCACGTTGCTGGAACCGGACGGGCTGACGTTGCCGCTGACGTCTGCGCCCAACCCTACGGAAGCCATTTGGCCGTTGACCTACGAGGGGTTGCAGAAGGTGTTGCTAGTCAACGGCAACATCGACGGGTTGACGGGAGAGCGGCTGGGGCCGCCCCGGTGGTCGGTTGTGAACCGCCGGTCGAGAGCGACCACGCAGGCGGATACCGACTTGTACGCGTTGGTGATTTCCGACCAGTCGAACACGCAACTCGTCACGCAGGACTGGCAGGTTCTGCCGAGTTTGCCGCGTGTGCTCACGAACGAGGCGGGGCACCAGTTTCGGATGTGGCCGCGTTCGGACGGCTCGGAGATTGCCGATCCGGCGTTCCAAGATGGTGCGGGCGCGCAGGTCACGGATCGTCGTGTGGGTACACGGCGGTTCCGTATGCACTACATCCGCAAGCCGCTGACGATGTGCCAACCCAACGACGTACCGTTCCCGCTGCCGGTCGAACTTCACGACTTGGTGGTGATGAAGGCGACGGAGAAGTGGGCACGTCGCATCGGCCGAATGGACATCGCTGACTCGGCCGAGGCCCGTTTCAGCAGGGCTATTGACTCGGCGCGGGCGTTGAAGCACCAGGCACGCGAGGGCTACCGTCTTCGACGTGGGGTGACGGACGTGGGCCGGCAGGCGGACGCTTTGTACGGCGGGTGGGGCGTTGGGGTCAACGACGGGTATCCGGTGGTGACCACATTCAACCTGCCGTGGGGCTGAGTCATGTCGTTGGTCAACGTAGAGGTGGACGCCTCTGGCGGCTTGGACATGCGCCTGTCGGGCGCATCGGAAAACTCGGCCACGAACCTTACGAACGTGCGCTGGGCCGACGACCTTGGCGGGATGTGGTCGTCGGACATTGGTTGGGGACCGTTGATCCCTGACAGCAACGTGGCGGGCCGGTTGTTCCACCCGACGGAGTTCTTCTCGTGTCGGCTGTTGATGCCGTGGCGTGACTGGCTGTTGACGGAGTTCAACGGGGCATTGGCGTACAGGTGGTGGAACCGGGGCCTTGGTGCGGTGGGTTCGGAGCGCGTGCAGTTGGCGAGTGGACGGTACGTTCCGGCCCCTGGGGAAGCCGGTACGGTAGCTATCGACTGCGGGCAGTTCGTGTTGTTGGTCAACGGTCACGACCGGCCGTTGAAGTGGTTTGGTGGCCGTCGGACGAGTCCGTTTGGGTTTGCGGCGGCCCCGTCGGCACCGGAGTTGGCGGTTTCGGACCCGGCCTATTGGGGTACGGACCCGTTTGTTGTTGTTCCGACGTGGCACACGAACAGCCCGAGCTTGGGTTTCCCAGATGTGAGCCCGCTTCCTGTAGGGGCCAACGACCCTGAGCCTGCGTTGGGGTTGGGCACGACGAACGATGGGTCGATCAGTTCCTACGACTACGTTCGGACGTGGCTGTCGGACACGGGCTCGGAGAGTCCACCGTCGTCGCGGGCGACCGTTTGGTGGCAGCAGCCGGCTTCGGGCGTGTCTTGCAACCGCCGTAGGCTTGGCGTGTTCGCCGAGTTGGACGGTGACGGTGCGCCGTCGACGAACATTGTGGGGCATCGGCTGTACCGCACGGGCAACCGGCGTTCGGGCAACGCTGCGGACTCGTCGGCCGACTCGACGTTGTACCTCGTGGCACAGGTGCTGTACGGTGGGGACGTCGATGTGACGGACGTGCTGCCAGACCAGGCGGCGATTGGTCAGCCTTCCCCGCCTTCGGTGCTGGACGCCATCGTGTTGCCGGTTGGCATCACGGCTGGGGCGATGTGGGACGGCCGGTTGTGGTTGACGGACGGTCAGCGGATCTACGGCTCGGAACGTGGAGAGTTGGAGCGGTTCTCCATGAGCCTTGTGCTGGACGTGGGGTTGGCGTCTGGTTCGGGCAGCGGGGGCTCGGGTGGTAGCCGTGTGGTGGCGTTGACGGCGCATGGTGGCGTGTTGGTGGTGTTCATGGACGCGGGGTTGGCGGTGCTCAAGCCGTCGACGGCTCCGACTGCACCCACGCCGTACCAGTTCGTGAACGTGGACGCCTCGTCGGGTTCTGGGTTGTCGGGTCCGAACGCCGTGACTGCGGTGCCGGGGTTGGGGTTGATGTGGCTGGGTACGGACGGTCTGGTTTGGTCGTGGGACGGCTCGGGAGATGCGTTGCCGACGTCTGTGGTGAGCGACCCGGTGCATCGGGTGTTGTCGCGGGTGACGGCTGGGGTTGCGACGGCTTGGGCGGTGTATTCGCCGTTGGACCGTGAGGTGTGGTTCCACGTTCCGGTGGACGGCCAAGTGTTGCCGACGCTGGGGGTGGTGTTGCACTTGGGCGGGGAGACGTTGGCGTGGTCGTTGCGCGGGTGGACAACTGCGGCGACGGACCCGCGTGTGTTGTCCCCGAACCCGGTGGTGGCTGGGGTGAGTGATTGGCGGTCGTGTTTCACGGCGGCGGCTGTGACGGGGGACGGCAGGCTGTTGTTGGGGTGTGGGCCTTACAACGCGTTGGGCGATGTGCCACCGAATCAGGTGGGTGGGACGCGTGCGGCTGGTGACTTGCTCTACAACGTGGGCGTGCAGGTTTGGGGTCGGGGTGGGTTGAGTGGTTGGGGGAGGTTGTTGACGGGTTGGGCGGCTGTGGTGGTGGCTGGGGAGACGTGGTGGTCATCGGCTACGCGGAGTGCGGGGTCGTCGGATGGTTCACAGTGGGCTGGGGCGTGGGTTGTGCCTGCGGACGTGTTGTCGGACGGTAGTGGTGGGGGTGCTGGGGCTGGGGGTGCGTACCGTAGGGCGTTGAAGGTGGACTTTTCGGTGTTGTCGGCTGGGGTACGGTCGGTGGAGTTGCGGAGTGGGCTGGACGGTTTCGAGGGGGTGTGGTCTTCGGAGCGTTCCGCGTTGGTGTTGCAGGACGGTGAGTTCCCGGCGTCTGGAACCAGCGAGCAGCAAGATCGGGTGTTTGCCGCCACGGAGTCTCCCGCTTCCGTCCCGTTGGTCATTCCTTTGATGCCTGCGGCTTCTGTCGCACGAGATGGTGTGTGGGGAACCGCTTTGGCGACGAACGCCAGGCTTGTGCGGGTGGTTGTGGATTTGTCGGTGGACGCCGGAATGAGGCGCATGGTGCGGTTGGGGGTACGAACGCAGCCGTCGAACGTGTCGCCGTCGTCTTGGATGGCGTTGACGGGCATGGCGTTGGTGGTCGAGGGCCGAGCGTTCGTTGCGCGAGGTATGGGTCGCGTAGCGGGTGCTGGTGGGGGGAGTCCATGACGGTTTCTTCGTCGTTTCAGTCTGGAGCACGGGCAACGCAACGGGTGGGGCCGGGAGAGCCTTTGTGCGCCGAGGTGTTCACGGGCGACCAAGCGCCCATCGCTCGGGCGTGGAACGCTGGCCTGCCGGGCGTGGCGTTGCCGTTGCTGGGGCTGGGCGAGGACGTGTGGACGCAACGGACGTTGGATGCGGCTACGCACCCGTTCACCGAGACGTGGTTCTCGCCGTTGGAGAGCGTGAGCACGGGGCTCAACGAGGCGTTGGGCGCTGTACCGTTGGTGGACCTGACGTGGACGGCTGGTGGGCCGCAGACAGTTCGTCGTGGACAGTGGATGCCGTTGTGGCAGGGGGACTACGCGGGCACGGAACAGGGGTTCGTGGCGCAGTTCAACAGTCCCGACGGCGGGATGATGTATGGACAGTGGACGGTGGATTGGGAGCGTCGTGCGGCCACGCAGTTGAACGGCGGCCTCACATTCGAACGTCACGAGAACCGGTTTCGGTGGGTGGAGTTCGGGGTGTTTGTCAACGGCGTGTTGGCTGGGCGCACAGGGCCGTTGTACCCGCGTCGTGCGACGGCGTGCTTTGACGTGGTGACGCCGGTGGGGGCGGGGTTGGTGCGTTGCGACCTGCGGATGAAGGCGGCGTTTGGGTTCGCGACCATCTCTGCGGGCGCGACGGCTCCGTCAACGAACGGTAACCGCCCGCCCATACGGGTCTGGTCGTCGTCTTTCGTGCTACGCAACAGGTACAGGTAGTCTGGAGGGCATGTGGTGGAGAATCTGGAATCTGCGAACGAGCCACAGGCCAGACCTGTTCCGTTGCGGGTGTTGGCGGATCGTGTCGAGCATCTGCGCGAGACGGCAAAGGCCCACGAGGACAACGACAAGGATCGTCACAGCGAGGTCATGGACGAGATCCGCGAGATCCGAAAGGCTGGGACGCAACGCGGGGACTTGGTGCTGAAGGCGATGCACGAGCAGTCGCAGATGGTGTTGCGCTCGGCGGGCTTGATTGTGGCCCTGTTGATTGTTGGGCTACTGGGGGTCGTGGGCGTGGGTGTGGGCCTCGACTTGGAGGGGCTCGGCAAGGTGAACGTGCGGCACGTTCCGGCGGCATCGGCTGCGACGGTTGAGCCGTTGCCGGATGTGCCGCCTGCTGAGTCGGAGGGGGTGCATTGAGCACGCTGAATGTCACGCCTGTTGAGCCTGGAGACGTGCTGACGGCAGTCGCGGGGATGGGTGTGCTTCCGCAGTTGGTCACGCAGTCGGCCGCTGGGCAAGTGAGCCAGGACCAGATCGGTGCGGGGGCTGTGCGCGCTGAGCATATGGTGAACACGACGCCTCGGTCGTCGGACATGGCGACGAGCGTTGGTGGTGCGGTGTTTGGGTTGGCGGCTTGGACGGACGTGGTTTCGTTGGTACCGGTGGCTCCGGTCAACGTGCATGGACCGGGCGACGAGATCGAGGCGACGTTCTGCGGGTTGGTGACGGCGGTGAACCCCGACATCCTGTCAGCGACGGACTTGTATCGGTTTCGGATTCTGGTGACGTTCACGGACGCGACGACGTTGGTGCTGGGGCCTTCGGAGGCCACGTTCAGCATGACTGCGGTGAATATGTCGACGGCTGAGAACAGCACGGCACTTTGGGACCCGATTTGGAACCAGCGGTTTCGCGTGACCGGCTCGAACGTCCGCAACCCAGTCGTGGCGGGCAAGACCGTTGCGACGGTGGCCGGTCAGGTGTTCGTGGTCAACGGAGCGCCCAAGACGGTGACGGTTGGCACCAACGCCCAGATCGTGTTGACGCGACGTGCGGCGTAACGTGCTAGGCTCTTATCGTGGGGTGTTCTATGGCGGCTGTTGCTGCGATTATTGCTGCTGGCGCGGTTGCCGGAGCGGCTGCGGCTGCGGCGGCAAACTCGGACAAACTCGGGAAATCTAAATACTACAAGGCGAATCGCGAGGAACTCGACGAGCTACTTGCGCGCCAGAAAGCTGGCAAGCTGGGGCTGACGGGACCGGAGCAGGTACGGCTGATTCAGCAGCAGCAGGTCGGCATGGGCGCGAACGACGTGGCCGCAAAGGGGGCGTTGAACCAGGCGATGCAGGGCAGCGGCGCTGGCTTCGGCGCGAGTTCCATCGCAGCGACCGCAGCGCAGATGGGCAACCGCGTGTTGGCGGACCAAGGGCGAGAGGCCATCGCGGAGGCTGACCGAGCGGCTGCGATGCGGCAGCGGAAAGAGATCGAGGCGCGGCGTGCGTTGCAGGAGCAGCGTCGAGCGCAGACGACCCAGGCCGCAGCGCAGGTCGTCTCAGGCGGGGTAGAAGGGGCGATGCAGGGATGGTCTTTGGGGCGCATGGCAGGTAGCCCGCCGGGCGGCGCACCTGACGCCACCAAGAGGGTTGGGGACTCTGCTGGCGACCCGCAACCACTTGCCGCGATTGCGATGCAGCGGTCGATGGATTCTCAGCGACTGAAAAGCGCGGGGGTGCCGGCGGCTACGGCTGAACAGTGGGCTATGACCTTGACGCCGGAACAGATGTCGGTCATTCAGTCGATGTATTCGTGAGGTGATGCTGTGGCAAAGCCGGTCATCGTTTCGGAGACTCCTGTCAACCGCGCAACGTCGGTGTTGGACTCGTGGTCGGCTTCGCGGTGGAACGAGTGGGACTTGGCGTTCAAGGAAGCCCAACGCCAGTTCGACCTCGGCATCATCGACTACAAGGCAGCCGTCGACGCCGTTACCGCCTCGCGGACGGCCTTCGATGCTGAGCGCGATGCGCGTGTCAAGCGCGTAGAGAGTCTGGAGGACGCGCTTCGAGAGTTGCACATCGAGGAGAACCGCTCCGTGCAGGGGCAAGAGCTGATCAAGTCGCAGAAGATCGACGAGCTGGCCGACAGTGCCGCAAGACGGAAACAGCGCGCCGCCGAGTTCAACGCCAGCGAGATGAACGAGGCTTCACGGGTTTCCGTACAAGAGGCCAACGATTCGTGGAAAACTTTGGTCAGCCTCGCGACCGGGGGCACGGGTAGCGGTCGCGACGACCAAGACGACGACATGGACCTTGTGGAGAATCTGAGGGAACTCCAGAGCTTGGAGGGGTTGGCGGGCCCGGCTATGGAAGTGGCGCAGACGTTGGCGCTGACTGACGCGGAGGCCTTCGCGGAGTCGTTGAAGTCGCAACTGTACGACGCGCCGCCTGAGGGTACGGGCTTGACCGTCATAGATGCCGACAAGCGTAGTCAGTTGACCGCAGAGATGATCCACCACTGGGCGAAAAAAGCGGTGGTTGACGATAGATACCAAGACTACAAGGCAGCGGTGACAGCCTTCACGAAGACGAAGGCCGGTGCTGCCATAAATAAGGACTTAGAGGAGATTGCGCGGTCGGTGCTGGACGGTTCGGGTGGTTGGGGTGGTCTGAGCGTTACGACCCCGCAAGGGGGTGCAGGCTACCAGAGCGTGGGCGTGGGTGCGGTGCCGATGGTCAACACGAGCATCGGGGCCTACACGCCGGTAGACGACGCGGAGTTGCGGGCTCAGATCGAGGCAGCGAAGGGCGACCTTGCGGCGATGGACCCGTCGGGTATCGACCAAGCCATGCTCGAGGCGCGAGGGCTGCGGCCGACCGGGGACATGATCACGGCGGCTCGTGCGCTACACGCCAAGCACTTCGGCAGCAAGGGGCGTGCAACGCGTTGGGCTCAGGCTGTGCCGGACCCGATTCGGATGGTGGAGTACGCACGCGCGTCCACGACGCAACGGCGTGGCGGGGGCGGTGATGCGCCGACATCGCCAGGTATGGAAGGGCTGACTTCGGGGCTCAACGGACTGGCGGCGAGCGGTGTGTTGGACGCTAAGGGACGACTGACTGGACCGCCGGTGGTGCCAACGGACGACCCCAGAAAGCAGACGGCTGCGGAGATGGTGGTGCAGGCGGTCAGCCTTGGCGGCCCTGGGCGACGGCCGGCACCGAAGGACGTTGCGGAGACGTTGATGCGCTCGGGCTTGTCCGACGACGTGATCCAGTGGGCGTTGCAGCACGCGGCACACACCCAGATGTGGGATCGTCAAGGCGGCCGGGCGTTGCCTGAGTTGTTGAAGTGAGCCCCGAACTCGCGAGAGCCATCCTCGAAGCGTCCGCCAGGGCGAAGGATGTACCTGCCGCGCCTGCGCCCGTGGCTGCCACACCAGCACCCCAAGCAGAGCCTACGCCTACGGAATCGTATGGGCTGCTGACGCAGCCGACGTTCGACGCGCCGGTCCAGAACCAGACGCTCGTCCCGAACCAGACGCCCGTCCCGAACCAGACGCCCGTAAGGGAGTTGATGTTGACGCCTCGGCGGGTGGCGAGTGGGGGGCAAGGGGACGTTCTGAAGGCCGTCCGTAAATATGCGCCTGAGCTGTTCACGTCAGGCACGGTGCTGGACTTGTCTGCGCTTCGGGCGGCCCAGACGACACATCCGGTCGGAGGTGGCTGGGGGGAGCAAGCCGCACCTACAGTGCGGCATGCCGAAACCCAGGGCATAGCCGAACTGCCGCAGCCTAGCGGTGCTAACGCGCTGACCGGACGCGAGCAGGGGACGTTCGGTGAACATTACATGGGCGGGTTGAAGTCGCAGATCACCTACGCGCCGGAAGATACCGCGCAGGTGATGCGTTCGTTTCGGGCGGCCGGCTCGCAACTCAACGACGTTCAGCGGCTGGACAAGATCATCGCTGAGAAAGCCAAGGAGTACGGGCTGAGCGCAGCCGCAGTCGATGTGGCCATGCGCGGTGGCGTGGACAGCCTGCGCGAAGGTGGGCTGCTGACGGGCGCTGAGCGTATGGCGTCGGAACTTGTGGTGTCGGGTGGGCCTGCGGGGTGGCTGGCCGGGAAGGCCGCTCCGCTGGCGATGGACGTGCTGGCGGCCGGTGGTCCGGTGGGGTGGCTGGGTAGGAAGGCTGGGCTCCTGCCGGACGACGAACAAGCGCGGGAGGCTGTGGGCTTGGGTGGTTCGGGTGGTTCGGGTGGTGCTGCGGACGGTGCGGCAGACCCGGCGTTGGTGGCGGCGCGGGTGTTTGATCTGTCGTCGGCGGATCGGGTGGTAATCGGGCTGACGCCACAACAGCGCGCACTCGCACGCACGCACCCCGAACTCGGTGCGCTCATGGAACGGCGGAACGCTGCGGCGGCAAGAGCGTTCGGTCAGTGGTCGGATGCGGTGCGCTCAGGGCGTTCGGAGAACGCCCTGTGGTTCGGGCTGCGTTCGTTGGGGACGGTTGCGACGATCGGGCTTCAGCCGCTGGTTGCGGCTGCTGGACGTTCGCTGGCCGGTGGGGAGCAAGACCTGGGATGGAAAGCCAACTTCGGGCGGGCTTTGGCCACCGGAGAGGGGTTGTCAAATGTGGGATCGGAAGTGTTGCCTCGGATGACGGACGTCTTGTTCGCAGACGACCCTGAGTTGGCAGAGCGTGTACGGGGTCACGCGGCGTTCAAGGGTGCGCTCTGGGGCTTGGGGTTGGACCTTATTATTCCAGGGCTGTCAGAGGCTTCGAGCGCTATAAAGGGCGTGAACGAAGCCGCAGACGCTGCGCGCATGGTGCGGGTGGCCGATGTGGTGGTCCCGCGAGGGGTGGCAGACGCTGAGACGGCCAGGGTGGCCGAGGACTTCGGGCGGTTCTTGGAACTTGGCCCCGAAGGCAGCATCGTGAACAAGGGCGGCAACACCGCAGCCCAGACGCACAAGGACGCGCTGGGGTTGCAGGCTGTGGCTGAACAAGCCCGCAAGGCAGCGGGGTTGGCCGACGAGGCTGCAAACGCCGCTGTAAAAGAAGCTGGGTTTCGTGCATTGTTCGGCGCGGTCGACATGGAAACCTTAGCCGCCTACGAAGCGGCACATGTTGCGAGGAACGCCAGCAAGGCCGCCGAAGCGGCAGCGGAAGCCGATGCGTTGGGGAAAGCGCCGGGTTGGGTGAGGGACTTGGCGCAGCGGGTTGCGGACGGGGAGAAGGTTCCGGCTGAGATGGCCAACGCCATCTGGCAGGCCGAGGTCATGCGCGGACTGCGGAACTCACCTTTGGCCAAGCGCCTCATCGACATGCCAACCGCATCCGAAGCGTCGAAGTTCATGGACCCCACGTCCGCAGAAGCCTCGGGCTCGGCGCTTGAACGGGCTGGCTATGGGCTTTGGCGCAAGCTCGTAGGCGAGCCGGAACACCCCATCTTTCGTGAGGTGCAGACCGAGTTGAAGGCCGCCATCGACTCGGGGCGCGCACGCTACGAACAAGCCACCAGCATCGGGGAGATGCGTGGCGGGTTGCCGCGAGGACAAGCGCGCATGAACGCGACCGTGGCAGCCTACAGCCAGTCACCGGGGCAGATGTTCGACGACTTCGTGCGGCTGGCCTTCGGTGGCGTGGACTCCCAAGCCACCAATGTTGAGACGGGTGGCGGTGCGACGGGGATGTTCGCCTCGGGTGGGGGCAAGGACTCGGCGCGTGTGGCACCAAAGCTCATGCGCTCCATCGGTGGCGAAGGCGCACAAGGGGCAACGCCAGAGTTGGCCGAAAGCGTGTTGAATAAGTTGTCGGGTTCCAAAGCGTTCCGGCAGACGCGGAATGCGTTCGTCAATGCCGTGCGAAGCGGCAGCACGAACGGTGCCGTCCATGCGTTGCGGATGCTGTCAAAGGACCTCTCGGACAACACGTTGGCGGAAACGCTCAAGAGGTTCGACGTGGGCGGCTACGGGACCGCCATCGTCAAGCGTGTGGAGATGGCGACGGAAACCGCTGATGACGTGAAGGCCGAGGGCATTCGCGGGCTCGTGACCGATGCGAACTTCGCAGAGGCGTTGCACATCCTGGGGCTCAACCGCTGGCGGTACAACGCGCTGGCTGAGAAGATGGGCGAGTTGGATGCGCGTTGGGCTGGCGCGCTCATGGGCCGCGAGACGTTGCAGGGCATCGCCAAGGGCGAGTTCAACCGGATCATCGAAGCGGCGCAAACGGGGCACTTCGCAGACCCCAACGCGGCGAAACTGATGACGGAACAGGGGATGTTGACGCACACGTTCCTTGCGGCGTCACGGTACTACGCAAGCCACCCGGCCAACGTCGGTCAGGGCGGCTCTGTTGCCCAAGACCTCGCGCTTTCGTTGCGGTTCAAGCTTGCCGAAATGCTCAAGGAAGGGAACGAGTCGGCTACCGCCTTGTTGGCAAAGTTCGGTGGGGACGTCGACAAGGTGGCGGCTTGGCTGGCCGTGAAGGTAGACCAGTTGGGTGTGGGGCGTGCGCTCATCCGGCACGCGCTGGATACCGCACCGAGTGCCGCACGCGCAGCCGCAGAAGCCGCAGGCGACGTGTTCGATGCCAAGCGCCTCAACCGCACGATGCGCGCCGCGTTCAACGCGTTGCACGCACGTTCGGGTACGGGTGCGGGGCCTTCGTCGGTGGCGAGGCTCATCGAAGAAGTCGATGCGTTCAACCCGTCCGTTGCGAACTACCTGCGCGGAGGTGCGGGCTTTGAGGAAGCCGACAAGCTCATCCGTATGTGGCGGTTGCAACAGGCGAAAAACAGCGATGCGCCGCTGTTGACTCGGACGGTCGCGGGGCTGGGGCTGCTCAAGGAGCAGGTCACAGACGCGGCAGGTCAAACCGTCAACTTGATGAAGAACGCCATGACCGGAGGCGTGGGGCCGTTCGTGAGCCCGCGATTCCATGTGACCAACGCCATCGGTGCCCCACAGATCGTAGCGTTGCAACAGGGACCGGCTGGCTTGGCCAAGATGTGGCACTCGCAGACGGCAGCCGTTCTGGCTTCGTTGCATGATGGGGGTGGTGCTGCGGGTGGGGCGGATGTGTTGTTCACGAGGAGCGATGGGATCTGGACCGTGGACCGGGTGGCGGACCTCATTCGTGGGTCGAACTTGCAGTCGTCGCAAATCCATTCTGAGTTGATGAACGACCTCGGCTCGCTGCTGGTCAACTCGGGGCTCACCCAAAGCGGTGAGTTGGCCGCCAGCGCCGAGCAGGCCGGGCTTGCCAAGAAAGCCGCGCTGTGGATTCTCAACGACTTCAAGAAGGCAGGGCGTGGACCGTCGGCGGCCAACGAGGTGGCGAACACCGTCGACACGACATGGCGTACCGGGATTCTGCTCAACAGCCTGGAGGCCGGGGACGACGTGGAGACGGCCATTCGCTTGGCTCGTGACAGCATGTTGGACTACGGCGCGCTGCCGGCGTGGTTCAAGCGGAGCATCGGACGGGCGGTGTGGTTCTCGTCGTTCCGTGCGGCTTCGGCCAAGGCGATGCTTCGGGCTACTGTCCGGCACCCAAACATGGTGCTGGCACCGGAGCGCATCTCTCAGGCGACTGCGGTGCTCAACCGGGAGATCGCAGACGACCCCGAGTTCAAGGCCGTCAATCCGTGGGCGCACAACGCTCCGTTGGTCGGTATCGTCAAGGACGACGACATGGCCGCTACCTTTGCCCGTACCCTCCCAGGGAACGTCCCTTCGATGGCCATGTCGGACATTGTAGGGGTGCTGTCGGTGGTGGGGCCGTTGATGGGTGACGACCCGCAGCGTGGACCGGGGGCGCAGATATTGACGTCCGCGAAGCGGGGTGCCGACTTCGTGACCGAAGAACTCGCACCACCCTACAAGGCGGCGGTCGGTGTGGCCGCAAGGGTGGCCGGCGGTGGAGACGCCGGCGGGCTGAAAGCCGGAGCGCCTCCCTACGTCGACCCGCGCATCATGGCGTGGTTCGAGCAGTCGGGGCTGTTGAACGAGGCCATAGCGTTGTTCGGGTTGAAGCCCGTCGACGTGTTGCGAGGGGGCGCGGACACCGCGCAATACACCCGTCAGTCTGGACCCGTGCGCTACGAGTTCCAAGACGGTGTGTCGGGTGCGGGCTGGGAGACGTTCCGGTTGGCGTTGATTGCGGCCGGGATGGAGCGCATGGCGCGGGAAGCCTCGTTCGTGCTGCCAGCCGCGCAGAAAATCCCGTCTGCAACGGCCTCGACCATCGTTGGTACAACCATCCAAGAAGTCATGCCGCCAAGCACGGAAGCCCAGACGGAGCGCCGTCGATTGATCAAGGCTATGAACCCGTCCACCGGAGCAAGTACCCGATGACCATGGCTGAGATGCTTACCGTCGACAAGTTGGTGGAACGCGCACAACGCCGCGCACAACTCGGAGATCGACGGGGAGCGGCCGACAGCATGTTGGCGGCCTGGCTGGCGTCTATGCGGGAACGAGACTCCCAGCCGAAGGACGATGTAGCGGAGATTGCGCTACGCAAAGGGGCTACGCTGATGAGGGGCGGCGCTCGGACGCTCAGCATGAGTATGCAGGATCTGTGCGCGCTGCTCAGCGCAACTCGCTCGGAGCCCTTCGTCGAGGGCCTCGACGAACAGGGGAACGTCGTGGAGCCGCAAGACCCCAAGGTGGCGCTGTTGGCTGCCGGTGCGGGTGCAACTACGCCGGCGAAGTCGGGGACGGTGGTGCAGGTGCCGCCTGGGGCGATGGCGGCAGCCCGTGAACGCCGGGCGCTCGGGTCTGGTAGGTAGGTATGCCGCGCATTACCTCGGAAGAACGCCGGGGGTCGGCCGTCCCGACGGGTCAGAATCTTGGCCGCAGTCACGCAGTTCGTGTCATCCAGCAGCCCCCGCAAGGCATCGAGCCCACGCGGGAAGTCGTGCTCGGCAACTTCGAGTTGTTCTACCCGGCTGTGCAGATCCGGTTGAAGGAAGCGTCGAGGGGGTGGGTGAACTTCAACCCCAGAGACGAACAAGCCGACTTGTTGACGGCGCTCATCGACGGCGACAACACCGTCGTCTGCAAGGCGCGTCAGATCGGTGTCTCCACCGCCATCATGGTTTACATCCTGTGGCGGTTCGTGAGGGCGTCTTTCGCCGGCGAACCGCTCGGCATCATGGTCATCGCCCACCGCGCCGAAACAGCATCGGTGCTGTACCGGATGGTCTACAACGGGTGGAAGCGTCTGCCAGCAGGGCTCAAGCCCAACCTCAATCACCACCAAGTCGGGTACATGGAGGCCGCAGCCGGCGCGTTCATCCGGTTCGAGACAGCCGGCGCGTCTGGTGGGCCAGCTCGAGGCGAAACCATCCAGATCGCATGGATCTCCGAGTACGCCTTCTGCAAGGACCAAGACGGCGTGAAGTCGTCCATCATCAACGCCGTGCCCAACGAACGGGGCGTCGGACAGGTCATCATCGAGTCCACCCCCAACCACCACGGGGACGGACTACACCGCGAACTGCTGCAAATCTCAGCACGCAAGGCACGACGCACGGACTCCCACGAGACCGGCAACCCGCTGGTGCCCGTGTTCTTCTCGTGGATTCGGCACCCAGAATACAGCGTCGATGGGCCTCCCCTGCCAGCGGACGGGCTGGACGACGAAGAAGTCCGGCTGATGCGAATGGGTGCGACCCACGGCAACATCCGGTTCCGTCGTCGCCAACTCTCCGCAGGTCTGTCGTCGAGCAAGTTCCGCCGCGACTACCCCATCACCGTCGAGGACGCCTACACCCAAGGGGACAACGCTTTCTACCGGGAAGAAGCGTTCCGAAACATTCGGGTGCTGGACGGAGGCGACGACTCGCCCATGCTGCGGGGACGGGCGGTCGTGTTCGAGAACTACCAAGCCGACGACGCCTATGGGTTGGGTGCAGACACGGCGACAGGCGCAGGAAGGAACTTCTCGGTCGCCTACGTCGTCAGCCGACGCACCGGCAACCCGGTGGCGCTGCTGCGGAGCAACACCATCCTGCCCAACGACTTCGCCAAGGACGTAGTGAGGCTGATCCAGAAGTACCATGTGCGGTGCGCCATCATCGAGATGAACCACTCAGGCGCTGGCGTTCACCAACATGTGGTCGATGCGGGCCTCGAAGGACGGATCTGGCACAACCACGAAGGCCGTCCGTGGACAACCACGCAGACCAACCGCAACAGAATCTTCGACGAAGCCCGCGAGCACATCGGAGGCGGGAACTGCGATGCGCTGGACTCCCGATTGATCAGCGAGTTGCGGTCGCTGACCGTCGACGAACGCGAGCGTATCATCCAGCCAGAGGACGAGTACGGCGCGCATTGTGACTCGGCAGTCGCTTTCGGGTTGGCCGTCATCGCCTGTCGCGAAGTGCGTCTGCCGGCGGATGCTTCATCGACGTTGCTCGGACGGCATGGGTCGATGGCTACCCTGAGCGTGGCCGACGACGGCACGTTGAGCGTCAACGTGAGCATGGGAAACGATACGGGTACGCCGTCGGTGTTTGCCTTAGATACGCGAGGCGTGTGGACGGGGTAGACCTACGCAACGGATGGCAACATGGGCACACTCGACGACTACCCAGAACAGGACAGCGGCAAGCCCGTTTCGTCTGCGACGGACCCAGAGAAGAACGACGCCGCAGAGAAGCAGGCCGCCAGCGATGGCGAAACCACGAACCTGAGCCCGAAGTCTGCCAACAACTTCGCGCAACTCGTCTACCTGGCATCCGGTGCCTGGTGGTCGACGAGGGCCGACGATGTGCGTCGAGCATGGGCGGCCTACCAAGTAGCCATGGCGCACGTCCAAGACATGGGGGGTCGTGCGCGACCCGTGGTGTCCGTGCCGGATGCAGCCACGCACATCGACTCGTACCTGGGTGCGCTGTTCCTCCAGAACCTGTCGTTCGAGTTCGGACGTCCGCTGAACATGGGGGGCTCTGGCAAAGCCGACGCTGAATCCGCCGAGGCTATCGCGAACAAGTGGATCTCGTCGGATGCGGTGTGGCAAGAAGTTCAACGCGCCGGACTGCTCGCGTTGTGCTTCCCAGGGGGCGCGGGGTTGAAGGTGGCCCCAAGGCGCAAGCCGTGGGACCGAGGGGAACCTGTCAGCAACCCTTACAGGATGCTCGACGCCCACGGCCTGTATGCCGTGGCTCCGTGGGATCTCATCATCGACTACGCTGCGCGCAACCCGCACGACCAGCGGTACATCGGGACACGCTCGTACCTTACCAAAGCCGAACTGTGCGCCCGCTACAAGATCGACCCTAAGCGGGTGACTCCGTTCCTTGACGCGCCGGCGGACATCTCCAACGGCGTCATGACCGGGGAAGGCACGACCGGATGCACGAACGCCTACGGGGGGCCGTCGTTCTCGGGGCTGCTCGGGTTGGGTGGGACCGGGATCGGGGCCGGTGCGGTCGACGGAGCCAGCGCGGGCGTCAGCATCCCCGACGACATGATGTGGTGCGACGTCGTGGAACTGTACGATCTGGTTCACGACCAACTCATCGTCTGGAGTCCCAACGTCAAAGCCCCTGAGGACGAAGGCGAGCAGTCCGATGCGGGCTCCGACATGTTCATTGGCGGGCTGCTGCAATCGCCGTGCAAGATCCCGCTGCGGTCGTGTGACGACGAACCTGTTGTCCCGGTGTCGCAGTTCGGGTTCCTGTCAGACCCCACGAGCCCCATGGCGCACAACTCGATCATGTCGCGTGTGGTGTGGCAGGCGTTCGAGAAGTCGTTCCTGCGGACGAGTATGCTTGAAGGCACGCGCCGGGACGCCCGACTGTGGGCCGTGACCAAAGGCGTCTTGCAGGGCGCGAACGAGGACAACATCAAGAAGCTTCAAGCGCCGTCCGACGGTGACGTGCTTGAACTGGAGTTGCCTAAGGGCGCGTCCATTCGGGACGCCCTTGCGATGGTCGACCAGGGCAGCCTGTCCACCAACCACGAACGCTATCAAGCCATGCTCGACAGCGACTTGGAGCGCGGAACGCCAGCGGGGCAGTTCTCGCGAGGCGAGGCGGCTGGAGCGCGGACGACGGCTACCGAAGTTGAACTGCTGGCGTCGTACACGACCACGCAGTTCGGGATGTTGGCTACGATCCGCAACCGGGTGCTTACGTCGTGTGCGGCGGCGTGGATACGCGCAACTCACCTTCTGCTTTCCGGCAGTTCCAAAGGACGCGAAGGCATCGTCATCGACGTCAACGCGCAACGCGGCGGCGCACCCAAGCCCAAAACCATCACAGCTACAAGCATCAACGCGGACTTCACGATTGTCGTGGCCGAGGGCAACGCCACGCCCATCAGCCGGGCCGTTCAACGCGCACAGTCGATGCAACTCATTCCGATGTTGCAACAGTTGGGCGTGCCCCCAGCGGAACTCGCTCGCTACCTGACGGACCTGTTCGACGAGATCCCTGACTATGTGGTGCAGGCCATCAAGTCGCCCGAGCCAGGGGCGCTGGCCGGGGCGCTGGCCGGGACGGGGGGCAGGATACCGGGAAACGGCGGCGCTGACGCGGCGAGTCAAGTGGCGCAAGCGGCGGCGGCTGTGCCTACGAGGGGGGCGCTGTGAGCTTCGTTGTACCCCATACCTACGTTGACGGAAGCCCCGCGCTAGCCTCGCAGGTCAACGCCAACCACGAGGCCGCACGCGCCTACCTCAACGGCGGGATGGCGTCAGCAGACTTCAGCAACCGCATCGTCGACCGAGCGCGAGTACCCGTGGGGCGCTTTCAGCCCCTGGCGTCCTCTGCGGGTGGGGCGTGGTTTGAGAGCGGCGACGTCTATATGTTCCGGCAGACCCGAAACGACGCCCAAGCCTACTTCGTGTCATCCTCGCTCAAGATGAACGAACAAGACCAAGCCATTCGGTGGTCGTATGTCCCGAACACCGGGGCCACGTTCAACTGCTACCAAGCCACCGCAGCGAAGATTTCGATCACGCTGGAGGCCAGAGTCGCCACGAACGAACGCTACCCGATCAGCGACATCATCATCCCTACGGGCGCGAGGGTGGAAGCGGGGTCCGTGGTGGCGGTACAGAACAACAGCAACATCATCTCGTCGTCGTCTACGCCGGTGTTCGAGCCGGGGTCGTCCGCTGACTACGGCGGCGTGTTCGCCAACGCAGGAGGCGCAGACGCATCCCGCTACCGGCTGTTCGTCTACACGACGCGCCTCCCACTGGACATCGGACGCAACGACTTCTGCGTCATCATCAACCCCAACCACGAACGCATCGCCGTGCGCGCACGCTCGGGGTACGTCGAGTTCATGTCACCGGGGTGATCAAGGTCAACTCGGGACGCCGCGTGCCAACACCGACAGGGTTTGGCCGTCGGAGAACTTGGTCTGCGGGACCGTGACCGTGCTGTCGGTCCAGCCAGCAAACCGGCCGATAGACTGCAACGAGAACCCGTGGAGCATGTGCGACGGGATACGGCTCATCAACGCCGGAATCATAGGCCCCATCGAGAAGACCACCACCTCCTCGCAGGAGGCGTTGCCGCGATGACGGCCCCAAGACGAATACATATTGCGGCGCTTGATCTGAGCTACGCGGCCCTCGTCCAAAATCTCCCGCAGTTCCGTCAGATCCGTGACAATCGTTGGACGGCTGGCGCGTTCACCGATGAACGAACCGAACACTTGGATCGCAGGGATGAGTTGACGCGGAGGGTCTGAGAGCTTCGCCGGTCGAGCGCGGGTCAGCAGCGGCTGAATGGAAGAACGCCACTTCGCTGGGGTCGTCTCGGTGTCCACCTTGCGGGGGTAGTCGCCCGTCGCGCTGTAGTAGGCCGCTACGAACCGCTTGGGGTCCATCGCATCGCCCACCGTCATGTCGAACTGGCCACCGTAGGTGGAGAACGTGACCACGCCGTCGGTCGGGTGACGCATCCCAGCCGGATGACGCACCGGGACCGTCAGCATCCCGAACACGTCCAACACGTTGTCACGAACCCGCGCCTCGTTCGAGGTGAGTCGCCACGACTCGGCCGCCATCCGAGCCAGCCGGCGAAGAATGTCCGTCGATACTTGCTCGACGTTCGGCTCGGACCAAACAGGACGACTCAACAACAACGCCAGCAGTTCGTCGTCGTTCAAGGCGGGGGAGCAGTTGAGGGCCTCGGATACCAGCGTGGCGTTGGACGAAGCGTCTGCCTCCAATGCCAGCCATGCGTCCATCGCGGCTTCGTCGAGTTCCACCGGAGGCTTCGGGGTAGAACGAGCGTCGTGGGTGACGACCGGCGCTCGTTTCGACTTCTCGTTGTTCATTGAGGATACCAGTCGGTGGAGCGTGGACGGTACAACGAGGTTGTACCGAAGGAGCGGGTCAGCCCAACGTACCACACGCGATGTTCGAAGTCGGACAAGCGCGGGTCAGTCAGGACCGTCCGTGATGCTCGGGGTAACGTCAGATCCAGCCAAACGTCCGACCATTCGCGGCCCTTGGACTGGTGAATGGTCGTGACGAGCACGGGGCGTGCGCCTGTGCCGGCAGGTCCCACGAAGGCGCGGTTCTCGCTGCCAGTGACCAAACGCACCGGACAGTGTTCTGCAATCTCAGACGCCATCTTGGCAGCACGAGCGCCAGAACGACACAACACCGCCTGGGGCGCACCGTACATCCCTACGGCACGAGACACGTCCCCGTAGATGTCCCGCAAGCTGGGCGTAGAGGGTGGAACGCGAGGCGCTATCTGGCGGGTAGGGGTGGCTGGGGTGGCTGGGGAGGTGGGGGTTGCGGGCCACGCGGAGGCCCAGGTCTTGGGGTAGCGGTCGCGGATGCGCTTGCTCCACGTCTGCGCGAGGTCCACCACGTCGGAGCGTAGACGGTAGCTCACGTCCAACACACGGACCCGCTTCGCGGCCTTCGCGACCGTCAGCATCCCAGCCACCGCAGCCCCCTGGAACTCCATGATCGCCTGGTCGTCGTCGCCAGCCACCACCAACAACGTGCCACCATCGCGGCCGTTCATCGCGTCCGCCGAGGTCAGCAGCCGGTGGACGACCAACCACTGTAACGGGTTGAGGTCTTGGGCCTCGTCGACCAAGATGGTGTCGGGCGCAGGCCCAGCAGGAACCATGTTGCCGTCCCATGACTCAGCGTAGGCGACAGCCTCGAGGAGCCCCGTGAAGTCCGTACTGTCAGACTCAGCCAGGTCGCCACGCAACCCAGCCGCGTCTGCGCTGTCAGGCACCAGGCGCATACGGTCCATCAACGCAACTACGGAGCCCGTGCGCGCCTTGTGGGCGCGAACCACGCTCTCGCCAGCCGTGAGGCGCGAGGCGATGCTGGTGGTGGGGCCGCCGGCGGGGGTAGAGGCGCTGGCGTTGGCAGCTACCATGGCTGACAAGCACAGGGCGTGCAGCGTGGTAGGGCCACCCCAAGCCAGCAGTTCCGTGGGGAATCCGTCCCGGTCGATGAGTTCACGCATACGGGCAGCCCCAGCACGCGTGAACGTCACAGGCAGGACACGACGGCCAGACGCGGCTTCTTCGCGAAGCCGTTGAATCAAAGCCGTCGACTTACCAGCGCCCGGCGGCCCGAGCAGCACTTGGTCGGCTGGTCGCATGTCACGCGCCAAAGCCGGCCATGATGTTCGTGCGGAGCCACCGCGCCATCATCAACGACTCGGCTACCGCACCCTCGCTTTGCAGGTGGGCCGTCGTGTTTGTTCCGACGTGCATAGTCGAGGCGGCGTAGAACCCGGCAGACGCCAAGGCCGGACGGGCTCGGCGCTTCGCCATCAGTTCGGCTTCCTCGGCGTTGTTGGAGGGAATGCCGACACCACGACGCCAGATGGTAGACAGCGGACGGCGAATATACCTCGTGCCACCAGCAGCGATCTCGATGGCCGACTCGATGGCACCAGCCGACTCGTACAACGGCAGGCGGGTGTCGCCGTTGACGTCCTGCGCGCCCTTGGTGTGGGGGCCGGGCGGGATGAACAAGCCCTCGACTACATAGTGGTGGTCGACCGCCCTGGGCGTCAGCACGGGGTCGGCCAGCAGCCCGTGGATGGCGACGTTCACGTTGCGGCTGGTGTGCTGCACGGGGGCGCGTTTGGCGGGGTTCAAGGTCCACACCGGATGACCGGGGTGGCGCTTGCTCTGCGCCGACGGGGACTGCCGGTTCCACCAGACCGCCCACATCAACACGCCGGTACGCAACTCGATGCACACTCCTGCCCCGGCACGTCCAGGGTCGAACGCTACGACGAGCCCGTCGATGCGGGCGGGACGTACCCACTCGCCGTCGTCGGACGGCAAGTAGGAGTCGACCACGGGTCCGGTGTCGGCGGGGTCGCCGCCGGTCACTCGCCACCGCCTTCGGACTTGGCGTCAGCGTTTACCTGCTCGGCTCGCGACTGCATGACCGACAACGACCGCTGAACGTCCACGAAGCTCAACCCGTTCACGCGTTCCAACGCGGCTGGGATCTCGGACACGCGCTCCTGGGCGGTGTAGACGTAAACGATCATGTCCTTGAGAGCGGC
>SXGT01776634.1_pt1 | contig 31248 bp, 31 predicted proteins | sample 3176221 | NCBI WGS metagenome assembly SXGT01 (sample SAMN11356862, study PRJNA531348) | freshwater metagenome | isolation source: freshwater sample F1-120 | place: China: Fuxian Lake, Yuxi | collected 2017-12-25
GCCCGCGCAACTGCGGGCGATGGCCGCCCGGGATCTGGGTTGTCGTTGGCCGGGCTGTGATCAGCCCGCGAGTCGTTGCCAAGGCCATCATCTCGAGTGGTGGGAACGCGATGGTGGGCTCACCGATCTCGACAACGGTGCGCTGTTCTGCAAGTTCCACCACCGGTTGTTGCATACCGGGAAGTACTGGGTCGAACTTGGCGCCGATCATGATGATCGGCACGCGTTCGATGTCTACGGGCCCGGTCGCACACTGATCGGCCGGTCCCGACCCGCGGCGCGCGACCCGATCATCCTCACCCAGATCGGCCGCGACCACCAACGAATACGCGACCGACTCCACCAACTCCAAACCGCCCGCGCCGGATAACCGCGCATTCCCGGAAGCAGATCAACGCGGCGGCACCAACACGACCGTCCGACCAACCGAATCACGCCGCGCCATCGCGCGACCTATTCGGGCGTGACGTATGCGGCGGTGATGCCGCCGTCGACGACGAGTTGGCTGCCGGTGACGTAGCTCGCCTCGTCGGACGCGAGAAACAATGCGGCATTGACGATCTCGTGCGCTTGGGCGAGTCGACCCATCGGAATGTGCACGAGGCGCCGAGCTTTGCGGGCCGGGTCGCTCATCAACTCCGCCAAGAGGGGAGTGTCGACGGGTCCGGGACACAGCGAGTTCGCGCGGATGCCGCGTCGGCCCCACTCGACCGCGATCTCGCGCGTCATCGCGAGCACCCCGCCCTTCGAGGACGTGTACGCGATCTGCGCCGTCGCCGCACCCATCAAGGCGACGAACGATGCGACGTTGACGATCGATCCGCCACCCGACTCCACCATCGCGGGGATCCCGGCGCGACAACCGAACCAGACACCCTTGAGGTTGATCTCCATGACGCGATCCCACGTGGACTCGGGCGTCTCGAGCACACCGCCGTCGTCCCCCGGAAACACCCCGGCGTTGTTGTAGAGCACGTGCAGTCCGCCGAAGCTCGACATCGCGTGCGCGACCATGGCCTCACAGTCGGCCCAATCGGAAACATCGGCTCGCACGAATGTCGCACGGTCGCCGATCGCGTCGGCCACCGCGCGGCCGCCCTGCTCGTCGAAGTCGACGACGACGACGCGCGCACCTTCGGTCGCGAACCGCTCGCAGGCGATCTTGCCCATGCCGCTCGCGCCGCCGGTGATGAGTGCGACCTTCCCCTCGAGCCTGGCGCCGGAACTCGTGGCCATTCGATTCCTACTCCTCGATCTCTCGGTACGTGCGTTGTCCGTCGAGGTTGTCGGCCTCGAGGATGTCGGTCGTGCATGCCGTGAGACGCTCGCGGCGCGCGTACTCGTCGATACGGCCGTCGATCCCCTCGGCGCCGCCGGCTTCGATCGGCGGCAACCACGGATCGGGATCGTCGCCGGCCGCGATCCGAATCGATGCCGCGTCGCGGGCATCGAGCAGCTGCTCCCAGTCGGCGGTCCACGCTTCGAGCGCGCGTTGCCCGTCGGCGTTGCCGGTACGCGCCGCCTCGAACTCGATCAGCATCTCTCGCAGCCGGCCGGTCTCGAGATCGACACGTGCCGACAGCTCCGTGGCATCGATGTCGCCGATTCGACCGAGCGCCTTCAGGTCGTCGTGCGCGGCTCGGCACGCACCTTGCACCGCGTCGAAGGCGTCGCCGATGGGTTCGGCCGACCGACCGATGACGAGTCCGCCGATGATCGCGGCGAGCACGAGCAGGAAGCCGACGAAGATGACGACCAGCGCGACGCGATTCGACCGCGGAACGCTCGGCTCGACGAACGGCACCGATCCCGGATCGGAGTCGCTCGGGCCGCTCCCACCGGTGGGGGCACTCACGAGAGGTCCAAACGCATGGTGTACGACCCGTCGACCAGTTCGACGTCGACGAACCCGAGGCGCTGATACAGGCGTCGCGCTGGATTCTCGGCCGCGACCGACAACGACAACGCGCGTACGTCGTGCGCTCGGGCCCGCACGATCAGCGACCCCAGCAACAACGAACCGACCCCGCGACCTCGAAACTCGCCGTACACGCCGATCGAGACTTCAGGAGTGTCGGAGTCGGTGAATCCGAAACCTGCATCGTCGGCCGTGAACCGCCGGTACCACGCGGCGCCGACGCCCTCGTTGTTGCGATCGAGCGCGACAAGCGCGGTGTCGCCCTCGCGCCCCCAACCGTCGACGTAGCGCGCGAACCAGCGTTGCGACCGGGCTTCGTCGAGGGCGGGACGCTCCTCCTCGCCCTGATCGCGCCAGAACGCGGCCTCGTAGAGCATGGCCCAGAGGAAGTCCTCGTCGACGGCGCTCGTGATGCGGAACACGCGGGGCAGCGTACGACGTCTTCGCGAGCGCCCCGGTACGTAGGCTCGCCGCTTCGATCGACCGAAACAGTGTTCGGACGACCGACGAGGACAGGTGCAGATGCCCCGCAGAACCCAGCCCACGACGGTCGCGCTCGCACTCGTGCTCGTCGTCGGGGCGGCGTGCGGAGGCGGCGGTTCGATCGACGGCAGCGCCGTCGATCGGACGACGCGGCCGACGACCGACGATCCCGCCGAAACGGGGCCGACGATCGACTGGAGCGACTGCGGCGATCTGCTGTGCGCCACGCTCGACGTCCCGCTCGATCACTTCGACGCCGACTCCGAGTCGATCGAGCTCGCGCTGGTCAAACGACCCGCCGACGACCCCGACGCTCGCCAAGGCGCGATCTTGCTCAATCCGGGAGGACCGGGAGCGCCGGGCCTCAGCATGGTCGAGTCGCTCGAACCGGTGTTTCCCGACGACGTGCTGGACGAGTTCGATCTCGTCGCCTGGGATCCACGCGGAACCGGCGAGAGCACGGCCGTGCACTGCACCGATGATCTCGACGGCTTCTTCGCCACCGACAAGTCACCCGACACCCCGACCGAAGAGCGCGAGAACGTCGCCGAAGCCAAGGCGTTCGCGGCCGCATGCGCCGCCGAACACGGTGACCTGCTCCCGTTCCTGTCGACCACGCAGACGGTCGAAGACATGGACGACATTCGCGCCGCACTCGGCGACGATGGACTGACGTATCTGGGTTTCAGTTACGGCACATACCTCGGCTCCCGCTACGCGGAGACCCATCCCGATCGAGTTCGCGCCCTGGTGCTCGACGGACCCGTCGATCCGAGCCTCGACTCGCGTACGAGCACGATTCAGCAGAGCATCGGTTTCGAACGAGCGATCGACGCGTTCTTCGATTGGTGCGAAGGCAACGACGACTGCGCGTTCACGCCCTCGAACCCTCGGAGTGCGTTCGAACGGCTGATGGCTCAGATCGACGCCGAGGAGTTGTACGCCGAAGTGAACGGCGACGAACGCGGACTCGGACCGGGTGAGGCCGACCTCGGCGTCGCCGTCGCGCTGTACAGCGGCGACGCCGCATACGAGTACTTGGCCGACGCGCTCTCCCAAGCCGCGCAGGGCGACGGTTCGACGCTGCTCGAGCTGGCCGACCTCTACTCCGGGCGGCAATCCGACGGGGGCTACGACGGCTCGATGGCCGCGTTCTACGCGATCGGTTGCTCCGACACGCCGCGTGCGACGCTCGACCAGGTTCGTGCGCTGGCCGAAGAACTCGAATCCGACGCGCCGTTTCTCGGCCCGGCCGGCGTCTGGCTCGGCCTGCCCTGCACCTACTGGCCGGTTCCGTTCGACGAGGCCGCAACGCCGCACCGCATCGACGTGCCTGCCGACACTGCAATCCTCGTGACCGCGACCGACGGTGATCCCGCCACCCCCATCGAGTGGGCACGAGGTCTCGCCGAACAGCTCCCGGCGCCGCTGCTCGTCGCCGACAGCGACCAGCACACCGCGTTCACCGCGGGCGACGAGTGCGTGACCGAGGCAATCATCGATTTTCTGGTCGACCCCGATCAACCCGTCGACGAGTGCTGAGACGCGCGATCGCCGCCGGTGCTTCGTTGCTGCTCGTCGGGTGTACCGCGTCGCAACGTGATGCAGCAGCGCCGACCGTCTCGCCGTCATCGACCACGCCCACCGATCCGACGGACGTGAGCACGAGCACCACGATCGCGACTCCACCGCCCAGTTGCCCGCCGGTGGTCGACCATCCGATGAGCCGCCGAGTCGATGCTGACTCGTTCACGTTGCTGTCGTTCGACGGTGTGTCGCTGCGAGTCAACTTCTTCGCCGCGTCCTCGCAGCCGGCACCGACGCTGTTGTCGAGCCCGGGGTGGGCGAGCCGGGGAGCCACGCTCGACCTTCCGTCCGATCGGATCGCCGGCGAACTCTCGATCGACGCGCTCACGGCCGACGGCTACAACGTCGTCACCTGGGATCGCCGCGGTGCGGGCGACTCGGGCGGGCTCGTCGCGATGGGGTCGCTCGCCACCGAGGGACACGATGTCGCGACGATTGTCGACTGGATTGCTGCACAACCTGGGGTCGAACTCGACGGGCCCCGTGATCCTCGACTCGGGATGTTCGGCGGTTCGTACGGCGGGGCGATCCAATTGGTGGCCGCGGCGGCCGACTGTCGCATCGACGCGATCGTCCCGAACATGGTCGGTCCTTCGTGGCGCACTGCGCTCGCGCCGGCCGACACCGCGAAGGTCGGATGGATCAACCTGTTGTACTCGTCGATCGATGCGGCCCGGCTCGAACCGGAGTTCGTCGAGCTGACCGACCGCGCGAACCACGACGGCGCGCTCCCGCCAGCACTGCTCGACTACCTCGACGCACGGTCGGCCACGTCGGTCCTCGACGCGGTGCGAGCACCGACGCTGTTGTTGCAGGGCACGGTCGACTCGCTGTTCACGTTGCGACAGTCGCTCGCGATCCACGACGCCCTCACCGCCAACGCAGTACCGACCGCGGTCGTGTGGTATTGCGGCGGGCACGGGAACTGTCCCGTCGAGATCGACGACGCCTGGATGCAGGCGGTCACGGTTGCCTGGTTCGATCGCTACGTCCGCCGGCGAACCGACGCGCCGACGGTGCCGTCGTGGACGGTCACCGACCAAACCGGTCGGCGTTGGACGAGCGAACACGGTCTCGACCGCGACGAAGAGCTCGTCGGAACGGGTTCGGGGATGCTGGCGCTGACGAACTCCAGTCGCTCGGGCCCAGCGCCGCCGACCGATACCACGGCGGCCGGGATGGCGAACGTGATGCGACTCATCGCGCCTTCGGTCGTCGACTCCGAATACGCGATCGAAGTCGATGTGGCGGTCGATCCAGACACACTGATCGTCGGCGCGCCGAGGATCCGGATGTCGTGTCGGGGCACGACGTCGGGTGATTCGCCGCGGGGCGACTCGGCGCCCGTCGGGTCCGCGCCGAGCCGCGTCTTCGCCCAACTCGTCGATCCCGCGTCCGGCGCGGTCGTCGGCGGCCAGATCACTCCGGTTGCGATCGAACTCGACGGACGACATCGGACCTACGACGTCGAACTCGAGGCCGTCGTGTGGCACTCGGTCACGGAGTCGGTGCTGCGGTTGCAGATCGTCGCGACGGCTTCGCTCTTCACGACACCGCAGCTCGGTGGCAACCTCGCATGCGACGCGATCGATGTCAGGCTGCCGACGTCCGACCGATTCGTCGCCGTTGCGTGATGCTCGAGCCGTCGATCCGTCACGCCCGCTCGACCATCGTTACGCTCGCACCTCGTGGAACTGCGTTACTCCGACGCCGACGAGGCGTTCCGGGCGCGCCTCGCCGACTGGCTGGCCGTCGAGCTCCCGAAACTTCCTACGGCCCCGCATCGCGAAGACTGGGACGCTCGTCGGCGCTACGACACCGACTGGCAGAAGCGCCTCTTCGAAGGCGGTTACGCCGGGCTGAACTGGCCCAAGGAGTACGGCGGTGCCGACGCGTCGCCGACGGAGCAGTTGATCTTCTTCGAGGAGACCACGAAGGCCAAGGCGCCGTACGTCGGCGTGAACTTCGTCGGCACGCTGCACGCCGGTCCGACGCTCGTCGAAGAGGGAACGCCCGAGCAGAAGGCCGCGCACCTCCCGCGCATCCTGAGCGGCGACGAGGTCTGGTGCCAAGGATTCAGCGAGCCGAACGCGGGCAGTGACCTCGCGGCGTTGCGGACGCGCGCCGAGCGCGATGGCGACGATTACGTGCTCAACGGTCAGAAGATCTGGTGCAGCTTCGGGCACATTGCGGACGTCGGCGAGTTCTTGGTCCGCACCGACCCCGAAGCCTCGAAGAACCGCGGGATCTCCTGGCTGATCCTGCCGATGGATCTTCCTGGCATCGAGATCCGTCCGATCAGGACCACGCTCGGCAGTTCGGAGTTCTGCGAGGTCTTCCTCACCGACGTGCGAGTCCCGGTCGCGAACCGTGTCGGTGCGGAGAACGACGGGTGGCGCGTGACGAACGTGACGCTCAAGTACGAGCGCGGCACGGCGTTCGTGAGTGAACTCATCGACTCGCTGCGGTTGTGCGCCGATCTCGCGCCGCTCGTGCGCGATCCGGTGAGTCGGCGCGAACTCGGTCGCAGCCTCGCCGACTTCGACGCACTCTGGTCGTTGACGAAACGAAACGTGAGCCAAGCCGCGCGTGGAACCTCCGGACCGGGCGGGATGATGATCAAACTCGCCTACAGCGAGGCCCGCCAGCGCTTCGGCGAGTTGTGCCTGCGTGTGCTCGAACGCGACGCGTTGACCATCGAAGGCAACGAGCTCGTCGAAGAGCGTCTGCGCACCCAGTCGTTGACGATCGCCGCGGGTGCCAGTCAGATCCAGCGCAACATCATCTCCGAGCGAGTGCTCGGACTTCCCCGAGAGCCGAGGTGAGTGGCGTGTTCCTCGACTTGAACGACGACCAGATCGCGCTGCGCGACGGGATTCGCGCGTTGCTCGAAGGTCGGTTCGGGCCCGAGCGGATTCGCGACGGTTTCGATCGGGCGATGTTCGCGGAGCTTGCCGAAGCAGGCGTGTTCTCGCTGATCGCCGACGGGTTCTCGTGGGCCGACGCAACGATCGTGTTCGAGCAACTCGGCGAGTTCTGTGTTCCGGGTCCGCTCGTCGGATCGTTCCTCGTCGGCGACGGCCGAATCGTCGGCGTGGTCGATGCCGACGCGCCGTCGGTGATCGAGCACCTCGACGTCCTCGATGCGCTCGCCGTCGTCGACCGCGCCGCAGTGCGACTCGTCGACGCGTCGGCGATCGCTGCTGAACCGCTCGAATGGCCGCTCGATCCGTTGACCCCGGTGTGGCGGGCCGCAGCCGTGCCCGATGGTTCGGTGCTCGCCCGGGCCGACGCCGCAGCGTGGGGCGCCCGCGGTGCAGTGCTCAGCGCGGCGCTGAGTCTCGGCATCGCACAACGGCTCACGACGCTGTCGGTCGCATACTCGCTCGAGCGTCATCAGTTCGATCGTCCGATCGGTGGATTCCAGGCGATCAAACACCTCCTCGCCGACATGGCCGTGCGCACCGAGGTCGCCCGAGCCGCGGTCTACAACGCGGGCGCGCACCTCGACGTCGCCGATGTCGCCGGCCTCAGCCGGTCGGTCAGCGTCGCCAAGGCGTTGGCCGGCGAAGCCGCGATCCGCAACGGCAAGGACGCCACCCAGGTGCACGGCGGCATGGGCTACACCTGGGAGGTCGACGTCCACCTTTGGCTCAAGCGAGCCTGGGTGCTCGACACCCACTTCGGATCGCACGAACACCACTTCGAACAGGTCGCCGCCACCCTCACCACCACCTGAACCCGCCGCCATGTTGTCCCACGATCTTGCGGGTGTCCCACAGAAGGGCGGCCGGCCGCCACGTCGTGGGACACCCGCCGATCCGTGGGACAGCACCCAGTCGATCGCTGATCGCGGGCGCGCGCTCTAACGTCGTCGCGCGATGAGCGAAGCAGTGCGAACGACGATCGTCGCCGCGTTGGCGCAGCGAGTCGCCGACGATCCCGACGGCGACTACCTCGACTTCCACGGTGACCAGTGGACGGCGCGACGCGTCGACACCGAGAGCCGCCGCGTGGCGCGCGGGCTGGCCGCGCTCGGTGTGCAGCGGGGCGATCGGGTGGCGAGCCTCGTCGAGAACTCGCCCGAGCAGGTCGTGTTGTTCTTCGCGACCGTGCGCCTCGGTGCGATCGCGGTTCCGATCAACACCGCCTACAAGGGCGAGTTCCTCCGCCACCAGTTGGCCGACAGTGGCGCGGCCGTCTTTGTGGTCGCGGACGACATGGCAGACCGGGCCGACGAGGCGGTGTCGGAAGCCGGCACGCCCGAGCTCCGTCACGTACTGACCGTCTCGCAACTCGCGGCGCTCGACGGTCTTGCGGTCGACGACGCCGACGTTCGCCCCGGCGACCTTGCTTGCTTCATCTACACCGCGGGCACGACCGGTCCGAGCAAGGGCTGCATGCTCCCGCACCACTACGTCGTCAACATGAGTGTCCAGATCGCGCGTGCCTGGCAACGCGGGGCCGACGACGTCGTGTGGACGCCGTTGCCGCTGTTCCATCTCAATGCGATTGCGATCTGCGTCGTCGGCACATTGATCATCGGTGGGCGGGCGAGCATCGCTCGCAAGTTCTCGGTGAGCGGGTTCTGGCCCGAGATCCAACGCACCGGCGCGACCATGGCTTCGATGCTCGGCAGCCTCGCGATCTTGATCGCCAATGCCGAGGACCATCCCGACATGACCGGGCACCGGCTTCGGGTCTGCATCGCCGCACCGATGCCACCCGACACCGACCGCATCTGGCGCGAACGCTTCGGGTGCGCGACCTTCAGCGGCGGATTCGGACTCACCGAGGCGTCGTTGATCGCGGCGCTCCCGCCCGGCGTCGAGAATCGGCCGGGCGCCGCGGGGATGCTCAACCAGATCGAATTCGAGGTCGCGCTCCTCGACGACGACGACCTCGCGGTCGAGGTCGGTGAGACGGGCGAGATCTGCTGTCGCCCGCGCCAGCCCGACGGGATGTTCGCCGGGTACTGGAACCGACCCGCCGACACGGTCGCGGCGTGGCGGAACCTGTGGTTCCACACCGGCGATCTCGGTCGGGTCGACGCCGACGGCTTCTTGTACTTCGTCGATCGCAAGAAGGACTCCTTGCGCCGACGCGGCGAGAACATCTCGAGCTTCGAAATGGAAAAGTCCCTGTTCGCACACCCCGCGATCAAGGACTGCGCCGTGCACGCGGTGCCGAGCCCGATCGGCGAAGACGACGTGAAGGTCACCGCCGTTCTGCAGCCCGACGCGACGATCAGTGAGGAAGACCTCTGTCGGTTCGTCGCCGAGCGGGTGCCGTACTTCGCGATCCCGCGCTACATCGAGTTCCGCGACGACCTACCCCGCAATCCCGTCGGACGAGTGTTGAAGTACCAACTCCGAGACGAAGGCGTCACCCCCACGACCTGGGACCGCGAAGCCGCGGGCGTGGAATTCGAGAGACGCTGATTCTGGCGCCCGTATCCCCACGGGCGCGGCGAGCGGCCTGCGGACCGGTCACTCGCTCCGCTCGCCCCGGCTCCTCCGGCCGCCGCGGGTAGCGAATTCGTTACTCGGCCCGGCACAGATCACATCGGGTGACATCCTGTTCAGTCCCGTCGAGTTCGCGCCGAAAACACCTTTCGTGCGGCAATGTCCGGGGTGTCAGTACCTCGTGCCGCCGGCATGGGAGCGCTGCAAGCGGTGCGACGCCGACCTGGCGTGCGCCCGGACGCGTTCCCGGGTCGGTGCCACGGTGGGGTCGAAGGCGGCGAGCGATGCGCCCGCGACCTTCGGCGCGGCGAGGTTTGCGACCAGCGTCGCCACCGCGCCCCCACCACGAGCCGCCACGGCGCCGGTCGCGCCGACACCCACGCCACCGGCCCAGCCGTCGCCGGTACCGGCGACGAGCTACGTCGCGTTCGCACCCGCCGCGCCCAACGACGTGCGCGGCGGGTATGAACGAGTTCCGACCGTCGGAGAATCGTGGGCGTCGGTCCGTCAGCCCTCGAAGGGGCCGAAGATCCCGATCGTCGGCCTGCTCGTCACGATCGCCATCATCGGCTGTTCGTGGTTCGCGTGGAAGCAGGCGACCACCCGCCACGTCCCCGAGGCGTGGAAGCCGTATGTGATCGATGGTGAGGGCATCGACTACACCTCGACCACGGGGCGGTTCAGCGTGAAGCTGCCGGTCGAGCCGGCCGAGACCGGCCAGAGCGGCGTCGTCGGCGGTCGTCGCTTCGACCTGTCGGCGTTGGTGTCGACGGTCGACGGCGATCAGGGCGTGATGGTCCTCTGGGTCGACGTGCCGTCGGGACTGCTCGTCGAACGCGACGCCGACGCCAACTTGCAGGATCTCGCCGAGGAGTTCGCCGAGTCGAGCGAAGGGGTTGTCAAAGAGCTCGACTTCTTGACGGTCGACGGCTACCAAGCGGTCGACGCGTCGGTGAAGACCGGTCCGGTCAGCGGCAAGGTCCGCATCATCATGGCCGGGACCCGCGTGTACCTGCTGGTTGCGGGGGGTGCCGAGGGTGGCGCAATCGGGTTCGACACGCTCGTGGAGTCGTTCGAACTCACCTGAGTCGGGTCACGCTACGGTCGTTCGGATGAACAGGCCACTGTTGCCGATCGGTCCCGAGACGTTCGACCTGCGCGGCCGCCAGGCCGTGGTCACCGGTAGCTCCCGCGGACTCGGCGCGGCGTGCGCCGTGCGGCTCGCGCAAGCCGGGTGCGACGTGATGATCACCTATCGCAAGGAGGCCGACGCCGCAGCAGCGGTGGCCGAACGAGCCCGCGCTCACGGTACGACCGTTGTCGTTCAGCAGCTCGACCTCGAATCCGAAGCGAGCATCGACGAACTCTTCGACCGGGTCGAGTCGGAGTGGGGCGGTCTCGACATCCTCGTCGCGAACGCCGCGGCGACCTCGTTTCGGCCGATGCACAAGGCCGAACGGCGCCACTTCGAGCGCACGTACGCGATCTCGGTGTTCGGGTTTCATCAGATGGTCGTGCGCTCGCTCCCGCTCATGGAGTCGCGCGGGCGCGGCCGCGTCGTCGCGGTGAGCGGTGCCGACACCGGCACGTGGATCAACGGCCACGGCATTCTTGCGGGCGCGAAAGCGGCGATGGAGAGCATGGTCCACTACTTCGGGTGCGAGCTCGCCAACAAGGGAATCACGACCGTGGGCATCTCGCCGGGATGGATCGACGGCGAGAGCCTCCAGCTCATGCTCGGACCACTCCACGAGTTCGCCCGCGACCTCGAAGCGTCGACGCATCCGATGCGGGTCGCCGCCACGCCGGAGCATGTCGCCGAGTCGGTGGCGGTCCTCTGCACCGACGCTGCCGCCCTGTTCAACGGCAACACCCTCGTCGCCGACGGCAGCGGTGTGTTCGGCTTCTGTGCCCGCTACACCAAGGTCGCCCAACAACTCGCGATCGCTCAACTCGAAGGCCTCGAGTCGGCCGACGCCCCTGCGATCCCGGAATAGCGCCGAAGAGTCGGCTCTGGACAGCGCGTTCCGGGTACCTCTAGCCTCCGGCCCGACCCGGCACACCGGGACGGAAAGGCAGGGGGTCAAGTATGAGGATTCGACGGATCGGTATTGCGCTGGTCGGTCTGGGGCTGGCGACGGCGGGAAGCTCGGCGTTCGATGCCGACCTGGCGCACGCGGCGACGACCGCAATGGCGATGTTGTGCACGCAGGATCCCAACATCACCGGCGACACGGACGCGACGTTCCAGATCAGTTTCGACGCTCCGAGTGAGGTCGAGTCGGGCACGCCGTTCTCGGTCGAGAACATCATCGTGCCGTTCACGAACAACCAAGGATTCAACCTCGACATCGGCCCGGGTTCGGCGTCGTTCACCGCCGACGGGGTCGTGCCCGACTTCGTGCAGTTGAACTTCCCGAAGGTCAACGTGCCGAACGGGAGCTCGACCAACTTCGGTCCCTTCGACCTGAACTTCGGCGGCGCGGCATCGGGCGACGTCAACGTTCGTGTCGAGTCGGTGCGTTTCGACGTGGCCCTTGCGGGGGGCAACAAGCTCACCGAAGTGACCTGCACACCGACCGAGAGCGACGAACTGGTCGAGATCGAGGTCGTGGCGCCGCCGCCGCCGGGCGCGCCGAACGCGAACCCCGACAGCGCCGAGGTGAAGCCGGGTGAATCGGTGAACATCGACGTGCTGGCCAACGACGAGAACCCCGAATTCGATCGGGCCGATCTCGGTGCGGTCACGCCGCCCGAAATCATGGACGCGCCGAGCGAAGGCACGGCAGAGGTCGAGAGCGACGGGACGATCACCTACACGGCCAACGCCGGTACGTCCGCGACCGGTGACTCGTTCGACTACCGGATCTGCACCGAGTTCGAGGTGCCCGAGGCCGCGTTCGGCAAGGCGTTCCGCCCGCGGGGCGAGCAGCTGCCGTGCGACACCACGACGGTGTCGATCGACATCGTGCAGCCGCAGGCCACCACGGTCCCGCCGACCGATCCGCCCGTGACGACCGCCGCGGCATCGAGCGTCAGCCCGACGACCGATGAGCTGCCCGTCACGGGATCGTCGTCGACTCCGCTCGGGATCCTCGGCTTCGGGATCGCCACCATCGGTCTCGGATTGCTCGCCGCCGGACGCCGTCGCCACGCGCTGCGGTAGACGACACAGCCTTCGGCTGGAAGCAACGGTGCCCCGAGGCGACAGCTTCGGGGCACCGTCGCGTCCGGACCTGACACCGCCCGACGCTCGCCGGTAGGTTGCGCGTCCTCATGGGGCGCAACGTGTGTGTCGTCGGGATCGGCCACGCCGACGGTCCCCAAGCGACCGGACTGACCAACAACCAACTGATCGCGCAAGGTTTCGTTCGCGCGCTCGCCGACGCCGGCCTCCACAAGTCGCAGGTCGACGGACTGGCCAGCGCCGGTTACGGCGGCATGCACGAGGTCGCCGTCGCGGAGTATCTCGGCATCACGCCCGCCTGGCTCGATTCGACGAGTTGTGGCGGATCGAGCTTCGAGTTCCATGCGCTGCACGCCCATCGGGCCATCGAAGCGGGCGACGTCGATGTCGTGGCGATCTGTTACGGGTCGAATCAGCTCACCGCCAACGGACGCACGCTCGGCACCGGAGGCGGCGGGCGTGGCGGTCCGCTTCCCGGCCCGATGCGTTATGAGTTCCCGACGGGCCTGACGCTCGTCGGCGCGTACGCGATGGCGGCCCGACGCCACATGCACGAGTACGGCACGACTCCGGAGCAGCTGGCATCGATCGCGGTTCAGATGCGGGAGCACGCGGCGCGGAATCCGGCGGCGATGTATCGCGATCCGATCACCGTCGACGACGTGTTGTCGAGCCGCCTCGTCGCCGATCCGCTCCACAAACTCGACTGCTGCGTGATCTCCGACGGGGGTGCGTGCGTGATCCTCGCCGCCGAGGAGGTCGCACGCGACTTGCGATGGTCGGGCCGGCCGGTGTTCGTTCGCGGCGCGTCGGGGGGAACGACGCACCATTCGATCCAGGGGATGGCCGACATGACGACGACGGCGGCCACCGAGGCCGGGCGCCGGGCGTTCGCAGCCGCCGGGATCGGCCCAGCCGACGTCGACGTGTTCTGCAGCTACGACAGCTTCACCTACACCGTGCTCGTGATGCTCGAAGACCTCGGTTTCGCGCCGAAGGGCGAGGGTGGTCCCTTCGTGGCCGACGGCAACCTACGGCTGGGTGGGAGGCTGCCGACGAACCCCGACGGGGGCGGCCTGTCGTGCACGCATCCGGGGATGCGCGGACTGTTCTTGTTGGCCGAAGCGACGCGCCAGCTCCGACACGACGCCGGCGACAGCCAGGTGACCGACGCGGCGATCGCGGTGTGCAACGGCAGCGGTGGCTGGTTGTCGACCCAGGCAACCGTGGTGTTGGGAGTCGAGCCGCGATGAGTGACTGGACCGACACGCCGTCGTACCTCGTGCCCCAACCCGACAACGTCGACCGCGAATTCTGGGAAGGGGCCGGGCGTGGCGAACTTCGCATCCAGCGCTGCGCGGCGTGTGGACTGCACCAGCACTACCCGCGCTCACTCTGCTCGTACTGCGGATCGGAGTCCGTCGAATTCGTCACGGCGACCGGGCTCGGCACGGTCTACTCGTTCACCGTGATTCGCCAGAACGGCATTCCGCCGTTTCGCGACCGCTTGCCGTTCGTCGTTGCGACGATCGACCTCGACGAGGCCGGCGCGCGGATCCTCGCCGATCTTCCGACCTGCGCGGTCGACGACGTCGCGATCGGCCAACGGGTTCGTGCGACGTTCCGGCCGGTCGGCGACGGCCTCGGCTTCGTCGACTTCGAGGTCGTTGGGTGACCGAGGCCGGCTCGTGACCGAGGCCGACGACGACATCGTGGCGAGCGACGGCCGGACGATCGGTCGACGCGGCGCGGCGACCCGCCGCAGGCTGCTCGACGCGACCGCGTCGTTGCTCGTGACGGTTCCGCTCCGCGACCTTCGGGTGGTCGACATCGCTAGCGAAGTCGGGAGCTCACCCGCGACCTTCTACCAGTACTTCCGCGACGTCGAAGAGGCGGTGTTGGTGCTTGCCGACGAGTGTGGTGAGGCCATGGCGCCGTTGTCGGTCCATCTCGTCGGCGACTGGGCGGGCCTCGACGCCGCCCGTCGATTCGTCGATGCGTTCATCTCGTTCTGGGACGACCACACTGCGGTGCTCCGCATCCGCAACCTCGGTGCCCAAGAAGGCGACCCTCGCTTCCGGGACCTGCGCCGGCAGGCGAATCGGCCCTTTCTCGACGGCCTCGCCGAACATGTCCGTCATGCGCAGGCCGCGGGTCGGGTCGACGTCGGCCTGTCGCCGATCGCGGCCGCGGCCGCGCTCATGTCACTGCTCGAACGAATGGCGGCATTCCACGCCGACATCGAGACGATGGGCGTCAGCCGCGACGACGTCGTCGAGACGTGCGCCCGGATCGTGCACCAGACCATCGAAGGCTGAAGCGTCAAACAGCAAGGAATAGTCCTGCTGGTTGACGCCTCAGGGTCGGAGGACGAGTTTGCGGCGGAACACCCGCTCGAACAGGTCGGCGCGTCGGCGCGCACCCCATTGCTCGAGCTCGGGGTCGCCGTCGGCGTGCAGTGTGATCGTGACGGCCTCGTCGTCGAACGAGACGTCGACGTCCTGCACTCGTTGGCGGCGCCCGCGATCGAGCCCGTCGGCGACGCGCAGGATCGCAACGATCTTGCGCAGTCGGTTGCGATCTCGGGGTCGGAGCATCGCGAACAGCGGCTCGGAGTCCTTCGGTTCGCCCTTGCGATGATGGCGCACCAGCGCCGCCAGAAAGAGCACTCCGTCGTGATCGAACCCGCGCAGCGCGCCGTGTTGCACCAGATACGCCGCGTGTTCGTGGTGACGCTCGTGCGAAACGTGCTGACCGATGTCGTGCAACAAGACTGCGTGCTCGAGCCACATGCGGTCGTCGGCGTCGAGATCGTGGAGGTCGACGAGGGCATCGAACAGACGCTCGGCGAGGCCGAGCACATTCCGGCAGTGCGCGACGTTCGACCGACACCGGCGCGCGAGCGCGGCGACCGACGCCCGCTGCACCGACCGCGCGTCGTCGGCGAATTCCCGGGGATCGGCGTGCTCGACCGTGTCGAGCAGAATCCCTTCGCGCAACGCCCAGTCCGAATAGGTCAGGGAATCGAGTTCGAAGTGCGCGAACAATCGGTCGAGCACGACCGCGCCGGGGATGATCAGGTCGACTCGCTTGTCCTCCAAGCCCGTCAGCGCCCGGCGTTCGTCGCTCGACATCGCGACGAGATCGTCGAACAGCGATTCGAACTCGTCGCGCGTGAACGACAAGTGGTTGCGGGCGCCGTTGACCGTGCGGCCCGCGTAGGCGTTCGTCATCGCGGCGAGGTCACCGAATGTTCCGCTCGTACCGATGAGCAGATCGGGCTCGTGCGAGAGGTATTCCTCGGCGACCGGTGCAAGCTCGAGATCGATATGACGGCTCATCGCCTTGATCGCCGCCCGTGACGGCGGGTCTGCGTCGACGAACATCGTGCGCAACACGCCTACGCCGAGGTGCAGGCTCGTGCTGGTGATCAAGGACTCGGCCGAACCGACCCAGATCTCGAGGCTTCCGCCGCCGAGGTCGAAACCGATCGCAGGGGAGTCCTCGATCGCGATGCTCGCTCGGACCGCCTGGTAGACGAGCGCCGCCTCTTCGATGCCGTCGATGACGCGCGCCCGGACGCCGGCCTCGGCCGCGAACCGGTCGACGAGTTCGCTGCCGTTGTCGGCGGCGCGGATCGCCGCCGTTGCGACCGCGACGACCTTGCGAGCTCCGTTCGCTTCGGCCAGTTCGCGCAACCGACGGACCGACGCGACCGCTCGGTCGGCCGCATTCTTGCGAACTCGTCCGTGTCGGCCGACTTCGTCGCCGAGGCGGAGCATGTCCTTCTCGCGCGTGATCGTCGTGAACGAACGGTCGGGGTGCACGTCGGCAACGAGTAGGTGGAACGAGTTCGAGCCCAGGTCGAGTGCTGCGACACGCATCGGGTTCCGAAACTAGGGTCCGAATCACCTCACCCCTGACATCGACGGAGGATCATCGTGGAGTTCGAATCGAGGCTGCTGGTCGACGGCGAGCTCGTCGACGCCGAAGGCGGGCGCACCTACGACAACATCAATCCGGCCACCGAGGCCTCGATCGGAAAGGTGGCCGACGCGACGCCCGCCGACATGGAGCGCGCGATCGGCGCGGCACGGCGCGCGTTCGACGACACCGGCTGGTCGACCGACGCCGCGTTGCGAAAGCGCGTGCTGATGCAGCTCCGCGACGCCTTGGGCAAACATCGCGAGGAGCTACGCGAACAGATCGTCGCCGAGGTCGGAGCGCCGATCGGACTGACCTACGCGATTCAGCAGGACAGCTGTATCGACGACATGCTCTGGGACATCGACATCCTCGACCGTTACGAGTGGGAGACCGAGCTCGGACCCCACGAGTTCTTCGGCGTTCGAAGCAATCGACGCGTGGTGAGAGAACCGATCGGTGTGGTCGGCGCGATCACACCCTGGAACTTCCCATTCATGCTCAACCTGTCGAAGATCACACCCGCGCTCGCGGCCGGCTGCACCGTCGTGTTGAAGCCGGCGCCCGACACGCCGTTCTCCGCGACGTGGATCGGCCGAATGGCCGCCGAACACACCGACATGCCCGCCGGGGTCCTGAACGTGATCACCGCGAGTCATCCCGCCGAAGCCGCTGAAGTGCTCACCGGCTCCGATCTCGTCGACATGATCTCGTTCACCGGGTCGTCGGCAGTCGGCAAACGCAGCACCGACCGGTCGGCCAGCAACCTCAAGCGAGTGTTCCTCGACCTCGGCGGCAAGAGCGCGAACATCATTCTCGACGACGCTGACTTCGAGGCCGCGCTCGCCGCGGCCGGCATGGTCTGCATGCACAGCGGGCAGGGTTGCGCGATCACCACCCGAATGCTGTTGCCGCGCTCGCGGTACGACGAAGGCGTCGAGATCGTACGGCGTGCCTTCGAGAACTTCGCGTATGGGGACCCGAACGATCTCGGCAACCTCGCCGGCCCGCTGATCAACGCGAAACAGCGCGAGCGGGTGTTGGGCTACATCGAGCGAGGCAAGGCCGAAGGCGCACGATGCCTCGTCGGTGGAGGCCCGGCCCCACAGTTCGAAACGGGCTACTACGTACAGCCGACCTTGTTCGTCGACGTCGACCCCAACTCGACGATCGCGCAGGAGGAGATCTTCGGGCCCGTTCTCGCCGTCATTCCCTACGACGATGATGACGACGCGGTGCGTATCGCGAACAATTCCCGCTACGGCCTCTCCGGTTCGGTCGTGTCGGCGTCGCTCGATCGAGCGATGGCCGTCGCTCGCCGAATCCGCACCGGCACGATGAGCGTCAACGGTGGGCAGTGGTTCGGGCCCGACTCGCCCTTCGGTGGCTACAAGGAGAGCGGCACCGGGCGCGAGCACGGCATCGCCGGTTTCGAGGAGTACCTCGAGACCAAAACCATCGGCTACCCCGTGGAGTGATTCGGACCAACTGGTGCGACGCTCGAGGCGTTACCCTCTGCGGCCATGACGACGATGACCGTCCCCGAGAACCTGTCGTACCTGCCGAAGTTCGATTCGGTGGAGGCCGAACGCGCGGATCGCAAGCAACGTCTGGCTGCCGCGTTTCGAATCTTCGGCAAGTTCGGGTTCGATGAGGGCGTCGCCGGCCATATCACGGTGCGCGACCCGGAGTTCTCCGATCGGTTCTGGTTGAACCCGTTCGGCATGAACTTCAAGCACATTCGCGTCAGCGACCTGATTTGCGTGGATCACGACGGCAACCTCACCTTCGGCGACGCGCTCGTCAACCGCGCCGCGTTCGCGATCCACTCCGGTTTGCACAAGGCGCGCCCCGACGTCGTCGCCGCCGCGCACAGCCATTCGCTCTACGGCAAGGCGTTCTCGTCGCTCGGCCGAACGCTCGACGCGTTGACGCAGGACGCGTGCGCCTTCTTCGACGATCATGTGCTGTTCGACGACTACACCGGTGTCGTCAACGATCTGTCCGAAGGTGAGCGCATCGCCGCGAAGGTGGGTGGGAAGAAGGCCGCGATCCTGCAGAACCACGGACTGCTCACGACCGGTCACTCCGTCGACGAAGCGTGCTGGACGTTCGTGACGATGGAGCGCAGCTGTCAGGCCCAGTTGCTCGCGGAAGCGGCGGGCACGCCGATCAAGATCGCCGACGACGTGGCGCGGACGACGCATCGCCAGGTCGGCACCCCGATCGCGTGTTACGTGTCGTTCCAGCCGCTCTACGACATGATCACTCGCGAACAGCCCGACCTCTTCGACTGAATTTCCGGCTCTCGGTCGCTGCGCTCCCGGGCCGCTCGGGCCACGGGCGCGCCCACCTGGTCCGCAGCAGCGCTCGGCGTCACGAATCGGCGCGCCCCCTGACGCGCGGGCGCGCGCCGAGTGCCAGCGCGATCGTCGCCGTCGCCAACGTCGGGCTCGCGCCGACGGGCGTCGTCGTCGTCGACGCAGCCGCCGGCCCCGCGATGGTGGTCGGTGGAGCGGTCGTGGTCGTGGGGTCGGTGCGAGGTTCGATGGTGGGGCGAAGGACGCGAGTCGACGCGACGACTGTGCGCTCGGCATCGACCGCAATGACGCGAATACTCATGCCGGGGGTGAACGGGGTCCGAGCCGCGGTCTGCGCCCGGTCACGGCTTCGCAATACGACGATCGTTCCGTCCTGGCCGGGTCGGGGGCGTTCGCCGTCGAGGCGGGCGAGAACGACGTAGCTCGCGAAATCCTCACCGGAGTACGCATCCCACCGGATACGCACCACACCGTCGACCACGCGGGCTCCGCCCGGTAGGCGAACGATGTCGCGTGGCGGCGTCGTCGTCGGCGGCGCGGTGGTGCTCGGCGCGGAGGTCGTCGGCGCGAGCGTGGTCGAGGTCGTCGAGCGCGGCGCCGTGGTCGGCGGGGCGTCGTGCGTCGGCGGACTCGTCGAGTTGTCGGTGTCGGTGTTGGTCGTCGGAACGCTCGACTGGGTTGCTCCCGTTCTCGCGGCGGTGGTGGTCGTGGACGTGCCGATGCGAAGTTCGCCGTCCTCCACGGTCGCGGTCTCGCCCGGCCCGACCACGACGCCATCGATCGTGACCGATCCGTCGCCGTCGACGACGAGTCGACCGCCTTCGGGGATCGTGGCTCCGGCGGTCGCTTCGATGCGGCTGCCGTCGGGGAGCACGATGTACGCGCCGCGAGCGGCGGTCAGCTGGATCTCGGTCGAGGTCGCATCGTCGCGCAGAGCGGCGAATGCTCCCAATGCTGCGAGAGCGAGGCTCGCGACCACCAGCGATCCGAGCGCGGCGCGTCGCTTCCGGGCCACGGTCGGGGCGGACGCGCCGGACGCGCCGAATGCGTCGGACGGGTCGGTCTCGAGGGCGCGAGGCGCGCGTCCGTCGTGCAGGTCGTAGATGGCTCGCAGGCGTGCCTCGGCGGCGTCGAGCGCGTCGGAATCGATCGACGCGACGGGCTGCGCGGCGAGCGCGTCGAGACGTCGTCGCAGGGCTTCGCGGTCGGCTCGTCGGCTCATGATTCGACCTCCAGTTCGTGGTGCAGCGCTTTCATCGCGCGGTGCAGGGTCACCGCAAAGGTGGCCTTGCTGAGTTGCATCGCCGCCGCAGCTTCGGCGACGTCGAGCCCTGAGAGGTGGCGCAAGGCGATCGCCTCGGCGTAACGCGGTCGGAGCCGAGCGAGCGCTCGGCGCAGCGCTTCGGTGTCGCCGTCGCGGTCTGAGTGGTGGTCCGAGAACACGTCGGCGGGATCGGGCTCGTGCGTCTGATGATCGGCGAGCAATCGGTGGTCGCGGCGGTTCGCTGCGGCCTCGCGCCGATGGTGATCGATGAGCTCGTTTCCTGCGATGCGAAAGACCCAGGCGCGAAACCCGCCGTCACGCCACCGAAACGACCCCAGGTTCCGCAGCGCGCGTTCGAAGGCGGCCGCGGTGATGTCGTCGGCGAGCGTTGCCGAGCCACATCGTCGTTGCACGTAGGCATGGACATCGCGAACGTGACGGCGGTAGAGCTCGGCGAACGCCTCGACGTCGTCGTGGGCGCACGCGACGAGGTCACGATCGCCGGGCGGGGGCGGCTGTCCGCCCGACGATCGCGATGACGCTGCGTCGTCGGCGGAGACCGGGTCCATGACCACCAATTGTGGCCCGGAACTCACGGGCGCCGCCGACCCGCAGGCGAACTGTGACCAACGGTCAGGTCGTCACCACTGCCTTGTTCGACAGCCCGACGACCTTGCCCTCGTCGTCGACCACGACGAGCCGGCAGGTGTACTCGTGCTCCTTGCGGACCCGACGGTCGATGAACCGCTGGCGATCCTGGTTGTCGCTTCGGAACACGACGGCGCGCGGCAGTTCGTCGACCTTGCGCACCAGGCGGTATGCGTGGAAGTCCTCGCTCGTCGACTTCGACCAACGGCAACCGATGACGAGCTTGCGGTGCACCTCACCGTCTCGTTCGACGACCACGACGGCCTTGCGGCAGCGCAGCTCGATCTTTTCGGGCGCGACCGGTTCGGTCTCGGTGGCGCCGGCGGTGGGCGACACTGCGAGCAACGCAGTGGATCCGAGCACGAGCCCGGCGAGCAATCGACGCATGAGGGTTCTCCTTGAGGTAGGCCGCCCGAGAGCCGTCGGGGATCCCGATCGGCCTTGGTCGACATCACAACGATCGGGGCGATGCTGCGGTTACAGTCCGCGCGCATGAGCACCGAGACATCGGCCGGAAGCGCGCCCGGGGGGTTCGGACCCGAGGCGTTCGGCCTGGGTGGCCGGGTCGCCGTGGTCAGCGGCGCGGCGCAAGGGATCGGCCGGGCGTGCGCGGTCGCGCTCGCCCGATTCGGTGCCGACGTGGCGGTGTGCGATCGCGACGCGGAGGGCCTCGGCTCGCTCACCGCAGAGCTTGCGGAGATGGGTCGGCGAGCATGGCGGGGTGTGCTCGACGTCCGCGACAGCGATGCGGTGCGCGCCTTCGTCGATGAGACGGCAACCGCGTGCGGTGCGATCGACATCCTCGTGAACAATGCCGGGGGTGGTTTCCAGGCGGCGCTGCTCGATGTCAACGACAAAGGTCAAGACTCGTTGGTACGCGAGAACTTCACGTCGGTGACGAACTTCGTGCGGTCCTGCGTCCCGCACATGCCCGAGCGGGGCGGGTCGATCGTCAACATGACGTCGATCGAGGCGCACCGCGCGGCGCCCGGATTCGCGATCTACGCCGCGATGAAGACCGCCGTGTACTCACTCACGAAGTCGCTCGCGCTCGAGCTGGGCGATCGACTCATTCGCGTCAACTGCATCGCGATGGACGTGATCCCGACTCCAGGGCTCGGAATGGCCGACTTCGGACGCCGGACTCCATTGCCGATCGACGGTCACGTCGACGACGTTGCAGCAGCCTGCATCTACCTCGCGGGTGACGCGTCGCGGTTCGTCACCGGGACGACGTTGCACGTCGACGGCGGCAACACTGCCGCCGCGGGATGGATCCGTCTCGCGGACGGGACGTTCGGAACCGGCGTCTGAGCGACAACGATCAGCGCGCGACGTTCAGTCGCGCACGACCGCGATCCGTTCGTGGGATGCGTCGCGACCGAGCGTCGCCGGATCCGCGGCGAAGTCGCGGATCGATCCGACGTTGCGAACCCCCTGGGGCGCGATCTCAGGCTGCATCGTGTAGCAGACGCCGCTCATCGTCGTGAGGAGGTCGGACGCGATCGGAATCGCGTCGAGCGGCATGTTGCGACCCATGCCGATGTCGCAGGCACGACGCAGGACGATCGCGGTCTCGGCGGAGTCGGGATCGAGCTGTTCGTCGGCCCAGCGCATGAAGCCACCTCGCCAGGGTGCCTCGTCGAACGGCGCGGGGAGCTGGTCGGGACCTTGCCCGGGAACGACGTGCCAGACGTGTGCGAGGTCCCCATCCACGTAGACGCGATTGGGTCGAGCCTCGGCGCCCGCGGTGATGAGCGCCGCGATTTCGCAGTCGTACTGCCGAAACGATCGACCGGTTGCCGCGGCGGTGAACGCGTGCGCGGCGGCGTCGAACTGGTGCGTGCAGTTGCGTTGCGCGCTCGCGGCCCGGGCGGCGTGCGTGAACCGCGGCGAGAGCCGGGCTCCGACGAGGAGCGAGAGATTCGATGCGGCGGTCGGGCACGTCGACCACGGGTACCGATGCGATTCGTTGGCGACCTCGACGACTCGCTCGCCGTCGTGCACGAGCGTCACCTCGAAGTGATGGAAGTCGTCTTCGAGCACCGAGCGAACGGTGAAGTCGTCGAGTCGCTCGACGACGATGCGCCGCCGGTAGACGTCGGCTTCGGATTGCAGCGGCGGGTCGAAGTCGTTCGCCTCGCGGAAGCGGGGCCGGTCGGTCACGCGTCGGGGCCGATGAGTTCGGGCGGCAACGACCCGTCGAGGAAGAGGAACGTCTCGACGCGTTTGCTGATTCGCCATCCGTCGGCGGTCCGAACGAGTTCGTCGTCGTACCGCGCCCCGACGGTGAACATGTGCGGACGGCCGCTTCGAACGCGCGCGCCCATCGGATTGTTGACCATGGTGCGCGCCGTCGCGTGTGTGTCGTCGATGAACGTGACCATCGTGTTCGCCATCGCGTGCTGGCGCACGACGAAACACGACAGGCTGGCGTGGAGCCACGCCTTGGCTTCGGGGAGGGCGCCCGCGAAGCCACCCGGGTTCGACGAGTAGTCGAGGAACGCGTCGGGGGTGAAAACCTGGTCGAGCGCGTCGAGGTCGAGATCGTCGATCGCCCACGCGTAGGTGTGCATGAGGTCGAGAATGGCGGCGCGGTCGTCGAGTCGGGCATCCATTTGGATTTCCTCGTTTCAGGGGCGGGTGTCGAGCATGGCGCGGACGGCTCCGCCACCGATTCGCAATTGGATCGCGTGGCCGTGGGGGGCCCAGCGCGTCTGCCCGGCGACCATGCCGGTCACGACTTCGTAGAGCACTTCCCAGCCATCGACGCGCTCGACCACGTTGGTCGAAGACTCTGCGATCGATCCGATCAGGCGGTAGGCGACGGCTCGGATCTCTCGCGCCGTGACCGACGACGACAGCCAGTCGAGCTCGACGATGTAGGTACCGTCGACGAAGTGCGCGTCACGGAAATGCACGGGCGAGCGGTCGTCTTCGCATTCGCGGCGAAGGTGGGGGAGGAGGTGGGTGTCGGGTTCTTCGGCGACCCAATCCGGCTCGCCGGCGGCCAGCAACAGGTCGAGTACCGGGCCCGCCAAGGATCGGGCGCTGGCGATTCCTCTACCTCGGGTGTCGGTGTCCCACCGTCGCCGCTCGCGCACGGGGCGTCAGGATAGGAGTCTCACGAGAGCGGTTTCGCCTCGTCGGCGCCCGGCTTGCAGTTGATCGCGAGCGTGAACTTCGTCGCGCAGATCGGCTCGCCGGTGGCCTCGTTCGACCACGTCGTCTCGGTCACGTAGAACTCGAGCTTGCCGCCGTCGCTCTTTTCCTTCTCGTAGACGTCGGAGACGACGCCTCGACCGACGAGAACATCGCCGACATGGGGCCAGCGGCCATCGAAGTAGAGGAACTCCTGCTCACCGTGCAGGATGGAGCGGCCTTTGCCGCGCAGGTTCTCGATCGGCAGCCCCGCGGCGCCGCCTTGGCCCATCGAGCCCCAGTACGGCATGACGAACGGGAACGTCGGCGGCACCGGCGCACCATCGCCGGCGTACGCGCCCGACGTGTCGCCGATCGCCTCCCCGAACACTTTGACGGGGCCGCGCTCGATGACGACCTTCTGGACCCCCATGTCGGTGCCCTTGAGTTCGAACAGTGCCATGCGCGGATCTCCGAAAGGCTGACGGCCGTGTCAGGAACCGGCGCAGACTAGCAACGTCGGTTCGCTCAGTTCGTGGGAGTCGGCAGAACGAGCACCTCGCCCGGGAAGATCAGGTTCGGGTCTCCGCTGCGCAGCGTCGTCGCGTTCGCGGCGATGAGCGACGCCCAGTGGCGAGCGATCCGGTTCGGGGGCGGCGGGGCATCGGTGTGTTCGCGCAGCTGCCACGCGGCGATGTCCCAGAGGTTGTCGCCCGCGACGACGGTGTAGGTGCTCGGCGTCGCCGGTTGGTCGTCGCGGCTCGGCTCGCCGGGTGGCGGGTCGCTGGGTGGTGGGTCGTGGGGCGGTGCCGTCGGTGGTGGCGCGGTCGAGACCGCAACCGTGGTGGAGACCGCAACGGTCGTGGCTGGCGGCGATGGGTCGCCGGGCGTGCGGACGACCGGCTCGTCGATCGCGGCCAAGGTGACCGGGGCCCGAACCACCGGATCGTCGCTCGCGCCCGCGGGATTGGCGAAGAGCGACACGGCGAGCGAGCCGATGGCGAGTTGGCGCACCATCGGCAACGTGAAGCGGTCGAGGACGCGCAGTCGTGGCCGTGCCAGGAGGGTCGCGAGTGTTGCCGCGGTGCTGAGGATCCAGACCCCCAGACCGACGGCGAGGGCGAACGCGAAGAGCGCGGTCGCGGGATCGTCGAGATCGAGCTCGCCGCGCGCCATCCGTTGGTGCACGGCTGCGACGGCTGCGCCGCCGATGATCATCTGAGCGGCGAAGACGGCCAGGATTCGGCTGCGGGCAGGCTGAGGCGACGGCATTCGATCGTTCATCTCGGCGAAGCTAGGCCGCTCGACAGAATGTGTCAAGTTGTGACAATCTGTATAACTATGAGTGACCTTGCGAATGCCGACGACCGGTTCCAGCCCGAACCACTACCGGGCGCAGATCATCCGACCCCGCGTGAGGGCTCGGGTGATCGCCCGGATTCGGCCGATCGTCTGCTCGCCGAGGCGCTCGGAGGTGCGGTGTCCGAAGGCCGCCGGTTCTGGAGCGAGGCCCGCCCCGCACGCGAAACGGGATCCTCGCGACGCACGCTCGCCATCCGATCGATCCGAGGGTTCGACGGGGCGGGCCGACGGGCTGCGGTGGTCGTCGGCTCGGGACTGATCGTCGCCGTCGGGATCGCCGCTTGGGCAGGCGGCCGATCGCAACCGCCGTCGAACGCCGAGCGGGTCGCGCCGAGCGCGCCGGGCGGCTCGACCGCGGCCGGGTCCACGCTCGCCGACGGCGCGGCCGCGGCACCGACGGTCGCGACGCCGGAACTGACCTCGCTGATCCCCGAAGCGTGGAGGTCACGCTGCCGAGTGGCGCCCGGGCTGGCCGGCGCGGGGGAGCGCACGATCGTGTGCGAACCGGTCGACGGTCCGGCGCGGGTCGAGTTGATTGCCGTGACCGATCCGAACGCTCGGTTCGCGGCGACCGTCGCCGGCCCGATCGGTGGGCGTGGCGCAGCGCGGTGTGCGTCGGGAGTCGGTGAGATCCGGACGTGGAGTCACGCCGACGATCCGTCGCGGGTCGTCGGCCGTTATTCGTGTCGGATCGTGGGCCGGCGCGCCGAACTCGTGTGGAGTGATACCGAGCTCGGGATCGTCGGTCGTGCGATCTCCGAGCAAGCCGACCTCGCGACCCTCTACGAATGGTGGACGACTCGCGCGCCCGGCGCCGGACCGATGGCGGCGTGAGCGGGTCCCCGGCCGGTGTGGTGGAGTTTGGTACCGTCCGTCCGTTCGCATCGACACGGGAGCGTGTATGAGATTCTTCACGGAAAGCGGCCTCAACGGAGCGTTGCGCATCGCGCACGCATTCGCCGCAATCATGTGGATGGGCCTGTTGTGGTTCTTCAACGTGGTGCAGGTTCCGGCCTACGCCGAAATGGACCCGGCGGCGCGCAACAATGCGTTCGACAAGCTGACCTGGCGAGCATTGTTCTGGTTCCGGCACGCGGCGTTGGCGACGCTCGGAACCGGGCTCCTCGTGATCGCCGTCGATGGGTTCGACGGCATGCTCTACGACGGCGACTACTTCCAGTCGCCGGGCGGAATGGTGCTCGCCGCCGCGATTCTCTTCGCGTTCATCATGGCGTACAACGTCTGGATGGTCATCTGGCCGAACCAGCAGATCGTGATCGCGAATGCCCGCAACGTCCAGGCGGGCGGCGAGGCGGACCCGAACGCGCCGGTGGCTGCGCGCAAGGCTGCGATGGCGAGTCGTCAGAACACGATCTTCTCGGTCTTCGTCGTGTCGGCGATGATCGGCGGAGGGTCAGCGGGCCTGTTCTTCGGAGGTTTCGACAGTCCAGGTGGCGGCATTCGGCTGCTGTTCTGGCTCATCGTGCTCGCGGTCGCCGCGGTCATGGAGGCGAACGCGCTCGGCGTCATCGGCGGGCGCGATCCAGGCGGGACGAACGTCATCTATGACACCCACATGAACGCGATCTACACCGGACTGGCGTTGCTCGGCGTCATCTGGTTGTTCTTCGAGTTCGTCGTCGGCAGCTGACCGCGGTCCGCGACCTGGCCCGCCGACCGGGGCGATCCCGGTCCGTTCAGACTCCGAGGAGTTCGGCGATGCGCGCCCGGTGCTGGGGCGCGCTGCCGAAGAGCGTGCCGTTGGCCTTGGCTCGCTTCACGTAGAAGTGCATGTCGGCTTCCCAGGTGCAGCCGATACCGCCGAGAATCTGGATGCCCTCGTTGGCGAGGCGCCGCTGGCAGTCGCCGGCCGCCACCTTGGCCGCAGAGATCGTGATCGGCGCCCGTTCGTCGTGCTCGGCGAGGCACAACGACGCGAGGTAGCCGGTGGCTCGCGCTCGTTCCAGCAGCACCATCATGTCGGCGAACTTGTGCTTGATCGCTTGGAACGAGCCGATCGGAACGCCGAACTGGTGGCGTTGTTTGGCGTAGTCGAGCGCCACGTCGAAAATCGACTGACCGGCCCCGACCGTCTCGAGCGCGGTGGCGCCGATGGCGTGCAGGGTTGCTTCGGCGAGGCGCGAGCTCTGGTCGACGTCGGGATCGCCCAACACTCGCTCGGTGGGGAGGATCACGCCATCGACGTGAACGTGCGCGAGGCCTCGCGTCGGATCGATCGATTCGATCGGCTCCACGCGAACCTCGTCGCGACGCGCGACGACGACACCTCGAGCCGAGTCGCGGCCACCGCTGCGACCGACGTCGACCGCGACCGCGATCGCGTCGGCGGTCTCGGCCTCGATCACGTACCGGCCGGCACCCGAGAGTTCCACTGCGTCGTCGTGCAGCGTGGCTCGCGCGTCGCCCCGCGGGGCGAACGTGCCGGTGTGGCCTTCGGACGCGATCGGTCCGAGCCACGTTGCCCGCTGATCGTCACGGCCCACGAGGTCGACGATGGGCACGAATTGGCTGACCGTCGCGAGCAACGGCCCGGGGGCGACGGCCCGACCCAGTTCCTCGGCGAGGATTCCGGCCTCGATCGGCCCAAGACCGATTCCGCCGAGGTCTTCGGGAACCGTCAACCCAGCCCAGCCGAGTTCGGCGCACACTGCCGCGAAACGGTCGGCACCAGTGCCGCGCTCCGCGACCTCGCGGGCGAGCGCGATCGGAACCTCCTTCGCGAGCACGCTGCGAATCGCGTCGCGGAGTGATTCCTGATCGTCGGTGAACTCGAGTTCCACGGAGGCGGGACTCTACCGATCAGCGAACGTCGGCGCCGAGCGTGTCGGCCGCCAACGTGTCGGCTGCGAGCGCACGGCGGTCGATCTTCTCGCCCGCGGTGAGGGGGAGCGCCGAAACGATCCGGATCGATTCGGGCAGCTTGTAGGCGGCGAGCGAGTCGGCGGCGTGGGCCCGGAGCGACGCCAGCGCGACCGAGGCGCCGGCTCGCGGCACGACCCACGCAACGCCGACCTCGCCCATGACCGGATCGGCGCGGGGAACGATCGCGATCGCGGCGACGTCGGGATGGGTCGACAACACCGCCTCGACCTCGACGGGATACACGTTGTAGCCGCCGCGCACGTACATCTCCTTTGCTCGTCCGACGAGTCGTAACCGACCGTGCTCGTCGATCCGGCCGAGGTCGCCGGTGCGCACATAGCCGTCGCTCGTGATCGCGGTCGCGGTCGCGTCGGGGTCACGCCAGTATCCGCTCATGCATGCAGGAGACCGCAGGCAGACCTCGCCGATCGCGCCGGTGTCGACCGACTCGAGCTGCTCGGGATCGTCGGGGTCGCGCAGCGACAGCTCGACGCCTGGCAGGGGTCGGCCCACCGAGACGACCGCATCCTCGTCGGGCGCATCGAACGCGGTCCCGAGTCCGATGCCTGCCTCGGTGCACGAATACCGGGTCGACAGCCGGGCGGCGAATCGCGTCCGCGCTTCTTCGGCGAGCCCGGGGGTGATCGGCCCGCCACCCGCCACGATGTACTCGACGCTCGACAGGTCGAAGGCGTCGAACTTCGGATGGCGCAACATGAGGGCGAGTTGGGTCGGGACACCGGCGACGGTCGTGAGGCGTTCGCGCTCGAGCAGCGCCAGCGTGTCGTCGGCGCGCCAGCGCGTCATCATGTAATTCACGCCGCCGCGCTGGAGATTTCCAGCGAGCTTCGTGATGAACCCCAGGTGTGCGTACGACGTGCCCGCGAACGATCGCCCCCCGGCCCCCCACACGTCACCGACGTCGGTTCTCGTGATGAAGGCGAGCTGGCGGTTCCCGTAGCGAGCGCCTTTGGGGACGCCGGTCGTGCCGGAGGTGAAGATGATGGCGACGTCGCGATCGCCAGCGGCGGGGAGCTGAATCGGTGTGGATCCGTCGGATCGCAATCCGGAGAGGATGGAGGAGAGGTTCGCTGCCGGTTCGACGGTGACTGTCCGAAATGGGTCGAGCGCGAGCCCGTCGGTACTGAGGACCAGCGTCGGTTCGGCTCGCTCGAGGACGAGTTGTCGCTCGCGGGACGACAATCGATCGTTCACGCCTGCGGTGATCGCGCCGATCTTCGCGAGCGCGAGGTAAGCGAGGAGGAAGTCCGGCCCGGCGGGCAGCATCACGGCGACGACGTCGCCGATACCGATGCCGCGTGCTTGCAGTCCGACCGCGGCTTCGTCGGAGATGCGATCGAGATCGCGATAGGTGATCGGCCAGCCCGCTTCGGTGACGTACGCATTACGATCGCCGAAGCGCCGGGCGGATTCGCGAACGGTGGCAGGGAGCACCATCTCGGGCCTCGGTTCACCTGGGGAGGTCGGCGTCGGTCATGGGTTCGGGAGACGAGCGAGTGGCGGGATCGTACAAGTCACCGCAAGGTCGTGTCCTGCGTGCGCAAGGCCGGCGAACCTTGCGCCGGCTGCTCGACGCCGGCCTCGAAGCATTCGCGACGCGCGGTTATCACGCGGTTCGGGTCGACGACATCGTCCGCGAAGCGCGGACCTCGCATGGAACGTTCTACCTGTACTTCGCGAACAAAGAGGAGCTCCTTCGGTCGCTCGCCATCGAATGTGCGCAGCGTTACGAGGATCTCGCGACCCAGGATCCGCCCATCGAACAATTCGTTGCGGACTTCTTCGCGATCTACGAGCGCTACGGGCCGGTGATTCGGGCCTGGATGGAGAACGCCGTCAACGACCGTGAGGTCAATCGCCTCGGCGTCGAGGCCTTCACCCACATCGCCACCACGCTCGGTGAGCGGCTGCACCGGGTCGGCGCACCGCACGACCCGGCCACCGTCGGGTCGCTGATGGCGCTCCTCGAGCGCAGCGCCTACTACGCAGTGGCCGCCGGAACGGCCGGCCGAGATGCTTCGTCGGTCGCCACCATCGTCCAGCGCGGCTACTTCGCCGTCGGCGTCTGAGCTGAGTCACCCCATTTCCCCACCGACGATCGATCCTCCGCTGATCTGAAATTGCTCAGGTCCGCGTCGTGGCGACCGAATTGGACCCGAGAAGTGTGCGTGAGAGTCACGCGCGTGGGAGGACCGTTCCGATGAAGAAGCACACACGCGGCGGCGGCCTGACCGTCGGCCAGAAGCTGTTCGCGATGGGGTTGCTCGGTGTCGTCGGCGCCGCAGCCGTCGGACTCATCGGCCGCAATGGCCTGAGCCACGTCAACGATGGCATGGGCGAACAGGTCGTCGTCGCAACGGCGCTGCGCAACCACCTCGAAGGCGACATGATGCACGACGCGCTGCGCGGTGACGTGCTCGCGTCGTTCCTCGCGAACACGCCCGAAGAGGTCGATCAGGTGAAGGCCGACCTGGCGGAGCACAGCGAATGGTTCCGGACGCTGCTCGCCGAGAACAACAAGCTCCCGCTGAGCGCCGAGGTCGAGGCGGCAATCGGCGAAGTCGCGGCACCGCTCGATGCCTACATCGCGAGCGCCGAATCGATCATCGATGTCGCGCTCACCGAAGGACCCGAGGTTGCCGACGCTGACCTTCCACAGTTCCTCGAAGACTTCGGCACGCTCGAGACCGCGATGGAAGAAGCATCCGACAAGATCTCCGCCGCGTCGGAAGCCGCCGAGACCGACGCCAACGCCAAGGTCTCCGAGGCCAACCGAAACGTTGTGATCGCACTCGTGGTCGTGGCGCTCTCCGTGCTCGGACTCTGCTTCCAGATCGCTCGCTCGATCACGAAGCCGTTGCGCAAGGCGGTCGACTCGCTCGAGCGTCTCGCCAACAAGGATCTCACCGCCCGACTCGAGGTCTCCACGAAAGACGAGACCGGCAAGATGGCGTCCGCCTTCAACAGCGCGTTGGCGAGCCTTGGTCAGGCCATGCAACAGATCGACGACAACAGCGAACGGCTGGCGTCGTCGAGTCAGGACC
>SXGT01104979.1_pt1 | contig 31234 bp, 19 predicted proteins | sample 3176221 | NCBI WGS metagenome assembly SXGT01 (sample SAMN11356862, study PRJNA531348) | freshwater metagenome | isolation source: freshwater sample F1-120 | place: China: Fuxian Lake, Yuxi | collected 2017-12-25
ACGACAAAGCTGGTCAGGCTGGTGCAACCAGAAAACGCAGAGGCCCCGAGGGTGGTGAGGCTATCAGGCAGGGTGATGCTGGTCAGGCTGGTGCATTCACGAAACGCATTTTCCCCGATGGTGGTAACCGTTTTACCTCCCAAGGTCGACGGGATCGTAATGGCCCCCCCTGCTCCCGTGTACCCGGTAATGGTAGCATTGTTACCACTTACCGTGTAGGCAAAGGGATAAGCTACGGTGGCAAGGCCCCCCCATGGGTTGGTCCAACCGGTGGTACCCTGGATGAAATACAATATAGCTGTGACTTGGGTGAATACCCCCGTTCCAAGTGTGGGTGCATTTCCCATGGCATATATTGAGGTCAGGCCAGTGCAACCAGAAAACGCATAGAGCCCGATGGTGGTGAGGCTATTACCAAAGGAGATACTGGTCAGGCTGGTGCAAACCCAAAACGCACCGGTCCCAATGGTGGTGAGGCTATCAGGCAGGGTGAGGCTGGTCAGCCCTGTGCAATCATTAAACGCACCATGCCCGATGGTTGTGAGGCTATTACCAAAAGAAATGTTACCGAGGTTACTGCATGAAAAAAACGCATAGTTCCCGATGGTGGTGAGACTGTTGGGCAGGTTAATGCCTGTCAGGCTCCTGCAATCATAAAACGCATAGTTCCCGATGGTGGTGAGGCTATTACCAAAAGAAATGGTACCGAGGTTACTGCATGAATAAAATGCCCTGGTTCCGAGAGTCGTGACGCTATTCCCAAAGGTGATGCCAGTCAGGGTAGTTTTATTCTCAAACGCCGAACTACCGATGGTGGTAACCGTTTTACCTCCCAAGGTCGACGGGATCGTAATAGCTCCCCCGGCTCCCGTGTAGCCGGTAATGGTAGCATTGTCACCACTAACCGTGTAGTTGTAATCTCCTTCGGTGGGAAGCCTTACCCCGGATGCCTCCCAGGCGGGTTGGCTGGCAACCATGGTCTGGAAAACTGGCCCTGTAGCATATTCCAACCCCAAATTCCCTCCGGCCCCGGTCGTATCCGAACTTGCAGCGACATCCGCCCCTGTTATCCTTGCCCACGCATCGACCATTTCCCTTCCCGCCTGGGTCGAGGCCACCGAACAACCATAGAGCAGAATATCGGCATCGGTCGTCAAGGACTGGCCCCAGGTGGCCAAATCTGCCTCGTGTTGTTTAAGGGTTGCCCCATCCACCACCTGTTCCCCAAAGACCAAGGCTCCCGCTTGGCCATGGCTGATGATCCGAACGGTTTCAATGTCGCTTTGGCCCTTCAAGGCCAGGCTCATTTGGCCCAGGGGATCCTTGCCGGGGTGGATGGTGACCACCCACGATTGGGCCCATTCCGCCTTGGGGATACGGTCCACCAGTTCCAGATCGACAAAGGTGATGGAGGTTGGATTCCCGACCACCTGTTGTCCAGGAGGCTTTTGCCCAAGGGTGGGGAGGAATGGGTTTACCCAATCTTTATCCAGGGTCGGTCCCCCATGGAGAAAGGAGTCCAAACCGGTCGGCGTCGTTCGGTCTTCTAGGTTTTCCAACTGAAGGCGGATGCGTGATATTATTTGGCCTTTATCCCCTTTTCCCTTTCGGGAGGGTTGGGTGCCTTTTTTTTGGAACGGACAGAACAATGGATCCCAGATACCCATAACATGCGCCCCCAATAAATCATGAAGGGAGGGAAAAAGGCGCTTTCCCTGAAGTAGGGCGGGTGATTGTCCAAAGGAAAGTATGCTTATTGTATCCGTTTAGGAAGAATACCAATACCCATTTTGGAGGTTTTTAGAAATAATTTGATTCAGGCGTCTCATGGAACCACCCCGTCAGGCTTCGCCTGCCACCTCTCCAACGGAGGGGAATTCCTCCGGCCATGTTACGGGGTTGGAACCATGCAAACCCGTTTTTTCCCGGCCCGGTTTACCCCTGGCAGAACCACACACCAGCATTTAGACCTGTATTGGTTTGTGTTCCCAAGCCCGGTGGCCGGTTTCAGGCAACGGTGGCATGGGCCACGCGGCCAGCCACATCTGTCAGGCGATAATCACGGCCGTTATGCCGATAAGTGAGATTTTCATGATCCAAACCCATCAAATGGAGGATGGTTGCATGGAAATCATGAACATGAACCTCGTCTTTGGCGACCCGAATACCAAAATCATCGGATTCGCCATGGACATGTCCCCCTTTGACCCCTCCGCCCGCCATCCAGGATGAAAACACCCAATGATGATGTTCCCGGCCACTGGCCCCTGGTGTTTCCTTGAAGGGTGTGCGTCCAAACTCGGTAGTCCAAACCACCAGGGTGTCTTCCAACATTCCCCTTTGTTTCAAATCCCGGAGGAGCCCGGCAATGGGTTGATCCACATTTTTGGCAAGGGGGCCATGAGTGGCCATGTTGCCATGAGCATCCCAATTCCCCGCCCCGTTTGGGCCCCCATCAATGAGCTCAATGAATCGGACCCCTCTTTCGGCCAGTCTTCTGGCCATCAGGCATTGCCAGGCAAATCCCTCGGTTGAACCCCGTTTCAAACCATATAGGTCAAGGGTTGCATTACTTTCCTTTGCAAGATCAAAAATATCGGGAACTTCCATCTGCATTCCCGCAGCGGTTTCAAAGGATTTGATTCGGGCGTTAAGGAGTGGGTCATTTGGTCGCCCAAGCAGGTGGCGTTGATTCATTTTCAACATGGCGGCCATCTCGAGTTCCTGCAATCGGGAGCTTGGAGCCCGACGGTTAATGTTTTTTATCGGTTCCGCCCCTGGAACAACCAGCGTTCCCTGGTGGGCACCGGGCAAAAAATCGCTGGCCCAAACCTGGTTGCCGGCATAGGGTGTTTGCGGGGAAAGAACCACAAAGGAAGGCAGGTTTCGATTTTCGCTTCCAAGGCCATAGCTGATCCATGAACCTATGCTGGGTCTGGCAAAACTAAACGATCCGGTGTGCATTCCAAGTGTCGATTCGTAGTGGTTGGTATGGTCTGATCTAAGCGACCGGATGACACAAATATCATCAACACATTGGGCGGTATGAGGGAAAAGGTCACTAACCTCAGTTCCGCATTTCCCACGGGGATGAAACTTCCAAAGGGGCGGAGTCAAAAACATTTGGTAGTCGCCTTTGCGACCCTGCCACTCATTCACCGAAACACTTTTTCCTGCGTCAAGGAATAACCTGGGTTTGGGATCCCAGGAATCCACATGTGACACTCCACCGTTCATGAAAAGGAAAATGACCCGCTTCGCCTTGGCGCTAAAATGAGATGATCGAGGTGCCAAAGGGTCTTTTATGGGGGTTGATTGCCCTCCTGTATCGTCGGCAAAAAGTTGTGAAAGAATGCCGGAAAAGAGGGTGGATCCACCCACCATGGATCGAATCATTCCTCTACGGGTTGGCGACCAATCAGGCGTTAACGCTTTGGATGCAATTGGTTTCATGGATTTTCAATCATAGTGGAGGAATTCGTTGGAGCCAAAAAGCGTCCGCAAATGAGCGGCCAACGCATTGGACTCTGGCTGGGTAAGGCCAATCTTTGTCCATTCCGCCCGGAAGTCAGCAAGGAAGGAGGAAGCTTCCCTGATTTCAATTGCTTTGGGCGGCCTACCAAGGGCCAGTTTGTAGGAATAGCCAATTTGCAACGCCTCATCCTTGGAAAAAGCCATTACCCGCTTGGCCCCTATGTCAGATTTGGCGTGAACGAATGGATCGTTCAAAAAATAAAGGGCTTGGGTCGGGACAGTGGTAACACGCCGCTCGGGAGTGCTCGAGTTTGTGTCAGGACCGTCAAACAAGGCAAGAAATGGATGTCTTTTTAGGCGCTGGACCATGAGATAAGCACTCCGCTGGTCGTGTTCGTAAACCGCCTGGAAGGGAGCATGTTGGGTAAACCCCCAAGTTGTCGCCGAGGGAAAGGGGTGTTGCTTGCCCGCTTTGTTATCAAGCGTTCCACTGACAAAAAGGATGGAGTCCCGGATTTCCTCAGCACTGAGCCTTCTTGGGGCAAAAGCGCCGTAAAGTTCCAACGCTTCCCTGGAATGATTTGCCGATTGCTGCCAGGTGGAGCTCATAAGGATAAGCCTGTGCATGGATTTGACCGACCACCCTTTCTGAACAAATTGGCTGGCCAAATGGTCGAGTAATTCCGGATGGGATGGTGGACTACTGCGTGTTCCAAAATCGTTGGGAGTGCTAACCAATCCCCGACCAAAATGATGTTGCCAGATTCTGTTCACCATGACCCTGGCAGGGAGTGGATTATCAGGATTGGTTAACCAATGGGCCAATTCCAACCGACCGCTTCCCGGAGTCTTGGCGGCAAGGGTTTTCCCTCCAAGGGCTTTGATGAATCCCCGTTGCACCTCGGCCCCAGGTCGGTCCGGTTCTCCGCGAATTTGAATTTTGACATCGTGGGGAGTGGTTTCGGACACACCATAGGCCAGGGGAACGGGACCATGAACAAGTTGCGTTTCGAGTTCCGTCCTGGCCCTTTCCTCTTTTTGGGTTAGGGTTGCGATCCGATCCTTCAGGTTTTTGATTTTTTGGAGGCGATCTGCCAGCAATTCCTTGCTTTCCTTTGGTGAATCAACGCCAAGGGGATGGGAGGTTGAAACCAGGAAATTATCAGCGTCAAGAGCGGGTTTATTTCCGGCAAGGTGCCCCCCACTGTCAATAAAGGCATAGTCAATGGTCCCTTCCCAACCCTCTGCAAGGAGTCCCTGAAAGGCGGTTTTTTGGTTCCCAGTGGCAACCGACCCGGTATATTTCCTATTTTTAAGATCCAATTCTACTAATACTTGATACCATTCACCCCTTGTCAGTGAAATGGGTTTTTCCAATGACTTTCCATTTCGAACAAACAAAGAACCCTCGTTAAATGCCATTTCAATGGCTGGGGAGGTGTGGCTTTTGCCGAGCTGAAACCGCCAAGTTCCCAAATAATCCTGTCCTTTATCCTTGCTGTTCTGACAACGAAAATCAAAGCCTAAATACAATCGATCGGTGGTAGTTGCCCTAAAGGGGTGAGGAAGGTGTAAACCGAAACCGTTGTATCCCCCTGTTTGGGTCATGGGCAAATGGATGCCCTGTTTACCATCTGGATAAATATTCTTTTTTGGGCTTTGGGAATCCTTTTTGATGATCACCCCGCTGTTTGGCCCAGGATGAAAGGGCAATTTGGGCGGCATACCTTCCATTTGGCCTTCCAAATCTCCATCAAAACCAAGGATACCCTGGAGTTCATCCCGAAATCCACGCAGTTGTGAAACCCATTCCATGCCTTTAACCGAGGGCGTAAAGGACACGGGTGCAAGAGGGGGCTCCTGAAGGGCAATGTTGTCAAAATCCAAGCTAGGCATGAATCCCAAGTCCACGCTCCCGGACCTGATTTCCAAAAGATTGATGGGGCCCGAAGCCTCCTTGCCAAGGGTATGTTTTTCAAGGAGAGTCACTTGACCAGGGAGGCCCACGGATCCGGAAAAAGTCCGATTGTCCAAATCGATTTCAAGTTGGAGGCTGTGCCAATCGCCCGGTTTGGCAAGGGGAATGGCCTTTTTAACCGCATCAATCCCCACCACGATTTCATTCATGCGTAGGAAAACTTCAACCAGAGTGCCTTGCTCCTTTGAGCCAATAGTCAGATGATGGGCCCCAAGAGCCTTAGGGTTGGTGGTAGCCACTTTGAAGTCAATGTTGAAATGGGTAACACCCTTGTTTCTGCTAGGGAAAATACGCTGTCGGACGCTTATATCGGTTGAGTTTGGAGCGATGTTGCAACCGACTTCACCAAAGGGATGAAGGTTTTTAAAGGGGCTTTGGGCGGATTGTGTCACCGAAACCTTGCCGTCGTAAAACCAGGGGGAAACCAGCACGCCGTAGCTTCCTCCCGAGGCTACCCGCTGCATTTCAAAGTCCCCATCCATATCGTCAAGGGACCTTAGGATCGAGGATGGTTTGATTCCAAGGGAAGCAAAAGCGGATTGAAAGTCACGAAACATTTGCATGGATACCTTGGCGGGAACCAGCGGTACCAAGGCCCGATATTTCCCCTTTTGTTCGGAACCGGGGAAAGCATACCTTGTGCTATCAAAAATACCATAAAGACCGTAATAGTCGCGCATGGAAACGGGGTCGAATTTGTGATCATGACACCTGGCACACCCTACCGTCAAGGCAAGGACGCTTTGCCCCAGCGTGTCGATTGTGTCCTGAATGGTAAGGTGTTGGTAATTCTCCGAATCAAAGCCAAAACGCCGCGAAAGGGCGAGAAAACCGGTTGCAGCGACCTGCTCGGCATACTTTTCCGGTGAGCCTTGGGAAGCCAAAATGTCGCCCGCCACCTGCTCCCGCAAAAAAACATCGTATGGCTTATCTGCATTGAACGAATCCATCACATAGTTTCGGTAACGCCAAGCTTCCGGGAGGGGATAATCTGCGGTGTCCCCGGCCGTGTCCGCATACCGAACCACATCAAGCCAATGCCGTCCCCAATGTTCACCATACTGGGGCGATGCCAAAAGGCGTTCAACGACCCGCTCAAATGCATCCGGTTTTTGGTCCAACTCAAATCGTTTTACCTCCTCGGGAGAGGGTGGGAGGCCCGTGAGGTCGAAAGTTGCCCGCCTGATCAGGGTGTGCAAATCTGCCCTGGGAGCGGGCTTGATACCTGCTATTTCGAGTTTGGAAAGAATGAATGGATCAATGGAGGATTTCACCCACCCCCTATCCTTAACCATTGGTGGCCTGGGGTTTTTCACCGGATTCAATGACCAAGGCAAGTCAGAGCCACCCTTTGAGGCAAGGGTGGTTTCCGGATAGGGTGCCCCCATTTTGACCCAAGCCACCAAATCGGCAATCTTGCCTTCAGGAAGTTTTTTTCCTCCCTCCCCGGGGGGCGGCATCCGTAAATTCTTGTCCAGGTGGCTGACGGCACGGATCAACCGGCTCTTTTCAGGGTGACCGGGGGAAACGATGGACCCGTCAATTCCTCCCTTGAGAAAATCCGATCGGGTATCGAGTTTGAGACCACCCCGGACCTTTTTCGCCAAACCACTGTGGCAGGAGTAACAGTGTTCGACAAATACGGGTCGAATGCGATTTTCAAAAAATGTATTCCCAGCCTGGTCTTCCTCCGCCATCAATGGGGGTGTTAGCCAGTTGGTGCATACCCCAACCACTATCAAGGCCAAAGTCTGATTCAGGGACAAAAACAAGCCAAGATCAGGGAACCCTTTATTGAATGCTCCAAGTCCAGGGAGATTTTTTACCATGGAGGATCAATTCCAAAATGGGCCAAAGGGATGATTTATTCTCTCGCTGCCCGGATAAACGCTTCGAAATTGGCAACCGGCGAGGTGGGATCCATGCCATGGCTTAAGTTTAGCACATGGTTGTGCCCACCACCAGCCAAAAGGCAAGCTTTGGTGGCGGCGTAAACCTGTTCCGGTGTACCGTTTCGCATAAGCTCCTGGGGGACATTTCCCTGAAAAACTAGGTTTGGCCAGCGGCGGCGGCAATCCGCCAAATCGTGACATCCACCCAAGCTGATTACCGTTGCACCTGATTGGGTCATGCGATCCAAATGTGGGTTCTCCTTAACGAAAAGGATTCGTGGGATATCAACCGAGTCAAAGACCGCCTGATGGTGCGGATGGGCCCAAAGGTTATATTCCGTGGGTGAAAGTCCTCCCGCCCAAGAATCGAAGAGCTGGAAGGCAGCCGCCCCACGACGGGCAAGCTCTTGCACAAAAAGTTGGGTTGCCTTGGTGATGCGTTGTAATAATTCAGCCCAGGTTTCAGGTTGTGCATGGGCAAATTCCCGGACCATGTCGATATTTTTTCCCGCACCAAGGGCATAGCTTGCCACAGTAAAGGATGCTCCCGCAAACACCAAAACGGGAAGTCTTCCCTGAAGGCAGGCTAGGGTCGATTCCAAAAGGCGGATAACTCCATCATAATTTTCTGGTTTTGGTTCGGGATTTAGCCTTTGCACATCTTTCATGGAGGCTACTTGCCACCGGGGCATTGGCCCCACCCTGGGTAAAAGGTCAAAGGGTTGGCCCATTGCCACCAGCAAGGTAGTGATGTCATAAAAAAGGATGATCCCGTCCACCCCAAATCGTTCCGGCAAAAGGGAAGCTTTGGTGGCCCTTACGGTATCGTTTGCAAAAGTGTAAAAATCCGTGTCGCCCCGGATTCGTAGAAATTCCGGATCCCACCGGCCCGCCTGGCGCATGGCCCAAACCGGTACTCGTTCTACTGTTTCACCCCTAAGGGCCCTGGTTAACAAATGGTCGCTCATGGATTCCTTGGAAAAAATTAGTGGTTGTGCCCCTGAAAAGAGCGGTGTTTTTTATCGCCCTTGGCAAGGATGTAAGCGATCAAATCCAAAACTTCATCCCGGTTCAATTTGTCAAGCAACCCCTTGGGCATGGTCGAAACCGGGGATTTTTTCCGTCCCTCCACTTTACTCTTTTCCAGGATGGTCGGCTTGGTACTTGCCAAGGGATTTTCCATCACCTGGATTTTGCCATCTTTCTCCTCAAGGATGATCCCTGTGACAATTTTCCCATTATCCATTTCAAATATCTCGCTTTGATACTTTTCGTGGATTTTCAGGCTGGGTTGAATGATTTCGCGAAGGATGTCCTGCGGACCCCACTTGGGGTCCGGCTTGGTCAGGTCGGGACCAAAAACATTCCCTTCGTTTTCCATTTTGTGGCATGCTACACAGGTGGCAACCTTGAACATCAACTTGCCATTGCCATAACTCCGGTCGGTTAGGTCGGTGACCGCCTGGTTCAGGTCTTCCACCTTCCACTCTGTCCGAGACCTTTTGTCCCTCAGCAAACCATCTACTGCCTCCAGTTTGTTGGCCAATAAATAGGCATCTGGCGCAGCTTGAAAGGCATCGGGGTCGGCCACCACATACATTGCCCCATACATTCGCATCCAGTGACCAGGATAGGTGCAAACGAAAGGATAAACCCCAGGTTCCTTCGGGGCCACAAAGTTAAGCTTTTGCGTTTCACGAGGTTGCAAAAGGCGGCTGGCCAAAAGGACTTTGTCGGACCGGGGAACATAATGCCTGGCTGCGGCATCTGGGTGAGTGGCTGAAATCTCTCCTGCTTTTCCTATTTCTTCCAGGGACCCCGGCTTGGTTATGACAAAATTATGCGGCATGAGATCAGAATTGCCCAGGATGAATTCGATGGGACGACCTGCTTTGACCACCAGGATTTCTTTGTCGTAGGACATTCGTTCGGGAAGGGTTCCCAACCGAATCACCCGAACGGCAATTTCCCCCAGTTCCTCCCTAAGGCGCATTGCGTCCTTGGGAGCAAGAGTACCAATGAGGTTGTCGGCCAACTCCATGGCCTCAAGAGCCTGAGCTCCGGTTCGATCCTTGGCGGGTAGGGCCTTTAGTGATTTGATGAGGTCACCAATTAACCGATTTGCAATGGGTGTCGGGCACGCCTTTGAGGGCAGCCGTAGCAGTGCCTTGATTGCCGCATTTTTGTCATCGGGCAACCTGAAGGCTTCAGCCAAAAGGCGAAAGGAATTTTCTTCCTGGCCCCGATTTCCCGCAAGGGAAAGCATGGCATCGGCCTTTATCGTTCGGGAGGGATTGGCCCCACCTACCTCGACCTGGGAAAATCCTTGCGGTGCTGGTTGGTCTTTCTTTTCAAAAACGACATTGCGCGAATTGTCCAACACCTTAAGGGTATAGTTGGCAAGTCGCAATCCAAAATTTCCATCGGTCCGATTATAAATACGAACGCTATCAATGGGAAATTCGCTACCCAGGTCAAGTTCCCACCATGGATTGGGAGTTCCCTCGGCAGAATGGGTTTGGCCATTGTCACCATAACTTCCCGATTTGTTGCCATCAATCGCCCTTCCAGGGCCGCCCCCATACCCTTCCGAGGATTGCCTTGCCTTGCCTTGCCTTGCTACATTGTTGCCATCCGAATCCACCTCGATTTCTGCAAGGGTAAGGGTCCGCTGAGGTCCGACAAGTTCCACCCGAACGAAACGGCCAAGGACACGCCTGGACCTCGTATCATTCAGATTGGCCGGCAATCCATCCAGCAAACCTGCCAACCTTGGGTACAATTTGGCCCGGAGAGAAACATCCGCGATCAAGTCGCTTGAATGGATCCAATCGCGAAGGCTGCCTACTTTTAACACGGCAAGGCCCCAAGCTTTTTCTTCCGATCCATCAAGGTTCATCAAAATCACCCAACCTATTTGCCTAAGGAGTTCTTGTGTGGCGGTTAGGGCTAGTGATTCAATTACCGGGCGTAGTTGTTCCAGTTGAGCCGCTGGTTGTGCTACCAGGAGACGAACCAATTCCAAAAGGACCGACTCTTCAATAGTTTCCCCTTTGGATCCCGTTCTAATCATCTCCAAAGCAACCACCGCCTGGGATTTGTCCTCCCTTTGGGCCAAATCCCTTAGAGCTTCCCGTCGTACCTCTTCGCGTAACCCGGGGCGCATGAGGATTTCGCGAAGGACTGCCGTCGTTTTCTTTCCCATCAACAAGGACTCGACGGACATGCCCCGAAGTAGAAATCGGGCCGCACGCTCGTTTTTCAGGTCAATGGGGCGTTTGTCCGCCAAAGCTTTTTTCCAATGAGGCTCCAGGGTGCGAAGTGTTTCTTCCCGAACGAAATCCACAAAGGGATCCGGGGGAGCCTCGCCTGCAATAAAGGGAATATCAAGAGCCTCCGGGCTCGTGAAAAAGCTGGCAGTCCGAACGGCTTCAACCCGAACCAGGGGATGATTGTCGGCGGCTAACTTTCGTAGCAGATTAAGGGCGTTGGGAATGCGATCCAGCCAATGGGAGAGGACCCTCACCGCTGCTGCCCTTGCCCTATGGTCCGTGGAAGTAAGGACGGCTTGTAGTAGCTCGGGATTCACGGCATCCAAATTCTGGTGGAGCCAAAGCCCTTCCAGCATGTTATGTACATAATTGGAATCGGTTTTGTCCAAGCTGGCAATCCAAACCTTGGCATGGTCAAGTACTTCAACAGGTTTTCGTGATCCCAATTCGTTCCGGGCAGCATACCGTACCCGTTCGGTGGGATGCCTCAATATTTCCAAAAGGCGGGATATGGGTTCTCCTGCAATGGGAGGCGATTTGGCCAAGGGCCTGCCTTCATGGGTGATCCGGTAAATCCTGCCATGGCTTCGACCCCTGCTTGGATCCCTGAGGTTATGCTGCATATGGCCAATGATGGGGTTGTGCCAATCAATCAGATAGATGGCCCCATCAGGACCAATCTTCATGTCAGAAGGGCGAAAATTGGGATCGGAGGAGGAAATGATGGGTTCCAGTTCGGTCCCTTTGAAACTTCCACCGTCGGGTTCGATTTTGTAACGCAAGATACCCTGAAAACCAATCGCATTTCCCACCAAAAGGTTGTCCTGGTACTCTTCCGGAAAATGGGGACTTGAAAGGTATTCCATTCCAGGACACGGACGGGTTCGCTGTTGATAGACCTGGGGGGGGCGATTGTGTTTATTGGGATAGTCCAGATGCCCCGAGAAAAGGGCGGCGTGGAACGGTGTTGCCCCTGTTCCGTCCACCACGATGTCCTGCCCCCACCTGTCAAAAACATGGCCATGGGGATTGGCGAAACCAAAGGTGATGTAGACCTCGAATTTTTGCCGCCTTGGGTCATAACGGTAGACCCCGGCATTGGCACAACGCCTAGGAGCTCCCCATGGGCTTTCCACCTGGGTGTGATGAAAGGTTCCCTCCTGGAAATAGAGGCCACCGGCTGGGTCCAACACAAAACTGTTCGAGGCGTGATGGGTATCGGCGGAATCAAGCCCATGGACGATCCGTTCCTTGAGATCGGCTTTGCCGTCTCCATCGGTGTCCTTGAGAAACCAAAGGTCAGGAGTTTGGGCTACCAGCACGCCACCATTCCAATGTTCAAATCCGGTAGGACAATGAAGATCATCGGCAAAGGTGGTCACCTTGTCTGCCTTGCCATCTCCATTGGTATCTTCAAGGACCAACAGCTTATCGTTCATGGCCTCTTTGGGTTTGAAATGTGGGTAGGTAGGCCAGACGGCGACCCAAAGTCGGCCCTTGGTGTCCCAAGACATTTGAACCGGGTTAACAAGTTCGGGAAATGTCTCTTCCGAAGCGAACAGGTTAACTTTGAGGTTTTTTCCCATTTTCATCAAATCGATCGATTCCTGCCCAGAAAGGAATCGGTGCTTGCCCCCTTCGAGGGGACCGGGTTTGTTGGTTTTTACCTCGAGAAACGGAGGGGTATTCGAATCATCGACTTTAATATCTCCCCCTTTGGCCACCGCCCAAATCCTTCGATCCCGATTGGCGGTCATTACATCAAGAACTTCCATCTCCCGCTGCATTACCACAAAATTGGTCTGTTTGTCCGGGGCAAAAACCAATCCCGCCCTGCCCCCGAAAACGGAATAACCATCGGTTGTCCGGTAACGGGCAAACCAATGCTGATTTTTGTCCAAAACCGCCCTTTGGATTCGCTTCAAATTGGTTTCTGGAACCGGCTGATCAAAAAGGGCCTTTTCAATGACACGGGCAAGGGCAGAGTTTCCATGATCATTGAGATGGATGCCGTTGATTGTCCAGGGATTACCTTGGGATTGGATAGCAAGGGTCGGAGTGAAAAGGTCGACGAACAAAACTTGCCTTGCCACTGCCACCTCCGCCATGGCCTTTGAATAGACAGCCAAGCGTTGGTTATTTTCCTTTCCATCGGGCAAATGAATGGAGCGCAGGTTTTCGTGGGCAATGGGTGAAAAAAGCACTACCCGGGGAAGCGATTGACCATCAAATTTTGTGGTTGTTAGGCTTTTGAGGTAGTTATCCAACTGGGCCTTGAACAAAGGAAGGCCTTCGGTCCCGGCGAATGATTCGTTGTACCCAAAAAATGCAAAGATGACATTGGCTTGGACCTTGGCGAGCCATTCTTCAGGAGTGCCAAAACTCTGGGACCTTAGGCGGGTCGTGATTTCATCCGCGGAAAAACCGAGGTTACGAATGACCAGTTCATTATCAGGAAAGCGGGCCTGAATCAGGGCCTCCAGGTAACCGGAATGTTGCATCCTTTCGGCCAGGGTATTGCCCACAATGGCAATGCGATCTCCCTTTTCCAGGACCAGGGGTTTGCCTTGGGGTGCCACCCCAAAAATGGGCAATCCCTGGAAAATAACCGTTGCCAAAGCAAGGAAAAAAGGTTGCATGAACGGAGCCTTTGGGTGGGGAGGGAAATATCTGCTTCAGGGGGACCCAAAATCATAGTCTAGGGCATCCGACCTGCGTCTCCATCCATGGATTCCTGATTCCAACGGGTTTGCGAAAAGGCAAAAGGCAGAAATGGGGACCCTTTGGAAAAACCTGCCCTATCCATTTTCAGGGCAAGGGTTAGTCCACGAGATCCAGTCCACTTTCTCCAGCCACAATTTCGCCGATTTCATATGCCTGATAACCAATGGCATTGAGTTGTTGAAGCACACTTTGAGCAAAATAGCGGCTCACCGTAATGGTCATGCCGATTCCCATGTTGAATACCTTGAACATTTCTTTCGAATCAATTCCACCCACATTTTGCAGCCAGGTGAAAATTCCGGGCATGGGCCATGACCCCTTCCGGATGCGGACCCTGCGACCCGTGGGGATGGTCCGGGGAACATTTCCCTCCAATCCTTCGCCAGTTATGTGCGCAATGGCCCGAACCACTCTCCTTTTGGTGGGATAATGTTGCAATATTTGGCGAATTGCCCGGGCATAAAGCCTCGTTGGGGTGAGCAACTCATCCCCAATGGTTTTGCCTAGTTCAGGAACGAATGAGTCCACCTTGAGTCCCATTTTTCCAAAGGCCACTTTGCGGGCCAGGGAATAGCCGTTGCTGTGAAGGCCAGAGCTGGCAAGGCCCAAGACAATATCCCCTTCACGAACACCGTGGCCATCCAGGATGTGGTTGCGTTCAATCACTCCAACGCAAAACCCGGCCAGGTCATAATCCTCGGGCTGGTAAACATCTGGGAGAATGGCGGTTTCCCCACCGACAAGGGCGCAACCCGATTCCACACATCCAATGCTTATCCCTTTGACAATCTGTTCCAAAAGAGCAGGATTGTCTTTTGGGAGAGCCACATAATCCAGAAAGAAAAGGGGCTCCGCACCCGTGCAAAGGATGTCATTCACCGACATGGCAACAAGGTCTATGCCAACAGTGTCATGCCGCCCAAGCATCGAGGCAACCTTGAGTTTGGTACCCACGCCATCGGATCCGGAAACCAGGACGGGATTTTTGTAGTTCCTTGCAAATAGCTTGTTGGTAAAATCGAGGCTAAAAAGGCTGGCAAAGCCCCCAAAACCGTCAAGAACCCGGGGACCGTGCGTGCGTTTGACCCACTTGGAAATGCGTGAAAGCCCGTCTTCATAAAGGTCAAGATCCAAACCCGCTGCTTTGTAATCCATTTTTTCGGTGCTCAATGGAGCCTCAGCCATGACCAATCCGTCCTTATGAAATGGATTTACCTAAAGGGCAATTCTAGCAACCGGAGGGTCAATCACCTTACCAAGGAGGCTAACCCATCCGGATTTGGTTGGAATTGAACCCGGAATTGCGGTTGAAAAATGGGAATACCCTTCAATGTTAAAAGGAAGTACCCCATTGGATCGTTCCCCACCCGTTCCTAGCAAACCTTCTTCCCTTGGGAGGTTCACCATGCGCCTCGACCATGTTGCCTACCGTGTTGCGGACCGAAAGAAGTCAGCCCGGTTTTTCATGGATGCCCTTGGATATAAGGTCCAACAAGAGTTTGTCATTGATTTTGGGGAAGGTCAAACGGCCCAGTGCATTGCCTTGGAACCCCCCGAAAAAATCCAGGGGAAAATGCCTTGGGTATCCGAAAACTATCACCTTGCTCCCGAGATTTTCGTTTCAGATGGGAGTTCAGGCTCCATTGTCGGGGATTGGGTCAAAGCCCGGGGCGGGATTGGGGGCATCCACCATATGGCCTATATGGTCGATTCCGTCGAAAAAACCATGGAGGAATGGCGATCCAAAGGGCTCGCCGAGTTTACTTCGGAAAAGCCTCTGACCTGCCCGGGTTTGACCCAGGTTTTTACCAAACCTTCTGAATTAACCGGGATTATTTATGAGTTCATCGAACGGGAGGAATATGGTTTTTGCAAGGACAATGTTCGGGCATTGATGGAATCCACCCGTGGCATTTGAGGGCTCTTCATGTTGAATCGCCGTGCGTTTTTGGGAACAGGATCCCTTGGTGTATTGGGAACCGTGGCACAGGCCACCCAGGCCCGACCGAAGGTGGCCTTTTTGGGAACGGCCTTTTACAAACATAGCCATGCACAGCATTTTCTCGATCGTTTGACCCAAGGATATACTTGGGAAGGCCGATGGGTTGTACCTAGGGTTTCTGTGGCATCGGTTTATGTGGATCAATTTCCGATCAACGATATAGCCAGGGGGCGCATCCAAAAACACAATCTGAACCTGGCAAATACCATCGAAGAGGCCCTTACCCTGGGAACGGGGAAACTTGCCGTCGATGGAGTGGTAATCATTGGGGAGCATGGCAACTATCCCAAAAATGAAATGGGCCAATACCTTTATCCACGCTACGCCTGGTTCAAAAAAGTTGTCAAAATATTTGAAGCGTCTGGTCGGGCGGTCCCTGTTTTCAACGACAAGCACCTTTCCACCACTTGGGCAGAATGCGCCGAAATGGTTGCCGACTCCAAGCGGCTCGGTTTCCCATTCCTTGCTGGATCGTCTTTACCCGTGACCTGGCGACTTCCTGAATTGGAATTGCCCCTGAACATTCCCTTGAGGGAAAGTGTCTGTGTTGCTTACGGCGGAGTCGACAGTTATGATTTTCACGCCATGGAAACAACTCAATGTATGTCGGAAAGGCGCCAAGGGGGGGAGACTGGAATTCGTTCGGTTTGGGCCCTGAAGGGAAAAGCACTATGGCGGGAGTTGGCAAAGCCCGAAAGGGCAACAACCGCCAGGCTGGTAGTTGCCGCACTGAATACCAGCCACAGCTTGCCTGTTGTGGAAGGGTACCTAACCGGCCCGGTGGATTTATTATGGGCTGCCGAATCCTTGCCTGAATCCATCGGTTATTTGATCGAACACAAGGATGGTTTTCAGACAACGGCTCTTTTAACCAAAATTGCCGATTTCAATTATGCCGGGATAACCTCGGAGGGAAAGATTTCCAATTGCCAAATGATGTTACCCATGCCAAACCGGAATGCGACCACGGCGGATTTTTTCAACCCGTTGGTTCGCCACATTGAAAACATGATCCTGTCAAACCACCTACCCTATCCGGTGGAGCGAACCCTTTTGACATCGGGTATGGTGATAGGTGGGATGAAATCGCTTTTTCAGGGGCAAAAAAAGGTATTGACACCTGAAATGGCGACTACTTACCGGGCAAAAGCGGAAAGTGCATTCCGCAAATAACTGCCAAGTTCAAATATTTTATTTTAAGGAACCGCCATGCTACTCCAGGAAATGACTTGGTTAATGGTTGACAAACTTTCACGAAACACCCCGGTAATAATACCAGTTGCCGCCCTGGAACAGCACGGACATCACCTGCCTGTATTTACAGATAGTATGCTTTTGGGGGAGGTTATCAGGCGCGCCCACGATGCGGATATTTCCACAGGACCGGTTGCTTCCCAGGTTTTGATTACCCCTTTGTTCTGGTTGGGAAACTCCGAACACCATCTTGATTTTCCCGGGTCGATGTCGGCCTCACCCAGGGTCTACCTTGACCTCCTCCGGGACATGGTGGAGAACTTCCTTTTTCATGGATTCAGGCGGATCCTTATTCTGAACGGACACGGGGGGAATATAGTCCCGGCCCAACAGGTGTTGTTTGAAATAAGGCAAAAATATCGAGACAAACACGATCTTTTACTGGTTTCAGCAACCTATTGGCTGCTTGGTGGCCAACCCAAGCGAATGGATCCCTCGTTGTTTCAGGATCAGGTACTCCATGCGTGTGAATATGAAACCTCCATGGTAATGCGGATCCGTCCAGAACTTGTTGGGCCCGTCCAAAACCTTGAAACCATTGGTCACGCAGACGGAATTGCCCCGGCCCATAGGGCATGGATCACCAAGGATCGTAGCACATGTGGCCATATTGGTTCGCCCCAATTTGCCACACCAGCAAAAGGGGAAACCTGTTTTTCCGTGTTTCAGACGGATGTTGTCCGACTTTGGCAACAAATGATTGCTTGGGACGGAAAAAGTTGGGTAGTTTAAGGGAGGATTGTAACACCATTTTTCCGCAGGAGCAAAAACTTTTATGACTCACAAATGGAAGATTTGCGGATTGCTATTGTTGGCACTTTTATTGAATTACATGGATAGGCAAACCCTATCACTCACGATCTCGCCGATTAGCCGGGAACTTGGACTTAGTAACTCCCAATATGGTGAAATCGAACGGGGTTTTAGCCTGGCTTTTGCGTATGGCGGATTGGTCGCAGGATTGCTGGTGGATCGCTTCAATGTTCGTTGGCTTTATCCCCTTTTTTTATTGGGTTGGTCCATTGCCGGAGTGGCAACGGGTTACGCCGACTGGATTGGACGAACGCTAGCCCCGTTTGGTAATCTTTGGTGGTCCGGGGGAATTGATCCCCAAAACACAACGGAAACATCCTATTTCGGATTTTGGCTCTGCCGAACTCTTCTTGGTGCTTTCGAAGCAGGCCAATGGCCCTGTGCCTTGGTGGCCACCCAGAGGTTGCTTTCGGCAGCGGATCGCCCTGCCGGGAACAGCGTTTTGCAAAGTGGTGCTTCTTTGGGTGCCATTCTTACACCAATTGTAATCGAAGGATTGGTAACGGACTCCCAAGGGTCCTGGCGATTGCCCTATCCCGTCATTGGGCTTGCCGGACTAGCCTGGATTTTTCTTTGGTTGGGAATGACAAAAAATGCTGACTTTTTGTTGAAGCCAAAAGAGTCTTTCGACCCAAACATGCATGGTTCAAAACCCAGGGAATTGCCTTTTTTCAGGCCGGAAATTCTTTTTCGATTAACGGCCCTTGCCATTGTTGTGATCGCCATTAATGCCATCTGGCAATTTTACCGGGCTTGGATGCCCAAAATGCTGGAAGAGCAGCACGGCTATTCGGCAAGCCAGGTTCGCTGGTTCGTTGTTTTGTACTTTATTGTCACGGATGTGGGTTGCTTAACCTCCGGTTTCCTGGCAAGAAAACTGAGCGCAAGGGTGGGCAACCATGGGGCCCGAGTCGTGGTTTTTGCAATTTGCTCTCTTCTTTGTATTCAGGGAACCATTGCTTCCATTCAACCCGGTGGGCCCCTGCTCCTTGGCTCACTATTGGTGGTAGGGTTTGGTGCCTTGGGGCTTTTTCCAATCTTTTATTCTTTAACCCAGGAGCTTTCCGAACGACACCAGGGCAAGGTGACTGGTTTTCTCAGTTTTGTCGCCTGGATTACAACAGCCGAGATGCAAAAACGGATTGGGCAACATGTCGACAAGACCAGTTCCCATGCGGATGGTTTGTTCTGGATATCCCTTTTTCCCTTGGCTGGTTTGGCAGCATTCTTGTTGCTTTGGCCGCCCCAAAGGGAAAAACAGGGAATTCCATCCCCATGAATGCTTAATGGGGAGATTTTTAAAAAAGGTGTTTCGGTGTTGAAGGAAAATTCCCTGTCGCCCAATAATTCTTAATCAAAATCAATTTGGTGGTGGCTTAATCGTTCATGCCCACCCCTTGTAAGGCGGTAGTTGCGTTCAATACGCATTCCCCCTTTCCCGGGAATGTAAAGTCCCGGTTCCAGGGTCACGACATCGTTGACCTCAAGGACATCCTTGGAATCAGCCACGAAAAATGGTGCTTCTGGATGGGTAAGTCCCAACCCATGGCCGGCATGGTGCCCGAACCACTGGTCCATCCCGGCATTTTGAAAGACTCCCTGAACGGCAGCATGAACGGCCCTTGCCTGGTTTCCCGAAACCAGTTCCCTTTCTCCCGCCGCCATTGCCAAAAGGCAGAGGCTCATCATTTCTTTTGCATAGGCCGTTGGAGTTCCGACCGCCAAGGTGGTAGTAAAGTCACCCCGATATCCGCAAAGGACCGCTGAAAAATCAAGGATAAAAAGATCTCCTTCATTCAATATTTGCCGGGTGGGGGGGCCGCCTTTCCGTTCAGGACCGGGGCTCACCGCAAAATCGCCGTAGGTAACCACCGCCCTGCCGGCTGCAAGTGTTGTGGCATGGGCTACTCCCGCATAGATTTCAAGTTCGGTCAAACCGGGGCGAATGTTTTTCCTTGCCCAATCATGCCCTGCTTCCTGGGCAGAGATTGCACGACGAATGAGTGCCAATTCATCGGGATATTTGCGCCTTCTGAGGGTTTCTATGGTGGCAAATAATCCTGAAGCATTTGGGTCGTTGGCAAGATCATGGATCCTGCCCGGGAAACCGACGGGAATCATCGACAAACCCCGAATCCAAACAGGGGCATGGACGCCATCATACCAGGGTGCCACCACCCGGGTTAACCCACACCCCTCACAAACGATCCCATCCAATTCCTCAGGAAGGCGGTCATGATGGGTGATTATCCCAGTGCCATCTTCATTCAGCTGGAGGATTGCCCCAAACCCGGCCCCCAAACTAAAGGGATCGACCCAAAATCCTGTCAAATAACTCAAATGCACAGGATCTGCCAAAAAAAGAGGAAATGAATTTCCCCCCTGAACCTTCCATGCGAGGCAAAGGGCTTGACGACGCTGAAAACATAAAAGGGGATCGGGCAGGCTCACAAATTACCTATCTTTCCTATATATCTGTTTTCCCACCCCTAGAAGACCAGAATTCAGGTCACAGCCATTGGTTCACCCGGGGATAAAGGGTAAAATCAGTTTATGTTCCTTTTTCGTCAAACCGTTGATTTGTCCTGCAAGGTGATTGCCTTGGCTTCCGGTATTTGCGTTCCCTTTGGCGTTTGCATTGGGATGGCCTTTGGAGGTGAGTGGGCATTGGCCCAAGGCCCCCCGGTAACGCCTGTGGAGTTGGTACGGCTTTTGGGGTCGGATGTTTTTCGCGAAAGGGAACGGGCTACTGCTTCTTTGGAACAAATGGGAATGGAAGCTAGGGATTCCATCCTTGGCGGCCTCAAAAGCGATGACCCCGAGGTTGTTAGGCGCTGCCGATTGATCCTTCCCATGGTTGAAAACCTGGAAATGGAGGGATTGATTCAAAAATTATCCCGTCCTGATTTTAACCCCGAGGAACTCAAAGTACCGGGTTGGGGCCGTTTTCGTGAAATTGCCGGTACGGGGGATTCGGCCCGAAAACTTTTTGTCGAAATGTGCAAATTGGACTTGGCCTTTTTGCGGGATGTGGAACGAAAACCGGAACAAGGGTTTGATTTGATCCAGGCCAAATGCCTTTTGACCCAAAGAAACATCCAAGTACCAGGCGGTTCGGGAGTGGTGCCAATCGCAACCGGGGAATTGGGTGCAATCCTTTTTTGTGCCACCAACCCCAAGGTTCGGATTCCTCCCAATTCGCTCCACACCATTAACAATTTGCTTTATAATCCGTCGGTTCGGATGGCCATTACCACGGGTGATGAGGATGCTCCCATACGCAAACTGGTTTCCCTTTGGTTGGCCAGTCCAACGGATCCTGCATTCCTGGTGCAGAATCTTTACATCACCACAAATCTGAACCTCAAAGAGGGCGTGGATTTGGCGGTTCGTATCCTTTCCCCAAAGGATCCCAAGGCATTGGACGCCGTTAATGCCCATCAAAAAAGTGTGGCGTTGAATACATTGGGACGGATGGGGTCTAAAGCTCAAATTCCCTTGGTCCAACAATTTATGGCAGACAACGCCATCGTGACCAATTTTCAATTCAACAAGGAAAAGGGAACCACCCAGGTAAATGATGTGGCTCTGGCCATGTTGATTCATTTAACCGGGCAAAATCACAAAGATTATGGTTTTAGCTTTGCCACCAACGGCCGCACCCTGAATTTCAGTCCTTACGGAATGGGCTTTACCAGTGTTCCTTTTCGTAAAGAGGCCTTTGACAAATGGGAAAAGTGGGCTAAAGCAAACCCGGAAAAACTTAGGGCCAAATAGTCCCGCCGTCCGTTCACATCTTATCGAAAAACAAACCCGCAAAACCGAATACGATTCTTCCCGTTCAAATTGAACAAGCCGCCTTCCTTTCCGCAAAGGATTGATAGGGGAAATGAAACCCGAGGGATGAGATAATATTACTCCATTGTATTAACGGCAATAAAATCTAGTTTATTTGTCATATATTCAAGTGTCGATAATACCTCCTTTGCAAAAGAAGGTTCTTCTCCCCGCCAGTTCAATTCATCATGAATCGTTGACAAAGAATACTTTACTGTGGTTTTAAGACTTTCGAGCTGGGAGATCATTTCACCTTGCTTTTCTACTAGCTGCTCCAAAAGTTCTTCAAGTCTGGAAGTGTCCATGGAGTTTTCCTTAAGGTGGTCCTTGGTCGAGGAGCACTTTGTGCCAACATCTAGTGAGACCAAACTTTGGTTTGGCGTAGTTTAATCTAAAAGGGTGGAGCCCCCTGTGCCAACATGGAGTGATACCAAAATCTAATTTGGCAAAGTTTAATCAAAAAAGGGTGGAGCCAAGGACATGAAGATGCTAGCGAATGACCGATCCGAGTCGATTGCAGGCACCGAGGTGGTAATCAAGGCAAGCCGGAGGCGGTTTGGCCGGGATAAAATTCTCCGTATACTGGGTGAGGCCGACAAGGTTTTGAGAACCGGGAGAGTTGTCGAGGTACTTAGTCGTCCCTGAAAAAACCTTCAAGTACCTTGAATTTGAGATCGATTAACGGTTTTTGGTGTGGAAATATTTGCAAGGTTTTCTGTGTAACCCTTCGGAAAGCTGGCAAAAAAAGGCCCACAACCCACGGATCGAAGACCTATTTGGTTGGTTGTTCGCTTTTCGATGAGGTCTGGTGTTCGGCGACAATTCTGATTAACGGGAATGATCCGCCCGTATGCCCATTTGTTCCAGGACCCGCATGGTAGCATCGGATTGATTAAGAACATAAAAGTGGATGCTGGGCACCCCTGATTTTCGGAGGTCTTCGCATTGGCGAATGGCGTGTTCAATCCCAATGTTGGCAGTGGCTTCGGGGTCAGCTTGATGTTTTTCCAGGCTCTCTGCCAAGGCTTTGGGGATAGCCGCTTTGCATAGTCCAGAGATCCGTTTTATCTGAGCAAAGTTGGTTATGGGAAGGATTCCCGGGATGTTATAAATCCGGATTCCCGTTTGTAGACATTTGTCCTGGAAGCGGTAGAAATCCGTGTTGTCATAAAAGAGCTGGGAAATGATGGCATCGGCTCCAGCATCGACTTTTCTTTTGAGATTGGCCAAATCGACATCGGCATTGGGTGCTTCCTGGTGAACTTCGGGATAGCCACCGACACCGATTCCAAAACCTGGTTCATGCTTTTTAATCAGGGAAACAAGTTCATTGGCATAGGAAAGCCCCCCTTCGACCGCTTGAAAGGATTCAAGTCCCTTGGGGGGATCACCCCGAAGGGCCATGATGTTGGTGATGCCCCTAAGACGGGCTTGACCTAGCCAATCAAGAAGCATCGGCCTTGAACTGCCAACGCAAGTAAGGTGGGCCATCACAGGGACCTTGTGCTGAGCAAGAATATCGGAACAAATATCGAGGGTTTGATCCTGGGTTGTTCCCCCAGCCCCATAAGTACATGAAATAAAGCCAGGTTGGTAGCGAACCAACAGGTCGACATGCTTGCGCATGGCAACTGCTGCGGCCTCCGTTTTGGGTGGGTAAACCTCAAAGGAAAAGCAGAATTGCCTTTTTGCGTAGATCTCGGAAAGGCGCATAGCAGATCATTTCCAATGATTGGGATTTGAAAAAGGGAAAAAAAGTCTTTGCCCAGACTTGTCCATTAGGTCATGATAGAGCCTTGGCAAACAAATGGGACATTCCTTAAAGGAGGTAATCAAATGGTGGATCAAACCCCTCCAACCCAAGGATTTCCCTTCAAAAAAGTCATGGTGGGAACCGTAGGCACCACCATGGAGTGGTACGATTTTGGGGTATATGGATTCTTTGCCGCGACAATTGGCCACCAGTTTTTCCCCGCCAAGGACGAAATATCCTCAATCATTGCCGCTTTTGGAGCGTTTGCGGCAGGTTTTCTAGCCAGGCCATTTGGGGCAATCCTGTTTGGACAGTTGGCGGACAGAAAAGGGCGAGAGTTTGCTTTGGTTGCTTCCGTAATGCTTATGGCGGTTCCCACATTCCTTATTAGCATCTTGCCGACCCATGAAACGATCGGGCCAATGGCTGGGGTGTTGCTGGTTTTGTGCCGCATCCTTCAGGGTTTGTCTGTGGGAGGGGAACACACCACTTCCATTGTTTATTTGGTGGAACACGCCCCAAACCATCATAAAAGTTTGGCTGGGAGTTTTGCTCCCTTTGGTGCCTCGGCAGGAATACTTTTGGGTTCAGCGGTTGGGACCCTGTTAACAACCATACTCAGCCAGGAACAGCTTGAATCCTGGGGTTGGCGCCTACCCCAGGCGGTTGGACTCTTGTTGGCAGGCATCGGCCTTTGGATCCGCCGACAAAGCCTCTCCCATGGCACCCCTGAACCCAAGGCAGAAGTTTCCCCGCTGAAAGAGGTATGGAATCTGCACAAAGCGAAAATTTTCAGGGTGCTCTTTCTCAATGTAATGCCAGCCATTGGCTTTTACACAGTATTTGTTTACCTTGTTACCTACCTTCAGGAGGTGGACCAAGTAAAAGCCGGCCATGCTCTTGGCATTAACACCGTGAGCATGTTGTGCCTTTTGGTAATGATTCCGGTTTATGGTTGGTTGGCGGACCGGATTGGCCCAATCAAGCTAATGTGGGCGAGCGGAGTGGGTATATTATTCTTTTCCTATCCTTTATTTTCACTCATGCAACATCACGACGAGTGGGTCGACCTTGCCTCGGAACTTTGCTTTGTCCTGTTTTTAACCCCCTATATGGCCGCCAGTCCGGCGGCACTTTGTGCCATGCTCCCGCACAGGGTACGCTGCACTGTGTTGAGTATCGGATTCAACCTTGCCATGGGACTTCTGGGGGGTACCACACCATTGATTGTCGAATATTTGCGAAAATCCACCCACCAGGATTTAATACCGGCCTATTACCTGATAGGAGCCGCCATGGTTACCCTGATTGGGCTTTTCTTTTATAAAGAAGATCCTGGCGCCCACAAGGAATTGGAGATCGAAACGAATCTGGATAGCCTTGGCCAAGGCAATCCGGCAGGTTCCAAAGGTTTCAGGTAAACCCTACACAGCATGGGCTTGTAGTTCTTCGAGACTGACAAATTCGAGGGATGAAATGTGGGTGGCTTCCAGGACGACGGGGGAGGCTTGACCGGCTTCCAGGGCTTCTTTCCAACGGGTAACACAAAGGCACCATTGATCGCCAGGTTTGAGGCCCGCAAAGGCCCATTCGGGCTTGGGGGTGCTCAGGTCATTGCCTTTTTTTTTGGAAAAGGCAAGGAACTCGGCGGTTACCCGGGTGCAAACAAGGTGTAGCCCCACATCACCCGGCCCGGTGTCACAACAACCCGTACGAAAAAAACCGGTTAAGGGCTTGGTGGAACAGCTTTGGAGTGGGGTACCCAAAACATTTTTGGCCCCTGTGGTTGTAATCGTGGCCATGGTGACCATCCTTAAAAAGTGTGTTATCAGGGTCCAAGAACCTTGGCCGAATTATTCCTGTAAAACAAATTGTAGAGATCCCTTCCCCGGAGAACCGCCAGAATGAGCTCCAATCCTGAAAACGAACCTTGGGAAAGTCCCATGGCTCGCTTGGCGGTGAATTTGAGTGGCCTTTTCGGTATGGTTGGGACTTTGCGCAAGGAACTGGGTCTGTTGGGTCAATTGCCCGGTGAGGATGGCTTTGAAGCCCTTCGGGTCCGAATGGGAAAGTATTCAACGCTTGATGGCCGAGAGGTATTGGTTGCTACGCTTTACGGCCCAACCGGGGCAGGAAAGTCGACCCTGTTTCGGCTTTTGACGGGGATTCCTGTTCCTGCGGGTGATGAGTTGAGGCCGGTTTCCTATGCCAGTGCCTTGGCGGTGCCCGGTCCCCTGGCCAACCAGGAGGCCCTTTCGGCCATTCTTACTGACCTGGAAACAGTCCCATTGTCCAGCCCCGAACAGCTAAAGAACCGCTCCTCCAGGACAGGAGTGGTTTTTTTTGCTCCCTATGATCGGGTGGCGGGAAGCCATTTAGCTGGGGAGAACGCAATCCCCCCCAAGCCAAACAACGGGGTGCACCTTATCCTTGCGGATGTCCCCGATTTCAATTCCCTGGAACTTCGCAATTGGGAACGGGCGGAAAAACTCCTTCGGCAAGCCGAGGTGGTTGTCTTTCTCATGACCCCTGATACCTACGCCGATCAGGTTACCGTCCGTGAACTGGAACGAGCGTGCCGGGTTGCGGCCAGGATGATTCTGGTGTTTACCAAGGTATTGGCTACCGATGAGTCGGAAGCAAGGCGGAAAACCCGCGCCAAATGGGAGGACCTTGTCCGAGCCAAGTTGGTGGACACTACCGATGCTTGGGGGAAAGCCTTTGCCCAAAAGCGTGGGGATGGAAAGTCCCTACTTGAGTTTCTCGGTTCCTGCCCTGTGCATTTTAGCACCCATAGTTTTCAAACCAAATTGGAGTCGTTTGTAGCGCTTGATCAGGGACATTTGCCCCTGGAGGAATGGCTTCATGGCCAGCAGGCGCAAAGGATCCTCATGGAAGGTGTTACCACTCCGGCAAAGGATGCGTCCCGACATATTGAACACCTTTTGGAATCGCTTAATGATCAAATAAAGTCGGTTGGAGCCGATATTGAACGCGCAAAGGGACCGGTTGCCAGGGTGGCTCGCGCCATTGCAGCAAGTGAATTTCCATTGGGACGCATGATCGAAGTCGTTCATGAAGAGACAGCCAAGCGTATGCCGCTTTGGTACAGGAACATTGCCCGTCCGACCGGTTGGGCCATGGAGCAGGTCGCAAAACCAATGGGTTGGTTGATGGACAGGGCCTTTTCGGGGGCCCGTACCCTGGGCAAACAGCTCTATACTTTGTGGGACAGTGGGACGGCCTCGGGAGAAATCGCTTCCATCGAATCGTTAGAAGCAAGGCGAATCGAGGAAGGAACGGAAATTCTTTTCAGGGAATGGCGGGAAAGGTTTCCTGACGAAGCCAAAGAGGGTGGCCTGTTGGATACTTCCCGAATTCGCTCCTTGAGGGAAGATTTTTTGGGAAAGCCCTTGCCGGAGCGAAGCGATCACTGGGAAACCAGCCTCCGTGAGGAAGCTGCCAAATGGGCGCATGACCAATCGGGTAACCGGGCGATGATGCTTCACATTTCTGGCCGTTTACTTGTGGTGGGAGGGGCGGCCATGATGGCCATAGATTTGGTTACCACGGGCGGTTTGGTGACACTTCCCCTCATGGCGGTTTCAGGAAAGGTGGGTATTGCCGCCGCTGCCGCAACCGGTGGTTTCACTGCAGGGGCCCTGTTGCGCTGGATAGAAAAACTCAACTTGCAAAGGGTTTTAGCCGCCTCGGAAGGGGCCTTTAGGGAACAGCGTTCGAGTGAAATTGACAGGCATTTGCAATTGCTTTGGAACAAAACCTTTGAGGGTTTCTTCGGCCGACTGGTTCGTTTGTCCCAATTAAAAACCGCATTCGAAACACCAGGCATGGCCGTTTTGGCGGACCTTGACCGACTGGTGTCCCAAAATTCCGGAACACCTTCCAGTGAGCAAAGCCCATGAACGCCTCCGCCTCGCCACCCGAAGTTGCCATGCCCATGAATCAAACCCTGGTGGAACCAATCGTAATGCGAGCCCGTTCCCTGGAACGAAAACTTTCCCGGACAGGGCCACATGGGACGGCTTGTGCCTTGGGCCTGGCGGCGGGTTTGGACCTGCTCGACCAAAGGGAACATCCTAACCGGCCATTTACGATCGTTTTGCTGGGTGGCACCGGGGTTGGCAAGTCCAGGCTTTTCTCAAGTTTGGCGGGAACACCGGGTGCCAGCCCCAGTTCGGATGCAGAGCGCAACCATACCCGGGTGCCCTATGTGGCCTGTTCACCAAGGGATCGGGCCCTGGCCAATATACCAGACAATAGCGATCCTGTTTGGGTCAATTGGGAGCGGAACAACACCATTTTGATCGACACACCTGACATCGACGGAATGGTATTGGCCAATCGCCAGATGACCAAAAAACTATTGGGTCTTGCCGACATGGTGGTTTTCGTGACAAGCCCCGACAAGCTGGCCAATGCGGTTCCCTTTGAGGTCTTGAGGGAATGGGCGCCCCTGACCCGCTGGGCTTTCGTCCTTAACAAGGCTGATCTGGTTTCCAATCCCGCTTTGAACGCTGTCGACTGGGCCGGAAGACTGACCGAAATTGGCTTTCCGAATGTCCCCATTCACACCACAGTAGCATCCAATGGTACCGACCCTGGCGTTTCGGGGCTTTCCCTGGTTTTGTTTGCAGAGCGCCCTCCCTCCCGGGTTAAACTAATTAGACACGAAGCATTTTTGAGGGTATGCCAGCTGGCTTTGGCTAAGGAAAAGGTCGAACATCTGGATTTGGCAAGGGCCAAGCTCCTGGCCCGAAGGGACCAATTGGCCCAAGGGCTCCACCAGGCACTCATAATAGGATTGGGACAGTCAGAAACGGCCGATTCCTTTCGGACTATTTTGGGGGACGGGGTTTGGCAAAAACTTCCGGCGGAGGCTGGACCCCTTTTGTGGATACCCCTTTGGGCCAAAGGACGATTTTTTTCCCTTTTGACAGGATATCAATTCAGTCGACTTGCCTTGGCTGGTCCAACCATTATCGGGGCAGGCCTATTGGGTTTGAGTGCGGCCACCGGACTTTACCGTAATTATGGCCCTCTTCGCAGGGTTGTGGACAACCTTGGGAATTCCTACCGGTTGGCTTTGGAGCAGTCAAGGAACGATGCCCAACACACTCTGGAGGACATGGGGCTTCCCGTGCAGGAAAAAACGATCGCCCCTTCGGTTCAGGAAAGCAAGGATTCCCCCCCCTGGATGCGGTTCATTGAAGATCGAATCAAGTCATGGGCCATGAAGGGGACGGACGATGGGGTCCTCGAAAGCCTCGATACCGACCTTGAGCGGGCCGCCCATTCCATAGCTCGGGAAGTTTGGCGGACTCCCCTTGGCATGCTTGCCTGGTTTCTGGGAAATTTCCTCCCGGCGGCCATGGTAGGTTGGATTCTTTACCGAACGGGGATGGGGTGGTATTGGGCCAATTACCCGGATACCAGTTTTTTCCTTTCCTCGTTTTTTTTGTGGTCGGTCAGTTTCGCTCCTGGTGTTTTTCTGGTTTGGATGCTTGTTTGGCAACGGGTTCACCGGATCCCGATCGTTGGTTTAATTCACCAAAATGCCGAACCCCTGGCGGTGCGACCACTTTCCCAAGCCGCTTCGGAATTGGAAGAAATCAAAGGTGAGGCCATGAGGCTTAGGGAAACCATTTCCCAAAATGTGGTTCAATTGGAGGTCGGAGGGAATGGAGTTTGGGGGAATCCGCAAATCCACTAGATTAACCAGCTGAAGCCGACAGGTTTGGATGATTGGATAATTTGAATTGTTTGGGTTAAATGGGAAGTTGTAATTCGGCAAATCTTCTTTTTTCCTTGTTTTCCGACCAACCTTTGGGAGGATTGGTTCGTAATGAGAATGTTCCAAAAGGGTATTTGGATCGATCCGACCTGGGGATAGGTACAAATGTTCAGGCAAGAAAACCGAAAAATTCGGAATGATTCCTCCCTGAACCCCAAAAAAAACCTAGGGTCCAACGAGAACTTGCTTGGAGCGTTGAAAAGGTGGGTTTTGCAATCCCCGGGTATTTTCTCCCCGAAGGGAACCACAAATCCCCATTGATTCGACGAATTTAACCAAAAGGAGGGTTATCCCCATGGGATGACCCCATTGCCAACGGAGGGCGTAGCTATGGGTGGCCGAGCCAGAAAAATCCCAGGAAGCACTTTTGGGCACCCGGGGATGAGGCTACTTTGCGATCAACTGGTCCGTTTTTCTCCTCCCTACCGTAAGGTGGAACAGGCAGAAAGGGCGAACCAACTCCTGGCCCAGATCGACCCTGAAAAGCGGTATCCCTGGCAGTTCATCTGTTTCAGGATCACCCTGTACCGGCCAGATTCCTACCCTCACATGCTGATCGAAGGCCAAGACCTGATTCAGGACCTGCCCCTTTTGATCAAAGCCTTGAACCATGCCGTGGTTCATGGGAAAGAACCTTTGGAAACCACGGAGGTTCCGCCAAAGGGCCCGGTCCAAAACCCAAACGAGTGGTGGACCACCGAAGAAATCTGCACCCTGCTTGGTGTATGCAGCAAAACCATCCAACGCTGGAAAAGCCTTGGCTTTTTCGGTGAAACGATCACCATCAACGGCAAGCGAAGGCTTGTTTACCGACCCTTGGATGTGGAGGCATTTGTCCAAAGACATCCGAAGGAAGTGGAGCGTGGATCACGCTTCATGCAAACCACCGATGCCGACCGTGAACGAATCCTTAATCGCGCAAGGCAAATGGTTTCGGAAGAGGGAGCGAGCATCACCGACATTAGCCGATGCCTCGCCAAAGAATTGGGTCGGTCTGTTGAAACAGTCCGTGCCCTGATTAAACGCCACGATCATTTGAACCCTACCACTGCCCTATTTCCCAAACGAAACAAGTCCATCTCGCCAAGAGAATTGGCTTTGGCCCTTGAGATGTACAGAAAGGGAACTTCCATGAATGACATTGCATTGCACTTCGAGAGAACCCGGACGATGATGAGGCGCCTCCTTTTCACAGCCCGGGCCCAGTATCTCCTTTCCCAGGATCTTGATTGCATTTCCAATCCGGATTTCGACAAACCGGAAATGGAAGGGGCAATCTGCGATCGTATGCCCATGCATGATGATTTCCTGGCGAAACAAAGTCAAATGAAGGTTCCAAAAGATGTGCCTCCAGAACTCACACCCCTTTACACCGTACCCCTCCTCAACAAGGAACAGGAACAGCACCTTTTCCGGAAGATGAACTACCTGAAATATCAAGCCAACAAAACCCGTCTCAAATTCTGCATGAAACAGGATCCTGAGGATTTAAACGCCCCCCTGGTACTCGACCCGGCCAAGGTCAAGGCCCAGCTTGTTGAGGATGTCGAAAGCCTTCTGGGTGAGGCAGTCCAGGTTAAAGAATTGCTTATTTCGGCCAACATGCGCCTTGTGGTGAATGTTGCAAAAAGGCACTCCGCCCATGCGGAAAACTTTTTTGAATTGCTCTCGGACGGCAATATTTCCCTGATCCGGGCGGTGGAAAAGTTTGACTACAGCCGAGGCTTCAAATTCAGTACCTACGCCAGTTGGGCCTTGATGAAAAATTTTGCACGGTCCATTCCAACCGATAAAATCCGCAAGGATCGGTATGTCACCGGCCAGGAAGACATTTTCGAGTTGTCCACCGATTACCGGACGGATGAACACGAAACCTTGGCTCGCCGGAAGGATGATGCCGAAAGCATTCGCCTACTCCTTCGTCACCTCGACCCCCGTGAACGCCAAATCGTATCCATGCGAGCTGGCCTGGAAGAGGATTCCACCGCCTTTACCCTGGAACAAATCGGTGACAAGTTTGGGATTACCAAAGAGAGGGTCCGCCAACTGCATGCCCGCTCCATGAAAAAACTCCGTTGCCTTGTCCAGACCAACCACCTAGATTTGGTCTGAAAATGGAATTGGTTCATGCCATGGGGCCGGTCCATCAAGACCTCCCATGGTATTTTTTTCCAAATCCGTTTCAGTCGAATGATTAATCCATCTTCAAAACAAGTACCCAAATCGAATTGAAGGATCGGTTGTAACAAAACAGCTTGGTGGTTATTGCCAAGCCGTTTTTCTCTCAGCAATTCCCGGCCGGTTGATTTTCCCGGGGGAAAACGCTGTTTTCGGTCTTTCCTTTCGTAATGCCAGCTGTCATGATTCTTGCCTGGGTTGCCTAACTTCGCATCCAGACAAAAGGATTTGTCAGCCATGGACGA
>SXGT01707291.1_pt1 | contig 31234 bp, 26 predicted proteins | sample 3176221 | NCBI WGS metagenome assembly SXGT01 (sample SAMN11356862, study PRJNA531348) | freshwater metagenome | isolation source: freshwater sample F1-120 | place: China: Fuxian Lake, Yuxi | collected 2017-12-25
GGCCGATCCAGGGCGGCATGGTGCACCCGTATCTGCGCCGGCGCCAGGGCCTGGAGCCGGTGAGCTATCCGAGCGAAGCGGTGCGTGGCGTACTGGAACGCACTCTCGGCGTATCGATTTTTCAAGAGCAGGCGATGCAGTTGGTGGTGGCCGCAGCCAACTTCACGCCCGGTGAATCCGACCAGTTGCGCCGTGCCATGGCAGCCTGGAAGCGCAAGGGCGGCCTGGCACCATTTCGCGACAAGATGCTCGCCGGCATGGCACAGAACGGCTATACGCCGGAGTTTGCCGAGAGTCTGTACAAGCAGATTCAAGGCTTTGGGGAATACGGCTTTCCTGAGTCACATGCGGCCAGCTTTGCGCTGCTGGTGTATGTGTCGTGCTGGTTGAAATGCCACCACCCGGCAGCGTTTGCCTGCGGTCTCATCAACTCCCAGCCAATGGGCTTTTATGCACCGTCGCAAATCGTGCAGGATGCGCAGCGCCATGGCGTTATCGTACGTGCCGTTGATGTGACGGCGAGCGACTGGGATTGCACGCTGGAAGTGACCGAGGCCATGCCCGCTGCGATGACCAATGCCGTCACCAACGCCATCACCAGTGCAGAAGGAAATGTAGAGGGCAATGCGCCAAGACCCGCTCTGAGACTGGGTTTGCGGCTGGTCGATGGTCTGGCGCGTGAGGCCGGGCTGGCCATCGTGGCGGCGCGAGCCCGCGCACCGTTCCACGACATCGCCGACCTGAAACAGCGCACCGGGCTTGCGCGGCGCGACATGGATGCCCTGGCGCGCGCCGATGCCTTTCTCACCCTGGCCGGGCATCGGCGTGAGGCGTATTGGCAGGCGCTGGGGTTGGAGATACCGCTGGCGCTGGAGGGCACCGTGGAGGGTCACAACCCGCAAACCCTGCGCCCCGACAGCCGCGCAGCTGATCTGGTGGCGGCTGCTGAAGGGCACGAGATCGTGATGGACTATGCCGCCACTGGTCTGACGCTGCGGCGCCATCCGCTGGCCTTGCTGCGCCCACGCCTGGAACGGCAGATGGGGCATGTCACGGCAGAGCGGCTCGGGCGCAGCGCCGATGGCGCCTGGCTGCGCGTCAGCGGCATCGTTACCTGCCGCCAGCGCCCCGGTACCGCCAAAGGCACGGTGTTCGTCACGCTCGAAGACGAGACGGGTTCGATCAACGTGATTGTGTGGCGCGATCTGGTCGAGCTGCAGCGGCGCGAGCTGCTGTCTGCGCGGCTGTTGGGCGTGTATGGCCAGTTGCAGCGGCAGGGCATTGTGCTCAACCTGGTGGCACGGCGCCTGTTTGACCACACGGCCTTGCTGGGGCGGCTGGGTACGACGGCGCGCAATTTTCACTAACCACCGTACGAACGAACCAAAAACAAAAGCCGCCCGAAGGCGGCTTTTGGCAAAGCGGGCGGGGAAGCTTATTCCTTGCTGCCGCCAATGCCAACGAGAGCCAGCAAAGCCTGGAACACGTTGTAGACGTTCATGTACAGCGACAGCGTGGCGGAGATGTAGTTGGTCTCGCCGCCGTTGACGATGCGGTTCACGTCGTACAGGATGAACAGGGAGAAGATCGCCAGTACCATCACCACCAGTGCAAGCATGAGCGCCGGCATCGGGAAGATGAACATCAGCAGGCTGGCGGCAAACACGATCAACGCGCCGATGGTGAGGAACTTGCCCATGCCGGAAAGATCACGCTTGATCATGGTGCCGATGGCGGCCATGCCGAAGAAAATCAGGCCAGTGCCGCCGAAGGCCATGCCGACCAGTTGTGCGCCACCCTTCATGCCCAGCACCGTGCCGACCATGCGCGAAAGCATGATGCCCATGAAGAAAGTGAAGGCGAGCAGCAGGACGACACCCAGGCCGCTTTCCTTGTTCTTCTCAATGGCGAACATGAAGCCGAAGGCGCCGGCGAGGAACACGATCAGGCTTACCCCGGGGCTGGCCAGCATGGTCTGGAACAAGCCGCTGGCATAGCCGAACCAGGCACCGATGACGGTTGGAATCATCGAGATGGCAAGCAGCATGTAGGTCTGGCGCAATACTTTATTCTTGCGCTGGACGGCCGTAACTTGCGCCATTTCAATCGGAGCGACGTTCTGTTCGAAAGCCATTGTGTTGGTCTCCTTACGGGGATCGGGGTTATTTAGAAAAATAAATCACTAACACACACAAGATTATCACGGAAAGTGAAAGTTTCAAGTGCCCAACAATAAAAAAGCCTTGCGGGCTTAGAATCGTCAAGCTGGCCTGAATGTGACAATGTTGTGACCTTGATGTGAAGTCGCGGTGACCTCCACGTGGATCATCTCAGGACCTCAGTGCCAGCCCATTTCAACACAAGAATAGCGGAGACAAACCCATGTTCAAGCCGGTGATTTCACGCCTTTCCCTGACCTGTGCTGCGCTGACTGCGGCCCTGCTGGGTGCGGCACAACCATCTGTCAGCCTGGCGCAGGCCTATCCAAACAAGACGATTCGCATCGTCGTGCCATTTGCGCCCGGGGGCACCTCGGATATTCTGGCGCGTGCCATCGGCCCCAAACTGACGGAGGCGTGGGGGCAGCCGGTGGTGGTGGAGAATCGGGCCGGCGCCAATGGCAACGTCGGGGCAGATTTTGTTGCTAAAGCGCCGGCAGACGGCTACACCCTGTTTCTGACCGACTTGAGCGTCCTGTCGATCAATCAGAGCGTGTACACCAACATGACCTACGACGGCATCAAGGATTTTGCGCCGGTGATCATGGTGTCGTATTCGCCGCACGTGCTGGGCGTACACCCCTCGGTGCCAGTCAACAACATCAAGGAACTGATCGAGTACGCCAAGGCCAATCCAGGCAAACTCAATTTCGCCATTTCCGGCACCGGCGGCGCGCCGCATCTGGCCGGCATCGCCTTTGCCCAGCGCACCGGTGTGAAGTGGGCCTACATTCCCTACAAGGGCGGCTCGCAGGCGGTTGCCGACGTGGCGGCGGGGCAGGCCAACGTGATCATGAACGGCATGCTGGCCACCTATCCGACTGTCAAGTCAGGCCGCATCAAGGGCCTTGCGGTATCGAGTGCACAGAAAGTGGGCTCGGCGCCTGAGTTGCCGACGATTGCCGAAGTGCTGCCCGGTTTCGAGACTGGCTCCTACCAGGGCATTGTGGCGCCAGCCGGCACGCCAAGTGAAGTGGTGGCGAAACTGAACGCCGAAATCACCCGTATTCTGGCCACGCCGGAAATGAAGGAGCGCCTGGCTTCGCAAGGTACGGAAGTGCGCAGCGGGGCGCCTGCGGCACTGGCCACTTTCCTCAGTGCCGAGAAAACCCGCTGGGCGCAGGTGATCAAGGAATCCGGCATCAAGTTTGACTGACGCGTAGGCTTGCGCAGTGCGATTCCGCAGCGCAATCCTGCAGTGAAATTCGCGCAAACCCTTGTCCACCAAGGGTTTGCGGCCGATGCACTGAATCCTTGAAACGACCTTAGCCGACGGCGCCGCTCGCAGGCTGGCGGACAAACTGGCGCAGCAACTGCCCGGGCTGGCCGGAATCGACGCGTCCCTTGGCATCTGCCACCTGAACCCCATTGACCCAGACGCCATGCACGCCGACTGCGTCGGTGTGTAGTCTCGCCGCGCCGCCGGGCAGGTCGTGGACCCGCCGCTTGGATCCGCGCCCGACGGTCGCGGGATCAAACAGCAACAGATCAGCGGCATAACCTGCCTTGAGCAAGCCGCGCTCGCCAATGCCGTATGCCTGTGCGGATTGGGACGTGAGACGGCGTACCGCCTCCGCCATCGACATCTTGCCCAGGTCACGCGCCCAATGGCCAATCAAGTGCAGGCCGAACGCGGCATCGTTGAAAAAGGTCAGGTGGGCACCAGCGTCCGAAAGGCTCACCAGGCTATTCGGGTGGTTGAGCATGCGGCCAACCGCGTCTTCATCCGAATTGAGCAGCGTCGCCGTGAATACCGTGTCCAGCTTCTCGGCAATGGCGAGGTCAAACATGAAGTCCAGCGGGTCCTTGCCGGTTTCCCGCGCCAGGTCGGCAATGGTGCGCTGTTCGAAAGCCGCATGGGCACGGTCGGCCACTTCGACGACCTGCACCTGATCCCATTCGCCATTGAACAGGCGGAAATTGGTGGGGGCCGCAATCTCGGCACGCATGGCGTCGCGAAACGACTTGGAGCCGATGGTTTGCATGAAGGCCTCGCCCTTCAATCCCAATGCGGGCTTCCAGGCCTGCAAGCCCTCGACCGGGTAGGGCGAGTGCAAGGTGAAATCCATCGTGAGCGGGCAGCATGACACAGCACCGTACAGCGGCTGCCCACGGTTATTGGCGGCGGCAATCGCGTCCAGATCACCAAACACAGCGCCGGGGTTGGTCTTGTTGTGCAGGAGCGCAGCAATCACCACCGGTTTGCGCGAAGCGGCGGCCAGCTCTTCAAGAAAGCCAATTTTGGTGTGGCCGCCTTTGGTGAGCATGAAAACGCCGTGGTCGAACTCCCCAAGCGTGCCCACGAGGGCGCGCAGCTCGGTATCGTCGGCAAGCCGCGATGGCATGGGGATGCCGCCTTCGCCGTTGTGGGCGGGCGAGGTGCTGGTGGCAAAGCCGATGGCACCGGCACGCATCGCATCGCGCAGGATGTCTTGCATGGCCGCAATCTCGTCGGCATTGGCAGCCCGCCTGGGGGCATCAGCGCCCATCACATAGGTGCGGATTGAAGAGTGCCCGGCAAAGGCCGCAATGTTGACGGCGGCGCCTTGCCGCTCCAACAGATCCATGTATTCGGGGATGCTCTCGAAATCCCACTTGATGCCGCTACGCAAGACATCGAGCGACATGCCCTCGACCTGGGTCAGGTTGCGCATGATCAGCTCGCGGTCAGCCGGTTTGCAGGGCGCAATCGTGAAGCCGCAATTGCCGATGACCGCTGTGGTGACACCCAGTGCCGGCGAAGGGGCAATGCCGGTGTCCCAGGTGATCTGCGCATCGTAATGCGTGTGGTTGTCGATGATGCCGGGCATGATCGCAAGACCGGTCGCATCAATGGTGCGCTTGGCGGGAGCTGTGTCCGGGCCAACGCTGGTGATGCGGCCATCCTGCACCGCAACGTTGCCGATCGAAGGTGGCGCGCCACTACCATAAAAAATCTGGACGTTGGCAATCAAAAGATCGTTCATGGGCTGCTTTTTCGGAGGATTTTGGGGGCGAATGCGGAGCGGGTACGACTATAATTTCGATTCTACCCGCTGCCCCATGAAAACTGCGCGGCACCGCGATCCGCATCGAATTTCCGGTGCAAATTTCCCTTCATTCGATGTCTGAACTCCTCGCGAATCTGAACCAGGAACAGTTTGCCGCTGTCACGCTTCCCAACCAATCCGCATTGATTCTCGCCGGCGCCGGTTCCGGCAAAACCCGCGTTCTCACTACGCGCATTGCCTGGCTGATTCAGACCGGGCAAACCAACCCGGCCAACATTCTCGCTGTCACTTTCACCAACAAGGCAGCCAAGGAAATGACGGCCCGCCTGGCCGCGATGCTGCCGATCAACCTGCGCGGCATGTGGATCGGCACCTTTCACGGCCTGTGCAACCGGTTTTTGCGCGCCCATCATCAGGAAGCGGGCTTGCCCAAGCTGTTCCAGATCCTCGATTCCTCCGACCAGCTCTCGGCCGTGAAGCGCCTCCTGAAGGCGTTGAACGTGGATGTCGAAAAGCATCCGCCCAAGGATGTGATGTACTTCATCAACGCCAACAAGGATGCCGGGCTGCGTGCAAACCAGGCGGAGGCTGACGATGATTTCACCAAACAGCGCGTCGAGTTCTATGCGGCCTACGATGCGCAATGCCAGCGCGAAGGCGTGGTCGATTTCGCCGAGTTGCTGCTACGTACCTACGAAGTGCTGTTCAAGAACGAATTGCTGCGCGAGCATTACCAGTCGCGCTTCAAGCACATCCTGGTCGATGAGTTCCAGGACACCAATGTACTCCAGTACAAATGGCTGAAGCTGGTGGCTGGAGCAGGTCTTGGCTCGGTCAATGCGGTTTTTGCGGTGGGCGACGATGACCAGTCGATCTACGCCTTTCGCGGCGCACGGGTTGGCAACATGCTCGATTTCGAGCGCGATTTCCACGTGCAGAACCTGATCAAGCTGGAGCAGAACTACCGCTCGCACGGCAATATTCTCGATGCGGCCAATGCGTTGATCAAGAACAATACGCAACGCTTGGGAAAAAACTTGTGGACCGATGCCGGCCACGGCGAGCCGGTGCGGGTATTTGAAGCCCAGACTGATCTGGACGAGGCGCGCTGGATCGTTTCTGAAATCAAGTCGCTGGTGAACGAAGGATCAAGGCGCAGCGAGATTGCCCTCTTGTACCGCTCGAATGCACAGAGCCGGGTCATTGAGCAGATGCTGTTCACCGATGGCATGCCGTACAAGGTCTACGGCGGCCTGCGCTTTTTTGAGCGCTCGGAGGTCAAGCACGCGTTGGCATACCTGCGCCTGATTGCCAATCCCGATGACGATACGTCCTTCGCCCGCGTGGTCAATTTTCCAACGCGCGGCATCGGGGCGCGTGCGATGGAACAGTTGAGCGACGCCGCCAAGACGGGTGACATGGCAGGGGGCGCAGCCCCGCCCGGAACGGTGGCCGGCATCTCGCTCTATCGGGCGGTGCCGCTGTTGCAGCAGGGTAAGGCAGGCTCCTCGATTGCGGCGTTCAACAAGCTGATCGATTCGATGCGCGAGACCACCGCGCACCTGCCGTTGCCGGAAATCGTCGAGCACGTGATCGTCCATTCAGGATTGCGCCTGCACTACCAGAACGAGAAGAAGGAAGGCCAGGAGCGGTTGGAGAACCTCGGTGAACTGGTGAATGCCGCAGCCGGGTTTGCCCAGGAGGACGAAGACAATCTGGCGGCATTTCTTTCCCATGCGTCGCTGGAGGCGGGAGATAACCAGGCATCTGCCGGGCAGGACGCCGTGCAATTGATGACCGTGCACTCGGCCAAGGGTCTCGAATTCAATCAGGTGTTCATCACCGGCCTAGAGGAGGGCTTGTTCCCGCACGAGAACGCCTCGATGGAAAAGGACGGACTCGACGAGGAGCGCCGCCTGATGTATGTGGCCATCACCCGTGCGCGCAAGCGGCTGTACTTGTCGTTTGCGCAAACCCGCATGCTGCACGGTCAAACCCGTTACGGCATGAAATCGCAGTTCTTCAACGAAGTGCCGGAGTCACTGCTCAAGTGGTTGACGCCGCGTTATGGCGCGGTGTGGTCCGGGGATGACGACTTCAAGGCCGAGGAGCGGCCGGCCTACGCGAAGGCCAAAGTGCCGGGCGACACGGGATGGCGCATTGGCCAGAACGTGCTGCACGCCAAGTTTGGCAACGGCGTCATCGTCGATGCCGAAGGCAGCGGTACCGATGCGCGCCTGCAGGTCAATTTCGGCCGTAACGGGGTCAAGTGGCTGGCACTGGCCTATGCCAAGCTGGAAAAAGTGTAGGGACTGCTCCGAAGCTGCTGCACAACGCTAAGGTTGTGAATCCGTATCCGACCGGTTTTCCTCTGCCGGCGCAGCTGCAGGTGCCGGTGGGGCCGGCGGTGCGGCCGGGTCGCCAAAGATACCCAGGTAGGTGGAATAGAACGACAGCATCATCGCGCACACGGTGACCATCAAGTAGGGGAGCAGGATCAACACCGCGAGCGAGGCACCGCGCATGCCCGGCGGCAGCATCAAGCCAAGCAGCATGCCAAACAGCATCGGAATCACCATCAGGAAGACCAGCCAGCCCATGCCATAGGCAATAAACGCCTTGCCGTTACGCCAGACGGCAAAAAAGCTGAAGAACAGCGCCTTGCCTGGATTCATGCGCTGCCAGAAGCTAAGCGCCGGCGCAAACCAGAACGCCATCATCACCGGTGTGTACAACACCATCGCCACCAGCCCGCCAACGCGAAGTTCGAGGGGACGCAGGGCCGGATTGCCCGCCACTTCGCCTTGTGGCACGAGTTTGAAGATGACATCGTCTCCCGCCAGCTTGGCGACCCCAAGCAGTACCGCCAGGCACGCCAGATAGACCAGGCCGAGAATCAGCTGTGCCTTCCGCCCTTCCATGGCGGGCTGTCGGAAAGGCTGAAACAGGTGCGAAGGCAATGGGGGCAGGCTTTTATGGGCCGCCTGGCAGGCAATCATGAAGCCTGCCGACAAGCCGGGAATCAGGATCGAGGCCAGCGCGACGCCAACACCAGGGATGGCGCTGACCAGAATCAATAGCAGCGAATAGAACACCAGCAACAGCAGCCAGAATGCCGGATAGGGTTTGAATAGCGAAAACCCGTGTAACACCCAGGCCCAGCCTTCGGCAGTGGTGGCAATCCTGGCATCGCGACGTGGTTGATCCATGTGGTGGTCCTCAGCGTATCCAGGGTGGCGACGCATCGTTGCGGCGCAAGTGCAGGATGCGCTCGAAATGGCCGGGATCGTGCGGTACGATCAGTGCACCCTGCCGGGGCAGATGATAGTCGTAGAGCCGCGAGAGCCAGAAGCGCAGGGCGCCGGCCCGCAACATCACCGGCCAGGCGGCTTTCTCCGCGGCCGTGAACGGGCGTACGGCAGCGTACGCCTCAAGGAAAGCAGAAACCTCGTCGGCGACCAGCTTGCCTTTGGCCTCACCACCGTTTCCACCCAGATCGATGCACCAGTCATTGACGCATACCGCGACGTCGAACAACAGGCAATCGCAGCCGGCGAAGTAGAAGTCGATAAACCCGCCCAGCCGGGAGGAGGTGCCAGTTGTCTCGAACAGGACGTTGTCGCGAAACAGGTCGGCGTGGATGGGTCCGCGGGGCAGGGCATCATGGCGATGAGACGCCTGAAAATGCAGTTCATCCTGCAGCAGGGTACGGGTTTCGGCGGCGAGAAACGGCATGACATGCGGTGCGGTTTCCGTCCACCAGTGCGGGCCGCGTGGATTATCCTGAAAACCGGAAAACGAGGCGCCCGCCAGATGCATCGAGGCAAACATGGCTCCCACTTGACGGCGTTCGTCATTGGTCGGTTGCAGGTGCGAGGCGCCGGGCAGTCGCTTCACAATCGCCGCCGGTTTGCCCTTCAGGGGAAGAAAATTGCTCCCACTGCGTGCTTTGACCGGCCCCGGGCAAGGGATGCCGGCGGCTGAAAGATGGGCGGTCAGGTCCAGATAAAAGGGCAATTCCTTGGCCGACAGCTTTTCAAAGATGGTCAGCACGTATTCGGCGCGCGCATCGTTGTGCCGTGTCGAGAGGAAAAAGTTGCTGTTCTCGATACCGGACTGGATTCCCTTCAAGTCAAGCGGTGCGCCAACGTCGTAATCCGTCAGCCACTGTGCGACCTCATCAAGGCTGAGGGGAGTAAAAACTGCCATACGAAGGAAGGAGCGATGAGTGAAGCGCCGCAGCACATGCCCGGCGGCAAAGCGTTGGCGCCGGACCAGAAACAAAAAGGATCAAAACGTCTTGATCACCCACATCGGCACGCTGATGTTGATTGCGTCAGTTGGGCCATGTGCGGGAGCGAACGAGCCGGTGCCGGAGTTGTCCACCAAAATGTAGGGCGTGCCGCCTGGCGGGGTCACACGCACCATGTACAGCCGGCCGTTGACGCGAAACTCTTCGACCCGATCCGCACCACGCTGCTTGATCACCACTTCGGGTTCGAGCTTGGGGTCGATCGGAATCTGCGGTGGCAGCGAGGTCTCTGGCAAAGGCTCCAGCTTCGGTGGGGTTTGCGCCGTGGCGTCTGCTCCACAGAGCAAGAGAGACACCGCCAGCGACAGCACAGGCAGAAGGTTGCGGACCGAAACGCCAAAGCGGCCGAGAGTGCGGAAGGTTTGCGTCATGGTCGCTATTTTACAGATACAGCAAACGCTCGCGCTCGGAGGCGGACGGAGTGAACCCCTTGGACTCGTAGAACTTGAAGATGGTATCCACGATTTCGTCCGGATCATCCAGGAAGGTCATCAGGTCCATGTCCTCCGGGGTCACCAGTTGCATGGCGACCAGCTTGTCGCGCATCCAGTCGGCCAGGCCCTTCCAGAATTCGCTGCCAACCATGATGATAGGCATGCGCGGCGCCTTGCCGGTTTGTACCAGCGTCAGCGCCTCCAGCAATTCGTCCAGCGTGCCAAACCCGCCCGGCATGACCACATAAGCACAGGCAAATTTGACGAACATGTAATTGCGCGCAAAAAAATGGCGAAAGTAGAGTGAGACGTTCTGGTGCATGTTCGGTTGCTGCTCGCGCGGCAACTCGATATTGAGTCCGACCGCAGCACTTTTCCCGCCAAACGCCCCCCGATTGACAGCTTCCATGAGACCCGGGCCACCACCTGAGATGACGGTGAAACCGGCATCGGACAGCTTGCGCGAAATCAGCTCGGTTTGAGCAAACACCGGATCGCCGGGGCCGATGCGGGCTGAACCGAAAATGGAAACGGCGGGGCGCAACGGCTCCAACCGCTCGGTGGCTTCAACGAATTCGGACATAATGCCGAACAGACGCCACGCCTCGCGCGCCGAGTAGTCGGGTGTCGGGTCGATCCGATTCACTTTCTGTTGCATTTTTCGCCTTTCCCCTCGTTCACCATGCCCCGCCTGCTCCTGGTCGACGGATCGTCGTACCTGTACCGCGCATTCCACGCACTGCCCGATTTGCGCAGCCCCGCCGGCGAACCGACTGGTGCCATGCATGGCGTGATCGCCATGCTGCGCAAGCTCAAGGGAGAGTATCACGCCGATTATTTGGCGTGCGTGTTCGATGCCAAGGGCAAGACCTTCCGCGACGACCTGTACGATGCGTACAAGGCCCAGCGTGCGCCGATGCCGGACGACCTGGTGCGCCAGATTGCGCCGATCCACGAAGCGGTGCGTGCGCTGGGTTGGCCGCTTTTGATGATCGAGGGTGTTGAGGCTGACGATGTGATCGGTACTCTGGCGGCGCATGCCACCGGGCGCGGCGTCGAGACCATCATTTCCACCGGTGACAAGGACCTGGCGCAATTGGTCAACGGGCACGTTGCCTTGATCAACACCATGAGCAACGAGCGCCTGGATATTGCGGGAGTGACGGCAAAATTTGGCGTGCCGCCCGAGCGCATCGTCGATTTCCTGACCCTGACCGGCGATACCGTCGACAACGTGCCGGGGGTGGAGAAAGTCGGGCCGAAGACCGCGGCCAAATGGATCGCCGAGTACGGCTCCCTGGATCAGTTGATGGCACAGGCGGGGCAGATCAAAGGAGTTGTCGGCGACAACCTGCGCAAGGCGCTCGACTGGTTGCCGACCGCGCGCACGCTGGTCACAGTGAAGTGCGACGTACCCGGCCTTGCGCTCGATGGTTTGCAAGCCGCACCGGAAGACAAGGACGCGCTGGAGGCGCTCTATCAGCGCTTCGGGTTTCGCACCTGGCTCAAAGAGCTTGCCAGCGCCGCAACACATCCTGACGATGCCGCCGCGGGCAGTGCAAATGCCGGCACACCGTCACCTGCGTTGCCACGGAGAATGGCTCCCACCCACGGTTTCATGGATGGCGCTTCCGCCGCATTCATGGTCGATGCGAATGGCACGCCGGAGTATGAGTCGGTGCGAACCATCGAGGCTCTGGACCGCTGGATGGCCCGCCTGGAAGGATCTGAGCTGGTCGCGCTGGATACCGAGACAACCGGGCTGGACCCGATGACGTCCAAACTGGTCGGCATCTCGTTTGCCGTGGCGCCCTGGCAGGCTGCCTACGTGCCGCTAGCCCATGTGGGCCCGGATGCCACCGACCAACTGGACCGGCAGGCAGTTCTGGAGCGCATGCGACCCTGGCTTGAGGATGCGGCGCGCAAGAAAGTCGGACAGAACCTCAAATACGATTCGCATATTTTTGCCAACCATGGCATCACACTGCGCGGCATCGCACACGACACGCTGCTCGAGAGTTACGTGCTGGAGTCGCACAAGAGCCATGACATGGATTCCCTGGCGGAGCGCCATCTCGGCCGCAAGACAGTCAAGTACGAAGAGGTATGTGGCAAGGGAGCGGCACAGATCGGCTTTGAGCAGGTAGATGTCGAACGGGCGACGCGCTATGCGGCCGAAGATGCCGAGGTGACGATGCATCTGCACCGGGTGCTGCATCCCCAAGTGGTGGCTGATGCGCGTTTGCAGGCGATCTACGATCTGGAAGTGCCGGTGGCCCAGGTGCTGTTCAAGATGGAGCGGCACGGCGTGTTGATCGATGCGGCGCTGCTGGAAAAGCAGAGCGGGGAACTCGGCGTAAAGCTGATGGAGCTGGAGCAGAAGGCTTACGAAGCAGCCGGCCAACCGTTCAACCTGGGAAGCCCGAAGCAGATCGGCGAAATCTTCTTTGAGAAGATGAAGCTGCCGGTGGTCAAGAAAACCCCTTCAGGCGCGCCTTCTACCGACGAAGAGGTGCTGCAGAAGCTGGCCGAAGATTACCCGCTGCCGAAGCTGTTGCTCGACTATCGGTCGCTCTCAAAACTGAAGAGCACCTACACCGATAAATTGCCGCGCATGGTCAATCCGGCCACCGGGCGCGTCCATACCAACTATGCGCAGGCCGTTGCCGTGACCGGGCGCCTGTCCTCGAACGATCCGAACCTGCAGAACATCCCGAGTCGCACCCCGGAAGGGCGGCGCGTGCGCGAGGCGTTTATCGCACCGCCCGGTGCCGTGTTGATGTCGGCCGATTACTCGCAGATCGAGTTGCGCATCATGGCGCATATCTCGAAAGATCCGGCCCTGCTGGCCGCGTTTGCCGCCGGTGAGGATGTGCATCGCGCCACCGCTTCCGAGATTTTTGGCGCGCCCCGTGCAGAGGTGACGAGCGAGCAGCGACGCTATGCCAAGGTGATCAACTTTGGCCTGATCTACGGCATGAGCGCCTTCGGGTTGGCCGCCAATCTGGGAATCGACCGGGATGCAGCAAAGAACTACATCGACCGGTATTTCGAGCGTTTCGCCGGCGTCAAGCGCTATATGGACGAGACGCGCATCGCAGCCAAACAGAATGGCTACGTGGAAACGGTGTTCGGCCGCCGGCTATGGCTGGCCGAGATCAACAGCCCGAACGGCCCGCGCCGGCAGGGTGCAGAGCGCGCCGCCATCAATGCACCGATGCAGGGCACGGCGGCCGATTTGATCAAGATGTCAATGCTTGCCGTGCAGGCCCGGATTGAGGCGGACGGCCTCGCCACACGCATGGTGATGCAGGTGCATGATGAACTGGTACTGGAAGTGCCGGAGCCGGAATTGGCCGTGGTGCGCGCGCGCGTTCCCCAATTGATGAGCGAAGTGGCGCGTCTGGACGTGCCGCTGCTGGCTGAGGTGGGGGTCGGCCCGAACTGGGATCAGGCACATTGACGTCCTTTTTCGGGCCATGGGCGGAAGCAAGCCGCCCTACAGTGCCCGTGGCATTCGTGCTTACACCTCCAACATAACTTCCTCATGCAGCGATTCGGCAAGGAAAATCTGGGAAAGGCTGTTGCGCAAGCGGGGCTGGCCTGCGTTTGCCTGCTGGCACCGTGGGCCGTGCTGGCGGCGTCCTTCGGCACGCCCATCTTGGAATCGGCACTGGGGGAGCGCTTGCGGGTGGTATTGCCCCTCACCGGGACAGCCAACGACCGTCTCGGTCTGGATTGCGTCAAGCTGCGCGAATCTGCCACCGAAGCCGGCGACATCACGCGGCTGGTGCGTGCGGAGCTGATTGAGCGTCGCAACGGCCAGGCGATCCTGCTGACGACCAGCCAGCCGGTAAATGATTTGATCGTCAGCTTTGAAGTGGGCATCGGTTGCGGCTCCTGGTTTTCCCGGCGCTACACGTTTCTGCTTGATTTGCCGCGCGAGCGGCCGCAGGCCACCGCAGACGCCCCCGTGACCCCGCCCGTCGCGGCACCTGCGCCGGCCGTCGTCCCGCCCGAGGCGCTGCCAGCGCAGAAACCAGGACGGCGAAGTGCCCGCAAGGAGTCGCCGTTGAACGGTGTAGCGCCTGCCAAAGGCGGTGTGCCGCCTCCTTCGATCATGCGCCCTTTGCGTCCGGAGGATGAACCGGGGGTCCTGCCGAAGGCAAGAACCGGCGGAAAGGCAGTGGTTGCAAAGCCACAGGGCACGCCCGTTGCACGCTCGCTACTAAAGATAGAGATGGGGGGGATTGACCAATTGCCGGCGGGTGTCGCGCGCTCGCCGATCGAAGAAGCCACCGGTATGCGCCTGACGGCCGAACTTGGTGCGGCCACAGCGGGGCGTTCTTCACAAGCCGGCACCGCCGACTTCAAGCTGGCCCATGCCCGCTTTCTGGCGGCCATGCGCGATCAGCCCGATCCCCTGACGACGGACAATGCAGCACTGAGCAAGCGATTGGATGGCCTGGCCAAGGATCTTTCGTCACTCAAGGTAGATCTGCAGAAATCGACCGCGCGTACCAAAGAGCTCGAATCCTCCCACGTGGCATGGTGGTGGGTGATTGTTGCCGCCCTGTTGGCGGCCGGGGCGGGTGTGGGGATCACGTGGTTCGCGCGTCGCACCGTGCCCGAGCGGCTGATTCTGGTGGATCCGGTTCCCAAAGCGCGAATGCCGCAGAGCTCGGTCGAAACCGTTCAGCCAGAACCTCAGGATGCGCCGAAAGTCGACGAAGGTTGGCGCCCAATGCCACTGCAGCCCGACATTGAGGCGGATGCCACGCCGACGCCGGCAGCCGCAAAGCCGCTCGAATATGAAGCCACGATTCGCGCGGCCCCGCGCCGATCAGCCGAGGCCGCTCCGACGCCACCACCCGACGTGCGCGCGCAGCCTGCAGCGAATGAGGGGGAGGGCGCTGCGGCATTCACACCGGTCCCCGCTCCGGCAGGGGCGCCTGCACCTGCGCCATTTGTGCTGGACAAGAACTCACTGACCCAGCAGCTGGCCGCCACGACCGATTTGGCGGACGAGTCGTGGGCGAGCTACAGGCACTCTTCCGACATCAGTGGCGTGGCCCTGCCTTTCGCTAGTGCCAACCCCGACGCTCCGGCAACACCTCCTGCGGCAGACGCCCCCCTCAATATCCAGTTTGACCTGAGCGAGGATATCGCCGCGCAAGCGGAGAAGAAAGCCGATAAGGACGCACCCGACCTGGCGTTCGATCCGGCCAGCGCCACCGATTTGCCAAAAAGCGACAAGACCGGCGCGCCGGTGGAACTCGATGCGTTTGCACTGGAGACCCTCGACTTGCCGATATTTCAGGCCGTTTCTTCAGAGGCTGTTCCGGCTGCGTTTGGCTTCGAATCGGCCAACCCTTCTGCAGACCAGGCGGTGGTCATGCATAGCGTGATGGCGGCGGCGTCGAGCATCATGGAGACGGCCTGGCGGCAGCGGGAAGTAGCCAGCAATGCGCAGGCGGTCAAGACGATCGCCACCTACGTCCAGTCTGCTCCCTCCAAGGCGCCACCCGGCCCCTGGATCATGCTGGCGCATTTGCTTCACGACGTCGGGATGAAGCGGGAGTACGTGGCCTTGCAGGCGTTGTTTCTCGAGCGGTTCGGCGGCAACCTCCCTTCCTGGGAGGAAGCGTACGAGTTGCGCAAGGAGCAGCAGGGCCTGGCGCGCGCACCCGGCATCGAAATTTTGGTGGCCAACAAGCGCGGGCAACCAGATCTCATCGGCAGCCTGGCGGGCGTGGCCTATCGGACAGATGTACCGCCTGCCGTCTTGTTCGACCTGACTTTTCAGCGCGAAGTGCTGCAGCTGGCTGCCGACTGCCCCCCGGGCTTTACGCAAACAGAAAGCGACGTCGATCTCTCGCTTTGAAGGCGGTGGATGCAGCCTTGTCCCTCGCGCGAATCAATCTTGCGTTGCCGCAACACGCTCACGCAAAACGTGCCATACCAAGGTCGGCGTATTCGATTTCCGGAGTGTTGCCCGTCACCATGTCTGCCGCCAGACGGCCGACCCCACACGCGGTCGTCCACCCATTCGAACCGCCACCGGTCGCCAGGAAGAGATTGCGGTAGGGGGTCGCGCCAACCAGCGGGGCGCCATCAGGTGTCATCGGCCGCATGCCGGCCCAGATACTGGCACGTGACAAATCGACGCCATCCTGAAAAAGGGTGGCGACTGACCGCAATGTTGTCGCGCATTGCTTGGGTGTCACAGACGTATCACGCGCGCCGATTTCCGCCGTGCCGGCGGCACGCACCTGATTGCCCATCGGGGCAATCGCCACCTTGAGGGCTTCGTCCATGATGCCGCCGCGCGGCGCCCGTGCACTATCGGTGATCGGTGCGGTGATCGCATAGCCTTTGACGCCAAGAATCGGTAGTGCCAATCCAAGCGGGCGCGCCAGCGGAACAGACGCCGTGGCGCAGGAAAGCACACAGGCATCGGCAGCCAGCGGGCCTGCCGAGGTGGCTACCGACGTGATGGCCTGGCCGTCCGTGATCAAGCCTTCGATGGTGGTCGCGTATCGAAAGGACACGCCCTGTGCTTGCAGCCATTCCGCCAGCCGCCGGGTAAACAGATGGCAATTGCCGGTTTCGTCCGCCGGCATCATGAGGCCACCGACGATCTGATCGCGCGCCAGCCCTGGCTCACGGGCAATACATTCTTCGACAGTCATCAACTGGTGGGGCACCCCGCTATCTGCCAACACCTTCGCAGCGAGTTGGGCATTGTCGATGCCGGCTTGATCGCGAAACACTTGCAGGTTGCCCTGCGCCGTTTGTTCGTAGTCGAGCCCGAGCTTTTCCCGCAGCAACTTCAACTGCGTGTGGCTGTAGCGCGCAATCCGCCCCATGCGGGCCTTGTTGATGGCGTAGCGCGCCGCTTCGCACTCGCCCAGCCAGCGCACCAGCCATTTCCATTGATGGGGATCCATCCTCGGGGTGAACCGGAGCGGCGTATCCGCGCCGAGCAACCAGGCGCGCGTGATCCACTTTGCGGCCTTGCCCTTCATGCCGGGTGCGGCCCAGGGGGTGGCATAGGAAGGGCAGACATGCCCGGCGTTGGAAAAGCTGGTTTCCAATGCCGGGCCCGCCTGGCGGTCAACGACGGTCACGTCATGCCCCTGCACATGCAGGTGGTACGCGGTGGCCACGCCGGCGACGCCGGCACCCAGAACCAGAACGCGCATGGTTTTACTTGGCGACGCCCATCACATAATCCGGAAACCAGGTAACGGTGGCCGGGAACACGGTGATGATGCCAATGCAGATCACCAGGCAGGCAAAGAATGGCAAGGCAGCGCGGGCAATATGATTGGAGTCTTTCCCGGTCATGTTTTGCAACACGAAGAGGTTGAATCCCACAGGCGGGGTGACTTCGGCAATCTCGACCAGAAGTACGATGAAGATACCGAACCAGACCAGGTCAAAACCAGCCTTCTGGATCATCGGCATGACCACGGCGGCTGTCAGCACAATCATGGAGATGCCATCCAGCGCCGTGCCGAGGATCAGGTAGACCACGGCCAGTAAACCGATCAGGGCAAACGGGCTCAAGCCCAAACCGTTGACCCACTCGGCAAGTTCGCGTGGAATCCCGGTAAAGGCCATGGTTTTGGTCAGGAACGCGGCGCCGGCGAGGATGAACATGATCATGCAGGAGACCCGCGTGGCCCCCATCAGGCTGCCCTTGAAGTTCTCCCAGGTAAGGCTCTTGCTATTCCAGGCAATCGCCAGCGAGCCGAGCACGCCATAGGCGGCGCATTCGGTGGCAGTGGCCCAGCCGGCGACCAGCACCCAGACAATGAAAATGATCAAGAGCGTGCAAGGGATCAGATTGCCCGAACGCCGCAGTTTTTCCCTGAAGCTCAGGTCTTCGCCGGGGGGCGGCACTTTGTCCGGATGCCGGATCGACCACCACGCGATGTAGCCCGAAAACAAGGCCATCAGGATGAAGCCGGGAATGAAGCCGGCGAGGAAAATCCGGATGATCGAGGCGTCGGCGGCAACGGCGTAGACCACCCTCGTGATCGAGGGCGGAATCAGGATGCCCAGGGTGCCTGCAGTGGCCAGGCTGCCGAGGGCGAGGTTCTCGTCGTAGCCACGTTTCTTCAGTTCCGGCAGGGCGACCTTGGCAATCGTGGCGCAGGTGGCGGCGGAGGAACCGGAAACCGAGCCGAAGATGCCGCAGCCCAGGATGGTGGTGTGCATCAGCCGGCCCGGCACCCGGTTGAGCCAAGGTGCCAGGCCCTCGAACATGTCTTCCGACAACTTGGTGCGGAACAGGATTTCACACATCCAGATGAACATCGGCAGGGCGGCCAGTTCCCAGGAATTGTTGGAGTCCCAGAACGCCGAAAACAGGTTCTTGCTCCAGATCATCGGCGGCTGGCTGGTGAACAGTGCCATGCCGATCCAGCCCACGATGGCCAGCGTGATCGCAATCCAGACCCCGCCGGCGAGGAGGAACATCATGATCAGCAGCAAGAGGCCGCCTATTTCAACGACGCTCATACATCCTCCGAAAAGTCGCCTTTGGCGTGACGTTCTTCGACCGCTGTCACGTAGGTGGGGCGGGCACCCTTCAGCACCAGAATCAACTCGTCGACCATCGCCACAAAGAACAGGGTCGAACCGATGACGATGGAGCACTGCGGAATCCAGATCGGGATGACGATCAGGCCGCCGGCCATGTCATTGATTTTGAAACTCTCATACACGTAAGAACTGACGGACCACGCCAGATAGCCGGTAAACAGGGCGCCGATCGCCAGCGTAATGACCTCGAATGCCCGGCGCGCCTTGGCTGGCAGGTTGTCGAGCAACAAGCCGACACGCACGAAATCCCCATGCTTGAACGTGTGGGCCATACCGAAGAAGGCAGCGGCTGCAGTGAGCCACGACACAATGTCCTCGAAACCGCCGGTGCGCCAGCCGATCATGCGAAACACACTGGTGCCGATCATCACGGCGAAGATGACGAGAACAAAAAACGCCGCGAGAATCCCCGCGGCGTCGTAGAGAAAGTCCAGAAATCGTCGCATCAGCAGCGATGTCCGGTGCCGGCTTCTGGCTTACTGTCCGGCTTACTTGCGATACGCATCAACGATCGCCTTGCCTTCCGGGCCGGTTTTCTTGAGCCAGTCATCCAGCATAATCGTACCGACCTGTTTGAAGTCATTGGTCAACTTGGCTGACGGTTTCAGGACCTTCATTCCTTTTTCGACCAGGGCTTTCTTGTACCACTCGTTCTTGTCATCCGAAATCTTCCAGCCACGGACTTCGACGTCCTTGGCGACCTTGAGCACGATGTCCTGCGTCGGCTTGTCCAGCGCTTCGAAGGCCTTCTTGTTGACAAGAACGGCGTTCTTGGGCAGCCAGGCCTGGGTGTCATACCAGTACTTGATGTGCTCATAGGTCTTGGAGTCATAGCCGGTGGCACCGGAAGACATGTAGGACTCCACCGCGCCGGTGGCAAGGGCCTGGGAGAGCTCGGCTGCCTGAATGGTGACAGGCTGCGCACCGATGAGCTCGGCAATCTTGGCGGTCGACGGGCTGTAGGCGCGCCATTTTACGCGGCGCATGTCGGCAACAGAATCGATTTCCTTCTTGACGTACAGACCTTGCGGTGGCCAGGCGACCGAGTAAAGCAGCATCATGCCGCCTTCGGCGAGCTTCTTCTCCAGCGCGGGCTTCATGGCGGCGTAAAGCTTCTGTGCGTCCTTGAAGCTGGTTGCCACGAAAGGAATACCGTCCAGCCCGTACCCGGGCCACTCATTCTCGAAATTGACCAGCAGTATCTCGCCCAGTTGTGCCTGGCCGGTCTGAACGGCGCGCTTGATCTCCGGTGCCTTGAACAAGGAAGCGTTGGCATGGACCGTGATCTTGAGTTTGCCAGCGGTTGCCTTGTCGACCTCGGTAGCGAAGATGTTGGCGATTTCAGTGTGAAAGTTGGCGGCCGGATAAGCGGTGGGCATGTCCCACTTGGTCTGGGCCTGGACAGAACCAAGCAGGGCCATGAAGGCGGCGGCGACGAGGGAATGAGAAAAACGCATGGGGTCTCCTTGGGGTGACAGATCAACCGACTGTTGAGCGATGCAGAGGGTAGCCGGGCGGTGGTACAGATGATGACAACGTAGCGCGCGGAAGCATGCGCAACAAGATGCATTTACCGTGCCACTCCGAGGAATTGTAGCGTGACCCCGAAGGTTTCGTCCGGATCGAGAATCAGGGCAGTATCGGACCGGGCAAAGCGCACGCCGGCGGTGCGTAGGTGCGCTTGCACGGGCGCCAGGCTTGGCACCGCAAAGGAGAGGCCGGTCATCCCGGCGGGCCGGCTCGCCTGCACCAGGGAAAGGGTGCACTGCTGCAACACCAATATGCCGGGAGAATGGCTCCCACCAACGGTTTCCGCCGTTTTTTCCGGCACTTCCTCGAGCAGGCAGGCGGCATAAACGGTGTGTGCGGCGCCGACCTGCGGAACCGAATACTCCAGTGCGGCCATGCCGGTGGTTTGATTGGCATGCGCCTGCCATTCCGGACGCCACACGAGTTCCGGCGTCAAGTGCTGGCAGTAGTAAAACCAGGTGCCGGGTGCGGCATTTGGCTCCAGGCGCGTGACCCGAAAGGTGGCGTCATGCATGCCCCGAGCACCAAGGTCGACCGGCCGCGAAAAGGTTTGCACCGGGCGCGGTGCGAGCCCCCGCTGCAGCAGTGCTGCGCGCGTGGCATCGGCGTCGGCGGTGGCGAGCACGGTGGCCATCAATCCCACCGGATGGGCTGCCAGTTCCGGGCGCTGTGCAGGGGGCTTGCCTTTGGGGTAACCCAATAGTTCCAGATAGTCCGAACCGAAGGCGATCACGTGGTTGATCGAACCCAAGGTATGGAACCCGCGCGGCGCTACGGTAAAGCCGATGCGCTCGAACAGGGCGACCACCTCGTCCATCCGGTCGCGGGTATTGAAAACGACGTGGTCAAGCGCAAGCATGCCGCGATAATATCCTTCAAGATCAAAAAGGGAGGATCAGGATGTCGCAAACCAAGGGTGCACAGATCACTGGTGCCGAGGCGCTGGTACGCATGTTGCAACAATTCGAAGTGAAACATGTATTCGGATTGTGCGGCGACACCAGCTTGCCGCTCTACGATGCCTTTGCCACGCTTGACCACCAGATCACTCACGTGCTGACCCGCGATGAGCGCAGCGCGGCATACATGGCGGATGGCTATGCGCGTATTTCCGGGAAACCTGGCATCTGTGAAGGGCCGTCAGGTGGCGGTGCAACCTACATTCTGCCCGGTGTGGTGGAAGCGAATGAATCGTCGATCCCGGTGCTTGCCATTACCACCGACATTGCCACCACCTCGCGTGGGCGCTATACCTTGACGGAGCTGGACCAGCAGAACTTGTTTCGCCCCTTGACCAAGTGGGCCGGCGTGGCCAACAGCGCAGCCGACATACCCCGCCTGATGCGCACCGCCTTTAACCAGATGTGCACCGGGCGCACCGGCGCCACCCATCTGTCATTGCCGTTTGATGCCCAGAAGGGCATGTTGGAGGCGGACGAGATTTGGGGCGACGCTACCTTGGGCAATTTCCCTGCACGGCGAAGCGGGGCCGACCCTCAGGATATCGAACGTGCGGTCGCTCTTCTGACATCATCGGCGAACAAGCTGCTGGTGGTAGGTGGGGGTGTGGTCCTTTCTGGCGCGGAACGTGAACTGGCCGAACTGGCCGTGATGCTGAGTGCGGCAGTGGCAACCACCATCAGCGGGCAGGGCAGCCTGCCGGAAACGCACGCGCTGTGCACTGGTGTGATCGGCAGCAATGGCGGAACGCCCTGGACACGTTCGCTGGTCGAGATGGCCGATCTGGTCGTTTTCATCGGCTGCCGCGCCGGCAGTGTGACGACAGAGCGACGGCGCTTCCCGGCACCGGGCAAGGCGAAGGGATTGCACATCGACATTGACCCGGCGGTGATCGGCGCCAACTACCCGACGGATCTCGGGCTTGTCGGCGATTGCCGCGTTGTGCTGCGCCAGTTGATCAATGCCCTGGCAGGGCAGACCACGTTCGATTTGCCGTCACGCCTCAATCCGGCTGCGATTGCCAAGGCGAAAATGGAGAAGCGGGCCGCATTCCTGACACTCGCCGCCAGCGATGCCACCCCGATTCTGCCCGAGCGCGTGGTGCACGACCTGCAGGCGGTTTTGGCGGACGATGCCATCGTTGTGGCGGACCCGGGCACGCCGTGCCCTTATTTTTCGGCGTACTACGAGATTCGGCGCAGCGGACGGCGCTTCTTTTCCAACCGCGCGCACGGGGCCCTGGGGTACAGCATGTCGGCCGCGCTGGGTGCCTGGTTTGCAGAGCCTGCAACCAAGGTGGTTTCGGTGATGGGCGATGGCAGCTTCGGCTTTACCGTCGGCGAAATGGAAACGATTGTGCGCGTCAAAGCGCCGATTACCATGGTGGTGATTTCCAATTCGGTCTACGGCTGGATCAAGGCCGGGCAAAAAACCGGCTTTGACGGACGCTACTTTTCCGTCGACTTCAACCGCACGGACCATGCTGCTGTCGCCGCCGCTTATGGCGTCAAAAGCTGGCGCGTCGAAGACCCGCGGCAACTGCAAACTGTTCTGCGGCAGGCGGCGGAACATCCTGGCCCGACGCTGGTGGACGTCATCTGCCAACCCCTGCAGGATGCCAAGGCGCCCGTGAGCGAGTGGGTGGCTTGAGCCACCACGCTCCGAGCACGGCGGCGTTGGGGGTGTTGATGCTCGACACTCGATTTCCGCGTCCTCCGGGCGATGTAGGCAACCCCGCCAGTTTTCCGTTTCCAGTGCGCGACCGCGTGGTGCAGGGCGCCTCGCCAGAGCGCGTCGTGCAGCAGCGGGCGGCGGGCTTGCTGCAACCTTTCATCGAGGCCGCGCGCGAACTGGTGAAGGCAGGGTGCGTGGGTATCTCGACCACCTGCGGCTTTCTGGTGCTGTTTCAGCGTGAGCTTGCTGCCGCGCTTCCCGTCCCGGTAATGACCTCCAGCCTGCTTCAGATACCAGATCTGCAAACGAGTCTGGCGCCGGGCGAGCTTGTGGGGGTGGTGACGATTTCGGCAGCGAGCCTGACGCAAGCGCATCTGGCGGCAGCCGGCGCAACCGGCGAAGTACCGGTGGAAGGCGTGGATGCCGCTGGAGAAATGGCCCGCGCCATTCTCGGCAACCAAATCACTCTGGATACCGCGCTGGTGCAAGCCGAGGTGGTGCGGGCGGCGCAACGACTGATCGCCCGCCAGCCGGCAGTGAAGGCGATCGTGCTCGAGTGCACCAACATGCCGCCCTATGCCGATGCGGTGCGCCGCGCCACAGGCTTGCCGGTGTACGACGCTCTTACCGCACTGACGGGTTTCTGGCGCGACCTCAGGCCAGACTAAACGACTCCGCCACCGTGTGTGTCGTAGCGCCGCTTGGCGAGCGGGTTCGCTCTTCCCAGTAAACCTCGCCATTGCGAGAGACACACAGGACGGTGGACGCGCGCGTCCCGTAGATCGGATCGACGATCAGCGCAGACGAAAGGACCCGCTCGCGTTCGATTGGAATCCCGGTTTGCGGCAAGTGGTCCATGGGCGCCGGATCGGCATTTCCCAGTGCGGAAAACAGTGAACTCATCAGCCCGGAAACGCGCTCCTGGACTGCTTCTGCGGCATTCACCTGGCCAAGAGCCACGCCCAGAGCCGATTTGAGCATGGTGAGCTTGGGCCAGGGCGTATTCAGCCAGGCATTGGAGAGGCCATAGGTGCCTGGCACCAGCAGTGTTGGGGGAGCTTCCCTGTTTCCAAAGTAGACCAACTCGCCAAGATTTCCCGCCAACAGGTTGAACCCGTTGTACGCGCCCGCGCTTGCCTCGAGTTCTTTGGCGTACGCCTGGGGTGCGTTGCTCGTGCGCAGATAGTCGAGCACCAGATTGCCCCTCGATGGCGCATCCGCTGACTCCAGTTCCGGCCCGCGAAAATTGGTCAAGGCGGCGAAGCCTCCTTGCCGCGAGATGCCCATCCAGCTGCCACCGGAACGCAGGTCGCGCCCCGCCAGAATGTCGGGTGTTTCGGGCCACCAGGCGGACGGCGCTGTGGGGCGCGAGTGATATTCGTCGCGATTGGCGGCGACGATGAGCGGAAACACCGCGTGGGCCTGCCAGGCGAAGGCAATCAGGCACATGAGCTGTTTTGCTGCCGCGCGGCCATCGACGCTACCCGTATCACGCCAACGGGTCGTGAAACACTTCCGATTTACGCAGCGAATTGTCGGCAAGATACTGTTCGATGCCGAAGCGCGCCACGCAATCTGCCAGCGCCCCCTCAAAAAGAAGTCGCTGGTGAACGCCTTCGTAAATTTCCATCCACGTCAACTCGTCACTGGATTTTTTCTTCAGGCGTCCGCGAATACCGGACAGGCGATATACATCAGACTGCATGGCGACGGCGACCGGCAGAAAAGACGCGACGCGCGCGGCGGGCACCTTGTAATACACATAGTAGTCAGTGATGGGCGTCATGCCGCTGCGTCATCCGTGCCGGCAAATGAATAGGGCAGTGAGGCAAAGCGCAATCGCGGGCCGTCTGCCGCGCCCAAACGCACGTCGTCCTGCTCACGGCTCTGCATCTGGGCCACCGCGAGGAGCTCGCTGGCACCGGTTTCTGAAGGTGCCGCGAGTACCACGGAGCCACATTCCTGACCCCCGGCATCGCCGGAAAACACCGGGTCTCCCGGCTTTGCCAGTGCGTCCACCGTGGCGCGATACATGCGCCGTTTGACCGCGCCGCGGTAGTGCGCGCGCGCAACAATTTCCTGGCCGGGGTAACAGCCTTTCTTGAAGCTGATGCCACCCTGCACATCAAAATTGATCATCTGCGGCACAAACTGCTCCTGCGTTGCGGCGACAACCCATCCTTCACCGGACGCGATCATCAGGCGGGTCCAGTCGTTGCCGGAAGCCACCTGCGCCTCAGCCGGGGCTAAGGTAGCTGCAGCCGCATCAACCGGCGCCCACAGCATGGTACGTTGCGTTGCATCCACCGGCGGCAGGCCGACTCGCCAGCCTGCGACCGTGCGCTCGGCAATGCTCGTCACGCCAGATGCTTCGGTGTTCATCTGGCCCGTACCAACATAGGCACTGCTGCAGTCTTCGAGAACGACTTTGGCACGCAGCACAAACATGCGCAGGCGCTTCACCAGGGATGGAATCAGTGCTGCTTCGGTCATCAACCAGACGCCATCACCTTCATCATGCCAGGCCAGGAACACCGCGAGCAAGCGCCCTTTAGGCGTGCAGTAGCCCGTCCACTGGGTTTGCCCCGGCATCAGGTGAAGCAGGTCATTGGTCAACTGGCCGTGGAGAAAATTGATGGCGTCCGGGCCGGTCGCGTGAATCAAGCCCCAGCTGGCAAGTAGTGTAGTTTTTTGCATGGCGAGTCAGGCGGAACGGTGATGGTCAGGTGGAGCGTGGCGAGCAGGCGCTGCAAGTGGAGCGAGATATCGTATTATACCGGTTGCCTCTCTTTTTCGAATGGCTTTGCCTGCCTTGCGCTTCTTTGTTGGAATCATTAAGGCTCTGATTTTTTTAGGGTTTTTGTCAATTTCTGCAATTGCCGGTGGGCTCTGGTGGTATGCCCATGAGCCGATCCGCATTGCCGATGCGGGGGTCGATTTCACCGTTCCGCAAGGCGCCAGCATGCGTGCGACTGCGCGCCTGGCAGCGCAATCCATGCCAGTTTACGCAGACGTTCTGGTGCTGATCGCCCGGATCAAGGGCCGCGATACCCAGATCAAGGCCGGCAGCTACGACATTGAGCCGGGTACATCGCCGCTGGCGCTGATCGACAAGTTGACCCGCGGCGACGTGACGATGCAGGAGCTGAGCATTCCCGAGGGCTGGACGTTCCGGCAGTTCCGCCAGGCGCTGGATGCCCACGAGTCGGTGAATCATGCATCGCGCGGTGTGGATGATCGCGCACTCATGGCGCAGATTGTCAAACTCGAAGGCGGCGAATTGCGTCACCCGGAAGGGCTTTTTTTTCCTGATACCTACCTGTTTGCGAAAGGGGCGCGCGACATCGACATCCTGCGCCGCGCCTACCGGGCGATGAACCGGCGCATGGCCGCGGAATGGGAGCGCCGTGCCCCGGGCCTGCCCTATGCAAGCGTTTACGAAGCGCTGATCATGGCCTCGATTGTGGAAAAGGAAACCGGTCAGGCGAAGGAGCGGCCGCAGATCGCCGGGGTGTTTGTGAATCGGCTGCGCAAGGGGATGCTGCTGCAAACCGACCCCACCGTCATCTATGGGCTCGGGGAGGCTTTTGACGGCAACCTGCGCAAGCGTGATTTGCAGATCGACACGCCCTACAACACCTATACCCGCGCCGGGCTGCCGCCCGGCCCGATTGCGTTACCCGGCCTGGCGGCCCTGCAGGCGGCGCTCAAGCCGGCCCGAACGGAGGCGCTGTTTTTTGTGGCGCGGGGTGACGGATCACACGAGTTTTCGGCGACGCTGGAAGCGCATAATCGTGCCGTCAATCGATATCAGCGGCGAGGCGGGTAGGGCGTGGGCGGGAAATTCATTACCTTCGAAGGCATCGATGGCGCCGGCAAGAGCACGCACATCGAGCATGTGGCTGCCTCCCTTCGCGCTCGAGGGCTGGAAGTCATCGTGACACGGGAGCCCGGCGGCACCCCGTTGGGTGAAAAGCTGCGCGAGTTGTTGCTCAGCCAGCCGATGGACCTGGAAACGGAGACGCTGCTGATGTTTGCGGCGCGTCGCGAGCATGTGGCGAAGGTGATCGAACCCGCGCTGGCCCGGGGAGCTTGGGTCGTTTCGGACCGCTTTACCGATGCGACTCGGGCTTATCAGGGCGCCGGGCGGGGCGTGTCGATGGAGAAAATCGAGGAGCTTGTCCGCTGGACCCATCCATCGACCAATCCGGATTTAACGTTTGTGTTTGATCTGCCCGCCGAGGTTGCCGCACAACGCCTGTCTGCAAGTCGCGCCCTGGACCGCTTTGAGCAGGAACAGGCGGCCTTTCACATGCGCGTACGGGAGGGATATCTGGAACTGGTGCGACGTGAACCCCTTCGATTTAGTCTGATCGATTCGAGTCAAGCGATCTCTGCAATTAAAGTTTTGATTGATAATGTAATCTTAACTATATGAATAACTGGAAATATAGTTGGCAGAATAATGACTGGCAGCGATTCCGGGGACAGTTAAATCGACTGCCGCACGGTATCCTATTCCATGGCGCGCCTGAAATTGGAAAGCGCGATTTCGCCTCCGCAGTTGCCCAAAGTTTGCTTTGTGAGAACCGGGCGGTAGATGGGAGCGCCTGCGGCCAGTGCCAGGCTTGCGGCTGGTTCGTCGAAGGTAATCATCCAGATTACCGGGCAATTTTGCCGGAAGCGCTGCAGCCGGAGCCCAGTTCGGAAGCCGATCAAGGTGGCACTGTTTCAGTAGCGAAGACGAAGACGCCAAGCCGCGAAATCAAAATCGACCAAATCCGGCAACTCGATGGTTTTTTCGCCGTCGGCACCCATCGTGGAGGCTCTCGCGTTGCGTTGATCTATCCTGCTGAGGTGATGACCGTCGCGGCTAGCAACGCCTTGTTGAAAACGCTGGAGGAGCCTGGCCCCGGTACGGTGTTCCTGCTGGTCACCAGCCACCCGGACCAGCTGCTGCCGACGATTCGAAGCCGGACGACGCAGTTTGCGGTGACCCGGCCGACTGCGCAGGAAAGCATTGCCTGGTTGAAAGAACAGGGCGTCAAGGATGCAGAGCGGCGTCTGGCGCGCGCGGGCGGAACTCCACTGGGTGCTCTGCGTGATGCTACCGAAGAGACAGCGGCTGATGAGCATGAAACGCTCCTGACGGCGATCTCGGGCGGGCGCTTTGATCCAATCTCGCTAGCCGAAAAATGCGACAAGGCGGGCAATGAGAAGCTGGCGTTGTGGCTGCAACGCTGGGTCGCAGACCTGCTGGTGGTAGGACAGCGGGGCGCCGCACCGCGTTATCATCCCGAACGGCGCGCGGATCTGGAAGCTCAAGCGCGCAGTGCGTCTGCCATGATGCTGCACCGCTTGTACCGCCGCTTGACCGACGCGCGTCGGGTGGCAGCGCATCCCCTTAATCCGCGTTTGTTTGCCGAGGAGTTGCTCATGGATGTGGCGCGCGCCTTCAGTCAAACATCAACTAGACCGACTTCGCGTTGATTCATGAATAGTCCTGCCACCGCCACTGCGCGGCCGAGTGTCCTTTCCTTGAACATCAAGGAAAAATCTGCCCTCTACGCGGCGTTCATGCCAAATTTGAAGAATGGGGGCATCTTTATCCCGACCTCCAAGGAGTATCAGCTTGGAGACCAGGTGTACATGTTGCTGTCTCTGATGGACGACCCCGCCAAGATGCCGATTGCCGGGCGCGTAGTTTGGATCACGCCCAAAGGAGCGCAAGGGAACAAGCAGCAGGGGGTCGGGGTCGAATTCTCCGGGGACGAAGCAGGACTGTCGGTCAAAAGGAAGATCGAGAACTTGTTGGGCGCTGCCTTGGGCTCCTCCCGCGCTACCCATACCCTTTGAGATGCCGTACCTGCCACCGGGCTTTCGCTGATGTTTGTTGATTCGCACTGCCATATCAATTTTCCCGAGTTTTCGGCGCGCATGCCCGAACTGTTCGGGTTGATGGCGAAAAACCAGGTCACCCATGCGCTCTGCGTGGGCGTCAATTTTGAAGACCTGGATAGCGTCCTCGACTTGGTCACCGCTCACCAGAATGTGTTCGCTTCGGTAGGGGTGCACCCCGATTACGAAGATGTTTCCGAGCCCGCGGAGGAAGATTTGGTCAAGCGTGCCACGCACCCGAAGGTAGTGGCCATTGGGGAGACCGGTCTCGACTATTTTCGCCTCAAAGGCGATCTGGAGTGGCAGCGTCAAAGATTTCGTACCCACATCCGCGCGGCGCGCCAGTGCCGCAAGCCGCTGATCATCCATACCCGGGCGGCGGCGGAAGACACCATTCGGATCATGCAGGAAGAGGGGGCCGAAGTCCCTTCGGGCGTAATGCACTGTTTTACCGAAACGCTAGAGGTAGCCAACGCCGCCCTTGCAATGGGGTTCATGATTTCTTTTTCTGGCATCGTCACATTCAAGAATGCCCGGGAACTGAAGGCGGTTGCCGCTGCTGTACCGGTCGAGTCAATGCTGATTGAAACGGATGCCCCCTATCTGGCACCGGTGCCACATCGTGGAAAAATGAATGAGCCGGGATTTGTGTGCCACGTTGCGGAGGAAATTGCCCGCATCAAGGGCATTTCGGTCCAAAGCGTGGCCGATGCGACCAGCGCCAATTTCTTTCGCTTATTCCATAACGCAACGCGATGAAATCATTCAGAGTTTTAGCCGTCTTTCTGTTGTTTGCGGTCCAGACCGTGGCCCATTCAGCGGCGTACGATGACTTCATTTCGGCCGTAAAGCGCGGGGACGCTGTGGAAGTTAGCGGTTGGCTTAAGCGGGGAATGGATCCCAATACCATCGATCCGACTGGGTTGCCCGTGCTCCATTTGGCAGCGCGCGATGGGTCGCTCGAGGCGGTCAAAGTGATTCTGGCTGCAGGAGCCAATATTGACCGAAGAACCGTTGCCGGGGAGTCGGCACTGATGCTGGCGTCCATCCAGGGACACAAGGATGTGGTCAATTTGTTGATCCAAAAGGAAGCCCAAATCAATCACCCTGGATGGACGCCTCTGATATATGCAGCGACCACCGGCAAGACAGAGATCATTAAGATACTTATTGATAATCATGCTTATATTGACTCTTCTTCACCCAATGGAGTAACGTCGTTGATGATGGCGATTCGAGGTGGCCACGTCAGTGCTGTTCGGCTGTTGATTGAAGAGGACGCAGACGTTACTGTCAAGAATGATGCCGGCGAAACCGCTCTGGATTGGGCTGCGCGCGCCAGTAATACTGAAATGGTTCGTCTGATTAGGAGCAAGTTGATGCCTTGATCTAGCTCATGAAGAGCGATTCCTGCCATTTGTTTGTTTGGAATGTTTATTATGTTAAATCATAAACATTGAGAAAAGGCATCATCAAGATGCCTTTTCTCTTCCAGTAACCCGAATCTTAGTGCTTGACCGCAGCAGCCTTGGCCTTCTCCGCATCAACTGCCTGAGTAGGAACCGCATCAGGCTCGTCAGGCAATGGCGATGGCTTCCGTTCAAGCGCTAGTTGCAAAACTTTGTCGATCCATTTCACTGGAATAATCTCGAGCTGGTTCTTGATGTTTTCGGGGATCTCCGCCAGGTCTTTGACGTTGTCTTCCGGGATCAAAACCACTTTAATTCGACCTCGATGAGCCGCCAGGAGCTTTTCTTTCAACCCTCCGATCGGCAGCACTTCGCCTCTCAAAGTAATTTCACCGGTCATGGCAACGTCGGCGCGTACTGGGATTCCGGTGAGTACAGACACCAGTGCCGTTGTGATGGCTATGCCCGCGCTAGGCCCATCTTTAGGCGTTGCGCCTTCCGGCATGTGGATATGCAGGTCGGTTTTCTCGTAAAAATCCGGCTGGATGCCCAGATTGCGGGCGCGTTTCCTTACCACCGATCGAGCCGCCTCGATTGACTCCTTCATCACATCGCCCAATGTGCCGGTGCGGGTGATATTTCCTTTGCCCGGAACGGCCACGGTTTCAACGGTTAACAGCTCGCCGCCAACTTCGGTCCAAGCCAATCCCGTCACCTGACCTACCTGGTTTTCCTTCTCGGCGATACCGAAGTTGAATTTGCGTACGCCAAGGAACTTGTCCAGGTTCTTCGCGGTGACGAGCATTTTCTTGTCCGTCTTTTTCAATAGCAGAGTTTTAACTACTTTGCGGCAAATCTTGGAGATTTCGCGTTCGAGGCTGCGTACACCGGCTTCACGGGTGTAGTAGCGTACGATATCTCGGATCGCACTCTCAGCTACCGAAATTTCTCCTTCCTTCAGACCATTGTTTTTGATCTGTTTGGGGAGAAGATATTTTTGGGCGATGTTTATCTTTTCGTCTTCGGTGTAGCCCGACAGCCGAATGATTTCCATTCGGTCCATTAACGGGGCCGGAATGTTCATCGTATTAGCGGTAGCGACGAACATCACTTCCGACAGGTCGTAATCCACCTCAATGTAGTGGTCAGCAAACGTGTGATTCTGCTCGGGGTCGAGCACTTCGAGCAGGGCTGA
>SXGT01878387.1_pt1 | contig 31233 bp, 23 predicted proteins | sample 3176221 | NCBI WGS metagenome assembly SXGT01 (sample SAMN11356862, study PRJNA531348) | freshwater metagenome | isolation source: freshwater sample F1-120 | place: China: Fuxian Lake, Yuxi | collected 2017-12-25
CAGCGCGAGCTCGACCTGGTCCTGGATGTCTTCTATCTGGAGTGTGCCGCCCTGGGGGTTGCGGCGCTGGAACGCGGCCACCACGGACTCTGTGAGCTGGGCGACGACGTCGCGGATACGCGCCGAGGCCGCTGCCTGCCCGCCGTTCACGGCGAGGAACGCCTTGGTCATCGCCACCGCGATCTTCGACGGCTCGAAGCCGACGACGGCGCCGTTGCGGCGGATGACGCGGAACTCGGCATACGACATGCTCATGGCAGGACCCGGCTCCGCAACGCTCGCACTCGCCATCGGATTCATCGCCGTGCCGTCCTGAACCACTTGCATGCCATCGCCTCCCGCGCCTTGCTGCCGCTGCATTCGCCCCGCTCGCGAGGCGTCCTCCGTCCTGTTCCTGCAGCGTCTCGCCGGGGCCGCGTCGCGCAGCTCCCTCGACAACTTCCTGCAGAACCACAATATCTAGTGCTTAGTCGCTCTTTTGTAACTAAATCTGGTAGCGGACTTTACCACGCGAAAAATAATTTGCAAGCGCGAACACGCGCGCGCCGACGCGAATCGCGCGCGCGACACGCGCGCCGCGCCGCAGCACGATTCAGGAGGACAGCAGTCGGGCGTGGAAAACGGCCCAGTCGAACGACGCTCCGGGATCGGTCTTGCGTCCTGGCGCGACGTCGCTGTGCGCGGCGCACGCGCGCAGCGGCAGCGCCGACGCGAGCGCGCGCACCAGCGCCGCGAGCGCGGCGTACTGGGAGGCATCGTAGGGCAGGTCGTCGGCGCCTTCGAGTTCGATGCCGACGGAGAAATCGTTGCAGCGCGCGCGGCCGCGCCAGGAAGAGGCGCCGGCGTGCCAGGCGCGGCGCGTCACGGGGACGAACTGCACCAGCTCGCCGTCGCGGCGGATGAGGAAGTGCGCCGAGACGCGCATCCCCGCGATCGCCTCATAGTAAGGATGCGCGGCGGGGTCGAGCCGGTTGGTGAACAGGCGCTCGATGCCGTCGCCGCCGAACTCGCCCGGCGGCAGGCTGATGCCGTGCAGCACCACCAGGCTGGCCCTGGTGCCCGGCGGCCGATCGTCGCTGTTTGGCGACGGTACGCGGCGCGCCTCGGCGACCCATCCGTCGGCGCCGACGTGCATCGGTGGCGTCAGGCCGGAGTCCCGGGTGCCGGCCCGTTGTCGCGCGCGGGCTCCGGCTCGCGGATGTCGAGGCGCTGCATGCGGTAGCGCAGGGTCCTGAAGCTGATGCCCAGCAGCTTCGCGGCGGCGGTGCGGTTGAAGCCTGTCTTGCCCAGGGCGGCGAGAATCGCTTCGCGCTCCACCTGCTCCAGGTACTCCGGCAATGGCCCGGACGGCACCCGGCCAGCCGGTGGCAGGATCACGGACCCGCCGGACTGGAGATCCTCCACCCGGATCTCATCCCCGGTGCAGAGCGCGACCGCACGCTCCAGGATGTTCTCCAGCTCCCGCACGTTGCCGGGGAATCCGTGCGCCGCCAATGCCTCCAGCGCCTCGGCGGAGAGGCGCTTCTCCGGCAGGCCGTTCTGCGCCAGCAGGCGCTCGAGCACGCTGGCGGCGATCGCCGGGATGTCTTCGCGGCACTCGCGCAGCGGCGGCATGCGCAGCTCGATCACGTTCAGCCGGTAGAAGAGGTCCTGCCGGAAACGGCCCTGCTCGACGCACCGGCCCAGGTCCTGGTGCGTGGCGCAGAGGATCCGGACGTCCACCGGGTCCTCCTGCGTGGCGCCGATCTTGCGCACCTGCTTCTCCTGGATGGCGCGCAGGAGCTTCACCTGCATCGCCATCGGCAGCTCGGCGACCTCGTCGAGGAACAGGGTGCCGCCGTTGGCGGCCTGGAAGAAACCCTCCTTGTCCTGCGTGGCGCCGGTGAACGCGCCCTTGCGGTAGCCGAAGAACTCGCTTTCCATCAGGTTCTCGGGGATGGCGCCGCAGTTCACCGGCACGAACGGGCCGCCGCGGCGGGCGCCGTTCTCGTGGATCAGCCGGGCGGCCAGCTCCTTGCCGCTGCCGGACTCCCCGGTGATGTAGACCGGCGCCTGGGTGCGCGCGAGCCGCCCGGTCAGCTCGCGCACGCCGCGCATCGCCACCCCCTCGCCGATCAGGCGCTGGTTGCGCGCCGGGGGCTGCGTGCCGTCCGGCAACGCGAGCGCCGACTTCACGAGCGCACGCACCTGCTCGAGCCCGACCGGCTTGCCGACGTAGTCGAACGCGCCCGCCTTCAGCGCCGCGACCGCGTTGTCCGCGCTGCCGTACGCGGTGATCACCGCCACCGGGATGTCGCCGCCCTGCGCGCCGATGAAGCGCACCAGCTCCAGCCCCTCGCCGTCGGGCAGCCGCATGTCGGTGAGGCAGAGGTCGAAGTCGCTGCCGCTCAGGTGCGCCTTGGCCTCGCCGATCGAGCCAGCCGAGACCACGTCGATGCCCATCTTCACCAGCGTCAGCTCGAGCAGCTCGTGGATGTCCGGCTCGTCGTCGACGACCAGCACGCGCCGTTCGCCGGGCGCGCCGCGGCGCTCGCCCCGCTTCATGCCGTGCCCGCCTCGCGGCAGAGGATCCTGAAATGCGCTCCCGCCATGTCGTCCACGTACTCCAGTACAGCGCGGTTGGCCTCGCACAATTCGCGCGCCAGGTAGAGCCCGAGTCCGGTGCCCTTGCTGTCGGTGGTAAAGAACGGCTCGAACAGCTGGCCCTGGTGCGCGGGCTCGACGCCGGGCCCGTCGTCGATGACGTTCAATTCTACTTGATGGGCCAGCACGCGAAGCACCACGCGCACGCAGCGCCGCGCCTTGCTCGAATGCCGGACCGCGTTGCGCAGCAGGTTCCACATCACCTGCCGCAGGTGCTCGCGGTCGAACTCGATCCACGCGTCGCGCCCGACCTCGATGGCGAAGAGCTCGGGCGCCACGGACTCGTTCGCCGTGAAGTCCTCGAGGAACCCGACCAGCCAGCCCGTCACCTGGATGCGCTCGGGGGCGGTGCGGTCGCGGCGGTTGAGCTGCAGCACGTCGGACACCAGGCGCTCGAGGCGCCGCGTGTTGTCGTGGACGATGCGGTACAGCCGCTCGCGGCCCTCCTCGTGCTTCTCCTCGGCGAGCAGCTCGGTGGCATGGCTGATCGCCGACAGCGGGTTGCGGCTCTCGTGCGCGATGTTGGCGGTCAGCCGGCCCAGCGCCGCGAGCTTCAACTGCTGCGCCTGCTCGCGCATGCGGGTGACGTCCTCGACGAACACCACCGCGAGGTCCTCCTCGGTGCCGGCGTCGACCATGCGCAACCGGACATCGCGGCCGTTCAGCTCGAGGTCCAGCGTCGAGGCGGCCGAGCGCTCGCCCTCGGCACGCCAGGCCCGAAGGCGCTCGCCGAAGGCGGGCAGCAGCGCCGCCAGGTCGACGCCCTGCAGCGCCTCGCGGCCGATCATCTGCACCGCGCGCGGGTTGTGCTGCACGACGCGCCCGCCCTCGTCCAGCACGATGATGCCGTCGTGCATGTCCTCGATCACCAGCTGGTTGACGCGCATCTGGTTGGCGAGCTCGCGGCCGCGCAGCCGCGCCAGCTCCTCGTTGGCGCCGACGCGCTGCGCGAGCAGCCCCGTCACGCCCGCCGTGACGAAGAAGCCGATCGACATCAGCCCCGGCTGCAGGAAGCTCGCCGTCGGCAGGTCGAACACCAGCACCCAGTACGCCTGCTCGATCAGCAGCGCGATGCTCGCCAGCGCCGCGTACAGGATGGTGAGCCGCCACGGCGCCACCAGCGCGGACCCGGTGAGCGAGACGAAGAGCATCACGCCGAGGCCGCTGCGCATGCCCGCGCTGGCATTGAGCAGCAGCGCGATGGCGAGCACGTCCAGGCACACCTGCAGGGTCAGTTGCAGGTTGAAGAGGTCGCGCAGGTTGCGCAGCACGACGTGCAGCACGATGCCGAGCACGCAGTACGCCAGCGCGACGAAGCGGAACATCGGCAGGTTGTGCGCGCCGAAGTTGAGCGCGTCCTCGTACCAGAGGCTGGCGCCGAAGAAAAGGGCGGCCACCGCGATGCGGTAGAAGCTGAAGTACCGCAGCGAGATCCAGAACGAGTCCGGCGTCGCGACGCGGCGGCCGAAGAGCGGCGAGTAGCGCGCTTCCGTGGTGCTCACTTCGGCTCCCCCGGCCCGAGGCGGGCGTGCTCCTCGCTGCAGTAGAGCGCCTCGCCCGAAGGCCGCGCCTCGCTGCGCGGCAGGTGGACGCCGCAGTGGGCGCAGGTCACCAATTCGCCGTCCCCCTGGGGGGGCGGCGACGGCTGCTTGCCGCGCGACGCGGACCCGGACAGTGCGCGCCGGATCAGCCAGACGGCGAGCACCACGACAATGACCAGTACCAGGAAACGGCCCATGCAGCGATTATCCGATGCCGGGCCGGAAAGGAACTGGTCGGGGTGAGAGGATTTGAACCTCCGACACCTGCGTCCCGAACGCAGTACTCTACCAGGCTGAGCTACACCCCGAGGCGGGAGCGCGGGACCTTGCGGCCGTCCTGCAGGGGAATCTGCCCCGGCGGAAACGCCCTCAGTGGTCGCGCGTCACGGAAAAGGACGCCAATTCTAGCAAAGATTGCTTCGGCGTTGAATCCGGCAGCAGCGCGATCGCTTCGCGGGCGCGCTCCGCCTCGCGTTTCGCGGCGTCGCGCGCGTACTCGAGCGCCCCGGTCTCGCGGACCGCGGCGATGACCGCGGGGAAATCTTCGCGCCCGCCGTCGATGATCGCCCGGCGCACGATCTCGCGCTGCCCGGCGCTGCCCGCGGCCAGTGCGCGGATCAGCGGCTGCGGCGGCTTGCCCTCGGCGATGGTGTTGGTGGCGTCGGCGAGCACCTGCATCACGCGCATGCTGCCCACGCCCACCATCATCTGGAAAGCGCGGGAATAGAGGAAGTCCCCCACCAGCACGGCCGCCGCGTTGCCGAACGCGGTGTTGGCCGTCCTGCGGCCGCGCCGCATCGGGGAGTCGTCGACCACGTCGTCGTGGAGCAGGGTGGCGGTGTGGATGAACTCGACCACGGCGGCGAGTTCCAGCCGCGCCTGCCCCTGGAACCCGCAGGCGGCGCAGGACAGCAGGACCAGGGCCGGGCGCAACCGCTTGCCCCCGCCGGCGACGATGTATTCGGCCACCTGGGAGACCATCGGGACATCGGAGGCCAGCCGCTCCCGGATCAGGGCGTCGACCCGCCCCATGTCCGGGGCGACAGGCTGGAGTATGGACAAAGCGGACATATTTCCCTTATAATTCCAAGTCTTTGCGGTTGCAACCCGAGCCGGCTCATCCGGCGCTCGGGCAGACCGCCAGTTTAATCTTCAGGGTCCCATCATGTATGCAGTGATCAAGGCAGGCGGCAAGCAGTACCGCGTCAAGTCCGGCGAGCAGCTCCGCGTGGAGCTGATGACCGCGGACGTCGGCGCCTCGGTGTCGTTCGACGAGGTGCTGATGGTCGGCGAAGGCGACACCGCGAAGGTCGGCGCGCCGCTCGTGCCCGGCGCAGTGGTGAAGGCGACCGTGGTCGCCCACGGCCGCGGCGACAAGGTGCACATCTTCAAGCTGCGCCGTCGCAAGCACTTCCAGAAATCGCAGGGCCACCGGCAGTCGTACACGGAAGTCCGCATCGACGAAGTCGTGGCCGGCTAGAGCAGAGACAGGAAACCATGGCACACAAGAAAGCAGGCGGAAGCTCCCGCAACGGGCGCGACTCCCAGGCCAAGCGCCTCGGCGTGAAGGCGTACGGCGGCCAGACCGTCAACTGCGGGCAGATCCTGGTCCGCCAGCGCGGCACCGTGGTCCACCCCGGCACCAACGTCGGCCTCGGCCGCGACCACACGCTGTTCGCCAAGGTCGGCGGGCAGGTCGTGTTCGGGATCAAGGGCGCGAACGGCAACAGGATCGTCAGCGTGGTCCCGGCCTAGACCCGACCCCGCGCCGCGAAAGCCCTATCGCTCGCGGTAGGGCTTTTTTGTTTCCGCAACCGGACCAGCCATGAAATTCATCGACGAAGCGCTGATCGAAGTGCACGCCGGCAAGGGCGGCGACGGCAGCGCGTCGTTCCGCCGGGAGAAGTTCGTCCCCCGCGGCGGCCCCGATGGCGGCGATGGCGGCCGCGGCGGCAGCATCTGGGTGACCGCGGACCGCAACCTCAACACGCTGATCGACTACCGTTACGCGCGCATCCACCGCGCCAAGGACGGCGACCGCGGCCACGGCGCCGACTGCTACGGCAGGGGCGGCGAGGACGTCGAGTTGCGCGTGCCGGTCGGCACGCTGGTGAAGGACGCGGAGAGCGGCGACCTGGTCGCCGACCTCGCCGAGGACGGCGCGCGCGCGCTGCTCGCGCGCGGCGGCCAGGGCGGGCTCGGCAACATCCACTTCAAGTCGAGCGTCAACCGTGCCCCCAGGCAGTTCACGCGAGGGTTGCCCGGCGAGAGCCGCAAGCTGGCGCTCGAACTGCGCGTGCTCGCCGACGACGGCCTGCACGGACAGCCGAACGCCGGCAAGTCCACGTTCGTGCGCGCGGTGTCGAGCGCGAAGCCGAAGGTCGCCGACTACCCGTTCACCACGCTGAACCCGTCGCTCGGCATGGTGCGCGTGGCGCACGACGCGAGCTTCGTCGTCGCCGACATCCCGGGCCTGATCGATGGCGCCGCCGAGGGCGCCGGCCTCGGCCACCAGTTCCTGCGCCACGTCGAGCGCTGCCGCGCCCTGCTCCATATCGTCGAGGACACCTTCACCGCCGGTCCGGAGCGCTCGCCGCTCGCCGACCACGACGTGATCAACGCCGAGCTGGCCCGCTATGCGCCGGGGCTGGCCGACACCCCGCAGGTGGTAGTGCTCAACAAGATCGACGCCGGCACACAGCACGGCACCGTCGACGAGCTGCGCGAGGCCTTCGCCGCCCGCGGTATCCCGATCCTGACCATGTCAGCCGCCACGGGTGAGGGCGTGAACGAGGTGCTGGAGGCGCTCTGGAAGCTGATTTCCGTGAAGCCCGGTTCACGACCTGCGTGATGCTTGCCACCCGGGGGGCGAACCGTGGCCTGGCGCGGTTTGATCCACCCCCTTGGCAGTGTTACAACTCCTCCATACGACTCGAAGATTCGCCCGTTCCGTCCAACAGGCGAATGACTCCGGTGGAAGCCGGCTGGGAGCTCAGGTCATGCGCACTACCTCGTTCTACTCGCGCACCCGCGCGCGCGTTGTTCTACCTGCCCTGATCTGCGCGCTGTTCGCGTCGATGGCGGTCGCTCAACCCGGGGCCACGCCGCCGGTGACAACGCCACCAAAGCCCGCGACCACGCCGCCCGCGACCACGCCGCCCGCGACCACGCCGCCGGCGACCACGCTGCCAGGCACCCCGACGCCGGGGACGCCGACGCCGGGGACGCCGACGCCGGGGACGCCGACGCCGGGGACACCGACGCCGGGGACACCGCCCGGCACGCCGTTGCCGGGCGATCCCGGCACGCCGGGGGGCACGCCCGGTATCGACTCGGGTGTCGCCACCAACGCCGACGGTCAGCCCGTCGACCCCGAGCAGATGCCGGTGAACCTGCGCCTCCGCCGCCTCGAGCAGCGGGTGCAGGCGCTCAAGGAACGCGCCTGGCGCGCCAAGGCCCGCACCACCCAGCTCAAGGAAGCCGTCCTCGGTGGCGGCGTCGGCGCCCAGGCCACGCTCGTGCACATCAACCGCATGGGCAGCTCGTTCCGCCTCAATCGCCTGGTCTACGCCCTCGACGGCACGCAGATCTTCGCGCGCACGGCGGAGACCAACCAGAACCTCTACAAGACCAAGTCGTTTGACGTGCTCACCGGACCGATCTCGCCGGGCAGCCACACCATCAGCGTGCTGGCCATCTACAAGGGCCACGGCTACGGCGTCTTCAAGTACCTCACCAAGTACACGTTCACGGTCCGCTCGAGTCACACCTTCACCGCCGCCGAGGGCAAGGCCACCCGCATCGAGGCGGTCGGCTTCGAGAAGGGCGGACCGACGACGCCGCTCGACAAGCGTCCCGCCATCGACTTCAAGGTGACCGCTGGTTCCGGAGCCAAGGACAACTGACATGCGCTGCATGCGAGCACTGCTCGCGGTGGCGCTGGCCTCCGCGGCAAACCCGGCCGCGGCCGACGTCCTCGACGACGCCAGCAAGAAGCTGGTCGGCTACGAGGCCGAGGCGCGCGAGATCGGCTCCGGCATCAAGAAGCCGTCCAAGGCGCCCAAGAAGGCCGACGTCATGGCCCGCCGCCTCATCGACGCGCAGGTCGCGTTCGGCGTGGGCAACTTCGACAACGCCGCCCTCCTGCTCTACGACTACGTCGCGCAGGAAGAGCGCGGTCGCGACTACGACACCGCGCTCTACTACCTGGGCGAGTCGCTGTTCCAGAAGACCGACCGCGTCGGCGCCCGGTCCAACTTCGCGCTCCTGGTCAAGGACGTCGGTCCGTCGAGCAAGTACTACCAGCAGTCGCTCGAGCGCCTGATCGAGCTGTCACTGCTCCTGGGTGAGAGCGACGGCGTCGACGGTTGGCTCGCCGATCTCGATCGTGTGCCCGGTGACAAGCGCCGGCCGTCGGTGCCGTACGTGCGCGGCAAGTACTCGTTCAGCGTGGGCAACTTCGACGAGGCCATCGGCTGGTTCCAGCAAGTGCCGGCGACCTCGGAGTACGGATTCCAGGCCCAGTACTACCTCGGCACCTCGTACGTGGCCAAGAAGGACCTCGGCAAGGCCACCCAGGCCATGAACGGCCTCATCGAGCGCGAACCCAAGACTGACGACGACCGCCGCGTCCAGGAGCTGGCCCAGCTCGCGCTCGGTCGCCTGTACTACGAGCGCGATCAGCCGACCAAGGCGATCGATTCGTACCTGCTCGTCGACCGCAAGAGCGACCTCTTCCCCGACGCGCTCTTCGAGGTGGCGTGGGTCTACGTCAAGGCCAAGCAGTTCGACAAGGCGCTGCGCGCGCTCGAGCTGCTGGCGCTCGCCGATCCGACCTCGCAGAAGCTGCCGACGGTGCGCATCCTCGAAGGCAACCTGCGCGTGCGCAAGGCCCAGAGCATCCACGAGAAGACCGTGCAAGGCCTCGACACCGGAGCCTCCAGCGGCGCCGAGGAGTACCTGAAGGCCACCGAGATCTTCGACGGCACCCACGGTACCTACCAGCCGCCCCACGACGGGCTGGCCAAGATCATCGAGGCCAACGACGACCCCCAGGTCTTCCTGGCCCAGATCACCGGGCGCGCCTCGACGACGTTCCAGACCAACTCGACGATGCCCGAGATCGCCGCCGCCTGGATTCGCGACGAGCCCAACGTCGGGCGGGTCATGACCATCGAGACCGATCTCGGCACCATCCAGGACGAGATCCTCGAGGCCGAACGCACCATCGAGCGCCTCGACGCGGCGCTGTCGGCGCCCAACCGCGTCAACGTCTTCCCCACCCTGGCCACCAAGCGCAGCCGCTCGCAGGAGATGCTCGAGGATCTGCTGACCATCCGCATCCGGCTGGCCGACGAGGAGCTGCGGCTGGTCCAGCGCCGGGTCTCGGGCGCGCAGCTCGCCACCACCGACCGCGCCGTCAGCGCGCGCCAGGCCATCAGCAAGAAGCTGGCGGCGTTGCCCGACGCCGACGTGGCCTACGGCAAGCGGGTCGAGAAGGCCCGCACCGAGTACGACGATCTCGAGCGCGCGACCGCCGAGATCCAGGTCGCCATCGACAGCACCCAGGCGACCGTGGTCGCCATCGACAAGTTCCTCAAGGAGGCGCCCGATCCCACCGACCCGGCCCAGAAGGTGGCCTGGGAGAACCAGAAGCTCGAGGCCAGGAAGGTCATCACCGAGCTCAACCTCGAGATCGACACCATGCACGCCGAGCTCGAGAACGTGCGCCGCGAGATCACCCTGGGTCGGGATCAGGCTGGCACCGGCGACGACGTCACCGTCGAGGCCAAGCGCCTGCGCGGCGAGCTGCGCGGCGCCCTGGCCGCCGAGCACCGCGCCGTGGCCGCGCTCCTCACCGGGGTCTCTGGCGACGACCGCAAGCGCGCCGATCGCATCGGCGATCTGATGCGCCGCGCCGACGTCACCATCATCGCGCTCGACGGCGTCAACGCGACCATCGACGAGATCGTCGAGGTCGCGCTCACCGAGGTCCGTGACTCGGTGGCCCACGAGAAGGCCGAGCTGGCCTCGTACCGGCGCGAGTTCCTGCTCTACGAGGCCGAGTCGCGCGCCCTGGGCGGCACCGTGCTCGGCAACGCCTTCCGCGACGTGAAGTCGAAGTTCTACGAGGTGCTGGTCCGCAGCGACGTCGGGATCGTCGACGTCAACTGGTCGCAGAAGGAAGAGTCCGACGACGACCTGCAGCGCCTGAACCTCGACAAGTCGCGGGAGATCAAGCAGCTCAAGGACGAGTTCTCCGACCTCATCGATGAGGCCCGCGACCAGAAGGCGGCCGCGGAGAAGAAGGCGGCGCCGGCTCCGGCGCCGACCGCGCCGCCGGCCGAGGGAGGTGCGCCGTGATCGCCCGCCGCGCCCTCGCCCTCACCCTGGCCATGTGTATGGCCGGGCCCGGCCTGGCCGTGGCCCAGCCCGGCGCCGTGCCAGTCCAGGATCCGCCGAGCGGCCCCGGCCTCGGCAACCAGGCCCCGCCCGCGCCCGAGACGCCGCTGCTCGGCATGGGCGCGCCGCTCAGCGACACCGAGCGCGAGGCCCTCAAGGACGTCGAGAGCGAGTGGAGCCGCTACATCGGCCAGGCCGAGCAGCACCACCGCCGCATGCGCGACCTGCTCCTTCGCTCGTTCGACGAGAAGACCAGGGAGCTCGAGAACCGCTACGCCAAGCGCATCGCCGAGGCCGAGACGCGCAAGCGCAACAAGCACCTCGACACCATCGCGCTGCTCGAGAAGTTCATCCTCGACCACCCCAAACACCTGCAGTTCACGCCCGACGCGATGTACCGGCTGGCCGACCTCTACCTCGACGTCGCCGACGAGGCCGTCGACACCGCCGACATGACCGCCGAGGTCATCGCCGACTACTCCAAGTCGATCGAGTACTGGGAGCGCATCCTCAACGAGTTCCCCGACTACCGGCAGATGCCGAGCGTGCTGTACCTGCTCGGCCACTACGGCAAGACCGAGGACGAGCGGCGCTCGCTGATGCTGTTCCTGGCGCTGGCCTGCGCCAACAAGATCAAGTGGACCGACGCGCCACCGCCGGTGCCGACCAAGGACGAGGCGCTGGCCCGCACCGATCGCAAGGACCGGCTCGATCCCTACGCCGAGTGCAAGGCCTGGGACGGCGCCGACCCCGAGCTGGTCCGCCACGCCTGGGTCCGCGGCATCGCCGACTACCACTTCTCGATCCCGGGTGAGCTCGACGAGTCGATCTCCGGCTACCTCAAGGTCGTCGACGGCGCCAAGGACTCGCCGCTCTATGCCGAGGCCCTCTACAAGCTGGCCTGGGCCTTCTACAAGCGCGACTTCCTGCTCGAGTCGATCAAGCGCTTCGACGAGTCGGTGAAGCTCTACGACGCGATCCTGGCCAAGGGCGCGATCCCGACCCTCGAGCTGCGCGAGGAGTCGCTCCAGTACATCGCCGTCGCCTTCACCGATCCGTGGGAAGGCGAGACCGACACCGATCCGGTCAAGGCCTTCGAGCGGGCCAAGGAGTTCTACAAGGGCCGCGAGAACGAGCCCCACGTCCGCGACGTGTGGGAGGCGCTGGGCGCGGCCTTCGTCGAGCTCCAGGCCTACGATCAGGCCATCGACAGCTACCGCATCGCCATCGGTGCGCCGTGGGAGCTGCACCCGCGCAACCCGGTCGTGCACCAGGAGATCGTCAACGCCTTCGAGGCCAAGGGCGACAAGTTCGCCGCCGACCAGGCCGCCGGCGAGCTGGCCACGCGTTACGCGCCGGGCACGCCGTGGTTCGTCGCCAACGAAAAGGATCGCGAGGCGATGGAGAACCAGCGCCGCATCGCCGAGCGCGCGCTCTACGCCGCGGCCCGCAACACTCACCTCGCCGCCACCACGCTGCGCAAGGAGTGGGAGGCCGGCGGCAAGACCGAGGCGGTGGTGCGCGAGGAGTACCTCAAGCTCTACCAGGCCGCGGTCGACCTCTACCGCACGTTCATCTCGCAGTACCCCGAGAGCGACTACGTCTACGAGTTCACGTACTACCAGGGCGAGGCGCTGTTCTTCAGCGAGCGGTACCTCGAGGCCATCGAGCAGTACCGCTGGGTCCGCGATCACCGCGACCTGTCGGAGGTGTTCTTCCTGCAGGCGGCCAAGGACATCCTGACCTCGTACGAGATGGAGGTGGCCCGCCAGGTCGCCGCCGGCGCGCTGCAACCGCTGGTGGTGCCGTCGTCGGCCGAGCTCAAGGCCATGCCGCAGCCGCTCACGCCCCAGCTCATCCCCGCGCTCTACGTGACCATGCAGAAGGAGTGGGACGAGTACCAGAACGTGGTCAACGATCCCCAGACCGCGCCCATCCAGGGCCTCAACGCCGCGCTGGTCAGCCTGGCCTACCTCCACGTCGACGACGCCATCGCCCGCATGGAGAAGGTGATGACGAAGTTCTGCGGCGTGCCCGAGTCGGTGAAGGCCAAGGACGCGCTGCTCTCCGTGTACGAGGCCACCGGCCGGCTCGACAAGTTCACCGAGGTCAACAACAAGTTCATCTCCAGCAAGTGCGGCGACGCCAAGTCGATCGAGCTGGCCAAGTCGCAGAACCGCTCGGTCGAGTTCAAGCTGGCCGAGGTGCTGTCGGCCGACGGCAAGTACATCGAGGCCGCCGAGCAGTTCTACCGCTACTACAAGATCGCGCCGCCCGGCGACGCCGACCTGCCGACCGCGCTCTACAACGCCGCCGCCAACTACAGCCTCGGCGATCGGCCCAAGACGGCGATCTCCCTCTACAAGGAGTTCACCCAGAGCAAGGAGAAGGTGTTCCGCGAGAGCGCCTACTATCTCGAGGCCATGCGGCTCACCGCCGCCAGCCAGGGCAGCGTCTTCGACTACGACGCAGCGATCGCGACCAACCTCGAGCTCTACGCGGTCGCCAAGGACGCCAAGAAGCGCGGCATCAAGCCGCCGCCGCCGCTGGGCGGCGACAAGCCGCGCACCACCGACGAGATCGCACTCGAGGCCCTGTTCAACGCCGCCGTGCTCGCCGAGCTCGACCGTGACTTCAAGAGGGCGGTCGACCTGTTCAACAAGTACGACCGCGAGGAGACCAACGTCCGCAACAAGGACCGGGCGCTGTTCTCGATCGCCCGCATCTACCGCTCGTCGGGCGACATCACCAGCATGATCGCGGCCTACGATCGCTGGCGCAAAGGGTACGGCAAGGGCGCCGACAACGCCGACGACTTCGTCGCCTCGTACTACGACACCGCGATGCTGTGGAAGCGGAAGGGCAAGACCAAGGACGCCGAGGCGGCCGGCCAGCAGGCCATCGACGCCTGGCGGTCGGTGGGCGCGGCCAAGAACACCCGCGGCGCCAGGCTGGCCGGCGAGTGGGCCCTCTACTTCGCCGAGAAGCACTTCACGACCAAGTTCGAGCCGTACAAGATCACCGAGGCGGCCAAGGACGTCGCCCGGGCCAAGGCCCTCAAGGCCGATCTCGAGAAGCGGACCACCGAGGCCCAGGACAAGTACCTGGTGCTCGACGACTTCGGCGTGGCCGAATACTCGATGGCGGCAAAGGTGCGCTTCGGTGAGACCCTGGCCCGCTTCGCCGAGAAGCTGTTCCAGGCCAAGACCCCCAAGTTCATCGTCGACCTCGACAAGAAGAACCCGGATGCGGGCGCGGTGGCCGCCTACGAGGACGGATTGACCAAGAATCTCGCCAAGTACGTCGATCAGGCCAAGGCCCAGTGGGTCGAGGTTGTCGATCTGGCGAAGCGGAGCGGCGTGTCGAACAAGTGGAGCCAGCTGGCCCTCGAGAACCTCAATCGCGAGTTCCCGGACGATTTCCCGGTGTTGCACCAGGAGCTGTTCACGGGCACGGAGGCGCCATGAGCACCAGAGATCCACAGCTTGGGTCGCGCGTTGGTAGGAGGGTGCAACGGGCCAGTCGGCTCGGGTCGGTCGTGCTCGCGCTCGCGGTGCTGGGCGCAGGTGCGTGTGGCGGCAAGGACAAGGGCAAGGGCACGACGCCGGCGACGGGTTCGGGCGCGGGCAGCGGGAGCGGTGGCGGAAGTGACGCGGTCGGGATGGGCGACGGTGACCCGATCGGCGGGGGCGACGGGGGCGGTGGTGGTGGCGGCGGGACCGGAGGAGACGGATCGGGCACGGGTGGAGACGGGACGGGTGGAGACGGGACGGGTTCCGGTGACGGCGGCGGTCCCCTGGCGCAGCCCGACGGGCCGCCGATCAAGCCGCCCAACCTGGACATCTCGCCGGAGCAAGCCCGGACCGAGGTCGAGCGCCACCTGCGCAGCGCGCGCGGGATGCTCGGCGCTTCGACGCCGGATCCCGACGGCGCCATCCGCGAGGCCCAGGCCGCGCTCGCCGTCGACGGCACCAGCATCGACGCGATCGTGGTGATCGCGCACGCCAACTACCACAAGCGGCTCTACGACACCGCCGAGGTCATCCTCGACGGCCTGCTCGAGAAGCGCGCCACCTCGCGCAACAACGAGTACCTCTACTACGTGTACGGCCTCGTCTACGACAAGCAGAACGAGGCCGCCAAGGCCTTCGCCGCGTACCGCAAGGCGGTCGAGATCGCGCCCTCGTTCGCCAGCGCGCTGATCAACCTCGGCGTCCACCAGCTCCGCAACAAGCAGTACGACGACGCGGTCGGCACCTACGAGAAGCTGACCGGCCAGCTCGGCAAGAACGACGCGGCGTCGTGGAACTCGCTCGGCTCGGCCTACCGCGGCATGTCGGGCGACTTCGATCCCGGCAGCTCGGGCCGCGACGAGTGGCTGGGCAAGGCCGAGGGCGCGTTCAAGCGGGCCCAGACCGCCGACAAGAACTACGGCCCGGCCTACTACAACCTGGGCCTGCTCTACCTCGACGCCGATCCGTTCCCGACCGGGTCGGGCCCGATGGATACCCTGGTCCGGCTCAACCGCGCCAAGACCTACTTCGACGAGTACAAGAACATGCCCGGCGTGGACATGAGCCTGTACGACGAGCGGATGAAGGACGTCACCAAGCTCATCAAGCGCGAAGAGAAGAAGCGCGCCAAGAGCAAGAGGGAGGGCTAGTCATGCGCCGCATCGCACCCGTGCTCGCGAGCCTCATGCTCCTTTCCATCGCCGCCCCGACGGCGGCCCGCGCCGAAGGCTGCGACGACCAGCAAGAGGGCGAGGCCAAGAAGGACGGGAAGAACTTCCACGTCGAGTACCGCAACGGCCAGAAGGTCCACGTCATCGACACCGTGATCTCGGTGTGCGGCAAGGTCCCCCGGCCCAGCGTGGTCTACGTGCTCCAGGCCAAGAACATCAACTACGAGTGGGAGCTGCTCAAGCAGGACTTCCTCCCCCTCATCATCGCCACCATCACCAAGGCCCCCTTCTGATGGCGACCGCCCGACAGTCCGCATCCCAGGGTGGCAACCGCCGCCGCATCCTGCGCATCGGCGTGCTCCTGGCCGGCAAGATCGTCGAGGAGCGCCTGATCCGCGAGCGCGTCGACGTGTCGCTCGGCCAGTCGGCCAAGAACACCTTCTCGATCCCGCTCGAGGGCTTGCCCCGGCAGTTCGTGATCTTCCAGGTCCACGACGGCCGCTACATCCTCAACTTCACCGGCAACATGGACGGCCGCGTCTCCGACGGTGATCGCGTCATGACGCTCGACGTGGCCCGCACCCAGGGCGGGGCCCAGCGCAACGGCGAGCACTGGACGATGGCGCTGTCCGAGCACGCCCGCGGCAAGGTGTCGGTCGGCGAGCTCACGCTGCTCTTCCAGTTCGTCACCGAGCCGCCGGTGCAGCCGCGACCGATGCTGCCCCACTCGGTGCGCGGCACGCTCGCCGATCGCCTCGATCCCCAGCTCATGGTGATCATGGCCATCTCGATCACCTTCCACTTCGGCTTCATGTTCTGGGCGGTCTTCATCAACGACCCCGATCTGGGCGGCGGCATGGCCGAACGCGCCGCGGCCAAGATGCAGGAGGAGTCGTACGAGGTGAAGGACGAGTTCGTGCTTCCCCAGGAGCCGACCGAGGACAAGACCGCGGCCGAGGACAAGAAGCCCGAGGAGAAGCCCAAGGGCGAGGACAAGAAGCCGGAGACCAAGCCCAAGGGTGAGACCAAGCCCAAGGTCGACGACGGCGGCGGTCGCAAGGCCGAGGACGCGGTCGCGCTCCAGGATCAGTCCAAGGCCTACGCCGACATGCTGTTCTCCGAGGACGCGGCTGGCGAAGGTTTCACCGGCGACATGGAGAAGCGCAAGCCGGGCAGCGATCTCGGCAAGCAGCTCGACGAGGTCGCGGCCTCCGGTCAGCAGACCGCGATCGGCGGCGGTCAGGCCGGCCGCGGCCCCCGCGGCGGCGGGCCCCGCATCGGCACCAGCACCGGCCCCGCCGTCGAGGGCCCGGGCGGACCGACCAGCGCCCAGGACGGCAAGAACCAGGAGAAGGTGCCGTCGGGCCGCATCTCGGTGGCCGACAAGAAGTCATTCGACGACAGCTCGCTCACGCCCGACGCCGTGCTGCGCAAGATCATGAACGCCTACATGAGCGGCCTGAAGCGCTGCCACAAAGATCTGTTGAAGACCGATCCGACCGCGCGCGGCAAGGTGCGGCTCAACTTCACCGTCAACGAGAGCGGTCGCGCCGTCAGCCCCAAGGCGACGGGCTTCAACGACAGCCTCGACAGCTGCGTCGAGGGTCTGATGGGCAACTGGCGCTTCGACGTGCCCAAGGACGGCGACGGCGAGCCCACCGAGGCCTCGTTCGAGATCGCTCTCCAGCTCGTCCCCGAGTGATCGACCGTCGCCCTGAGCCGGCCGCGAGCGGCCGAGCCGAAGGGCGCACTACATCGAGGGTTCGTTGTCGCCCGGGCCGACGTTGCAGGCGTCGACCGGGTTGCGCTTGTCCTCGGCGCACTTCTCGGCCGCGACCACCTCGCGTTGGTCAGGCAGCTTGTCGTCACCGGGCGTGATGCAACAGGTGACCTCCTGCGGCACGTCGTCCGCTTCGGGACCGGCAGCCTTCTTCGGGGCCGTGGGCCCGCAGGCGGCGAGGGAGAGCACGAGGAGCGTGGCGAACAGGGTGCGCATGGCGAGATTGCGCCACGATCCGGCGCTCCGTGCAACCCAAGCCGCGCCGACCTCGTACAATCGCTGCCACGCATGAGCGCGGCCGGCGACGTCATCGGACCGTACCGGTTGATCGAGCCGATCGGCCGCGGGGCCATGGGCGAGGTCTGGCGTGCGCGTGACGAACGTCTCGATCGGCAGGTCGCGGTCAAGCTCCTGCCGCCGGACGTGGCCGGCGATCCCGAGCGGCGGGCCCGCATGCTGCGCGAGGCCCGGGCGGCGGCAGCGGTCCCGCACGGCAACGTGGTCACGCTCTACGACATCGTGCAGTCGGAGGGCCGCGACATCCTGGTGATGGAGCTGGTCGACGGCCACACGGTCGCCGAGTTGCTCCGCCGCGAGGGCCCGCCGACCCTGGAGCGCGGCCTGGGCTGGCTCATCGCCGTGAGCGACGCCATGCGCTCGGCCCACGCCCGCGGCATCCTGCACCGCGATCTGAAGGCCGCCAACGTGATGGTGACGCGCGAGGGCCAGGTCAAGGTGCTCGACTTCGGGCTGGCCAAGCTGGTCGAGGCCGATGGGCCGCGGGTGGCGGCGCCGGTGCGCTTGCCGGTGGATGCCTCGGTCGCCGATACCGTGGCGGAGCCGGGGAAGGGCGTGAAGAGCGTGGTCAACGAGGACGTCGCGCTGGATGCGACGATGCCGAGCGAGCCAGGGGCGATGACCAAGCCCGGTTCGAGCACGGGCACAAGCACCGGCACGAGCACGGAGGAGTATGCGACGCGGGAAGGGACGCTCTTGGGCACGCCGATGTACATGGCGCCCGAGCAGATCGCCGGCGCGCCGCCCGACGAGCGCACCGAGGTGTTCTCGGTCGGCGTGCTCGCCCACGAGATCGTCGCCGGCCGGCCGCCGTTCAAGGCCCGCACCGTCGACGGTCTCTTCGTCGAGATCATGAAGGGCGACGCGCCCCGGCTCGGCGATCCGGTGCCCGAGCCGGTCGTGGAGCTCATCGCCAGGGCCATCGCGCACGATCGCGACGCGCGCACGCCGTCGATGACGAGCCTGCACGCCGCGCTGGTGGCGGCCCGCGACGAGCTGTTCGGCAAGAAGGTCAGCCGCTGGCCGCTCTACGCCGCGGCGGCGATGCTGCTGGCGCTCCTGGTCGGCGCCGGCATCTGGTGGGCGCGGCGGCCGCCGCCGGCCCGCGCCGGCGACGCCTACGTCACCAAGGCCCTCGACGAGTACGACGTCTTCTACGGCGACAAGGCGCTGTCGTCGCTGCGCGCGGCGCTGCGCGTCGATCCGACCCATCCTCGCGCCCTGGCCTACGTGGTGCTCTTCGGCGGCACCGACGCCGATCGCGCCGACGCCATCACTCGCGCCCGCGCTCTGGTCGGCAAGACCTCGGGCAAGGACCAGCGGCTGCTGCGCGCGGTCATCGCCCTCGACGAGCAGGGGCCCGTGGCGGCGCGCGAGGCGCTCATCGCCGCTGGCGCCGACCACGAGGAGCGCTTCTGGGCGGCCGAGATGGCGTTCCGCGCCGGCGCCTACGAGCTGGCGCTGCCGGCCTACCGCGATCTCTACCAGGCCAGCGCGAAGCGGTTCCGCGGCCGCATCTTCGATCACTACTCGGCGGTGTTGCTGCTGGCCGACGATCCGGCCACCGCGGTCGAGGTCGGCCGCCGCTACCACGACGCCTATCCCGGCGAGGCCGACGCCGTCGGCGTGCATGCGACGACCCTGGCCGCCGCCGGCGAGCTCGATCAAGCGCTGGCGCTGGCCGAGGAGGCCGCGGCGCTCAGCCGCGGCGAGGACACGCTGGCCGGGCTCGGCAAGGTGCGCGCGTTGCGCAACGAGCTCGAGCAGGCGCGCGCGCTCTACGCCGAGTCGCTGGCCATGGCGCCGCCGCCGCGTCGTCCCCTGCGCCGCGCCGCGCTCGGCCTCCTGGCCCTCGTGCAAAACGATCACCCCGCTGCCGACGCAGCGGTGGCGCCGTGCCTGCCCGGTGGCGCCGACGCGTCGATCCACACCCGCGGCGCGTGCCTGTTCGTGGCGGCGGTGATCGCGCCGCCCGGCGATCCGCGCATCGAGCAGGCGCTCCACGAGCTCGACGCCCTCGCCGCCGCGGCCACCCCGACTCGGCCGGCCTACGGTTCGCCGTCGGCGCTGGCGGCGCTGGTCCGTGCCCACCAGCGCTTCGACGGCGGCGGCTGCCTCGTGCCCCGCCCCCCTCCGTCACCCGATCAGGCCGCCGCGGCCCCGGCGATCGAACGCGACCTGGCGGCGCCCATCGACTTCTACGCCGCGTACCACGTGCCGTTCTTCGCGACCTGGGCCATCTGCGAGCGAGCCTGGCTGGCGGCGTCGACCGGCGACGCCGCGCGCGGCCTGTCGCTCCTGCAGCCGGTGGCGACGCGGGCCCGCGGCCGCTGGTGGCTCGACGACGACGTCAAGGCGCTGGAGGCCGTGCAGCCGAAGTGATCCGGCGGTAGGGTCGGGCGCATGAAGCGCGCCCCGCTCGCGATGCTCGCCGCTGCCGCCACCATCGCATGCGGTCCGGGTTCGCACCCGGCTCCCGCTCCGGGCCCGCGCCCGGCGCCCGAGCCTGGTCAGCCCCTGCCGGCGCCGGCGCCGACGCCGCCGGCGCCGCTCTCCGATCCCGGCTTGCGCCTGCCCCGTGATCTCGCGATCGAGTCGTACGACCTCGCCCTCACGCTCGATCCGGCCAGGCCCACGATGACCGGTGTCGTCGAGATCGAGGGCCAGGTGGTCAAGGCCACCGACGTGATCTGGCTGCACGCCGAGGACCTGACCATCCGCTCTGCGGTGGCGACCGTGGACGGCCGCGACATCGACCTCGTCGCCGATCTGACGATCGCGCGTGGCCGGCTGGCGCTGCGAGCGCCTGCGCCGCTACCGATCGGCGGGATCACCGTCCTCATCGCCTACGAGGCCAAGCTCGCCGAGACCGAGACGGCTGGCACCTTCCGGCAGCAGGCGGCCGGCGACTGGTACGCGTTCACCCAGCATGAGGCGATCAGCGCGCGGCGCAGCTTCCCATGCCTCGACGAGCCCGACCTCAAGGTGCCGTGGACCATCCACCTGCAGGTGCCGGCGAGCTCGATCGCGGTGAGCAATGCCCCGGTCCAGGCCGACACCGTGGACGGCGGCGTTCGCCACGTCTCGTTCTCCCCGACCGAGGCCATTCCCAGCTACCTCGTGGCCTACGCCGTCGGCCCCTTCGACATCGTCGACGCCGGCAAGAGCGCGAGCGGTGTGCCCCACCGCATCCTCACCCTCAAGGGCCGCGCCGCCGAGGCCGCCATCGCCGCCGAGCTCATGCCCCGGGTGACCACCGAGCTCGAGCGCTGGTTCGGTATGCCGCACCCGTTCCCCAAGCTCGACTCGATCTCGATCCCCGCCACCACCGGCTTCGGCGCGATGGAGAACCCGGGGCTCATCACCTATCGAGAGTCGCTCCTGCTCCTGCCCGCCGACGCGTCGCCGCAGCGACGGTCACGGCTGATGGGGCTGGCCGCCCACGAGATCGCCCACCAGTGGTTCGGCAACCTGGTCACGCCGATGTGGTGGGACGACCTCTGGCTCCACGAGTCGTTCGCGAGCTGGCTGCCCGAGAAGGTCGTGATCGCGCTCGAGCCGAGCTGGCGCCGCCCCGAGGACGCCATGGACGGGCGCGAGGACGCGCTCGCCAACGACAGCCTGGCCAGCGCTCGCCGCATCCGTCAGCCCATCGAGAGCGAGGGCGACATCGTCAACGCGTTCGATCGCATCACCTACGCCAAGGGCGCCACCGTGCTGCGCCTGTTCGAGCAGCGCCTCGGCCCCGAGCGCTTCCAGGCCGGGGTGCGCGCCTACCTGCACGCCCACGCCCGCAAGGCCGCCACCGCCGCCGACTTCCTCGCCGCGATCGATGCCGCAGCTCCCGGCGCCGGCGCTGGCGCCGCCATGGCGACGTTCCTCGATCAGGCCGGCGCGCCGCGCCTGACCGCCGCCGTGACCTGTCCGGAAGACGGACAGGCCGGCGTGACTCTCACCCAGGCCCGCTTCGTACCGCCGGGCGCCGGCACCGTCCCGGCGACGACCTGGCGCCTGCCGGTGTGCCTCAAGAGCGGGACCGCGGCCGGCGCAACCGAGACCTGTGTGGACCTGTCCGCGGGCACGCTGTTCGTGCCGCTGACGTCGTGCCCGACCTGGGTGTGGCCCAACGCCGGCGGCATCGGCTACTGGCGCTCGAGCCTCGATCCGGCCATGTGGTCGGCGCTGCGCACCCAGGCCTGGAAGCACCTCGGCGCCGCCGAGCGCGTCGCCGTGGCCCACGACCTGTTCGCCGCGGTGTCGGCCGGCGAGGTCGGCATCGCGGTCGCGCTCGATCTGCTCCCGCTCCTGGTCGCCGAGGGCAACCGCACCGCGCTCGCCGCCGCCGGTGGTTTCATCGAGCGCATCGATCCCTGGATCCCGTCGACGCTGCGGCCGCGCTACGCGGCGTGGGTGCGCAAGCACCTCGGCGCCCGCGCGGCCCGGCTCGGCTGGTTGCCGGCCCGCGGCGATGATCTGCAGCGCGACGCGATCCGTGGCCGCATCGTCGGCGTGGTCGCCACGCTCGGCGAGGAGCCCAAGCTCGCTCGCGCGGCGGTGAAGCTGGCCCGGGCCTGGCGCGCGCTCCCCGAGGCCGGCCGCGGCGACGTGCTGGTGGCGGCGGTGCGCGCCCAGCCGGCCCTCGCCGACGCGTTCCTCGCCGATTTCCGCGCCGAGACCTCGCGCTCGGTGCGCGGCGATCTGGCCCGGGCCCTTGCCGCGGTGCGCGATCCGGCCCGGCTCGAGGCGGCGATGGCGATGGCGCTCGATCGCTCCCTCGACATCCGCGACACACTCGCGGTCGTCACCGGCGCCACCGGTCACGACGACACCCGGCCCACCGCCGATGCCTTCATCGTCGCCCACCTCGACGAGCTCATCGCCCGCCTGCCCGGCGACACCGCGTCGGCGCTGGTCGGCCCCCTGGCCAGCGGCTGCGCGCCCATCTCCAGCGAGCGGCGCGCGCTGATCGAGGCCAAGCTCGGCGCACTGCGCGGCGCCCGCCGCCGCATCGATCAGGCCTTCGAGCGCGTCGACCAGTGCGCGGCCCGCCGCCGCGCCATCGAGCTGGATCTGGCGCAGTGGTTCAACAAGCCGCGCTGACGCGCTACAGGTCGCGCGCCGCGAACGTGTCGCACGCCTCGAGCGTGCCCTGCTCGAAGCCGCGGCGGAACCACTTCACTCGCTGGGCCGAGCTGCCGTGGCTGAAGGTCTCGGGCCTGACCGGCTTGCCGGCCATCTTCTGCAGGCGGTCGTCGCCGATCGCCGCCGCCGCGGTCAGGCTCTCCTCGATGTCGCCGCTCTCGATCAGCTTGCGCTGCGCCGTCGAGTGCGCCCACACGCCGGCCAGGCAGTCGGCTTGCAGCTCGGTCCGCACCGACAGGTCGTTCTCGCGCGACTTGTCTCGCGCGGTCTCGCGCCGGACCATGTCGTCGATGCCGAGGACGTTCTGGCAGTGGTGGCCGAACTCGTGGGCGATCACGTAGGCCTGGGCGAAGTCGCCGGGCGCGCCCAGGTCGGCGCGCAGCTGCTTGTAGAACGACAGATCGATGTAGGCCTTCTCGTCGGGCGGGCAGTAGAACGGGCCGATGGCCGCCGACGACAGGCCGCAGCCGGTGTCGACCGCCTCGCGGAACACCTTGAGCTTGGCGTCGCGATAGGTCTTGCCGCTCTTCGCGAACACCCTGGTGAACGTGGGCTGGATGTCGTCGACGACGTAGTTGATGAAGTCGAACAGCTCGGCGTCCGGGTCGGGGCCCTGCTGGCCCTTCGGCGGCCCGGCGTTCTGTGACGATTGCGCCGGTGTGCCGCCGCCGCCGCCGCCGCCGCTCGACAGGCTGTCGAGGCCCGGGATGTTCACGCCCGCGGCCTTGGCGATGAGCGCCACGATGGCGAGCAGCGCCGCCGCGCCGCCACCGACCTTGACGCCCTTGCTGACCTTCGGCGGCGCCTCGCCGCGCGCGTCCTCGACGTTCTTCGACCGATGTCCCCGCTCGTACTTCATACGCGCGAAGGTACCATCGGTCTCATGCTGGTACTGGCCGCGGTCATCTCCTCCATGCAGCTCACGGGAGTGGTGCCGGTCGAGGGTGGCGACTACCTCCTCGTCCCGTTCACCGTGCCCGTCGGGACGGTCGAGATGACGGTCGGCCACGACGACGGCTCGACCAGCCAGATCCTCGACTGGGGCGTGTGGTCGCCCGATGGCTTCCGCGGCTGGGGCGGTGGCCTCACCGACGCCGCCATCATCGGCGTGAACGAGTCGTCGCGCGGCTACCTGAGTGGCCCCATCACGCCCGGCGAATGGACGCTGGTGATCGGCAAGGCCAAGCTGCAGAGCACACCCGGCCAGTACACGATCGATCTCGAGTTCCGCGACGCGCGCACGATCGCGATCGAGCCGCGCTCGCCCTGGGCGCCGGCGATGCTCTCGGCCGAGCGCCGCTGGTACGGCGGCGACCTCCACGTCCACTCCGAGGAGAGCGGCGACGCCTCGGCCACGTTCGATCAGATCGTCGATCTGGCCCGCGGCCGCGGCCTCGACTTCGTGGTGATCACCGATCACAACACCTCGTCGCACGTGGAGCGGCTGGCGGACCGGCAGCAGGGACTGACCGACGTGTTGCTGGTGCGCGGCGCCGAGGTCACCACCTACGCCGGTCATGGCACCGCGCTCGGGATCGGCGACTACGTCGATCATCGCGTCGGCCTGGGCGCCGTGAATGCGGAGTCCATCATCGACGCCATCGGGGCGCAGGGCGGCGCGTTCTCGATCAACCACCCGGCCCTCGAGCTGGGCGAGCTGTGCATCGGCTGCGGCTGGAATCACGCCGACACGCCGTGGGACAAGGTCGCCGGACTCGAGATCCAGACCGGCAACGCCGATCTCACCGCCGCCCTGTTCACGCCCCGTTCGATCGCCATCTGGGATCGCGAGGAGGACGCCGGCCATCACCTGGCCGCGCTCGGCGGCAGCGACGATCACCGCGCCGGGATGGAGACTGGCTCGTTGCCGGCGCGCATCGGCAGCCCGACCACCATGGTGCTCGCCGACGCCCTGTCCGAGCCGGCGCTCGTCGCCGCGGTGCGAGCCGGTCGCACGGTGGTGAAGATCCGTGGCCCCGACGATCCCATGGTCGACCTGGTCGCCGGGGACGTCGCCAGCGATCGCCAGGCCATCTTGGGCGAGACCCTCACCGAGGTCGGCGCCGTCGAGCTGATCGCCACCATCGACGGCGGCGACGGCGCCATCGCCGAGCTGTGGAAGGACGGCGTCCAGGTCGCGACCACGCCGGTGGCCGGTACCACCACCCGCTTCGCGCGCCCGGTCACCGGCGAACCCGAGCGCTACCGCATCGAGCTCACCCGCGACGGCCAGCGCCTCACCGTCACCAGCCACGTCTACGTCCAGGGCGATCCGTCGCTGGCGCCGGCCGAGGGCTGCTGCGACGGCGGCGCTGGCCGAGGCTCCGCGCCCGCCTCCCTGGCGCTGGCCGGTGCGATCGCGGCCGCCCTGGCGCGTCGCCGCCGCACGTCGCGATAGACTCGCGACCATGGCCGAAGCCAAGAAGCCGAAGAAAGCAGCCGTCAAGAAGCCCGCCGGCGAGAAGAAGCCGCGCGCGTCGAAGAAGCCCAAGGCTGCGCCGGCCTCCGCCGGCCTCGAGGCCACCGAGACCGTCGGCGGCAGCGCGCCCGCCGAGATCACCGCGCTCGAGCGCCAGATCACCGGAGTCGGCGGCGCCGTGGTCGGCCGCTATCGCGAGCCGCTGGGCGGGCACTGGGTGGTGCTGGCCGTCCTGCCCATCGACAAGGTCGAGCCCACGCCGTATCAGCGCGAGCTGTCCAAGGCCCACGCCGATCGCCTGGCCACCGTCATCCCCAAGGTGGGTCGCTTCCTCGATCCGATCGTCACCGTACCCACCCCCGACGGATTCCGCTCGCCCAACGGCATGCACCGGCTGTCGGCAATGCGGCAGCTCGGCGCCCGCGCCATCACCGCGCTGGTCGTGCCCGAGCCCGAGGTCGCGTTCCGGATCCTCGCCCTCAACACCGAGAAGGCTCACAACCTGCGCGACAAGTCGCTCGAGGTGATCCGCATGGTCCGCGCGCTGGTCGCCGAGCCGGCGTCCGCCGGGCGTCCGCTGAACGACTACCAGCTCGAGCTCGAGCAGCCGGCGTACATCACGATCGGCGTCTGCTACGAAAAGAACGGCCGCTTCTCGGGCGGCGCATACCTGTCGGTGGTCAACAAGTGCGAGGAGTGGAACGACAAGCCACTCGAGGACGCCCTCGCGGTGTCGGAGGAGCACGCCGAGCGCCTGCTCGAGCTCGACGAAGCGGTCAACGCTGCGGTCGCCAAGCTCAAGGAGGCCGGCTTCCAGAGCGGCTACCTGAAGCCGGTGGTGGTCGCGCGCATCAACCCCCTGCGCTGGATCAAGGTGAAGCCGGGCCAACCCATCAAGGCCGACTTCGACAAGACCCTCGACAAGATGATCGAAGGCGCCAAGGGCTTCGACGCCTCGAAGGTGAAGGCCGCCGACATCGCCGCGGCCGCGTCTATGGGAGGCACTCCGGAGGAATGAGTCGTTAACAAGCATCGAATCTGTAAACGACGTCCATAGTTTGTAAATCAATAAGTCAATGAATGTCGAATAGTTAGTCGTTGACGGATCTCATTCAGTGTCTCATCCTCGAATCCAGTTAACGAGGAGGCCACCATGATCGAGATCCAGACCGTCGGCATCGTTGGCGCAGGGCTCATGGGTACCGGGATCGCCGAGGTGTGCGCCCTGGCGGGGCTGCGCACCGTTCTCGTCCGCGTGACCGGCGGCGATCCCGCCGCCGCCGTCGAGCGCGTGAAGAAGTCGCTCGATGCGCGTGTAGCGCGCGGCAAGCTCGAGCAGAGCGCCGCCGACGCCGCGCTGGCGTGCCTGTCCAGCACGTCCGAGCTGGCCGCGGTCGCGAGCTGCGACCTGGTGATCGAGTCGATCGTCGAGGATCTCGCGGTCAAGCGCGCGCTGTTCACGTCGCTGACCGAGCAGCTCGCGCCCCACGCGATCCTCGCCTCCAATACGTCGACCCTGAAGATCTCGGACCTCGCCGTCGGTCCCCACGATCAGCGCACGATCGGCCTTCACTTCTTCTCGCCGGTGCCGATGATGAGCCTGGTCGAGGTCGCGCATCTGCCGACCACCGACGCCGACGCGCTCGCCGCCGCCACCGCCTTCGTCGGCAAGCTCGGCAAGACCGCGGTGCCGGTGCTCGATTCGACAGGCTTCATCGTCAACCGCCTGCTGGTGCCGATGCTCACCGGCGCCATCGCGGCGTACGAGCAGGGCCTCGCCCCCGCCGAGCACATCGACACCGCCATGCGCCTGGGCTGCGCCCATCCGCTCGGTCCGCTGGCGCTCGCCGATCTGATCGGCCTCGACGTGGTCTACGCCATGGCCAAGCTCCTCTACAAGGAGTTCGGCGACGACCGCTTTCGTCCGCCCGCGCTCCTGCGTCGCCTGGTCCAGGCCGGTCAACTCGGCAAGAAGTCCGGCCTCGGCCTCTACGACTACGCGTCGAAGCCGCCGCGCGCCAACACCGCCGCGCTGCTGACCGACGAACGCGCCGCGGCTTGAGCCGGGCGGCGCGGGCGAAGCACGCAGCGTTACAGATCGCGCAGTCGACGTTCGGTGTCGTCGTCGTCGATGATGCTGCGCGGCCGCGCCGTCACCAGCTTCTCGGCGGCGTGGACCACGTCCTCGGGGGTGCACGGCTTGGGCACGAACGCGGCCGCGCCCAGGTGCGCCGACTGCTCGGGCGCCCGCGGCGATGACGAGACCAGGATGAGCGGCGGTGGCTCGGGCAGGCGCTGCAGCTCGTCGATCAACGCCCGCGCGCTGCGTGCCGGATCGACGCTGTCGAGCACGACCGCGTCGATGCCGCCCTCGCGCGCGTGACGCACGCCCTCGGCGACGTCGCCGACGTCGACCACGGCGTGGCCACGCAGCCGGAGCGCGTCGGTCCACGCCACCCGCAGCTCTGGATCCGCTTGAACGACGAGGATCGTGCCCACGTTGGGCGACTGTATCAGCTACAGCGCGTCGCGACTCGCCGCGCTGGCGCGTTCCTCGCCCTCGGACCAGCCGACCTCGCTGGCCAGCTCGCGCGCCTCGCGCAGGACCTCAGGAGAGATTCGCATGAGCGTGCGGCCGGGGCCGGTGCCGTAGAGCAGGAGCTCGGCGGTGCCGCGGCGGTCGCCCATGCGGCGGAGCTCGTCGACGGCGGCGCGGCGATGGCGCTCCGACAGCATGTGGTTGCCGAGCTTCTCGTGACAGCTGGCCAGGAGCGACTGCACGCGGGCGGCGCCCGAGCGCGCGCTGGCACGCTGGGCCTGAGCCAGGGTCATCTCGCCCAGCTCCACCGCCCGGGGCAGATCCTGATCGTTGACCGCGATCTGGGCGAGCTTGAGGGTCAGCCGCCAGATGTTGCGCGGCGCCCGCGTCGAGCCGCCGCCCTCGCCCAGGGTGACCATGTCGATCGCCTCTTCGAGCTCGCGCCGCGCCGAAGGGCCTTTGCCGACGCGGATCAGCACCGCGGCCAGGTCGAGGTACGTCTCGGCGATCATCTCGCCGTCGCCGGTTGCGATGGCCGCGCCGACGGCGCGCTGGAGGTACGGGATGGCGGCCGAGGGCTCGCTCTCGGCGGCGGCGAGCTGCCCCGAGGCGCGCATGAGCAGGGCGGTCAGCCGCGGGCCCTGATCCCCCCAGGTCTCGGCCTCGTGGAGGACGCCGCGGGCCAGCGCCAGCTCGCCGGTCACGCGCAGCGCCTCGGCCAGCTTGATCGAGATCGTGACCAGCGTCGACGGCGACAGGTCACCGCCCTGGAGAGCGTGGCGCGCCGCCACCAGCGCGCGCTGGTAGTAGTGGGCGGCGCTGGACTCGTCGAGCTGGAGGGCGGCGATGTCGCCCGCCGGCACCAGGTTGCTGACCGCCGCGGCGCGGTTGCCGGCGGCCTCGTGGTGAGTGCCCAGCACCGCCGGCGGCGCGCCCATCGCCACGAGCTCGTCGATGGCGGCGACGTGGAGCTGGCGCCGCACGTGGGCCGGCGTGGCGTCGTAAACGACGTCGCGGATGAGCGAGCTGGTGAACTGCACCATCTCCGCGTTGATGGTGAGCAGACCCTGGCGCGCGGCCACGGCCAGCGCGGCTCGACAGTTGTCGCCGAGCGCCGAGATGCGGGCGACGCCGTCGGGCGGCGCCTCGCGTCCGAACACGGCCACCGCCTGGCAGGCGATCAGCGTCTCGCGCGGCAAGGTGGCCAGCCGCGCGGCGACGAGGTCGGGCAACGACGCTGGTGCATGGTCGACGTCACCGCCTTCGACCAGGTAGCGCAGGAGGTGCTCGACGTGGGACGGCGAGCCGCCGGTGACCTCGGTGAGCTGCAGCACCGACGGCAGGCCGGCCTGGCCGGCGCGCTGGAGCTGGCCGATGATGAAGGCGAGGTCGTCGACATCGAGCGGCTCGAGCGTCACCCGCAGGCAGTCGGCGGGCCAGGTGCGGGCGTGTTCCTCGTCGAGCACGACCACCATGCGGGCCCTACCGCTGCGGCGCTCGACCGTGCGGCGGACCAGCTCGAGCGACGGACCGTCGTAGCGCTCGGCGTCCTCGAAGACGATGGCGGTGGCGCCCCGCTCGGCCTCCACCGCCAGCGCCCGTGACGTCGAGGCCACGGTCTCGCGGCGGCGAATGGGACCGTCCAGCTCCGACAGCTCCGAGGGATGACCGAACAGCTCGGCCAGCCCGGGCACGTCGCGGGGCGACATGCCGTGGGCCACGGCCTTGGCCTCGAGATCCTCGCGCGCGCACACAGGCGGCAGCGCCAGGATGGTCGAGATCAACGCGCGCATCGGGTACAACGTGGCGCCCAGGCCGCTGGGATCGGCATCGGACTGGAAGATGGTGACGCCAGTGGCCTCGGCGACCCGGCCGTAGGCCTCGCGCAGGAGCGCGCTGCGGCCCGAGCCCGAGTCGCCGATGATCAGCAGGGCCGGCGCTTCGGACTTGCCCGCCAGGAAGCTGCACAGGGCGTCGAGCGCGGCGTCGCGGCCGACCAGCGGCAGCGGGAAGACGACCGGCGGCTCGGCCTCGACCAGCCCGCCCGTGGGCGCGGGCAGCTCGGCGGTCTGCACCAGCGGCTTGCGCGGCTGTCCGCATTCCGGACAGAACCGGAAGCGCACGCTCGAGCGATCGCCGCAGCCCAGGCACACCACCTCGTCGCTGAGCGACTGGATCTTGGTGGTGGTGACTGACTGCCCGGCCAGCTCGTCGATGGCGTCGCGCATCTCGGCGGCGTCGGAGAAGCGATCGGCCGGCTTCTTGGCCAGGGCCCGAGACACCACGTGCTGCAGCCCGGATGGCAAGTTGCGCACGGTCAGGCCCAGCGGCGCCGGCTCCTGCTTGAGCTGCCGGGTCAGGATGTCGACGGCGCCGCCGCCCACGAACGGCGTCTGGCCAGCCAGGAGCTCGTACATCACGATTCCGACCGCGTAGAGGTCGCTGGCGAACGACGGCGGTGCACCCGAGATGATCTCGGGCGCCATGTACTCGGGCGTACCGCAGATGTTGCGGTCTTCGCCATCGCGCGGCGCGTTGGCCAGGCGGGCGATGCCGAAGTCGACCACCTTGACCTGATCCTGGCCGGTCCTTCGCTGGTCGACGACGATGTTGTCGCACTTGAGATCGGCGTGGACCACGCCGGCCAGGTGGGCTTCCTCGATGCCGGCCAGCACCTGCGAGACGATGCCGAGCACGCGCGAGACCGGGATCGGGTGCTCGCGCGACAGCAAGTGCGTGAGCGTGGGCCCGCGCAGGTACTCCATCACGATGTAGAGCAGGCCGTCGGGGGTCTGCCCGTAGTCGATGACGGAGACGGTGTTGGGATGGTTGAGGCGGCTGGCGGCCAGGGCCTCGTCGTGGAAACGCTTCACCAGCCGCGGGTCAGCGGTCAGCTCCTCGGAGAGGATCTTGACCGCCACGGTGCGGCCCAGCGCGATCTGGTCAGCCTTGTAGACCGCGCCCGAGCCACCGATCCCGATACACGCGCGCAGCCGGAACTTCTCGTCGAGGATGCGCCCGACGAGGCGTTGCGCGCGCGCGAGGTCATCAGAAACCATGGTGCGAGCCGGTGGGAGCTGCGGTCGAGGCGGTTACGACGAAGGAGACCGGCCGGATCTTCCTCCGGTTTCGGGTGTACCTTGATTGGTCGAAAAGCGGGCCCGAAACGTTACGCGAATCACGCTGGTCGGACCGCTGTTGAACGCTCGTCAGGGCCTGCCGATTTCAGGCGCCCACAGGACGTTGCGTCATTCGACCAGTCCAACAAACCGCGGGGCGTCGCCAGTGACCCGTGTACCTGAGTCACTCTTGAAACGCTCGCTGATCGCTCGCTAGGCCCGCTCGAGCACCAGCGCGATGCCCTGGCCGACGCCGATGAACATCGACGCAAGTCCCCAGCGGCCCGAGGTGGCGGCCAGCTCGTGGGCAAGCGTGAGCACCAGGCGCGCTCCCGTGGCGCCCCGCGGATGGCCCAGGGCGAGGGCGCCGCCGTTTGGGTTGACCCGCTCCGGATCCAGGCCGAGCTGCTCCACGCAGGGCACGGCCTGGGCGGCGAAGGCCTCGTTGAGCTCGGCGACGTCGACCTGGGCGGCGGTGATGCCGGCCCGGGCCAGCGCCTTCCGCGACGCCGGGATGGGTCCTAGGCCCATCGTGCTGGGCGCGACGCCGGCGGCGGCCGACGTCGCGTAGCGGGCCAGCGGGGTCAGGCCGAGCTCGCGCATGGCCGCCTCGCTGGCGACCAGGACCGCGGCGGCGCCATCGTTGAGGCCCGACGCGTTGCCGGCG